>VYLD01000286.1_pt1 | contig 16473 bp, 9 predicted proteins | sample 5114401 | NCBI WGS metagenome assembly VYLD01 (sample SAMN12291783, study PRJNA351875) | freshwater metagenome | isolation source: freshwater lake | place: USA: Michigan, Gull Lake | collected 2013-08-08 | reverse complement strand
CGCCACAGGCTGTTACTAACTTATCGGTGTAGTGGTATATTTAAATATAGGACACCTTGTCACTAATTTATTCTACTGCAAAATATGGGTTTAATGCATGCTCTTATCAATCCTTTTTTATGCTGTTATTCAAGTTCATCAAAAGCAAATCCTCATTCATCTTGTCTTTTGGTGAACTCGCGCTCATTGCCCCTCACGCAACACCAACAAGGGCGAGAGAAAAGAAAAACTGGATGAGGCCTTATGATTACTTGCACCGAGGCGTGACTTACTTTCAACTTAAAAATTACACCGCTGCTCTGGCCGACTTTGAAAAACAACTAACCGTTTGCAAACAGCTGGCCGACACTTACTACTACATGGGCTTAGTGCATGAGGCTCAAGGCTCTCCCGCGAAGGCGAAAGAGTACCTTCAACAGGCTTACGAAAAATACACCTCCACCGGCTTTCACTGTACCGATCCTTACTCAGTAACACCAGATCAGGTGTTTCTGCTAGAAATAGAACGGAAGCGGAAATGAAATTTCAAGTCATTTAAAGTTCCGATACCGAATACTAATCGTAGCAGCTAGACGATTGTTCCCTGCCATACTGGTATCAGTTTGGCATCCTTTTCTATGAATAAGAAAACAGGTAAACTGAAAATCGATTTGGGCATTCCCGAATCAAAATAAAGGTACCAGAATAAGCTGAATCTGCATCGTATTGCTCATACCTTAGCGATTCGGCTGGTTAAATTAGCTATTTTTAGTGCTTATGACCATCAACGAATTCTTTCTGCAATTTGTCGACTTCAATGAAGCTGAATTAGCTCATCTCAATGCCCTTGCTAAGCACGAACAAATCAAGAAAGGGGAATATCTTATTAAACACGGACAAGTTTGCGACAAGCTTTATTTTGTAACCAAAGGAATTTTCAAACTAGGTTACACCAACGAAACCGGAGAAGAAGTTGTTTTAGATTTTATTTTTCAAAATAGCTTTGCTGTGGACTATGTGAGTTTTTTGCTCCAAAGACCCACGGAAATGGATATCATTGCGGTGAAAGATTGCCAGCTACTTAGTTTTGAAAGAAAATCAATCCTCATGCTCTATGAGGAGAATATCAAGTTCCAAAAGATGGGCCGCTTGATTTCCGAATTTTACTTTATCCGGTTTGCCGAACGGATCAAGGAAAATTCCTTGCCCCCGAAAGAACGGTATGAAAAGTTAGTAAGTACGAGTTGCGAACTCATTCTGGAAATACCCCAATACCTGATTGCCTCCTATTTAGGAATTTCTCCCGAATGGCTCTCAAAATTACGCGCCAAGAAGTAATTTCTTGAATTAGTTCAATGAAAGTGGTGGACATGGTGCGACACCTTTGTGGTATAATTTAAACCAAATAAGTATATGAAAACCATCTCAGTCCTCGCATTATTTTTGTTATTTTCAACCACCTTGTTAGCCCAAAAAGAATCATCAGGTACTTTCTGGAAGCCTTCACCAGCCAATTATGAAGTAAAACGTGCTTTGGAAATTGAGGCACTTCCTTTTGTTTATCTGAGCCAAGGTTACCATGTGGGAGTGGGTTATCGTTTGCAAAAATTCCGTTTTAGGGCGAGTATCATAGATGCCGGAACTTTTAACTCAGAAAATTCGAATGATAAATTTGAGAGATTTGAGACCAAGGGAACGTTTGGTATTTTCGCTGGCTACAACATTTGGAAAAATCTCGAGACATACGTATTCGTAGACAGGCAAGTATTTGACGTCAAACAAAAAACCACTTCTGAGACGAAACAACTAACCTCCGTTACCCCTGGCCTCGGCATTAGCTACCAGTTTTTTATCGGTCGTTACTTTTATGTTCAGCCTGGCCTTCATTTGTACATGAGAGGCAGTCAGGAGGCTAAGTTTTCTGACAATACGACTTACTCTCTTTCAACGGTAGATTTTTTTCCTGTCGTGAGATTTGGAGTGAGGCCTTGGAAGAAATTTTAATTTAACGTTTAGAAATATGAAGGTGAAAAGGACATTTTTGATTATCGGCCTCTTGGCACTTGCAACCTCATTTTCTCTTGCACAATCAGACACTGGAAAGCCTGAAAAGAAAACGACATTTGGCCTCGAAGCGGCCGTTGTTCCCAACATTCTCGGTGGCTACCATGGCTCGGTGGTGGTTGGGTACAACCAATGGCACTTTAGCGGTGTTTTCGTGGGATTGACAACTCCAAACTCGCTGCTTGATGACGGGTTTTAAAGACAATAAGATCATGGTAGGAGCTGTTATGGTCGATTACTGCTTTCAACCCAATTGGAATAAATTTTTTATCAGTACAGGGGTTGAATACCTAAGTGGAAATTTAGCCCACGAATAGGCCACCTCTACGAGCAACTACAATGGTATGGTTTGGACTGCCGGTGCTGGATTTGTATGGAAATTCGCCAAGAACTTTTACCTCGCCCCGCATGTGGCTTTTACGGTGCGAGTGTCTGGCGATAGCAAGGTAAATGTAAGCAGCTATTCGCAGTCGATCCACGCGTTCCAGCCTGAGGGGGGATTTTTTCTGTGTCGTCAGGTCTTCCGACCTGATGGTTTTTGAGCAACTAGATTTATTTCTTTTGTTGTGGGGTGTATATGTCGGTCGGAAGACTTGACATCATGGAAAGATTTCAATATTCTGCGCAGAATATGAAAGTCGATTCTAAATCATCGAGAAGCAAAAAGCCACCCCTTCGCAGAGGTGGCTTTACTGTTTTATTCCTCGGAAAGACTAATGCATAACCATCACTTTATTTCTGATGAGCGCACCATCTTCTGCTCGAATTTCCACAATGTACACACCACCGGCAAGACCACTAGGTGGGTAATAAGGGCCAGTACCGTCATTTTTAGTTAGAATTTTATTGCTTAGTGAACATCCCATCAACGAAAAAAGTATTATTGGGAAAAATATGTTCAACAGCTTATTCATTCGAACTATTATACCTGGTATTTATTCTGTAGCCCAAATGAATTCCTCCCCAGAATTGGAATTGTTTGTATTCAAACGAATTTCCATTTGTAAATGCAACATCGTTTGCGGAGGAATAAAATGGGGCAATAAAAGGTGTAAAATAAAAGCCGTTCAAATTTTCCCGTTGCTTTTTAAATGGCATAATTCTATAGCCAATCCTTAACCCAGCCAATAATTGGTCATTGTTGATTTTTTGTTTGTAGCTATTTTCTATTTCGTCTTTGGAGTATATCACAACAGGGCCTACGAACAATCCATTGTTGTTTTCTTTGAAAAAATAGTCAAGGTCAAATGCTACTCCAAGCATGTTTTGTTTGAAGTCCTTATTGCCATGTATAAATTCAGGTAATTCCGTTTTATACGGAACTAGTCGAATGGCCCAATGCGGGATAGAATATCCGAAATTGAAGTTGTAGCCGTTAGTAAAAAACGAAGTTGGATCTGTTTCAAATTCAAAGGATTTTGTTTGTGCATTTGAGTGTTTAACTCCAAAAAGCAGGAGAAATGCTGCTGCTGCGATAGTTATTTTTTTCATTTTTACAGTGTTTAATTTTTACACTGCAAATGACAATACAATAGAAACCCCGTAAATTGATGTATGGTAAGAAATGATCTTATCCGGAAATTTCTTTTCTTATCCTGCTCAAACTCTCTGGTGTAATGCCTAAATAAGAGGCTATCATAAATTGGGGAACTCTTTGAGTTAGTGAGGGTCTTTCTTTAATGAAGTATAAATAGCGGTGTTTAGCGTCATCCTTTACTAAAGAAACGCTGCGTTTTATCAAATTTATGGTTGAACGGTCCGCAATCAGTTTCCCTAGCTTCATAAAGTAAAAAGAGGAATTAAACAAGCAATTTAAGTCTTCAAAACTGATTTGAAGTGTATCGGTATCTTCGATCGCCTGCAAATAAAATGACGATTTGGTTTGAGACAAAAAGCTCCCCAAGTCAACCAAAAAGTCATTTTCTGCTGCAAACTGTCGGATGTACTCCTTACTGTCTTGCAATAGATAAGACCTTGCGAGTCCGGAGTTTACAAAATATAAATTTTTACATACCTGCCCTTCTGAAAGAATATACTCGCCCTTTCTAAAAGTTGCTCGCTTAAACTTTTTTAAGGCAACAACAAGCTCGTCTTCTGGCATGGCAACAATTTGAGTGAGTATATTTACCAACTGTAATTGTCCTGCGTCCACGTTCTTTAGGTTTTGTCTCATCTAAGATATCTAGTTGCTACAAATTTTGACACAATATTTTTATCAAAATGTGATTCTGTCTAGAACTTCCGAGCCTTTATGAAAGGATTTGTGTATCGCAGGATCGAATTTACACTAGAAAAGGTTGAGCTTAAGTCGAATGTCTTTCAATATTTCGATATTGTTATAGGGATATTGAAACCCGGGTTCTGTAGTGGGCACTTTTGAAAAATGCTCACTCAAATACTTTTTCATGCGCATTCTTTGCCCTTCAGTATACCTGCCGCCTATATGGACTAGGTCAACTTTTTTTAAGGCCTGAAGCTTTTTCAGTCCCTCTTTCTCACTAAAATTGCCAATGACTGTAACTGTTTTAGGGTGATCTTTTATCAATGTCACCACTTCATCCATTCTTTCATGGCCACCGCCAAATATTACGATAACCGGGGCTTGGCTAAGCGGTGCTATGTAGTTTTTTCTGTGTCGACAGGTCTTCCAACCTGACGATTTTTGAGCAACTAGATTTATTTCTTTTTTTGTAGGGTGTATATGTCGGTCGGAAGACTTGACATCATGGAAAGATTTCAATATTCTGCGCAGAATTTGAAAGTCGATTCTAAATCATCGAGAAGCAAAAAGCCACCCCTTCGCAGAGGTGGCTTTACTATTCTATTCCTCGGAAAGACTAATGCACAACCATCACTTTCTTTCTGATGAGCGCGCCATCTTCTGCTCGAATTTCCACAATGTAAACACCACCTGCAAGGCCACTGGTGCTTACCGTTTTCGCATTTTTGCCGGCTGCAAAAAGCCCGACATCGTGCGAGCGCCCAATTTGATCGATCAACCGAACAGCTGCATCTGATTTGAGGTTAACGGGCAGTTCGATGGTGAACTCCTGGTCAGAGGGGTTTGGATAAACATAAACCTGATCTGCTGCTATTGGCTCAAAGCCAGTAATTGGAGGTGGCGGAGTGAGGTTGCGGAACAAATCTGCCTGATACACTTCTCTGGTTGTGTCTTGCAAGAAAACAACAACTGTCAATTTGTTGCTATAAAGTTGATCGGCTGTGAACTTAAATTTTTCGGTACCTCCTACTTTACCACCGGGGGCAAGTCGTACGAGGACATCTCTCTTGAAAGTATTTACAGGATACTTTGTTCCCAGTGCATCGGGAATTAACTTTTTCAACACATAGTTGAACTCCGTTTCGCCCGTAGTAATCGCTGCGGTGGGACGCTTACTAAGCAGTTGCGCTCTCGTAACCACATCCTCAAGAATACCAATGTGTAGTCTTGTGCTTGCGGGCAAATCGCGCGTTGGTTTTACGTACACTTCAACTTCCAACGTGTTGTCGGTAGTGTTGGTAGTTACTGCAGTCGTTAAGCTTCCGGCAGGTGTAAAATCAGCACTTGCCAGTTTCAATGTCTGTAGATCATAGGCTGCTTGTCCCCAATCTTTGAAAAGGTCTGAACCATTTTTCTGTGAATGAATGCCATCCAGGAAGGCATAGGGAACAGCGCTTACATTGTAATACAATGCCCTTGAGCTTGGATCTGCCGGGTTATCCAAATTGAATGGATCTTTGCCAACAAAACCTACGTGATAATTAATATTCACCAACTGCGTACTGTTTATATTATCATTAGTGAACTTGGTAATAAAATCAGCATCCGATTTCAGTGGTGTGTTCAAGGCTTCGTTGCCACCTGCATCTGTAGTCGTAAAGTTCTCAAATAGAATAGTGCGTGTGCGACTGCCTACTCTGATGCTATCGAGTTTGATGCCGGCTCCGCCCGCATTCAAAGCAGAAAGTGCAAAACGAAATATTACCCTGCTATTGGGAAGAGGATTTGCCAGATCTGTTACATCTTCAACCTTATGTTTCGGAACTGTATTTCCCAACAAGCCTGTCCAACCATAGCCTGAAACATTTCTAGAGTTTGTGTATCCAGTACCCGGGTTTGAAGGCAACGCTTTTTGATTGTACCAGAATAACCCCGGGGAATTATCTTCAGCGATGGTTCCAAGTACATCCCACCCCTTGGTTGGGTCAAAGATATTTTTTTGATCTTTTGAATACTGCATTACCAGACCTTCCCCTTGGTCTAGTCCAATAAAGCTGTTAAACGATATCGCTGGTCTTGGGATATTTGACAAATCTAAGCACGCAGTATAGAGTGCAGATCTTTCGTTTTGCTTGTAGGCTTTTGTGCTCCACTTCCCAGGTGCTGTCGGATCGTTATGCACCCATGATGAGATCCCTATTTTCGTTACTTGAATAGATAGTCCAGTTCCTGCTGGTATTGCCGCGCTTAAAAGATCACCAATCTTGTAACCAGTCCCTTTTACCTTTACATCCAAAGCTGTAATAATGCCACCAGCTACGGTAATATCTGCAATTGCACCGTTTCCAGTTCCACCCGTCAACACCCGATTTGCATATATCCCGTTTGTGTAAGCTGCCCCAGCGTTGAATATCGAAACCTCTCGAATCGATCCTCCCGGTTCTGGAGTTGCCCCTGTTAAATCCAAGGCTTGCCAACCCCCCTCATTATCATCGAAGAACTCTGAAAAATCACCAGCTTGTGTCGCTACTTTTAAAGGTAATTGAACAATTGTCTTAGTTTTTGAATTTGAACATCCAACACTGGTGGTGGTTGTCAACTTAACATCATAAGTTTTGGGCAACGTGTATTTGGATGTTACCACTTTTCCATCTGGGGCTCTGTCAAATTCAGGAAAGATATTTGGATCAGTCGTTGATCTATCAGGGTTAAGGCTATTAAAACCAAATTTTGTTTGCCCATTACCAAAATCCCAATCATATTTGGCTGCAGCTGAAGTGGTGGCATCAGTCGTTGATTGATCTGTGAATGTGATATCATCCCCCACGCAGTTACCCAGGAATGAAAAGTCGACATTGGGTATATCGCCAACTTTAACAGCAATGGTTTTAGGCCCAAGTATAGAACCCTGTGGCACTGCTTGTGGTATAGATGGGCAACCGACATCCGAAACCATCCTAAGCGTTACGTTGTAGTTGCGAACATCGGCAAAGGTATGCGTGGGGTTATTCAATCGCAACGAATCAGGTTTTGGTGACGATGATTTTGAATCATCGAAATTCCAGGTATACTTAAAATTCGCATTACTTGACGGGGTAATTGCTACCCCATTCAATTTTGAGCTTGATGCATCGAAAATGATCTCATTATTCGAGCAAATCGCAAGTGTGTCAGAGGCATTTGGCGACTTCGTTCCCAACTTAACACTTCGAAATTTAAAATTAGCGATCGGATTGGGAGCAATTTGAATGTAGAATTTACCTGTTCCGATGGCTGGAGAATTATCATCCTGATAGGTGTATTCCACTCGAATTACTTTGTAGCCATTTAGGAAGGCAGTAGAGCTTGGTGTTAAAGTGGCCGTTCCATTGCTATTTGCGTTATCCGTAAAGCCGCTTCCAGTCAAAGGCGTATCGGTTTGATCATCGTAAAGCCTATAAAAAGCTTTCGATTTTCCGGGTGAAGCAGCCGGGTAGCCATTGAACAAGATATCACTTCCGCGTTCGCAGAAAACATAGATATCTGGCGATGATGCTGTGGCCGGCTTCTTAAAGAACTGACCGACCACCTCAATAACTGGAATAGCGGGAACAAACAATTCGATGCGCTGCACCAAAGGTTGAAACACTAACAAATCAGCATCATTCCGGAATTTCCCAATGAAATCAACACTACCGAGTGAACCTCCCTTATAGTATGTTTGCCCTTGGGGTGAAGTTGCCTGAAAGTGTACGTATGGATCTTTATCTACTCCCCCGGTCACTCTTTTTGCATTCAAGATATGCGAGAAGTCCCATTTGTAGTCTCTCTCTATGGTTCCGTTGCTGTTAGTTCTGGTAGCACCCTGTTGAACCAACACACTATCCAGCTGAGCTTGCCATGCGGCATCTTGGATGATTTGTGACTCACGGGTGGGCACTACCGAAAATGTTTTTATTTCTTTTGGGATCTTCAGCACCATTTGTTCCATGGAGTAGCCCGCAATATCTTTAGCCGCCAATGTTTGTGCCGATTTGTTCACGGGCGCACCTTTGGCCGGTGCGTCAACATCCTGTGGTGTTTTATAGTTAGGATTCTTGACAGCTTGCTTTGGCCCAAACACCGGAATCGTCAGTTTCGGAATGATTTTGGTATTGTCATATACTAAATACTGTTCTTTCTGACTCAAAAAACACCCATTCAAATCTATGCGGGTCATGGTAATATCAAAAGCCACATCCTTGCTTACCCCGCTAAGGCTAAGCACATCGTCAGTCACGCCCGCCCCGCTGAAGAAACTAGCGTTGTAATCGTTGGAGGGGGTAATTTTGGGGATCAATCTGACGACATTTCTATTGCTCAGATCAGGATCAAGAAAGTTATCTGGAATAGAAGTAACAACGCTGTTGATGCCAACACTGGAGCCAAAATTGTTAAACTGAGTGTAGCGGTTGGTAAATGCCTGAGGTGCCAACGCGCTGGCGCGGATTGTTGCAAGCCTTTCCAAGTCTCCATAATTGGCCAGTCCGGAACCGCCAAATCGTATGATTTCTCCCGAAGAACTCACGCTCGAGGGCGCAATCCGCATGCTGGAAACAATTAGCCGGTCATCAGACGAACTCCCTGCGTTTTCGAACGTTACCCTCAACAAGGTGCTATTGATAAACTTGAATGTTGGAAGTTGTTCACTCCTGTAGGCTCCGTTAGTTAACGCAACTGAAGCGTTGACCGCCAAAGTAAGTGACGTGTTATTGGCAATGGCCGCCACAACACCAATGGTGGTTCCAGAGGAATTTTTAAGGATGTGGCCCGGTGCCAGTTGGGTTAAGAAAAATGTACCGCTGCCGGTTACCGTTGTTGACGAGGTACTTGCCGTGATAGTACCCGTGCGGGCAATGGTAAAGTCTGCTCCCACCTGTTCGATCGTTGGAGCGTAGTCAATATCAAAGGTGAACCCTGCGGGCAGAAGGATGTTGAAGTTTTGGGTTCCTGTGCCCCAAGTTGCGTTGGTGCCTGTTGAATTGCTCTCTCTCAACACAATAGGTTGCGACACCACCGAAAAACTTCCCGGGCAAAGTTGGAAGTTGGGTGTAGCGTTGGCTCCGGTAGGGGTAAATTGCGAAAATGTGAAAGTGGGCCCTGTTGCGCCAGCAGTGAAATTGGGCGAACTTCCAAAAACGCCCGAAGATGGTCTAGGAAGGTCAGGCGCATCGTTTTCAGCCACGATCCATACCTGGTGCCCTGTGCCCGTAAAGCTACCGGTTGCCGTAAAATACTGGAGGTTCGGAGCAAGCTGATCAATTGCAAACGTGCCTGAAGACAATTTCCCGCCATACGTCCCTGACTTCACCTGAATAGCGGTTGGCGCTGGGCTGGCGCCACTTGGCAGAATAAGGTAATAGCCTTTGCCCTTCTGGTCAAACGATGCATTCAGCGAGGCAAACGTTGGTGTGGCTTCGTATTTTGTTGCATCCGTAGAAACCATTGCAGGCGGCTTGTTCGATGCAATCTTGAAATAGTAAATACCTTTATAGGTGATGCCACCGTAAAGATTCAGTTGATCATCGGAGAGTCCTTCACCTGTTTTGGTATTCGGGTCATATTTTCCCTGAGCCAATGTCACATAGTACACGGAGTCTGGTCGAAGTGCTACCCCGTCCGGGATTTTGAAATTCATGGTTTTCACCGGTGGGGTATTGATGATTGCAGTTTCACTGTCGAATATGCCGTTGGTGGCTTCGAGAGTGGCCACAAGTGTATTGGAGTTGTAGTAATACAACTTTGCCACTTTATCGAATGTTACTACGGGCACATCAAAGGTCAGCCCGATAGATGTAATTCCCTTGCTCACATTCAAAGTGCCTGTTGGCGGCACACAGCTCGCCCCAACCAACAAGGGTGGTCTTGTGGAGGCAAAGCTGTACTCCCTGCCCGTTACAGTCACTTTTGCGCTTCCCTGCGTAATCTCGATGCGATTGTCCCCCTGGCCAAGGTCTACCAACCTGGGCGTTATCTTCGGGGTATTGTTCGATGCTGTCACATCGATGTCTGTCTCAAGGAAGTAGGTGACGGTTGCCGGGCTACCGCCGTCTGGGTACAATGGGCGGTCAGAAGTAGTAAATGCGACTTTCACGCGGTCGAAGTTTCCTGAGCCTGGTACTGATTCAATCTCTGTTAACGTGCCAAAATCATTCACATTGTCGGCAGAAACGCGGGCCGAATCCGCCCTTTTTTCAAAAACCTTAAAGTTCTTAAAAGTGGTTCGGGTGGCTGTTCTGTAGGGGGTACTAAATTCAAAGGTCAGCGATTTCAGCAAGGGCTGGTTACTTACAAAGTGATTAGGTTTGAGAAAGACACCAAAAATCGTAGTGTTCACATTTCCGCCTCGTAAACTGGTCGAGGTGGGCTGGCCATTTGAAACTCTAATTGCGCCCACACTGATCACATTTATAGGGATGCACGGCTTTGAGTTACCAGAAAGAGTATTGTCACTTGTGAGGCTGTTGGAGGTGGTTACGAGCGTACCGATGCCCCACGTGTTATACTTCATTCCCACCAAATCCAATACACCGTTTGTAAATGTTGCTGTCGCTGAATTTCGAACAGGCCCTGCCGGAGCGCTCAAAACATAGGGGTAATTGAAATCTGTGTCGAGGTTGGCAAACTTATCCCGTGCATGTACAATTCCGGTAGAATACCCGGTTGAAGTATTAATGTCTTCATCAACACCGGCAAAGATGCTCGGTTGCGTTACAAAATCGAGGGAGGTGGCGATAACATTAACCTGATTGCTTGGAGATGTTGATCCTCCATTGATACCGCCAATGAACAACGGGTTGGTGAAGTTGAAAAATCTGGAGCCGGCAGACCAGGTTACTGACGCCACTTTAAATGTGACCGCATCTCTGTCCAAGCCGATAACACTTTGAAAAGTTCCGCGAATCGAGAAGGTGTTCGTTGATCCATCTGCAGCTTGAATGGATAAACCACTAAAAGTGACGGATGCAGAGGCTGGTTGGTCGGAGCTAACTTTGTTTCCACTGTTGTCATACAAGGCCAGAGTTCTTAAGTCAGTTGTTCCTGCCCCCGTAATATCAAAGGTGATGCTAGAAATCCGTGTAAAGGCTTTGTCGGCATCTACGTTTGCTTTGTAGGACCCTGCAGCAACGGCAACGGCCGCGTTGGCGGATAACGTAAGGGATGTGTTACTTGCAATGGAAGCGACAGTTCCGATTATTGCACCTGCAGAATTTTTGATTAATGTACCCACCGAAAGTTCGGTGGTGAACAAAGTTCCAGTTCCCGTAACGGTTGCCGAAGCAGTGTTCGCGTTGATTGAACCTGTACGGGAAACTTCTCCATCAGTCAAGATCAATTGCGCCAACTTTTCAACAGTTGCATCGGCCACGCTCGGTAGTGAAGGCGCCTGCTGATTGACTAGGTTGCTATAGACTTGCGCACTAAATGTGGGATCAAAATAAACATACGAATCGGTAGACGAAAAGATGTTGATAGCCGTAGAGGTACCCGTTATTGGGCCTGTACCGACCATGGTAATACTGCCGTCCGCATTTTGCGTTGATCCGGTTGTTTGATATTGAAAATTGGTATCGAACGTAAACGTACCTCCCGAAAATGGTTGAGTGTTCGGGTTGTTGGTAAATGCTAGGCCATTAGCCACTCCGAAGCCACTTATCGCTCCTGTATAGTTCAAATCACGATTGCCATTTACGTCCACCGCTTCAGCACCTATGGTTCCACCGAATGGATCATAAATGCTTCTGGAATTAGGGAATGGCAGCGAAGGAACAGAGGTAAATGGCAGTGTCAAGTAATTGATTTTTGAGGCCACCACATTTACTGTATTACCAGATGGAGTAATTGCCGTTCCAGAAGCAAGTAAAGTACCATTTGCATCGGTCAATACATCGGCAGTGGTCTGCACATCGAATCCAAATTTGAGCCCATCGATGGTGATCGGAAGGGGTGCAGTCAGCGTGGTATTCAGCCAAATACTTAACGTGTATGTTTTTGTGCTTGTACCAGGTATTGTTGGACTGTCATTGATATAACCCAATTGACCCGGCCCAAAGAGAATTCCACTAAAAATAATCGATGTTGCAGTCAGTGCAGAAGGGGTGACATCAAAGTCAATCGTCTTATTGTTGGCTGGATTGCCGTCACTTAAGATGGCACCAGCAATTGCATTTCGCCAGTCTGCCAGACCGGCACTGTTAACTAATGCAGACGCATTTTGTTTGAAGGTAATCTGTTTTACAAGAGTCGGATTTCCATCATTAGGTGCGTTCGCATCATCTGTAACGACAAATGAAAATACCTGCGTAGCACCGGTAGACCCTCCGCCTGCTACTGCCGTGAACGCGGTTGAGGGAATCGGCCCGATGGCTGATGCTGTACCGATAGTGCTGGAACTACCCACTTTCACTTCAAATACACTGCTTACGGCCGCTGTGGGCACAACGCTATTGGCATTGGGTGTGGCTGATGTTACCGTGATGGCAGCGCCCACGCCTACGGTCGTGAGCCTCATGTCGCCAAATCCAAAGTTCTGCCCTGCAACAGCGGTAATAATACCGCCATTGCCAACCGGGACGTTGCTCCTAAAAGTTGTAGGCTGATTACTACTGCTGACGATTGAAGTTGTTGTTGTCACTGGGGCAACATAATCTAGGTCTCTATTATTACGAATGTCGAGCGCTTCCACTACTGGGACACCACCTTGCCCCGGATCAGACAATGGCACGTTAACAAGGTAATTGATAGGTGGTTGAGTGGTAAACGAAAGTTTGGTGGCAAAGACTTGGAAGGTGCCATTTGCAATTCCTGAATTAGCACTTTCGCCAGTTGGCATCGTACTTCCTGTAGCGTTAAACGTTATGTTGGGATTCCTGATGATGTCAAGAACTAGCTTAAGATTATCAGCTGTGGCTGGTAAAGAACCACCTAGCAACGGTGTTTTAAGTGTGATGCTGAGGGTATATGTTTTTGGACTACTATCCACCACGTTTCCAAGATCGCCAGTTGAATTTGGGATATTGTTAAATGTAAGATCGGTAGTATTGAGCATTCCAGAGGGACCAGAAGTGGAAGTAATGGTCTGGGAATTAGCACCAGAGGTAAGCTTTGCGGAAGCTATCAAATCTTGAAAATTTCCAAATTGATTGTTTGAATTCGGAGTGAACTTTAAACCCGAGATTTTGGTAGCTGCTCCATCTCCTCCGGCTCCTCCATCGTCCGTAACAGTGAATGAGAATACGTTAATATCGCCAGCCGCAATAGAAGAGATATTTGTAATCCCTGATCCGGCAGTAATGGTAGTTGCGTTGGAATAAATGACGGTAATAGGTGTGCAAGCTGCAGAACCAGCACCAGAATTTGAATTGATGCCGCCACCAGTTAGCGTGAGCGTTCCATTAAAAGATCCAGCGTTTTGGTCTGTGTATTGAAAATTAGGTGACAAACTATTAAAGTCGATTATGCCAGCGACAGGGGTTAACGTAAGAGAAGCCGTGTTTCCCGGGTTCATGTTTATTGAACTGGCGTTCGTTACCGAAACGTTCTTGGCAATGCCAGTAAAGTCAATATCCAAATTGCCATTTGCATCTTGTGCTTTAACAATAGGCCTAGTGGAAAAATTGGTAAGAACCAAATGAGTTGTTGGAGCAGGCTGTTGAGTAAAAGCAAGACCTGTAGCAATTACGTCAATCTTATTGCCAGTCGTACTTCTGATTGTTGAAGACGTTGAAATTCTTGAGGTCTGGGAAGGTGTAGTTACATAAGTGAAACTTGTATTGCCATCAACCAAAAAATCAAAAATCTGATTGTCCGCAACCTGTGAAGCTCCGCCTGTAAATGGATTTTTAAGTCTTACGCGCAGTTGATACTCCTTTGTTTCATTATCATCTAGTTCGCCCGGGGCGTTGGTTGTTGTCGCTAAAATAAATGTAATAGAATTTAGTCCAACAGAAGACGAAAGAATCGGACTAGAATTATTCTCAGTAATTTCTCTCAATTCTCCTTCTTGAATTATATCGCTCCAATTATTAGGGCCGGTTGAGTTGGTTCCTCTTTGTATGACTATTGAAGATATTTTAGTACGGGCGTTATCTCCATTTGCTGCACCGTTAGAAACGAGATTATCTTCTACTATCTTAAATGAGAAGTTAACAGCCCCAAAGGAAGTTGCTAATGAGGAAATAGTGGCCGGAGGTGCGGTTGACCCTGCGATAACAGCTCCTGTACTTGCTGTATTTGTAATCGTTGAAACGGTAGGAATAGTAGCAACGGTATGATAGTCAACGTTGTCGGCTGCGGTATTGCTGGCTAGTGCATACGGAATAATCAAAAAGTCATAGTTCTTTCCAGATAACAAAGTTGTAAATGTGTAACTTGTAGAGGCAACAGGTACATTAATTGCTCCGTTTCCATCACTAAAATTAGTATCATCGGTTACCAATGCTCCGTCTCCGTATGTTGCATAACTTCCGTTAGTATCCAGATCAGTTTGGCCCTTTACTAGAATTAGATAATTTGTAGCACCAACTGCGGCTGAAGACCAGCTTACTGTTGCAGAATAGTTATTCAGCGCTGCAGTTGTAGCCGCAAAACCACCCACATGAGTAGTGGGAGAGGGCAGTACGATACTATAGGTTTGACCTCCAGAAAATACTCCATTCCCTGCACCCGCTCCACCCGTTGGATTCGTGGCTGCGTCAATAACAGTATTATTAACGTCTGGAAAATTAAGTCTCAAAGTTCCCGTGCCGGAATATGAACCGACAGCAACCGTATAAGTTGTTGCGTTTACCTGAGTCACACTGGTTACTGTAGCTCCTGTTATTGAACCAGTGGTGGTGATTGAGCCGATTAATGGAAAATCAGTATCGTCTACCCCCGTAACTGCCTCTGAAAATGTCACCGTAAAATTGACATTCGAAGCGGTCGTGCCGAACGTGCTTGTAGACCACGGAGTGGTTGTACTCGCTCTAGTTATAGAACTTACTAAAGGCGGGGTGTTATCGATCAAGTATTGTGCTCCTGAATTGAACAAGACAGTATTTTGATTGCCATTCGCATCAATAATCGCGGCTGTTGCAGGTAAATTAATCCGGAATGTTCCATCTCCTGTAATGGGTGTACCCACCGTCCCAACTGTCACCGTATAACTTAACCCACTGCCAGATAATGCGATTGGCACACTACCTACATTTAATGTACCAGAAAGAACCTCTGGTACAAAATGGGTAGATAAAAGGCCTGTGACTGCCTCGCTAAAAGTAACGGTAAAGGTGACCACATCCGCATTAGTAGTAGACGCAACCGGTGTGGTTCGTACAATGTTAGTTACAACAGGACGCTCTGTATCAACATTGAAAGTATTTGAATTTGCCGAGAGTATGGCTGTGTTCCCGTTTGCTCCTGCTACATTATCTCGGCCTCCGGAAGCAGTGGCAAAAACTCCGGACACTAATTGCTCAAATCCATCGTGAGTGGCATCGATGGTATACGTATTCCCTCCAGCCCAAGTGCCCGCGGGCAACGGATTGAACCTCGTACTACCGGTAACAGAAACGGTAGGGTTTACTGCCGTATTCATCGGTTTATCGTACGTAACTACAATACGGAGCTTGTTTAAGTTATTTTGCGTGATTAACGTTAGGGCTGGCGGAGTTTGGATAGAGGTAGTAACCGTTGCTACAGGCTTCTTGTTATCTAAAAGAAATCCCGATGCGGATGTGTAAGTTACATTCGAGACAGCATTGCCACTAACATCTTGCGGGTCGGCTGCCGTAATCCTTGATTTTACATTTGAAAAAGTTTCCTGAGGAGAAGCTCCGTGCACCAACGTAGTTGTGTAAGTGTCTTGAGCTAAGTTCCAACTACCAAGTGCTTGCAATCCCCATGTACCTTGATCAAACGAAATAACTGGATTAAAGCCAGTTGTTTTCATCGGCTCACTAAACACGACAACAACAGTTTGAGTGAGGCTTGATTCATAAATAGGATTAACATTATTTGTCATACTTACAATAGTCGGAGCGGTGGCATCCAAAGTAAGTGCAAGTTGGGCACTACTTGCCCCAACGTTTCCGGCCTGATCAGTTACGCGGGCAGTGATATTTTTTATTCCATCTGCACCAGGCAAAGTAACGCTGGTAAAAGTAAATCCTCCTGACACTTCACCAGATGTCAGTGTTTTTGTTCTGGAG
>VYLD01000284.1_pt1 | contig 16585 bp, 17 predicted proteins | sample 5114401 | NCBI WGS metagenome assembly VYLD01 (sample SAMN12291783, study PRJNA351875) | freshwater metagenome | isolation source: freshwater lake | place: USA: Michigan, Gull Lake | collected 2013-08-08 | reverse complement strand
GCTGGTTCCGCCCGCGGCTGCAGCGCCCCCGCCGCCACCACCGGCGAAGGGCCCGCCACCTGCGACAGGCTGACCACCGCCGACGTTGCCGCCCGCCGTGCCGCCTGCAGCGCCCGGAGGCCGACACGTCGGGAAGCCCCCGAGGCTCAGGCTCTGACAGGTACACCGGTCAGCGCTCTGCGCGCAGAACTGCCCTGACGGACAGTTCGCGCTCTCGAGGCAGGCGACCGAGGTGGGCTGAGTGCCGCACGAGACCACGAGCAGGAACACCCAGAGCACGCCGCGCATGGCGGGGACTCTGCCATCGATTCTGCGTTGGTGTGACCGGCTCGGGCCCTCAGCGCCGACCGCTGGAGGCGTCGGGAACCTGAAGACGCTCGCGACCGAAGACCTTCGAGGCCTGGCGTCTGAGCTTCCGGCTTCAGCCGACACGACGACGCCGAATCGCGACGGTGAGCATCAGCGCGACCCCGCCTGCCATGAGATTCGTCGCATCGCAGCCCCATCGACGGCAACGAAGCCCGCGGTCTCGAAGCCATCGAAGAGGACCGTCTGCGCAGCGACCCGCGCCGCCACCAGCAGCGCCGCACCAGCGAGGCTGAGGGGGGCCAACAACGGGCGACCGCGTCGCGTCATGTCCGCCGAGAGTAGCCCATTTCTTCAAGGGGGGCAGGGAAACGCCCGTGCGTTCGTCGAGACTCTCACGAACGCTTGCATGGTCGGCTTGGCTGCTTCCCCCCGGCGCTCGAGCCAGGCGTCGTCGACCATGACGTCCCAGGTCATGGCGGGCTCGCACCCGTGGCCTCACCATGGCTCGATGCCCACCCGCCTCTCGACCTTCGCCGCGCTGTCGTTGCTCTCGCTGCTCCTTGGACACGAACTCGACGCAGTCGCCCAGTCGGAGTGGCGGCTCTTGCCCGGCTTGTCGCTGCTGAACGACGACGATGGGCGCCGGGTGTTCGTCGCGCTCCACCTGCCGCTGTTCGCCGCGCTCGTCTGGGCCTTGTTCCTCGCGAGCCCAGCGATTCAGCGACCCAGCCGGCGAGGTCTCGCGCTCTTCATGATGGGGCACGTCGTGCTGCACGCGACGCTCGAGGTGCCTGGCATCTCCAGCTTTCCCGAGCTGCTGTCCCGGCTCTTCATTTTTGGGGCGGGCCTCGTCGGCGCTGGCCTGCTCGCCATCGAGTGGTGGCGCACGAGGAACGCCGTAGTCTGATCAGGCCGCGCTCGAACGCCGTCTCAGGGACAGCGTGAGCCCCGCGGGCTTGGGCGAAGTGGTCGGGGCGATGACCAGGGGCCCATTCGCGGTGAACTCGAAGTCCCTCACCACCAGGGCCAGAGCCATGGTGGCCTCGAGCAAGGCAAACATGCGGCCGGTGCAGCTGCGGCTGCCATTGCCGAACGGCTTGTACGCAGCCGGTGAGCGCGCCCGGCTGGCCTCGGGCAGAAACCGGTCCGGGTCGAAGACCTCGGGGTCGCGCCACACGGTGGGGTCGCGGTGCAGCGCGCTCACCAGAATACCGACGGGTCGGCCGGCGGGCACCGCGAAGCCTGCCACCACCTCATCGGCGAGCGGCGCCACCGCCAACGCCGGCACCGTCGGCCACAGGCGCAGCGTCTCGGACACCGTGCGCATCGTCAGCGACAGCTTGAGCAACGTCGCGCGGGTCGGGGTGGCATCACCCAGCACCTCGTCGACCTCGGCGCGCACCCGCTGAAGCAGCGGCGCGTTGGTCGCCAGCTGGTGCAGCGCGAACGACAACAGGCCTGCGGTCGTCTCGTGCCCGGCCACCAGGAAGGTGAGCACCTGGTAGCGAATGTTCTCGTCAGACAGGTGCTGGCCCGTCTTCGGGTCGGCCTGGCTCAACATCAACGACAAGAAGTCCTTCGGCCACCTTTCTCGGGGCGTCTGCTTCCGGCTCGCGATGACGCCGTCGACCAGCTCGAACATCTGGCGTCGGTCGTCCTCGAAGCGGCGCACCTTGGCTTTGAAGAAGGGCGCGAGCAGGGCCGGGCGGGCCAGGCGGTCGATGGCCTCCTGCAGTGAGCGCCCCAGCGCCTGCAGGAAGGGGTGCAGGGCCGGCCGGTCGAAGGACCTGAACTCGTACCCAAAGCCACACAGCGAGATGGTGTCGAGGGTGAGCTTCGTCATGTCACCCACCACGTCCACGGGGCCTGTGGCCCCTCGCCAGGCGTCGAGCAGCTGCTCGAGCACCAGGTGCATGGCCGGCAGGTACCGCTCCATCTGCTCGCTCGAGAAGCCCGGCGACAACACCCGGTGCGCGACGCCCCACGAAGGCTCGCTCGAGGCCGCAGTGAAGAGCCCGTCTCCGGTGAACTCACGAATGGTGACCAGCGGCCCGTCGAGGGTCTTCTGAAAGCGGCGCTCGTCGAAGAGGGGCTCGGCCTGGGCCACGTTGACCACGAAGATGGGGGTCTGGCCGCTGGGGGTCACCACGCGGAAGAGGCCCTGCTCACGGTACTTCGGCGCCAGCCCGAGCAGCGCCTGCAAGACGCCTTCACGGCCGGCGAGCCACGGGGCGGTGCCCACCAGCGGCAGCGATGGCGGGCCGGGTATCTCGGAGAGGCTTTGGGCTCGAACTTCCATGCCCCAACCATGGCAACGCGCCGCCAACCGCACTACTCGGGTTCGTCGATGCCCCGCTCGCGCCCCCCGGCCGCTCCTCGTCGCCTCAAGGGGGTGCGCAGGCCCAGACAAGAACGGTCCCAGGCCACCGTCGATGCTCTGCTCGAGGCCACTGCTCGGATTCTCGAGCGCGACGGCGTCAAGGGCCTCACCACCAACCACGTGGCCGCAGTGGCCGGCGTGTCCATCGGGTCGCTCTACGAGTACTTCGACTCGAAGGACGCGCTGGTGACGGCGTGGTGTGAGCACTACGTGGCCAACGCCCGTTCGCTGGACCCGTTCCTCGAGGCGCTGTTTGCGATGAACCTCGACCGGCCGCGCCTCAAGCGGGTGCTGCTCGAGCAGATCCCCAACCGGCTGGGCATGCACCCGCTGTCCGAGATCGACAACCACATCGCGGCGCGGTGGCTGTCGTACCTTCGTCAAGAGCGACCGGGCCTCGACGCGCAGGCCATCGAGCTGCGCCTCTACGCCCTGGTGCGCATGGGTCGAACCGTCACCACCGCGTGGTTCGTCGAGGGGCGAAGCGTCGAGCGCCTGCCCGAGCTGAAGCGGGCCTTGAGCGACATCATCGTGAAGGCGCTGCGCGATTGATCAGCCGGCCGCGCGCAGGGTGTCGAGCCACCGCGCGCCGAAGCGGTGCGCTTCGCTCCACGACGCCAGCGCGGCGAGGTGTGGCATCAGCGACGCGCCCAGCGGGGTCAACGCAGAGTGCACGGCGCGCGCGGTGGGCCCGGGCCCAGGCCCTGGGCGTCAGGCCCGTCACCGCCTTGAACACCCGGTGCACATGAAACGGGCTCAACCCCGCGTGGCTGGCGAGCTGCTCGAGTGACGGCGGCGCGTCGCTGGCCTCGATGAAGCGGCAGAGCCCGGCCACGAGGGTAGCGTCACGCTCGGCCCTGTCCGGCCCGGTCGGACGGCACCGAAGGCAGGCTCGAAACCCTGCGCGCTCAGCGTCGGCGGGCGAGCTGTAGAAGCTGACGTTCTCGGGTCGGGCGAGCCGCGCGGCGCACGAGGGTCGGCAGAATACGCCCGTCGTCTCGACGCCGAAATAGAACACGCCATCGAAGGACCGGTCGCGCCGGCGAATGGCCCGATAGCGGGGATCCGTTGCGACTCGTGCTGCCCGCGCGCTCGGTGTCTCGGCTCGCTTTCGAGTGTTTGTCTTTTCTGTACTCGCGAGCGCGGCACGACGTCCTTCATGGTCAGTGATGCGTTCATGGTCCACCTTCTTTCGGGTTGAGTCAGCGGGCTGGCGCGTTGGAGTCCGGGCTTCGGAGCGCTCGGCGCGAACGACAGAGGCACGACGTGACCTGGACAGCTCCTGTGAAAGAGGTGCCCAACGGAGGGGTGGGGCGTCGGGGCGACACTCTGGGGCTTGCGCGGCAGTTCAAAAAGACAGCGCGCGTCCCGCGGTGGTGAAACAGTCGAGCTCGTGACGCACGATTCGAGGCTGCCCTCCCTGGTGTTGCTGGTGCGCCACGGCGCGACCGACTGGTCCCTGTCAGGCCAACACACGGGGCGCACCGACCTGCCGCTCAACGCCCTCGGCGTTCGTCAGGCGACCGCGGTCAGACCGCTCATCGCGCAGCTGCTCGACGGCCAGACACCGGTGGTCTTCTCGAGCCCGCTGGCCCGCGCGGCCGAGACGGCGCGGCTGGCGTTGCCTGAGGTGACCCCGGTGCTCGACGAGGCGCTGCTCGAGCTCGACTACGGCCAGCTCGAGGGGCTCACCACCCATGAGATTCTCGAGCAACACCCCCACTGGGACCTCTTCGCCCACGGCTGCCCCGGTGGAGAACACCCCGACGCGGTGACTGCGCGCTGCGACGCCTTCACCCAGACCGTGCTTCGCATGGCGCCCGGCCGCGCGGTGGTGGCCTTCACGCATGGTCACTTGAGTCGGGTGTTGACGGCGCGCCTGCTGGGTCTACCGATGGCGACCGCGGCGGCCCTCTCCAACGAGACCGCTTCGGTGGGCGTCGTCAGCGTGCACCGGGGCCGCTGGGTCCTGGTGGGGTGGAACCTTCAGGCAAAGCCGGTCGAGCCCGGCACCTGAGCGTGTCTGTTCTTCCTGCGGCCCGCCCGTGTGAGCCAGCCTCGCCTCGATGACTCCAGGCCCGAACCGATGAGCTCCAGTCGAGGCATCGCGGCTTGCGTGGAATCCTCGTTGCGCCTCGCTTGAGTGACCGACCCGCCGGCTCCTTCGGCGCGCCTCGGCCTGCTCGCAACTTCCATCGGTCTGCGCGCCTGTTCGGCGCTTCAGCGGGTCGCCGCGGGGTCGAGCTCATTGACGATACGGTTGCGCTGCACGCCCTGGTCGATGCGCCGTCAGCCGAACGAAAGGTGGCGAGGCTGACCGCGTTCACTGACACGGCGAATCGGCGGGCCCCGGCGCGACCACCGTCGGACCTTCGTCCGAGCCCACGCCGGTGAGGAAACACGTCACCTGGTGCTGCACGTCCGGCCGGTCGAACACCACGTAGTGGCCCAGCTCGAACGGCACCTCGACCTGGCTGAGGCCCACGGTGACGCCGTTCACGTTCTTCGCCAGCGGGTACGCCGCTCCGGTGGGCCGCCCGTCGAGCTTCAAGGTGTCGACCATCGGCCCCGCGAGGTCTTGTCCCACGTGGGTCACCCCGAGCGCGACGGCCACGGAAGTCTGCGCCCAGGGGTGGAAGTACCCGTCGGTGATGCCCTGGGGCTGAAGAGCCGGGTGGGCCGACTTGCCCGGCAGCGGCTCGCGCGCCACGTGAATCGCCTTGGCGCTGGGGTCGGTGAAGTCCCACAGGCTTTGAAAGGCATGCAACAGCGGGTGCGCGCGGTCGACCGTCTGGGTGCCTTCAAAACCCAATAATTGCCCGACCAGGTCCTTCAGCTTCACCGGATAGGTCGTCGACGTCGCAATCTCAGTCAATAAGCCGCCCGCGCCAGAAAAGACATACGCTTGAATTCTCGGGTCGACGGTGGCGACGGGAATGCCAATCGTGCTGCCCATCGAATGCCCCATGGCCGTGAGCCGGCTGAGGTCGAACCTGGCGGGCCCGGTCGGGGTGGTGACGGTGACGCCGGTGGCGAGCAGGCGGGTCAGCACCTGCACCTCCATGGCGGCGACCTGCATGTTGTCGATGCTCGAGTCGATGTCGCCGAACACGTCGTAGAGCATGCGCCCGGTGGTGTCTGGCGGGCTCTCGCGGTCTCCGTGCAGGGGAAAGTCGAAGCCCATCACCGCGATGCCCTGGCGCGCCAGCCAGTCAGCCGGGCCCGAGCCCGGGGGCGGCTCACCTTGCTTGTCCCTCGTGGTGGTGGGCGAGAGGGGGCCGCGGTCCATGCCCTCGCGAAACTCTCCGCCGCTGCCGTGCAGGTACAGCATCAACGGCCACCCGGCGGCGGGCATGGGCCCGGCTGGAATCGAGACTGACAGCCGCACCGACTGCGTGCCGCGCTGCTCGGGGGTCAGTCCATCGGCGTTCCAGGTGATGTGGCCGCGGCCAGGCTTGTCACCCGACTGCACGTGCGGCACCCGGTGACGACCGGTGAAGAGCGTGTAGCGGGGAAAGGCCTCGAGCCGGGTGAAGGGCACTTCGAGGGTGGGGGGTGGCAGCGTCTCGACCCAGGCCGAGAGCCTGGTGAGCGAGGCCATGGGGTCGATGGTGGTGAAGACCGTCGCGCCCACCACGCGGCGCCGGTCGGCCCGCGTCTCATCGAGGAACGCCCGCAGGGGCGCCAGGGCGGCGATGGCCTCGGGGCTGGCGTCCTTCGTCTTCTCGAGCGCGGCGAAGAAGGCCGGTGACGCGCCCACCGGTTGCCCCGTCGTGTCCTTGACGGCGTCGGTCACCACCACCGCGTAGGTCGTCTTCGCGCGCCGCACGAAGCCCGCGACGGGCGTCACCGACAGCAGGTGGGCTGGACGGTACGGGGCGGCGTCGGCCTGAAAGGTGAGCTCGAGGGGAAATCGCCGGCCGTAGTCCTTCGAGCCCTTCGTCACGTCGACGAAGAACACGCTGGCCTCGGGCAGCAGGGACGCGGCGGGGCTTTGGGGCAGCGTGGCGACGTCGAGGTCGGCCGAGAGGGGAAAGAAGGCGCCGGCGTTCACGCCCCAGCCGTCGACCCGCGCGTCGATGCTGGCCAGCCAGCCGTTCACCAGCGGCGAGCGCTGCCCCGGCCACCGCTCGAGGTTGAAGGTGCCGTCGGCCTGGCGACGCAGCTCGGAAGGCATCGGCAGCGCCCAGAAGTCGCGGCTGCCGGGCTCGAAGAGCAGCTGCGTGGGCCGGGAGACGAAGGTCGGCGGCGCTTCACAGGCCAACAGCGTGAGCACCACCGCGCAGCGAAAGAGTCGAGGCATGGCTCGCCCGTAGCGGGCCCCTGGCCCCCGGGGAAGCGTCCAGCGACCATTCCGTCGCGAAGGGATGTGCCAGCCAGTCCTCGCTCATCGGCCCGAATGGCGTCGGGTCTTCGCCGTACCCTGAACCCAGCGTTGCAGAGCAATGACAGACACTGCCGCGAACGCCTGTGCCGTGGGAGTCTTTGGGCCCGAACCTGTCGGGCTCGCGTCGTCCTGGCTTCAGGTGGCAGGGGTGAGCGGGGCCTGCCGTGACTGCACCATCGACCCGGTTGGTCCACCGCTTGTTTGGCGCGGCTCATGCTTCGAACCACTGCCGCCTTTCTATCGGCGAGCGTCCTGCTCGCGTGCCCTCCGACGAGGCCACTCCCCGTTGAGCCGCTGGTCGACGCGGGGGTCGATGCGGGCTCGTCCGCCGACGATGCGGGCGTCGACGCGGGCCCGCTGGTCGTGGACGCGGGCACGTGGCGCATTCGATGGACGCAGAGCCTCGACTTCCCCACCATCATCGACCACCACACGACGTTCATCGGCCGGGGCGGCGACGCTGGCGCGGCGGTCTACGTCGTCGGCGGTCAAATCACGCAGACCTCGGAGCTGTTCGACACCATCTTCGCCGCCAACATCTTCACGGACGGAGGCCTGGGGGGCCTGGGAGCAGATTGGCACCCTGTCGCGGCCCAGGGCGTTTCACGGCATGGCGGCGAACACGGCTGACGGCACGTTCTTCGCGGGTGGCATCTCGAGCGATTCAAATGGGGTGTTCGCCGTCAGTGAGGTCTCGCTCTTCGGCGAGCGCAGCGACGGCGGGCTGGGCACCTTCACGCATTCGTTCTTCCCGCAGGCGGCGCTTCACCCCACGCTCGTCTCGGTGCGTGGCCAGCTCGTCATGGTGGGCGGCAGTGACGGCGCGGGCCCGAGCACGGGAGTGTGGACGGTGGCGCAAGGCACGCTCGGCTACGAGGTGCAGCCCGATGGCGGCGTGCGCTCGCTGGCGACCCGGGCGGCCCGTCTGCCAGTCCCTCGCAGCCACCACGCGGCGGTCGTCTCTCGGGACCACGTGTATGTGATTGGAGGCTTCACCACCGGCGACCAGCCCCTCACCACCGTCTTGCGGTCCCGCCACGACGACGCGGGCATCATCTCGGGGTGGGACGAGGCCGGAACCATCGCAGACCCACCGTGGACCCACAACGCCTTCGTGCACGAGGGCAACGTCTTCATCGTCGGCGGAGGGTCTTTCGCGCGCGGGCTGGAGTGGCTCAAGCGCGTTCGCCAGGCCCCGTTCCTCGAGGATGGCGGCGTCGGGCCCTTCGTCGACGTTCGTGACGAGCTGCCCGTGGGCCGCGCGCACGTGCATCAGACGCCCTTCTTCGAGGGCTTCATCTATTCCATCGGAGGCCGCGCCGACCTGGGCGGGAACCAGTTCGGCAGCATCGAGCGCGTCGACGTCGGCCGGCTGGTCAGGGAATAGCGGGCGCTTCCCGCAGGGGGTCGCGCAGCTGCGTTCCACCCCTCAACCATTGCAGGTCATCGGGTTCTTCGGTGCGGCGCACCGCCGCAATCTCTGTACAGAACGCCAAGGGAACAGCCCACGACCGCGCAGATGGGCCGCTTGCTGTCTGCCCGGTCTTTCTCGATGACCGCTTCAAGCGTCTGGCCCGCGTCGGTGTCGAGGCAGATGACACTGCTGGGCCTGCCGCCGCCGCAACACCCGCACCCGCAGGCGACGTACTCGACAGCGGAGCTGGCCTCGGTGTTTGTGATTGGCTCAGGGACCTCCGGTGGGGGAATCGGAATCGCGGCCTCGGAGTCCGGCGCCGGTTCGGCGACCTTCGGAGTGGGTGTCTGGGGTTTCTGGTCTTGCGTGGGAATCAGGGCCTGCTGGTCCCCGGTGTCGTTCTTCGGACACCCGACGGCGCTCAGCGCAACCATCAACGCTGCGAGCTTCAGTCTCATCACGGCATCCTGGTGAAGGTGAAGAAGGTCACGGCAGAGGGGACACCGCCGACGGCGCGGTAGAACTCGAGGGCGTGCATGTCTTCGTCGTCGGCAGGCACGAAGGCGGTGTCGATGCCCGCCTGTTCCCCGAGCGAACGAAGCTCGGTGACGAGCGCGCGGCCGATGCCCCGTCGCTGGCGGTCGGCCCTCACCGCGAGGTCATAGATGAAGAGCTCGGTGGAACGACTGCGGGTCATCGGCAGGACGTGAGCGGTGAGGCCGCCCACCACCTCGCCTGCTTCCCGGGCGGCGAGCGCCCAGAAGCCCTCGCGGCGCAGCAGGGACCTCACGTCGGCTTCCCGCAGCGGCTCGTCACCTGCGTCGTCTTCATCGAACACCGCGGCCATCATCGCGAAGAGCTCGAGCGCGACCGCCTCGTCACCGGGACCCAGCCTGTGAATGGCCATGCGCGATGGACGGTAGCCGACCTGGTCATGGCAACCCAGCCCGAGCCGGGTTCACCTGCTGCACCTACCGCGGCCCCGGCGCGAGCGCATAGCCGACGGCGGCCCCGCCCACGATGACCACCCCCGCGATGCCCCACACCCACGGCGACTGGTACCAGGGCCGGGTATCGACGACCACCAGCTGAAACGGCGCCTCGGCGCTGCCCGCCCGCGCGATGGTGGCCTGGGCCGAATCGAGCGCCTCGACGAAGTAGTACGCGGTGAAGCTCGCTTCGCCGCTGGGCGAGGGCAGCCCCGCCGAGCACGCCTCTGCGTCGCAGCGCATCTCGACCGAGCTGAAGGGCCCGGTGGACTTCGCCGACGAGCGCAGCAGCACCCGCGCCACCGTCTTCTCGGGGTCCGACAGGCCCACCCGCACCAGCGACGCCGCGTCAGCGCCTTCCCGGTCCTTCACCTCGAGCCGCGCGCGCAAAAGCCAGGCTTTTCGCGTGCGATTCAAGAAGTCGACCTGCTTCTGCGCGGTGCCCGGTGGCAGCGTCAGCTTCGGGTCGAGCTCGAGGGCCTCGATGGCGCGCGTCTGCGCGTTGGCCGCGTCCCCCAGCACCAGGTGAATGAAGCCCAGCTCGAAGAGGGCGCCTGAGCGCTCCTTGAGCGGCCGCTCGGGCGTCACCAGGTAACGCTGAAACTCGACGACGGCCTCTTCGTAGCGCAGCTGCTCGACCAGCTTGCGGGCGTCGAGCAGGGCCTGGGGCGTGGCCGCGGTCGCGGACACCACCGAGCCCGACGCGTCAGGCAGCACCAGCGCTCTTGGTGCATCACCCGCCAACAACACCAGCGCCACCAGGACGTTCACCGCGCGGGTTGTGCTCCGAAAGCGCTCAGAGTTCCATCGATTCACGAAGGTGAGGCGCGTAGGCTGCCTTCTCTTCATGACGCCCTCGAACGAAGCACCTGCGCCGCAACCGGGTTTTTTCGCGAAGTACGGCAAGTGGCTGCTGGGCATCGGGTGCCTGGTGCCCCTGCTGTGCTGCGGCGGCTTCGGCGCGCTGGGCGTGGTCATCATGCAGGGCCTCAAGTCCACCGCGCCCTTCGTGCAGGCCCTGGCGAAGGCGAACCAGAGCGACGAGGTGAACGCGGCGCTGGGCAGTCCGCTGACGCCGGGCTTCATGGTGAACGGCAGCATCAACGACAGCAACGGCGCTGGCACTGCAGACTTCGAGGTGCCCGTCACCGGGAAGAAGGCCGCTGGCACGCTCGAGGTGACCGCCTCGAAGGAACGCGGCGGCGCGTGGACCTTCGCGCGCCTCGCCGTGCAGGTCGACCTGGGCCCCCGCATCGACCTGCTGGACGAGCCGAGGCCCGAGCCCGGGCCAGACCTCGAGCCAATCCCCGACGAGCCACCGTCCGACGGGCCTGTGCCCGACGCACCGGGGAAGGAATGACCATGAGCGCCGCCTGCGCCCTTCACGCCGACCGGGTCGCTGCCAGCGTGTGCTCGCGCTGCGGCAACTTCACCTGCACCGAGTGCAACCCCGGCGGGCAGGGCCTGTGTCCTGCGTGTGTTGGACTGGGCGTGACGACGCCATCAGTGCCCCTGCCCTGGGACTCGCGCGAGTCCATGGGGCTGCTCCCAGCCTTCTGGGCGCAGACGAAGCTGGGCACCCTCGAGCCCAGAAAATACATCGCATCCATCGCTCCACAGGGCGATGTGATGCCAGCGTTTCTGTATGGCTGGTTGATGGCGACGGTGGTGGGGGTGTTGGGCGTGCCCTACAATGCCTTCAGTTTCTGGTCGCAGGGCGCGCAGATGAAGCAGGCCTTCTCGTCGTTGGGCAGCTCAGCTGCCTCGATGCAGTTCGTCGCCGACCTGTATGCCTGGCTCGCCGAACACCCCTTCGCAGCCGCCGGTGGGGTCGCTGTCTACGCCGTGGTCGTCTACCCGATCGGGTTTCTGATCAGCGTCGGGTTGACCCACGTCGGGCTGCTGGCCGTCGGAGGCCGCAACCACCCCATCGCCGCCACCATGCGGGTGGTTGGCTACTCACAGGCCCCCAACCTGTTGTTGGCCATTCCCGTGGTGGGTGGCTTTGCGGCGATCTACACCCTGGTCATCTTCATCTGGGCACTGCGCGAGGTGCAGCAGACCAGCACGGTGCGCGCGTCGGTGGCGGTGCTCTGGCCCACGGTCGTGTTGGTGTGCCTCGCGATGACGGTGGTCATCGCCCTAGTCGCGGTTTTTGCCGCGAACTTGAAGGTGTAGGAAGAGCGCCTTCCCGGCACGAGTTTCCAAAGCGCTGGGCGCGTCGCGGGCGCATAAGGTTGGCCCATGGTGCCTTCCAAGCCCTCTGCCCGCGACGAGCTGAACGCCATCACCACTGCGCTGCAGCTGCGCGTCGACTTCCCGCCCGAGGTCATCGCCGAGAGCGACGCCTGGCTGGCCAACCCGGGCATCGACGACCCGTTGTTGGTCGACCGCACCGCGCTGCCCTTCGTCACCATCGACAACGCCCACTCGAAGGACCTCGACCAGGCGCTGCACGTGGCGAAAGACGGCGACGGGTACCTGGTGGCCTACGCCATCGCCGACGCGTCGTATTACGTGCGCCCGGGCTCGGCCCTCTTCAGCGAGGCCATGAAGCGCGGGGCCAGCTATTACCTTCCGGGCTTCTCGGTGCCCATGCTGCCACGCTCGTTGTCCGAAGGGCTCATCTCGCTCAACCCCGACGTGCCGCGCCGGGCGCTGGTGTTCTGGCATTCCCTCGACGCGACGGGTTCTCTCACCGGCACCCGCCTCGAGCGCGCGCGCGTGAAGTCCCGCGCCAAGCTGTCCTTCGCGCAGGTGCAGCGGTTGATTGATAGTCCAAATGACAGCGCTTTGACGGGCCGCGAGTTCGTCGAAAGTCTGTCATTGCTGAAGATGGTGGGCCGCTTGCGAATGGCCCTGGCGGCCGAGCGCGGGCTGGTGCGGTACCGACGTGAAGAGGTGAGCATCGAGCTCGACGGTGAGGGCCTGGCCTTCGCGGTGATGGAAGTGGTGCGCGACGAGGTCGAGCTGTGGAACGAGCAGCTGTCGTTGATGTGCAATGCCGAGGGCGGGCGCCTGGTGCGGGAGTCGAACAACCCTGCCGTGCAGCCCATCTATCGCGTGCAGGGCGGGCCCGACCCCGAGCGGCTGGCAGGCCTCGCGCGGCTGACCGAGCGGCTCTGCGTGAGACACGGTGTTCCGGAGGAGCAGTGGCGCTGGCGCGATGGCGTGCCCCTGTCGGACTACCTGCGGCTGCTTCCCAAAGGCCCGGCGGGCTCGAAGGTCGACCGGCTGGCGCGGGCCATCACCAGGCAGGCGGTGATGGTGAACCTGCGGTCGGAATATTCCATCAACCCCGGGCCCCACGTCGGAGTGGGCGCCGAGCCGTACGCGCGGTTCTCGGCGCCGATGCGAGAGATGGTGGGTGTGTATCTTCACAAAGAGGCCGTCGAGTTGCTCACCGGCCAGCACCCGGCGGTCGAGGTCGACGAGGCCCTGCGCGTCGAGGTGGTGCAGGTGGCGAACCGCTCGCGCGCCACGCAGCGCAAGGTGCAGGACCTGTCGAACGAGGTGGTGATGAGCCGCCTGTTTCGCCCGCAGCTCGAGAAGCCGAAGGCCGAGCGGACGCGCTTCACGGGCACGGTGATGGGGCTGTCGGGCTCGAAGGTGTACGTGTCGCTCGACGGGCCGCCGCTCGACCTGAAGCTGCTGCTGTTCGACCTGGCGCCGACGTTCGGCGGGGCGTGGCTCGAGGTGGCTGAAGACGGAGCGGTGCTGCGCGTGAAGGGCAAGACCGAGCCGCTGTTGCTTCTGGGTCAAAGCGTGGTGCTGCGCCTCAACAAACGGGACGAGCAGTACCGGCGGTGGGTGTTCGAGCTGATCAAGCCCTGAGCTGGTCAATCCTTGCGATCGCGCTCGCCACGAACCGCCTCGAGCTCCGACGCGACGATCAGGTCCTTCGCCCGCCGGACATGCGTCTTCACCATGATGAGGTCGTCCAGTCCGATGATTCGGCACTGACGCTCGAAGAGTGGCACTTCGACCGCGTTCGCTTGGAGAGAATCCCAGCCATGGAGTGGCGGTACCACCCGCAGAACGTCGACGATTCCGAGGTCAGTCTGGAAATAGAGGTTCTTGAACTCGGCGAGTTCTTCGACGGTGTGAGTGACGAGGGGTTTTCCGTGAGTCTGGTAGAAGCGTGGCGACAGCGGTCGCAATACAGACATCAACCGCTCGAGGTTCTCGGGCGTGAACGGCGCGCTGATGTCGAGGTCTTTCGTGAACTGCGTCGAGCCCCACGCGACCGCCGCGACTCCACCAATGACGACGAGCTCAACCTTCGCGTCGATCAGGCGGCGCAGCAGCTCGGGGGTCCGTTGCTCGGGCGGCGACTCCGTGGAGGCGTTCATAGGTGCGGGTCATCTCGTCGAGTTGAAGAAGTCGCTGCGTCGGCGTCAGCGTGAGGTTGTGGAGCAACTGGCCCGGGTCGATTCCCAGCTCGATGATGGCCAACCAGGCGGGGCCGCGGGAGGCGTACTGACGGCGCCACAGCGGCCGGAGGTCGAGGGCGTCGCAGTCTTCAGGCCTGGTCTCATCCATCGGTCGGGACCGTAGCATCTTGCTAAAACGTCGACGCCGTCGAGGCCTCGCGCAGCACCCATTGCTGCCCTTCAGCACCTTGAGACACCTCGCCCTTCGCGTTCTTGAAGGCCTGCGGCACGGAGGCCTCTTCTTTGACGACGCCAGACAGCGCCACGCGTTGGTTGAGCTGGTCTTTCGGCCATTCCTTCAGGCCGGCGATGGACAGCGGGCTGTCGCTCACCATCAGCACGGCGCCGCCTTTTGCGTTCTTCGCGGTGCCCACCAGGCGAGCGCGTTTCCCGAGGACGCTGCGGAGCGACCGCTCGACGGCCTGAGGCACTCCCAGAGGTTTGAGGTGCGGCGCCATCAACGACTGCATGGTGAACACCGCCTGCGGGGTGAGCACGCCTCCCGCCGAGACGAAGCGGCCGAGGTGCGGGGCCCAATCCGTCGGGGGCTCGCCGTAGGTCACGTACACCCGCGTATCGTCATCGAGCACCAGCGCCGTGCCTCGCTGCCCGTGGCGAACCTCGACGCGCTCGAGGGTGCCGCGCACCAGCACCGTCGGCCCTGAGCGCGAGGCGAAGGCCCGCTTCACGTCTGCCGCGGTCGACACCTCGAGGGGCGGCGCCGGGTTCATCACCAGCGCCGTGAGCAGGCCCAGCACGCGTCACCCGCCCGTGAGCGTGGACTGGAAGGGGTGCCGGTTGATGGCGAAGGTGCCTGCCACCATCAAGAGCAGGGTGATGATGACCGCGATGAGGGGCAGCGAGAAGCCGGGGCTCGCCGACTTGCGGTTGCGAATGAGCAGCACCTGCAGCACCACCGCCGCCGAGAGCATGCACACCAGGTGGCCGATGAGCGCCGGGTACCAGGTGCCCATGGCGACCAGCACGATGCCCAGCACCACCTGCAGGTGGGTGAGGCCGGCGAAGATGCTGCCGATGATGCGGCCCGGTTTGTCGAAGGGTTTCCTCTGCGCCACGCCGAGGCCGAAGACGACCAGGGCCGCCAGCCCCGCGAGGAGTACCAGGTACCGCAGACCAGAGTGAGCGTGGAGGAGCGCAGTCATGCGCGCTCATGTATCGATGAAGGCCTTCGCCCTCACGGGTTTTGTTGAGCGCCCGCCGGCAGCAGCAGCCCTCCCCGCTGGGACGCCTCGAGGGTTCCGCAGGCGGCGCCGATCTCTTTTCCGCCCGAGTAGCGGCGCGCGATGGGGGCCTCGAGCACCTGCAGGTGGTCACGGAAGGCGGCCAGCTCGTCGGCGGTCGGCGGCAGGTAGCGGCCGGTGGGGTCGGTCACGTCGATGAGGTCGACCTTGATGGGAATGCCCTCGAAAGTCTGCTGCAGCGCCAGCGCGTCTTCGAGGCCCACGTTGAAGCCGCTGATCATCACGTAGGCCAGCATCACCCGCTCGCGGCGAACCACAGCGTACCGACGAATCTGCTCGACCAGGGTGGGCAGGGGCCAGGTGGTCTCGACAGGCAGCACCTTGAGGCGTTTGTCTGGAATGGCCGAGGTGATGGAAAACGCGAGCCGATAGGGCAGGTCATCGTCGATGTATTTCTTGATGCCTGGCACCCAGCCAGCCGTCGAGAACGTAATGGACTTGCCGGAGATGGCCAGGCCCGCGGGGTGACAGAAGATGCGCGCGGCGCGGGCGGCGTTGGCGTAGTTGAGCAGCGGCTCGCCCATGCCCATGAAGACCACGCCGCGCACCGGGCGGTCGGCCTCTTCGGTGATGCGCAGGACCTGCTCGACGATCTCCCAGGTCTCGAGGTTGCGCGAGAAGCCCATCTTGCCGGTCATACAGAAGTCGCAGGCGAGCGCGCACCCGACCTGCGACGAGATGCAGACCACGTACTTGGTGTCGAAGATGGGAATGCGCACCGCCTCGAAGCGGCCGCCGAGGGGAGACGAGAAGAGGTACTTCACGAAGCCGTCGTCGGCTCTTCGCCGCTCGACCACCTCGAGGCGAGGGAGCCACCCGTGGGCCTGCACCCAGTCACGGACCAACGCGGGCACCTGGCGGGTCTGCTTCACCTCGTCCATGGACTGAGCGCGGTGGGCGAAGACCGAGGCGAAGAGCTTGAGGGCGGCGGTGCGGGAGGCTCCGAGGGGTGACAGCGCGGCGAAGAGCTCGTCGAAGTCGTGGTTCTTGAGGTTCAGCGACGGGCTCATCGGGGGGCGCGCGTACCACCACGGCTCTGACGGAGCCACGGGGGCGCCCGGAACAGCTGGGTGCGTGGTTCCATTCCGTGATCGATGTTGCAACGGGCAGGTGAACGGACCTAGAAACTCGGAGCGGGCCGGACATTGGCCGTCTTCGGGAGCTCCACACACATGAGAATCGGGACAAGACACCTCATCGCCAGCGCGGCGATGGCATTCGTCGTTGGCTGCGGCGGTACGATGAACAGACCTGACGCGGGGACTGGCGGTGGGTTTGCGACCGGCGGTGGCTTCGCAACGGGTGGTGGCTTCGTCACGACGGGCGGTGGCACGGCGGGAGGTTCGGCTGGCGGCACGGCGGGCGGTTCCGCTGGCGGCACGGCTGGCGGTTCCGCTGGCGGCACGGCGGG
>VYLD01000282.1_pt1 | contig 16708 bp, 12 predicted proteins | sample 5114401 | NCBI WGS metagenome assembly VYLD01 (sample SAMN12291783, study PRJNA351875) | freshwater metagenome | isolation source: freshwater lake | place: USA: Michigan, Gull Lake | collected 2013-08-08 | reverse complement strand
GTCGACATCGGGGCCAAACACGTGACGGTGGTGGTGATGAACCTCAAGGCCGAGGTGCTCGCCCGTCAGCACCGCGCGTTCTGGACGCGTGAAGACCCCAAGGGCACCCTGGGGCTGGTCGACGAGCTGATCGGCAAGGTGGTGTCCGAGTCGCGCACCGGCCGTCGCCAGCTGGTGGGCATCGGGGTGGGCGTCCCCAGTCCGGTCGAGCTGCGCAGCCCGGGGCACGTGTCTCCCGTCGTGATGCCCCGCTGGGCGGGCCTGGACATCGCCGCGCGGTTGCAGGCGAGGTTCGAGGTACCGGTGCGGGTCGAGAACGACGCCAACCTGGGCGCCCTGTGGGAAGCCCGGTGGGACCACGGCGTCAACCTGGACCACCTCGCCTACTTGAAGGTCGCGACTGGCATTGGCGCGGGCCTGGTGGTCGACGGTCGCATCTATCGGGGCTCGCGTGGCGTCGCGGGCGAGCTCGGCCACCTGCCCATCGACTCGTCGGGGCCGCTCTGCGTGTGTGGCCTGCACGGGTGCCTCAACACGCTGGTGGGTACCGACAGTCTGCTCACCAGGGCCCGCGCTGCCAGGAAGGGCCGGAGGAACTTCGAGACGCTCGACGAGCTGATCGACGGCGCGCTGGCCGGTGATGCGGTCGCCGTGAGCACCATCGACTACGCCGGGCGCCAGCTGGGCCTGGGCATCGCGATGTTGCTCAACCTGTTCAACCCCGCGCTGGTGGTGGTGGGCGGCGACATCGTGGCCTGCGGCGACCTGCTGTTCGGGCCCCTGCGCGAGACAGTGTCGAAGAACTGCTTCTCGGAGAACTTCTCGCACGTGCACATCGTGGCGAGCCGGCTGGGCGAGTCCGCCACGGCGCGCGGCGCGGCCACCATGATCCTCGACGAGGCGATCGACGCTCCAGCCACGTTCTTCGAAGGCGCGACCAGTGCTCTTCGGCTCGCGGTGTGACCCTCGTCTCATTCGTTTCTCAAGGAGGCCGTATGCGGACCCTCATTCTTCTGGTCGTCGTCGCGGGGCTGTCAGCGTGTGGACCTTCGGGTGGGGTGAAAGGCCCTCCCGAGGCATGGACGCTGGCGTGGTCTGACGAGTTCGACGGGCCCCAGGGCAGCTCGCCCGACAGCTCGAAGTGGGTGCTCGAGACGGGCACCGGCCCCAACAACGATGGGTGGGGGAACCAGGAGCTGCAGACCTACACCGCGCGGCCTTCGAACGTGTCCCTCGACGGCAACGGCAACCTGGTCATCACGGCCCTTCGCGAGCCGTTTGGCAACCGGAACTTCACCTCGGCGCGCATGACCACTCAGGGGTTGTTCACCCAGAAGTACGGCCGGCTCGAGGCGCGGATCAAGGTGCCGGCGGCGAAGGGGCTGTGGCCCGCGTTCTGGGCCCTGGGCGCCGACATCAAGGAGGTGACGTGGCCGACGTGTGGAGAGATCGACGTGCTCGAGGTGCGCGGTCACCAGACGGCCACGGTGATCAGCTCCCTGCACGGGCCCGAGTACTCGGGCGGCGGCGCGATCAGCAAGAAGTTCACCCTCCCCGAGGGATCCTTCGATCAGGACTTTCACCTCTTCCGCGCCGAGTGGGACCCCGCGCGCATCTCGTTCTCGGTCGACGGGCAGGTGTTTCAGACGGTCACCGCGCAGCAGGTGCTCGGGGGCGGCCGCAGCTGGGTGTTCGACTCGCCGTTCTTCCTGATCCTGAACCTGGCGGTCGGCGGCACCTTCTTGACCCCCACGGGGCAGCCTGACGCCAACACCGTCTTCCCGCAGTCGCTCATCGTCGACTTCGTGCGCTCGTACACGCGGGTTCAAGCTCCGTGAGGCGCCTGACGTGGTTGGCCCTGGTCGTCGTCATCGGGTGCCAGACGCAGCGCGCAGAACCTCCGCGCGGAGTGCTGACGATGACCGCCGCGCAGTCACAGGCCACGTGGATTCGCAACTTCAACCCGCTCATGCCGGGTTCGCTCGCACGCTGGCCGTCGGCGGCAGGGATCTACGAGCCGCTCGCGATCTTCAACTCGGTGAAGGGCGAGTGGGTGCCCTGGCTCGCGACGCAGTGGGCGTGGCGCGACGAGGGCCTCACGTTGTCGTTCACCATTCGCGAGGGCGTGAAGTGGTCCGACGGCGAGCCCTTCAGCGCCGACGACGTGGTGTTCACCTTCGAGCTGCTCAAGAAGTTCCCGGCGCTCGATCAGAAGTCGGTGTGGAGCTTCCTCGAAGGCGTTCGGCCCGGCGCTGCGGGCGAGGTGCTGTTCACGTTCAAGCGGGTCTACGTGCCGGGTCTCGCGTGGATCGCCCATCAGTCGCTCGTGCCACGGCATGCCTGGGCCAGCGTCGAAGACCCGGTCGCGTTCACCAACCCGACCCCCGTTGGGACCGGACCCTTCACCCAGGTGAACCTGTTTCAGAACCAGGTCTACGAGCTGGGCAAGAACCCGAACTACTGGCAGCCGGGAAAGCCGGGGTTCGACGCCATTCGGTTCCCTGCGTTTCCGGGGAACGATCAGGCGAACATCGCGCTGGTCGACGGTGAACTCGACTGGGCCGCGAACTACGTGCCCGCCGTGGAGCGCGTGTACGTGCGCAAGGACCCGACGAACCACCACTACTGGTACCCGTCGCTGGGGAGCACGGTCTTCCTCTACCCGAACACCACGCGCGCGCCGCTCGGTTCGGTCTCGGTGCGCAAGGCGCTGAGCCTCGCGATCGATCGCGCGTTGATCGTCGACGTCGCGATGTCGCGGTACACGACGCCAGCAGACGCGACCGCGCTCTCAGCGGCGTACGACAAGTGGCGAGACCCGGGCGCCGTCGCCAGGGGCTCGTGGGTTCGGTTCGACACGGTCGAAGCCGAGCGGTTGCTGGACGAAGCGGGCCTCAAGCGCGACGCGAAGGGGCAGCGCACGCAGCCGGACGGAAAGAAGCTCACGCTCTCGATCGCCGTGGTGAATGGCTGGTCCGACTGGGTGCGCGCGGCGCAGGTGATCTCTCGCGGCTTCAAGAAGCTGGGTCTCGACGCGTCCGTGCGTCTGTTCGACGAGGGGACGTGGTTCCAGAAGCTGCAGGCGGGTGACTTCGACCTGGCGGTGGGCTGGTCGATCGAAGGCGTCTCGCCCTACGAGTTCTATCGCTGGCTGATGAGCTCGCAGACGGTGTTGCCGCTCGGCTCGCCGGCCCCGGGCAACTGGCACCGGTACGGCAGCGAAGCGGCCGCGCCCGTGTTCGCCGAGATCGAGCGCACCACGGACCCGGCCACAGAGCGTGAGCTCGAGGTGCGGCTGCAGGAGATCTTCGTCGACGAGGCGCCGGCCATTCCGCTCTTTCCGAACCCGTCATGGGGCGAGTTCAACTCACGACGCTTCGAGGGCTTCCCCGACGCCGCGAACCCGTGGGCCGCGCTGTCTCCAAACAAGGTGCCTGATTCGTTGCTGGTGCTGACGGCCCTGAAGACTCGCGCAGAGGGGGCACGATGAAGTTCCTGCTCAAGCGGTTGGGGTTCTACGCTCTGGCGGCGGTCTTCGCGTTGACGCTGAACTTTCTGCTGCCGCGCTTGATGCCCGGTGACGCCGCAGGCGCGTTGTTCGCGCGCTTTCAAGGCCGGCTCTCGCCCGAGGCCCTCGTGGCTCTCAGCCGCGCGATCGGCATCAGCGACGGGCCGATCCACGAACAGTACTGGCACTACCTGCGAGATCTCGCGCACGGGGACTTCGGCGTCTCGATCAGCCAGTTCCCCGCGCCGGTCATCGACGTGGTGTCGACGGGCCTGGGGTGGACGGTGCTGGTGGCGGGCTCGGCGTTGCTGATCGGGTTCGCGCTGGGCACCGCGCTGGGCGTGTTGGCGGGCTGGCGTCGGGGTGGGGTCATCGACTCGGTGCTGCCTCCGTCGCTCGCGTTCATCGGCGCGTTTCCCTACTTCTGGCTGGCGATGGGGCTGTTGTTCGTCTTCGGCTTCGAGTGGCGCTGGGTGCCGCTGCGGCACGCCTACTCGGACGGCGCGACGCCGGAGTTCACCCTCGCCTTCATCGCCGACGTGGTGCGCCACGCGGCGCTGCCCGTCTTCACCGTGGTGCTGGCGACGCTGGGCGGTTGGATGATGGGGATGCGCAGCGCCATGGTGGCGGTGCTGGGCACCGAGTACCTGGCGCTGGGCCGCGCGAAGGGGCTCTCGACGGTGCGGCTGGCGTGGAAGTACGCCGCGCGCAACGCCCTGTTGCCCAACGTCACCAGCCTCGGCATGTCGCTGGGCTTCGTGCTGGGAGGCTCACTCCTCACCGAGGTCGTCTTCTCGTACCCGGGGCTCGGGTTCCTGATGGTGCAGGCGGTGCGCTCGCAGGACTTTCCGGTGATGCAGGGGCTGTTCATCATGATCACCCTCGCGGTGCTGACGGCCAACGCCGCGGTCGACGTGTTGACCACGCTCATCGACCCACGCACGCGAAGCAGGGAGGCCTGACATGGCGGCCGCATCATCCAGTCGAGGGTCGGGCGGGTTCTCGCTGCTCGGGCTGCTCAAGACCAACGGTCGTGCGCAGCTGGGCCTGGGCATTCTTGGGATCTTCATGGTGGTGGGCGTGGTGGGCCCGCTGTTCATCGACGACGCCGGGAACTACGTCGCGATTCCGTACCTCGAGCCCTCGTTCGCGCACCTGTTCGGCACCACCGGGCAGGGGCAAGACGTGTTGGCGCAGACCATCGTGGGCACCCGGGCCTCGCTCTTCAACGGGCTCATCGTGGGCATCGCGGTGGTGATGCTGGGCGCCGCGGTCGGCGTCACCGCCGGCTACTTCGGCCGGTGGGTCGACGACCTGTTGTCCCTCGCGGTGAACGTGCTGCTGGTGGTGCCGTCGCTGCCCCTCGCCATCGTCATCGCCGCGTATCTGCCGCCTGGCCCCTTCACCGTCGGGCTGGTGCTGATCGGCACCGGCTGGGCGTGGAACGCGCGGGTGCTGCGGGTGCAGACGCTCTCGCTGCGGGAACGCGACTACGTGCTCGCCGCGCGCGTCGCCGGAGAGCCGCACTGGCGAATCATCTTCGTCGAGATGCTGCCGAACATGGGCCCCATCTTGCTGACCCAGCTGGTGGGCGCGACCACCTACGCCATCGGCGCGCAGGTGGGCCTCGAGTTCCTCGGACTGGGCGACGTCGGCGCGGTGACGTGGGGCTCGAACCTGTACTGGGCGAGCAACGATCAGGCGCTGCTGACCGGCGCGTGGTGGACGTTCGTACCGACCGGCACCTGCATCGCCCTGGTGGGCTTCGCGTTGTCGCTCTTGAACACCTCGGTCGACGAGGCGACCAACCCTGCGCTGCGCGTCGAGCGCTCGTGGCGGGTGTACCTGAAGAAGGTTGGAGTGCTGCCAGGCATGGTGACGCCGGTGGTGCGACCGTGAGCGGCCCGGTGCTCGAGGTGAAGCACCTCAGCGTCGACTACGTGTCGGCGCAGGGCCTGGTGCACGTGGTGGACGACGTCTCGCTCGAGCTGCGGCGCGGCGAGGTGCACGGGCTGGTGGGCGAGTCGGGCTGCGGCAAGTCGACGCTGGCGCGATCGCTGCTGCGGGTGCTGGGGCCTCCGGCGATCGTAACCGGTGGCTCGGTGCTGCTCGAAGGCAAGGATCTGATGACCATGACCGCGCGCGAGCTCGATCACGTTCGCTGGGTGCGAATGGCCATCGTGTTTCAAGGTGCCATCGACGCGCTCAACCCGGTGCTGCGCATTCAAGAGCAGCTGGTCGACGCGCTGCTCGCGCACGGCGTGACCGACGGGGTCGAGGACCGCGCGAAGAAGCTGGTCGATCGCGTGTCACTGCCCAGGCGGGTGTTGACCGCGTTTCCGCATGAGCTGTCGGGCGGCATGCGGCAGCGCGTGGTGATCGCGATGGCGCTCGCGCTCGGGCCGCAGGTGCTGTTGATGGACGAGCCCACCACCGCGCTCGACGTGGTGGTGCAGGCCGAGATCCTCGACGAGCTCGATCGGCTTCGCAAAGAGATGGGCTTCGCAGTGCTGCTGGTGTCGCACGATCTGCCGCTCATGCTCGAGCGGTGCGATCGCATCAGCGTGATGTACGCCGGGCGCATCATCGAGTCGGGGCCGGTGGCGACGTTCCGCGAAGGGGGCGGGTCGAGTCACCCGTACGCGAAGCACCTGCTGGGTCACCCGTACGCCCAGCACCTGCTGCAGTCGTTCCCCCGGCTCGACGGCCCACGCACCATCTCGCGCGCCCTCGAGGGCAGCCCGCCCAGCCTGTTCTCGCCGCCGCCGGGGTGTCGCTTTCACCCGCGGTGCCCGTCGGTGATGGCGGTCTGCAAAGTGGAGCAGCCGAAGCTGACGGCGCGCGCCGTCGATCACCACGCGGCGTGTCACCTGGCTCCAGGCCCAACTGAGCCCGCGACCGTCACCCCGAACGCATGACAGGCCGTCGAAGAGTCGCGCCGGTTGCCAGAACGTCGGGCTCCCTTACAGGTGGCTCGAAGCCGGTCGGTGGCTCGGCAGCCTTCTGCACGGGGAATTGAGGGGACCGGTCCCGATGGGGCCCGCGGCCTCTGGTGGGTCTGCGGTCTCTCTTTTCGGGGTCTTCCACCGAGGGTCGCCTCGAGGCGGCAGGTCGTTCTCGAAGAGCGGCGTGCTGGTGGGTGACACGTCTGTCGGCGAGGAGCCCAAAGGGGCACCCATCAGGTGGCGGACCGGGTGGGCTCGACTCACGCGTCGGGTGGCGAGCGCCCCGACTTCGGCTCGATGACGTCGAACGCCCAGCCGAGCAGCACGTTCGCGAAGAAGCCGCTGGCGCCTTGCGAGACCGGTTGATGGGTGAGCCCTCCGGCGACGACCCCGCCGGGTGCGCTGGTCCACACGTTGGGCCAGAAGCGCACCACCGGGGCCACGTGCAGGCCCTTCCAGATGAAGAAGCGATAGCCCAGCTCCCCGCCCACGGTGACGGTGGTGTAGTCGGCGCGCTCACCGCCAGCCGTGAAGGCGTACCGGTGCACCTTGAAGTCGACCAGCACGTACAGCTCGTCGATGAGGGTCACCCCGAGGCCGCCGCCGGTGGACCAGGTGAGACCGAGGTCAGCGCCGCGCGCGACTTCGGAAGCGAGCAGCGCGGTCCTGCCGACGCCGTCGAGCCCTTCCCCGTGACTGTACGTCGCCACGAAGCGGCCGACCCGAACGTCCATCGCCGCGTTGAAGCCCTGCAGGAGGATGGGCTGGAGGAGGCCCGCGTGAAAAGCCAGCTGCAGCCCCGGCTGATGGGCCTCGAGCTGGAAGCGGTGCGAGAGCAGCTGCTGGAGCGGGGCTGACGGCCCGTGACCGCGGGGCTCGGCAGTGAGTGCGAATGAGGCGATGACTGCGAAGAGGGACATGGTGGCTCTTTCGGTGAAGGGACCACCCAGTGGTTGCTCCGCCGGGCGCTTCGCACTTGACCGAAGACGCCGGCTATTTGACCCGCGAGGCCCGCAGTCGTCGTGGCGGCGCGCCGAACCACCGGCGGGAGGCCCTGGAGAGCGCGCTGAGCTCTGAGAAGCCGAGCAGCAACGCCAGCTCGGACATCGACATCGTGCCTTCGTCGATGGCTGCGCGAGCACGGCGCTGGCGGACCTCGTCGAGTGCCGCGCGAAACGTGCTCCCCCGCGAGGCGAGCAGTCGTTGCAGCGCTCGTGGTTGCAGGCCGACGTCTGCGGCGACCCGCGCGAGCGACGGAGTTCCGGACGGCAGCAGGCGCAGCACCGCGGCTTCGACTCGTTGCTCGAGCGGCTCGGGCTGGCCCACCTGCACCAGCTTCCGCCGGGCCTCCTGCTCGAGGAAGGCCGCCAGCGCCGGGTCTGCCAGCGGGAGCGGTCGCTCGAGCCAGGCGATGGGCCAGTCCAACGCGTCGACGGCAGCGCCCCAGGTGATGGGCGCCCCGAACAGCCGCGCGTGCCACGACACGTCAGATGGGGCGCGGTGCTGGAAGCGCACCTTCGTCGGCCGGTCGAGCCCGAGCTGACGGGCCAGCACGACCTGCTGCGCGAGGACCACCTCGTTCGCGACCCGCAGGCCCAGGCTGCCCGGCAGTGGCCGCCGCACCCAGCTCAGCGTGACCGTGGGTCCTCGGGCCTCGACGACCGTCTCACCAGACGTCGAGGTGAGGCGCTGGTACCGGGTCATGCGGTCGAGGGCTTCGCGCACCGTTGAAGACGTCTGAATGGCGAAGCCCAGCACGCCCAGGTATTCCAGGCGGCTGGCCTGGGCGAACCTCATCGGAAGGCCCGGGTCCCTGGCCTGTCGCATCACTTCGCTGATCACCCCGAAGACCAGGGTGTCGTCCACGTGTTCGTCGACCAGCTCGCGAGCTGTCCGCTCGGCCCAGGTCACAGCCGGCAGCGCGCCAGCGGCCCGCGGATACGTGGTCCGCACGAAGTCATGCAGCCGGACCAGCTCGAGCAGGCTGATGCGCCCCAGCGACATGTCAGGCTGGCTCGAACCGCAGTTCGGGGTGGTCGGCCGTCACGAGGAACCCACAGGAGAGCAGGGCCGAGCGCTCCTGTCGAGTGACGACGCGCTCGAGAATCGAGTCGATGTTCCCTTCCTTTCCGGCATCACGCTGCTCCCGCAGCCTGCGCCTGTTGCAGCAGACAGAACGTGTTGCCGATGGGGGTCTGGAACTGGCCCCGCAGGGAGTCGTCTTTCGCCTGACCGATCAGGGCGAGGGCGGTGAGCGAGAGCGCGACGGTGTTCCGTGATGGCTTGGATCATTCAACCACGGGCTGAGAGGAGCAGTCCGCAGCGCACCTCCGCGATCCCAGTCGAGCGGTTGGTGGCTCCGTTGAAGCGGTCGCCCGCTTCAGTCGACGTAGACGTCGTCGATGAGCAGCGTCTCGCCAGTCCGCGCGGTGCCGCCCGACACATCGTTGCCGATGGTGAAAGGCGATCGCACCCGGGTGAGGTCGAGCCCGCGGAAGTCAGCGAGGGGAATCGACAGGCTGTGCCACTTGCCGTCATTGGCCCAGCCGTAGTCGTTGGCCTTCACCTGCACCGTGATCTCTGCGTTGCCGGGGGCTGGCCCGAAATACAGCGTGCGCACTGCGATGATGGCGAGCCCGGGGTCAGGCGACAGCAGGCTGACGTGCAGCGTCGTGTAGCCAGCGAGGCTCGTTGGTTTGTCCCAGAACAGTCCACCGCCCCAGAACCCGGTACCGTTGAAGTCGAGCTGATCTGACTGCAGCCCCTCGACCCGGTTGTCCGACGGCTGCGTGCCGTAGCTGTTGCTGAAGATGTAATAGTGATCGCTCGGAATCCGGTCCGACGCTCCGCCCTCGTAGAAGGGGCCGAACGCCGCCCGACGGGCCCCGGTGACGTAGGGAAAGGGCCCGGGCCTGGGAGCAGGGGTGCCCCCATCGCCGAACAGCTGGGCCAGGCTCGAGTAGTCCGGCACGCCGGGGTCGGGGCGACAAGCCGCGGTCACGAACAGCACCGTGAAGAGCAACGCGGTCCGCATGTTCACCGACCTCCATCGGGCGCGACGTAGTCGGTCGTTCGCACCACCGCGGGCTGCCCACCGTCAGCGCTCTGCAACAGCGCGTAGCCACGCATGGGCGAACCCAGGCCGACCGCCCCCTGGTACGCGAACAGATCGACCGAGTAGAACGTGACGCCGTCGGCCAGGTAGCTGACCGATTGCGGGAAGAAGTCGAGCGATGCGCGGTAGGCAGCGATGGCCATGTCGCGGACCTGCGGCGCGGTCACGGAATCGTCGAAGGCGCCGCTCTGGGCGATCTCTCCCAGCATTCGCGCGGTGTGGAACTGGTTCTCGCCCGTCGGCTCCTGGGTCAGCGCGGTGGCGAAGGCAAAGAAGGCAGGCACGCCGCCGATGCCGCCGAGCAGCTGCCACTTGGTGCCAACCCCACCGTCGGGCTGGGTGCGCAGGTTCGCGCCCGAGACGCGGAACGGGTTGCCCGGGTTTCTGAGCACCGTGACGCTCGGGTAGATCCCCTCGGTGAAGTCGATGGGCTTGAAGCGAAGCCCCGTCACATTGGTGCCGAAGCGATACTCGGCGGGTGGGCCGCACGAGAGGCAGGCGAAGACCACGAGGACCAGCAGTCGTTCAGAGGCTGAAGCGAACATAGGTCTTCACCTCCCATTCATTGCCGACGATGGCCTGGGCCACGTCAAAGCGGGGTGAGTTCACGTCGAGCACACGGTATTTTCCGGCGATGCCGATCTTGGTCTGCAGGGGCGCGAACCAGCGCGGGGCCTGGGCCGTCCACGCGATGTCGAGCAGGCTCTGCACGCGGAAGGTGAGGTTGAAGTCGCGGTGGTAGTCATAGGGCCCGTAGTCGTTGAGCTTGAAGGCTCCGGTGACGACCAGGCGGGAGAAGTCGAGCCGGGCCTCGACGCCTGCCCTGGTGACGAGCCGCGGGGAATTGCCGTTCGCCTGGGCGGTGCCGCCCCACAGCGCACCGGTCAGGTGCAGGTCACCCGCGTTGGCCACGAAGCGGCCCCACACCTCGATCAGGTCTTGCGCGGGCGCCGAGTTCGGGAACGCGAAGACCTGGCCCGAGCCCAGCACACCAATCGACGCGTCCTGCCGCGTGGGCAGATATTTGTAGATGACGTCGAGGCTGGCCGCGAAGGGGGCGTTCTCTTTCTGCGCGTTGTCCCAGGCGAAGAACCAGCTGGCGGGCGTGGGGTCGAACACCACCATCAGCTCGGCGGCCAACATCTCGCGGTTCGAGCGCACCCAGAAGGGGTCAGACAGCTGATTTCGGGTGCCGCTGCCCAGGTACAGATTTCCAGTCCGGGGGTCGTACACATCACCCACCTGCGCGAGCGGCGCGACGAGGGGCTTCTGGTACAGCACGTTGGGGGCGAGCTGGAAGCTGGGGCCCAGCTGAAACACCGCGCCCGCAATGCCATGGTAGTGATTGCCCTGGCCGCTCTCCTTGAGTCGAAAACCGGCCAGGGTGATGGTCTGATCTGTCTGACTGTCAGCCACCAGGCCGCGGTACCCGGCCTGCGCATAGAAGTTCGCGACGCCACCGGCCCAGGTGACCTTGGCCTTGGTGCCGAGCGTGTCGTACCAGCGCACCGTGTCGTCGAGCAGCCAGTACCCGGAGTTGAAGTACGAGTCCTTGCCAGCGGGGGTGGGGACGGTGTTGGTGAACGAGCGCCCGATTCGGTCGTAGCCGGCGACGATGCCGCCCACCTCGAGCTTCCAGCCCCCTGACTTCCACCCTGCATAGAGCGTGGTCTTCGCGGTCTGTGGCATCGGCAGCGCCGAGCTGGCCGCGACCGAGCTGCGCTGCGCGATGTCCTGCTGGTGCATCAGCGCCAGCTCGACGGGGCCGAACGTGCGGTCGTATTTGCCGATGACCGACGGGTTCGCGCCCCAGTAGATCTGGTCGCCGAACGCGACCTTCAGGCCCTCGAGCGCTTTGTGGCCCGAGATGACCACCCCGCTGGGCGCGTCAGCGTTGTAGAGGTCGATCGACGGTTGATAATTCGCCTCGGGGTACAGCGCGAAGAAGTCACCCTCGTACCCCCAGTGGTAGTGCCCCTTGCGGTAGAAGCCGACCACGTCGAACCACGCTTCCTTCCACTCGAGCTCGGCCTGATAAACCTTGAGGGTCGCTGGGCCGCGGCGCTCGAAGAAGATCTCATCGATGGGGTTGGTCGCGACGTTGCCGAGGAAGTTCATGATGATCTTCCCGCGCACGGTCGAGGTCGGCTGCACTTCGACCCCCAGGTACACCGACTGGGTGTGATCGAAGCGCGTGGTGCCGCGGGCCGCGTCGTTCAGGCGAAGGCCGCCGGTGACGAAGGTCGACAGCTCGAAGACCGCGTCAGACAGGTGCACCATCTTCGCGAGGGCCTGCAGGGCGCTCGAGCCACCGATGGCCCGGTCTGCAGCGGCGTCTCGCTCGGCGCCTCTCAAGTCGATCGCGTCCCAGTGCTGCTGCACCTGCATCGCGGTCACGCCTTCCTGGAAGGGGTCGAGCGAGAAGCCGCGCTGCAAGACGAAGTACGCGGCGCGAGGGTGCAGGGGAATCACCTCGCCGGGCCCCGAGGGGTCCTTGGCGACGATGCCCCACCACTCCTCGTTCATGTTGTTCTCGCCTTCGACGAAGTCTTCCTTGTACCCGCCGTTGGCCCACGAGGCGTTGGTGTCGTGCAGGTCGAGCTGCGCGTCTTGCAGATACTTCCACCAGCCGTCGGCCCACTGAAAGGTGAAGCCGCCGATGGCGTTGCCTGCCAGGCCCTTGCCCGAGGTCTGCAGGTCGATCTCGCGCCACTGGTCTCGCAGCACGCTGGCCTGGGTGAACTCGTCTTCGCGCTGTTCCTTCTGGTTCCACGCGTCGACGCCGAACTCGGTGAAGACGAAGGGAATGCCCAGCTTCTCGCGCACCACTTGAAAGAGCGTACCCGCCGAGCGCCCGCGGTAGACGTTGGCGCCCATCACGTCGAGCCCCTTGCAGTACTTCGCGATGAGGTCGATGAACTGCAGATCGCCGTTGGCCATCGCGATGGGGTGCGACGGGTCTTTCTGCTTGATGTCTGCGATGACGTCGCCGAACAGGCTGTACAGCGCCTCGGCGCGCGCGTCCTGCTTCTGCTCGACGGGCAGGTCGGCGATGGCCGCGTTTTCCCAGACCAGGCCGTAGTTGTTCTCGTTGCCGAGCAACCACATCAGCAGGCCCGGGGTGTCTTTGAACCCGTCGACCAGCGCGGCGACCTCTGCCCGCAGCACCTCACGGGTGCGCGCGTCGGAGTAGTCGGTGATGGGGTGCCACACGTTGTCGATGGTCATGCCGTAGCGGCCGACCGTGTGGTTGAGCACCGTGAAGATGCCGTATTTTTCGTAGATGTATCGAATCCACTTCGCGGGAATGCCCGAGTACACGCGAATGACATTCACCCGCCCCGCGGTGAGCAGGCCCATCTCGTGGTCGAGCGCCGCCTTGATCTCGGCCTCGGGGCGTTCCCACAACGAGTACGTGTAGTTGGTGCCGACGGGCGAGTAGTCCCAGTTCACGCCGCGCAGCATCAGCGGCTTGCCGTCGACCTCGAGGCGAGACCCGTTCTCGTCGTTGACCACCTGAATGCGCTTGACCCCTGCCGAGGCCGACGCACTGGCCACGAGCATGATCAGCACCGACCGCTTCATGAAGCGCTCCCGGGCAGGCGGTTGTCTGTGAGCACCTGCCTCAGCCACCAGCCGCTGTCCTTGACGGTGCGCTTCTGAGTCGCGAAGTCCACGTGCACCAGGCCGAAGCGCATCTTGAACCCGAACGCCCACTCGAAGTTGTCGAGCAGCGACCAGGCGAAGTACCCCTCGAGGGGAACGCCCGCATCGACCGCGTCACAGCACGCCGCGAGGTGGGCCTCGAGGTACGCGCGCCGTGGCTCATCATGAACCTGGCCATCAGGGCCGGGCTGCATGCCGTAGGCGGCGCCGTTCTCGGTCACGAAGAGCCGCTGCGCGCCATACTCGCGGTGGACCCGCTGCAGCGAGGCGGTGAGGCCTTGCGGGTAGACTTCCCAGCCCATGTCGGTGCGGTTCTCGGTCTGCGGCTCGGCGATGAGGCGGGGCCGGTTCTCATGCTCTGGAATGGCAGACGACCGTACGATGGCGCGTGAGTAGTAATTGACGCCGAGGAAGTCGGTCGGCGTGGCGATGGTCTTCAGGTCGCCGGGCTGAACGAAGTCGAAGTTCGAGGCGTGCCCCGCCGCGAGGTATTCGGCCTTCTTGTCCGCCGGGTAGCCGCGCCCGAACAGCGGGTCGAGGTACCAGCGGTTGAACTCACCGTCGAAGGCCCGCGCGGCCGTCACGTCGGCCTCGCTGTCGGACGCAGGCATGGCCGGAGAGAGGATGACCACGATGCCCGCTCGGGACGCGGGGACGTTGGCGTGAATGATGGGCACCGCGCGCCCGTGCGCGAGCAACACGTGATGCGCAGCGCGCAGGCCCAGCGTCCAGTCCTTGAGGCCGGGCGCCTGAACGCCGTGCACGTGCCCCAGCACGGCGACGCACCACGGCTCGTTGATGGTGACCCAGTCTTTCACCCGGTCGCCGAGCCGCCGAGTGACGACGTCGGTGTAGTGCTCGAAGGCCCCCACCACGTCGCGAGTCGTCCAGCCGCCGCGGTCCTGCAGGGGCTGCGGCAGATCCCAATGATAGAGCGTGAGCATCGGTCTGATGCCGTGGGCGAGCAGCCCGTCGACCAGCCGGTCGTAGAAGTCGAGCCCCGCAGCGTTCGTCGCGCCGACCCCGTCGGGGAACACCCGGGGCCAGGCGACCGAGAAGCGATAGGCGTTGAGGCCCAGCTCGCGCAGCAGGCCCACGTCTTCTTGCCAGCGGTGGAAGTGGTCACACGCCGTCGCGCCATCGGTGCCATCGGCGATCGCGCCAGGTTGGCGAGCGAAGCGGTCCCAGATGGACTCGCCGCGACCGCCCTCGGTGCTGGCGCCTTCTATCTGAAACGACGACGTCGCCGCGCCCCAGAGGAACGACGGCGGCAAGGGGCGGGGCTCAGCCAAGCGCGTTCACCCGGTTGAAGCAGCGCACCCGCCGACCCTCGGACACCGTCTCGAGCGTCGGCATGCGGTCTTTGCACTGGGCCGTCGACTCGGGGCAGCGCGAACGGAAGGGGCAGCCCCCACCACCCGCGGGGCTGGGCAGCATGGGGGGCACCTCTTTGGCCACCCGGGGCACGCCGCGCGGCAGGGCCGCCAACAGGGCCTGGGTGTACGGGTGCGACGGCGAGGTGAGCAGCTGCTCTGACGGACCGTCTTCGACGATGCGCCCCGAGAACAGCACGATGACCCGGTCGCACAACAGCCGCGCGGTCGCCAGGTCATGGGTGATCAGCAGCAGCGCGATGCGGCTCTCTTTCACCAGGCTCTGCAACACCCCCAGCACGCCCATGCGCACCGACGCGTCGAGCATCGACGTCGGCTCGTCGGCCATCAGCACCCGCGGCTCGACGGCGAGCGCGCGGGCGATCGCCACCCGCTGGCGTTGGCCTCCCGAGAGCTCGGTGGGGTAGGCGTCGAGGAAGTCTGCCGCGGGCTGCAGCCCGACCATGGTGAGCAGCGCGAGCGCCCGCGCTTCGACCTGGTCCGCGGGCACCCGTCGATGGCGCAGCAGCGGCCGCTCGAGGTGGTGGCGAATGGGGTGAATCGGGTTCAGCGACGCGAAGGGGTCCTGGAAGATCATCTGCAGCTGAGACCGGTAGGCCAGCGACGGGCCGCGGGGTTCGTGGTCCAGCATGTTCACGCCGTCGAGCCGCAGCTCGCCGCCGTCGGGCTCGACCAGGCGAGAGATCAGCCGGGCGATGGTGCTCTTGCCGCTGCCGCTCTCGCCGACCAGGGCGACGGCTTCACCAGCAAACACCCCAAACGACACGTCGTCGACCACCCTGCGCCCACCGTAGTGCTTCATCAGGCCGTGAACCTCGAGCAGCGGGGCGGTCGGGTCGGTCATGCGCGGCGCGAGCTTTGTGCGCCGCTCGAACAAAGGCAACGGTGGTTCCGAGACCAGGGCGTGACGCGCCGCGGCGTCCCCGTGGACCTGCGTGAGCGCCCTCGACGCAGGGTGTCACCACCCGTGGGTGACGAGGCCCGAGGTGATTGACGACGGCTCGGGCGCTCCCTAGTTTGTTGTCGAACAAAACAAAGTCCCACCGCGTCCCCGGCCGATGGGCGTGCGTGGGTTTCGCCGTGCCCCATCGTTCACCCCGTCGAAGACCCGGAGACCCCGCCATGACAGACCGACAGCGACCCTCACCCCGCAGGTACCCCGCGCTCGTTGCGCTCATCGCTTCAGCCCTGGCCGTGACTGGCTGTGACACGACCAGCGGCGCGGACGCAGGCACCGGCGGAGGAACAGCCACCGCAGGAGGCCGCGCCACTGGTGGCGGGGCGGCTGGTGGCGGGGCGGCTGGTGGCGGGGCGGCTGGTGGTTCGTCTGCAGGAGGTGGCAGCGCCGGCGGCAGCGCGGTCGGTGGAGGCGGGACGGGCGGAGGAGCGGTCGACGCCGGCACGCCGGACTGCGCTCACACGGTGCCGACGAGTATCGGTGGCTTCACCACGGTGACCTTCAGCGCGGTCGGCACCTCGCTGACCGGCTTCGCCGGCGCGGAGGACTCGCAGATCGTCGGCGACCCCGAGTGCGGGGCGGCGTCAGCGAACAAGGTCCTGCAGGTGGGCCGCGCCCCGAGCGCGTTGACCTTCGCGGGCACCACCATCGCCACCCTCGCGAACAGCCAGGTGCCGCGCATCACCTTCTCGGCCGGCAACACCACCATGACCGTGCGCACGCGCTCGGCGGTGGCAGGCATCAAGGTTCGGGTGAAGGTCGAAGACGCCAGCGACCCGACGAAGTCAGTCGAGACCGAGGCCACCACCTCCGTGGCGAATGCCTGGGAGACGCTGACCTTCGACTTCTCGAGGCAGGCCTCGGGCACGGCGGCCGTCAACTTCGGCTTCACGTACAACAAGCTGACCATCTTCTTCGACTTCGGCACCGCGGGCTCGGCGGGCAACGCGCGCGCGTACTACGCTGATGACATCGCGTTCATTGGAGGTGGCTCGACGCCAGACGCAGGCTCGGGCGGTGGTTCGGCCGGCGGCGGCTCGGCAGCGGGTGGTTCAGCGGCGGGCGGCTCGGCAGCGGGCGGCTCGGCAGCGGGTGGTTCAGCAGCGGGCGGCTCGGCAGCGG
>VYLD01000280.1_pt1 | contig 16785 bp, 10 predicted proteins | sample 5114401 | NCBI WGS metagenome assembly VYLD01 (sample SAMN12291783, study PRJNA351875) | freshwater metagenome | isolation source: freshwater lake | place: USA: Michigan, Gull Lake | collected 2013-08-08 | reverse complement strand
ACCAGCATCGACTCCTGTTGCGGCTCTCGGCGTCCCATCGACATGGTCGCGACCTACAGCCTCTCGATCCAGCCGTCGATCCCCCCAAGAGCGATTACTTCAACAGCCTGTTAGAACGCGCGAGCTCAAGTTCATCGAGACCGAGATAGAATTGAGGAAGAACTGAGCACCAGTCAGTACCTCCTCCTGAACCCATGCTTCAAGCCCCCAACCTTCGCCTGAGCAGTGCGCTGGAAGGTGTCGCGGTCGGGTCGTACTCGTACGCGAACAACAACCCCGTGTTGAACACGGATCCTACTGGCTTCTTCGTGAAGAGGGGCGAATGCCCCCTTGGGACCGCGCGATCGAATACGCGCGTCGGATGGCTGGCTGCAATCAGGAGAAGCAATGCAACCCAAAGACGGAGTGTCAGCCATAAATCAATGAGTGCACTGGAAAGAGCGCTGGAGGGACTGGTTGCGAAATCTGCTCATTCATGGCCGACAACCGGGGCCCGCCGATCAAATTCGGCGATGGTCCCCTGACGGACGCCACTGGAAACCCGAACCCGAACGCACAGGGCGCGACGTGGCTCAGGCAGTTGCAGTCTGGAGGTTGGACTGCTGACAAGGTCGAGGTGCTGAATCAGATGTGTGCTGCCACGGGTTTGATGACAAATTTAGCGAAGATTCTTCTTCGTCAGTCACGCCGGCCGAAACCACCTCCTGGACCTCAGCGACGCAGATTCCTGCGTCGGGCACGTCGCGACGCAAGCATCATCGCGAGCACCACCATCGGCCCAGCCGGTAGCACCGCGCACCCACCGACGACCGTCTCAGCCTCGGCGTTCGCCTGCTGCCCCCGCCAGCTGACGTTCAAGCGCCCGCTCACCGTCTGGCCAGCGACTCCGGTGGCGATGGCCTCGATCGAGTTCGTCCCCTTCACCAGTGGCACCGACGCCGAGAACCCCCCCGCGCCCACCAGCTCGGCCGCAGCGCCATTCACCGTCACGCCCACCAGGTCGAAGCCCGTCACCTGCCCGTACACGGTGACGGAATCGGTCATCACCTCAGCCCCGTCGAGCGGCTCGACGAAGCGCAGAGAAGCCTCACCCTGCAGGTCCCGCCCCTGCGTCAGCACCAGGTCGTGGGTGAGGCGGCGATCAGCAGGCACCGAGACGGTCTCGCTCGCGGTGAGGTGGCCCGTCGCGCGCGCCACGAGGATGAAGTCGGCCGGCACGGTGGTAACGGTCGCCACATAGCGGCCGGCGGCGTCGGTGGTGGATGTCGAGACCACCGCTCCACTGCCCACCGCGCGCAGCTCGACCACCGCCCCCTCGATGGGGACCTGCCCATCACCCGCCCGTGTCACCGTGCCGACCAACCCCGCGCTGAAGGTGGCGGTCGTCGAGGTCGAGCCTTCGTTGCCCGCAACATCGACCGCTGTGGCGACCAGCGTATTGGCGCCGGGCCGCAAGGTGAGCTCGACCTGAAAGCTGCCCGCGGTGACCGGCACGGTCTGCTCGGCCCCGCCATTGAGCGCGAGGCGCACGCTGGCCACCGCGCCGCGATCGTCGCTGGCCGTGCCCTGCAGCTGCACCACGGCCAGGTCGAGCTCGGCGCCCGCCGAGGGGTTGATGAACATCAGCTGCGGCGCCTGCATGTCGGCCACGGCCGTCGGCGTGAGACCCACCGGGCCCGAGACGGTCTGCCCCGCCGTCACCGTGCGAGACACCTGGGCCTGCTGGTAGCCGGCTTTGGTGACGGTGACCGTGTGGGTGCCCACGGGCAGGCTGAAGGAATAGGCGCCCGAGGCTGGGGTGGTGACGGTCTGGCCCGCGACCGAGACCGACGCTCCCGCGAGCACCGCCGAGGTGTCGGCAGGGTTCGCCGCGTTGAAGGTGAACACCGTGCCGCTCAAGGTGCCGGTCTGCGGAGCCGTGGGGTTGATCTCCATCGAGCCCCACGTCTGCGCGCCGCTGGTCACCGTGCGGGCCACCGAGTTCGAGCCATACCCGGCCTTGGTGACGGTCGCGGTGACCGCACCAGCCGGCAGGGTGAGCTGGTACATGCCGTCCGCTCCGGTGGTGACGGTCTGGCCGCCTGCGCTCACCACGGCCCCGGCGACGCGGTTCATCGAGCTGCCGTTCTGGAAGATGACGCCGATGAGGGTGCCGGTCGACGGCGTGGTCCCAGCGCCGTTCACCAGGGCCAGGTACCGCGTCCAATTCCAACCACTGCCCGGGTCCGTGTGGCCGCCTGTATTGCAATTGGGCGCGACCTCGGCGTGACCGATGATGCGCTGCCGTGTCCGGGGAATGCCGTGGCGGTCAGCGATGTACCGGGTCAACTTCGCAGACTCGGTATACATCGCGTCGGTGTACCAGCGGGCCGGGTCCTGCACGTACCCCTCGTGCTCGATGCCGATGCTGCGCGCGTTGTAACACTGGGCGTGCCACGCGGTGTCGGCGTGCTCGACCATCTGGGTGATCTGCCCGTCGCTCGAGCGCACGATGTAATGGGCAGACACCTGAGAGCTGGTGTTGAGGAACCACGAGCGCGAGCCGGCATAGCTGCCCTGCATGGTGTGAATGACGATGAACTCGTACGAGCTGCGGCCGTTCGACTTGTTGGGTGATTGGACATACGCGGCGCGGCCCGGGTAATCGCCCAGCGCGTCGCGGCGGGCCTGGGTGGCGGGCGCATGACGGCTCCATGAGGTCCACGTGGGGGCCTGGGTCACCACGCCGTCCGCTTGCGGAGCCGTGAAGCCTGTGGCGATGGCGCGAAAGACGTCAGACGCCCACTCGTTGGCTGCGTCGGCGCCCTCGAAGCCCGGGTAGAGCGCGACGGCGCGGTACCAGTCTCCAGCCTGGCGGGGGTCGAGGCCGGTCTGGTCGCGGGACGTCTGGTCGAAGAGCTCCCGGAGGACGGCCGCCGCGCCCCGAATGTTGGCCGCCGGGTCGACGGCGAGCTGCCCGTGGCTCGCCCCGGTGAGCGCCGTGGCGCGCGACTGCAGCTTCCAGTCATCGCGCTCGATCAGCTGCATGACGCCGAGGCCACCGGACGCCGACTCGAGGGACGACGTCGAAGAGACGCGGGTCTCGACCCAGGCGATGCCCTTGAGCAGCGCGATGGGCACCTGGTACTCGCGAGCCGCCGCAGCAAACGCCCCTTCGAGGGCTGAGGCCCGGGACGACGGGGCCGGGGCGGTTGACGGGGCGCATGCGGTGAAGGCCATCAGCACGGCTGCGAAGGCACGCTGCGAACACATGCGCAGCACCATCGGGTGACGGGGCCTGTGGTGTCCAGTGTCGGGCAGACCTGAAACGCCGAAGCGACAGCAGGTGCGCCTCGAGCGCCGCCGGTTGCGCCGAGCCGCCCGGTCAGTCAAGCGTCAGCCCATGGCTTCCTTCATCTCGCAGAAGAGTGAACGCGCGCTGCTCTCGCTGTTTCCCCGCGCCGCAGGCCGGCCCGACGCGGCCACGTGGTTGGTCGACCAGGTGGTCGACGCCGAGTTGCACCGCGCCGGCCACCCCGACGCTGTCACCGGCGCCTTCCACGCGCTGGCCCTCAAAGACGGCCCGCTGCTCAAAGAAGAGTATGACCTGTCGACGCACGGCCACTCCGATGGCTGGGTCCTCGAGGCGCTGCTGATCGACCCGCTGGAATTCACCCGCTTCAACCTGCGCTTCGGCTTCCCCGCTGGAGACCGGGCCCTCGCTGCCATGGTGACCGCGATGCGCGCAGCGTGCCCCACCGCCAAGGTAGTGCGCCTTCACACCGACGGCTTCGCGGTGCTGCTCGGGCCCACTGCCGATCGGCCGCTCACCCCCGAGCTGTTGCCCGCGCTGCGCGAGACGCTGCCGCGCGCCGTCGCGCAGGTCACCCCGGTCGATGATCAACCGGCCAGTCCCCTGCGCTTCACCCTGGGCCAGCTGCGCCTGGTGGTCGTCGACCCGCCGCACTGGCAGGTGCTGGGGCCCCTGGTCTGGGCCGAGTGCGAACGCGCGCTGGTCATCGCCCGACGGCAGCCCTTCGAAGGCGTCACCGAGCGCCGCGTGGTCCTCGATGGGCGGCTGCCTGACCTGCCGCGCCCGCTCACCACCGGCCGCGGGGCTTGATCGACGTCGACAGCGCAGTGAGGGCCTCGGGCGGCAGCGCGGCCACCACCAGCGCCAGCCCGACGGTGAAGAACACCACCGACCCGCAGAACGCCCCGGCCGAGCCCGCCGCCAGGCCGAGGCCACCGCAGGCCACCGCACCCGCCCACAGGGCGAGCCGTTTGCCCCACCGGTCCCTCAGCCGAAGCGGCTTCTGCAGCGCCACCTGCCGCTGCAGCTCGGCTTCGGCCACCTGCTCGAGCTGACGTTGCCGCAGCGCCTGCTGGGCTTCCCGCTGGGCCTCGTGCTCGGCGTCTGCTGTGGCCAGCAGGTCCAGGTTGAACGCCCGCGCCGCCGGGGTGGTCAACGACGTCTGACAGAACAGACACACCACGTCGAACTTGCTCGAGTCTCTCGAGCACTCAGGGCACCGCAACATCGGCAGCCGCGCCAGCGCGTCGGTGTCGAGCGACACATGCTGGGCGCCATCGGCCTCGAACCGCGTCAGCGCTGGCCCCTCGGCCCCATCGGCCGGGGCAGCCTCGCCAGCACCCGGCGCCTCGAGCCCCTGGGCGAAGCGCTGCTCGTTCACCGTGCGCGCCTCGGCCGGCTTCTCTTCGCGCACCGACTCGAGCTTGTCGAACCGCGACTGGCGAGTCATCGCGTCACGACGCAGGCCTGGTGCGCCGACGGGCCCACTGCCGCAGCCGCTCGACGTCTTCGGCCATGGTGACCGCCAGCGGCAACGTCTCGGCGATGGCGTGCTCGAGGTGGCTGGCGGCGAGGGGTTGGTGGTCGGCGAACGCCTCGTAGAGCGCGCTCACCACCACCTGCTCGAGCTCGGCGCCGCTGAAGTGCTCGGCTTGCTGCGCCAGCGCGCTCAAGGGGAACTGCTCGGGCGAGCGCTGACGCCGCTTCAGCTGCAGCTCGAGAATCGCCACCCGCTCGGCCTGGGTCGGCAGGTCGATGAAGAAGATCTCGTCGAAGCGCCCCTTGCGCAGCAGCTCGGGCGGCAACGAGTCGATGCGGTTGGCGGTGGCCACCACGAAGACCGGCGCGGTCTTTTCCTGCAGCCAGGTGAGCAGCGTGCCGAACACCCGCGCCGAGACCCCGGTGTCGTTGCCCTTGCCGTCCGCGCCCGCCAGGCCCTTCTCGAGCTCGTCAATCCACATCACCACCGGCGCGAGCGATTCCACCACGCGAATGGCCCGGCGCAGGTTCTCTTCCGACGAGCCGATGAAGCCCGAATAGATGCGGCCCATGTCCAGGCGCACCAGCGGCAGGCGCCACGAGGTGGCGATGGCCTTGGCGGTGAGCGACTTGCCGCAGCCCTGCACGCCCAGCAGCAGCAGGCCCTTCGGCTCGGGCAGGCCGAACGCCCGCGCGTCGTCCGAGAAGGCGTTCTGCCGACGCTTCAGCCACTTCTTCAGCGAGGTGAGGCCGCCGACGTCGTCGAGCGCCAGGTCGGTCGCGTGGTACTCGAGCAGACCGCTCTTGCGCACCACCTGGCTCTTCTCTTCGAGCAACAGCTTCACGTCGCTGGAGTCCAGGCGCGAGTCCTGGGCAATGACCTTGGCGAACGCGTTCTCGGCCTCGGCCAGGGTCAGCCCGTGCGCGGCGCTCACCAGCGCGTCGGCCTGCTCGCGGTTCAGCTCGACGGTGGCCCGCTTGTTCTTCACCACCACCCGGGCGATGTCCTTGAGCAGCACCATCAGGTCGGCCCTGGTCGGCAAGGGCACGTCGATGACCGACACGTCCTTCTCGAGCTCGTCGGGCAGCTTCAGCGAGGGGGCCACCACGATGGCGGTGGTGAACTGGTTCTTCAGCTGAAACGACAGCTCGCGCAGCGCCCGCACCGTCACCGGGTCCTCCAGGTGCCGGTGAAAGTCCTTCAGCAGCACCAGCGCCGGGGTGGTCAGCTTCCCGATGGCCATCAGCGCCCGGGTCGGCTCCAGCGTCTCTTCTGCCGTGAGCTTGAGCGTGCCGGACAGCGCCCGCAGCCCGCGGGTGGCGGTCCATTCCAGCAGGTCCTTCCCGTGAGAGCGGGCCAGGTCCTGGAGCAGGCCATCGACGCGCTGCTCTTCCCAGGTGACGAGGTAGAGCAGCGGGTAGCGCGCGCGAACCAGCGTGTCGATGTCACGCACGAAGCGGGGCCGGTCGGTCGCCATCACAGTCGAGGGGCAGCCTACGCAGAAACCCTCACCCGATTGGGAAGACTTCAGCGCGGGCGCCAACCAGCAGACACACCACGCCCATCCCCGGGCTCAACCTGGAAATGAGGAGGCTTGACCGGAGAAGCGCAGCGGAATGCCGAGAACCCCCTGCACTCCGCGCCGCGACAAGCGGGCATGCGCTTCACCGATGTGCACTTCTAACCCACAGTCGAACAGCGTGTCGATGCCGACTTTCGTCGGGGCGTGACGCTGTGCGTAAAGTGCTGTTTTCAGGAACCGCTCATCAGGCCTCTGGCCACGGTGGCCCGATCAGAACGCCGCGTCGAAGGTGACGTCGCCGGTCACGCCCACCTGGTACGCCGAGACCCGCCGCTCGAAGAAGTTGGCCAGCTCCTGAACATCTTGCAGGTCCATGAACTGAAAAGGGTTCTTGACGCCGTAGTGGCGCGGCATGCCCAGCATCGCGAGGCGCTGGTCGGCCACGAACTCGAGGTACTGCCGCATCTCTTTGGCTGACAGCCCGGCCACGCCCCCCGACAGCAGGTCTTCAGCGAACTGCACCTCGCAGGTGATGGCTTCTTCGAGCATCGCCAGCACCTGGGCCTGCAGCTCGGCGTCGAACAGGTCGGGCTCTTCGGCGCGCACGGTGTCGACCACCTTGAAGGCGAAGGCCATGTGGGCGCTCTCGTCGCGAAACACCCAGTTGGTGCCCGCCGCCAGGCCGTGCAGCAGCCCGCGGCTTCGCAGAAAATACACATACGCAAACGCCGCGAAGAAAAAGAGCCCCTCGATGCAGGCCGCGAAGCAGATGAGGTTGAGCAGGAATTGGCGGCGCTGCGCCTTCGTCTCGAGCCGCTCGAGCGCCTGCACCGAGTCCATCCACTTGAAGCAGAACTCGGCCTTGCGACGAATCGACGGAATGTTCTGCACGGCCGCGAAGGCCTGGGCGCGCTCGTCGAGGTCGGGCACGTAGGTGTCGAGCAGCGTGAGGTAGAACTGCACGTGCAGCGCCTCTTCGTACAGCTGCCGCGACAGGTACATGCGCGCCTCGGGCGCGTTGAGGTGCTTGTACAGGTTGAGCACCAGGTTGTTCGACACGATGGAATCGCCGGTCGCGAAGAACGCCACCAGGCGCTGAATGAGGTGCCGATCGGCGACGGTCAGCTTCACGCGCAGGTCGGTGAGGTCGGTGGCGAAGTCGAGCTCTTCCACCGTCCACGTGTTCTTGATGGCGGCCTTGTACATCTCGAAGAACGTCGGGTACCGCATCGGCCGCAGCGTCAGCGACATGCCCGGGTCGAGGAGATTGCTCACTGGCAGGCCTCGCAGGCTTCGGGGTTCTCGAGGCTGCACGACACCGCCTCGGCGTCGGTGGTCTTCTTGACCGGCTCGCTCACGGTGGCCTTGGCGATGCGCGTCGCCGGGCGGCTGCGCAGGTAGTAGGTGGTCTTGAGGCCCTTCTTCCACGCATACATGTACATCGATGACAGCTGCCCGATGGTCGGGCTCTCGATGAACAGGTTGAGTGATTGGCTTTGATCGATGAAGGCCCCGCGGTCGGCGGCCATGTCGACCAGCGAGCGCATGGGCAGCTCCCACGAGGTGCGAAACCGCAGGCGAACGTCTTCCGGCAGCTCGGTGAGCAGCTGCGCCGAGCCCTCGGCCAGCTTCAGCTTCGCGCGGGTGTCGTCGTTCCACAGCCCGCGCTCGCGCAGCGCGTGCACCAGGTAGCGGTTCACCTGCAGGAAGTCGCCGGACAACGTCTCGCGCTTGAAGAGGTTGGACACCAGCGGCTCGATGCACTCCGAGCACCCGGCGATCGACGCGATGGTCGCGGTGGGCGCGATGGCGATGAGCAGCGAGTTCCGCAGCCCCACCTGCTGGATGCGCGCAGCCAGGCCGTTCCAGCGCTCGGTGTCGTGCGGCGTCACGCCCCAGGCGTGGAACTGCAGCTCACCCTTCGCGGCGCGGGTCTCGGGGAAGGCCGCGTGCGGGCCCTTCTCTTCGGCCAGCTCCATCGAGGCCACCAGCGCGTGAAAGTAGACCTCTTCGGCGATCTGCTTCGAGAGCGCGCGCGCCTCGGCCGCGTCGAAGGCCAGCTCGAGCTGGAAGAACGTGTCCTGCAGGCCCATCACCCCCAGGCCCACCGGCCGCCACCTCAGGTTCGACTGCTTCGCGGTGGTGATGGGGTACATGTTCAGGTCGATGACCCGGTCGAGCTGCCGCATCGCGGTGCGCACCGAGCGGCCCAGCTTGGCGAAGTCGAAGGCCAGCGCGCCGGCGTCGTTGGTGGTGAGGTGCCGCGCCAGGTTGATCGACCCCAGGTTGCACACCGCCGTCTCGTCGCCGGACGTCACCTCGAGGATCTCGGTGCACAGATTTGACAGATGCACCGTGCGGCCCGGCAGCGCGGTCTGGTTGCAGGCCAGGTTTGATTTGTCTTTGAACGTCATCCACCCGTTGCCGGTCTGGGCGAGCGTCTTCATCATGCGCGCGTACAGGTCCCGGGCCTTGAGCGTGCGCTGGGCCAGCCCCTGCTCCTCGGCCGCCTCGTAGGCCTGCTCGAAGGCGTCGCCGTACAGGTCCGTGAGGGTGGGCACGTCTTTGGGGTCGAACAGGCTCCACGTACCGTCGCTCTCGACGCGCTTCATGAACAGGTCGGGCACCCAGTTCGCCAGGTTCAGGTTGTGCGTGCGGCTGGCCTCGTCGCCGGTGTTGTCGCGCAGCTCGAGGAAGGCCTCGACGTCGGCGTGCCAGGTCTCGAGGTACACGCAGGCCGCGCCCTTGCGCTTGCCGCCCTGGTTCACCGCGGCCACCGACGCGTCGAGGGTCTTCAGCCAGGGCACGATGCCGTTGCTCTGCCCGTTGGTGCTCTTGATGAGCGAGCCGCGCGAGCGCACCCGGTGCCACGCCAGGCCGATGCCGCCCGAGAACTTCGAGAGCAAGGCCACATCGGTGTACCGCTGGTAGATGCTCACCAGGTCGTCGGCCGGCGAGTCGAGCAGGAAGCAGCTCGACAGCTGCTCGTGGCGGGTGCCGGCGTTGAACAGCGTGGGAGAGCTGGGCAGGTACTCGAGCGACGAGAACAGCCGGTACAGCTCGAGCGCGTCGGGCACGTTCTCGGACAACGCGCAGGCCACCCGCAGGAAGAAGTGCTGCGGCGACTCGATGACCTCGCGCTTCACCGGGTGCTTGAGCAGGTAGCGGTCGTAGACCGTGCGCAGCCCGAAGTACTCGAACAGCCGCGTGCGCGAGGGGTCGATGGCGTCGTTCAGCTTGCGGGCGTTCTGCTGCACGAAGGCCAGCAGGCGCTCGTTCACCAAGCCCACCGCGTGCCCCATGGCGACGCTCTGGCTGAAGCTGTGAATCTCGAGGCCGGTGACCTCTTTCTCGACGTAGGTGCTCAACAGCCGCGCGGCCAGGCGCGAGTACTCGGGCTCTTCGATGATGAGCGAGGCGGCGGTCTGAATCGACAGCTGGTCGAGCTCGCGGGTGCTCGCCCCGTCGTACAGCCCGGCGATGGTCTTCAAGGCGACGCGCATGGCGTCGACGTGGGGCACGCCCTCGCAGCACCGGCTGACGGCGCGGACAATCTTGTTCAGGTCGACGCGCTCGAGGGCTCCGTTGCGCTTCTTCACCCGCATGCCAGTGGGCACCACGCTGTCGGTCAGTGGGGCGTTGGTCGCCTCTGCGGGGCTCGTGTCGCGCTGCGTCTGCATGTCGTTCCCTTCCAAAAAACTCAAAACCCCGGGCGGACCCGGGGAGGCGCGCCTCGAGGACGAACGAGTGCCCGAGCGCCTCCTCGATGGAGACGCCGCGTCCTCGTCAGCCCCGAAGCGGGCCCACGGTGATGTCATCTGCTTGAAGCCAACCCCTCCGGGTTCAGCTCGTTCAGCTCTTCGCTCGTCTCTCCAGCTGCGACTGATTGCCCCGCCAACGTCACGCCGCCGCCTCAACCCTGTGACCGACCCATCGTTCAGCACCGGAATCACTCCGGAATTTCGCCTTCGAGCCCATTTCAGCGCGAAGGCGGAGGGTCTACCTATGGTGTCGTGATCGTCACGTCAACACCAGATGTAGTGTCTCAACGGTTCCAGCAGGTTGCACAAGGTGCTCAGGTTTCGCTCAACACCTCGACGCCGACCACCAGCCGCTCGGTCGACAGCCAGGAGCGAGGCGAGACGGACTCGAGACGAGAGGGTGCGGTTGGAGGGCCTCGGCGCCGCCAGCGCTCCCGATTCCTTGGTGAAACTGCAGGCCGACGGCGCTACCTGTCGCCGCCATGAGAGCGCTCATCATCGGAGCCGGCCCTGGCGGCCTGGCCGCGGCCATCAACCTCGCGGGGCTGGGCGTCGAGGTGACGGTGGTCGAGAAAGAGGCCACTCCCGGCGGGCGCATGCGCGGCCTCACCATGGGCGACTACCAGGTCGACACCGGGCCCAGCATCATGCAGCTGCCGCAGATCGTCGAGAGCATCTTCCGTCGCGCGGGCAAGCGCATCGAAGACTACGTCACCCTGGTGCGCACCGCCGAGAACACCCGGCTTCACTTCTGGGACGGCACGCACCTCGACACCCATTGGGACCAGCAGAAGATGAAGGCCGAGCTGGCCCGACTCAACCCGGCGCTGGTGCCGGCCTACGAGCGCTGGTTCGAGATCTCGAAGGCCAAGTATGGCATCGCCTACGAGAAGTTCCTGGCGCACCCGGCCGACTCGGCGAACTACTTCAACCCGCTGCGGCTGTTGCCCACGCTGCGCTTCAAGCCGTGGCAGACGCTCTACGATCACCTCGACGAGTTCTTCCACGACGACCGGGTCAGCTACGCGTTCAGCTACCCCTCGAAGTACCTCGGCCTGCACCCCACCACGTGCTCGTCGGTGTTCGGGGTCATTCCGTTCATCGAGCTGGCCTTTGGCGTCTGGCACGTCATGGGCGGCTTCCGCAGCCTGGCGCGCGGCATGATGCGCTGCGCGGAAGACCTGGGCGCCACCTTCCGCATGAGCGCGCCGGTCGACGAGGTGCTCGTCGAACAGGGCGAGGCGAAGGGCGTGCGCCTGGCCTCGGGCGAAGTGCTCACCGCTGACCTGGTGGTGGTGAACGCCGACCTGCCCTACGCCGCGCAGCGCCTGATCCCCGAGGCGTCACGGCAGGGCACCCGGCTGTCGAACCGCAGCCTCGGGCGCGCGAAGTACTCGTGCAGCACCTTCATGTTGTACCTGGGCCTCGACAAGAAGTTCGACCACCTGCCGCACCATCTCATCTACCTGTCCGAGGCCGCGCGCCGCACGGACCGGTCGACGCTGGAAGACCGGGTCCCCGATCTCGACGACCCGCCGTTCTACGCGGTGAACCCGCAGGTGACCGACCCCAGCGGAGCGCCTTCAGGCCACTCGACGATGTACGTGCTGGTCCCCACGCCGAACACCGGCCTGCCGCAGGACTGGAAGCGCATCGAGGCCGAGCTGACCGCCAAGGTGCCCGGTTGGCTCGCCAAGGTCGGCGCGAAGGACGTCGCCAGCCACATCGTGCAGCAGCGGGCGTTCACCGCCGAGACCTGGCGCGACGAGTTCAATGTCTTCCGGGGCGCGGTCTTCAACCTGTCGCACTCGTGGCTGCAGCTGGGGTCGCTGCGCCCGAGGGTGAAGTCTCCGCACGTGCGGGGGCTGTACTGGGTCGGCGGTGGCACGCACCCCGGCTCGGGGCTGCTCACCATCATGGAAAGCGCCAACATCGTCGGGCATCACGTGGCGCCGCTGGTGGGCCGTTCCTTCCACGGGTGGCCCCACGTGCCGACGCTGGGCAGCCTGCCCACCAGCGATGACCTGCTGGCGTCGCAGCGCGCGGCCTGACCTCCTCGGCGCTGTAACGCATGGCGACCGACAAGCAGGCCTTCGCGCTGGGGTAGCACGCGACCCATCCAGTGAGGGCGGGGCGCGGTGCTACACCTGACGGGTATGGCTCTCTTCGCCGCCGATGACCGCGCCCTGTCTGAAGAGCACGCGCAAGAGCTGCTCTCGCAGGTGCTGTGGTGGAGCTTGTTCACCACGGTGGTCTCCGCGGTGCTCGGGGCGCTGCTCTCGGGTCGGTATGGCCTGATGCCCGCGATGCTCGCCCCGACGCCGGTGCAGGGGCTCTCGCTGTTGGCGCTGCGGCGGTTCAAAGCCCGGCGGGTGGCGGTGGTCTACCTGGTGGTGGTGTCGCTCTTCTTCTTCGCCGGCGCGCTGGCCGACCGCGGCACCTCGGGGCAGTCGTATTACGGGCTGGTGCTGGTGGTACAGGCCACGGCGCTGTTCTTCGGCTTGCGCGGCGCCTTGATGCTGGCCCCGCTGGTGGCGTTGCAGGGGCTGGTGCTGGTGGCGATCGAGGCCCAGGGCGCGCTGCTGCCCTCGGTCCCCCGGTCTCCCATCGAGGGCCTGCTGATCCCCTGGAGCGGCTTCGTGCTGATCGCCGCCGGGTCCATCATTCTGCACCGCAAGCTGAGTCGGTCGTTGGGGCAGGCGCAATCGCAGGCGCTGGTGACAGCCAGGGCCAACACCCAGCTCAGTCGAGAGATCGAGCGCCGCGTCCAGGTCGAGCACGAGCTGCACGCGTCGATGGAGCGGGCCCTGGCCGCCTCGCGCCTCAAGTCCAGCTTCCTGGCCAACGTCAGCCATGAGCTGCGCACGCCGATGAACGCCGTGGTGGGCTTGACCGATCTGCTGTTGCGGCAGAACCCGTCGCCGCAGCAGGCCGAGTCGCTGGAGACCATTCGCACCTCGTCCGAGGCCCTGCTGGCGCTGCTCGACGACATCCTCGACTTGTCGAAGATCGAGAGCGGCGCGCTGCAGTTCGAGTCGCTGCCGTACGGGCCGGGGGTCATCGCCACCGACGTCTGCAAGCTGCTCTCGGCGCGCGCGCAGGCCCGGGGCGTCACGCTCTCGTGCGAGGTGGCCGAGGGCACGCCGGCCGCGGTGCTGGGCGACCCCACGCGGGTTCGGCAGATTCTGCTCAACCTCGTGGGCAACGCGGTGAAGTTCACCTCGCAAGGGCAGATCGTGGTGCGGGTCTCGTTCGGCGACGCGCGGGTGCGCCTGTCGGTGCGGGACACGGGCATCGGCATCTCGAAGGACCAGCAGGCGCGCATCTTCGAGCCCTTCGTGCAGGCTGACGCCAGCACCACCCGGCGCTTTGGAGGCACGGGCCTGGGGCTGGCCATCGTTCACCGGCTGGTCGACGCCCAGGGAGGCGCGTTGACCCTCGAGAGCGAGCCGGGCAAGGGCAGCTGCTTCACGGTGGTGTTGCCGGCCACTCCAGCGCGAGGGCGGGGGCCCCCCTCGTCGGGCGCCCTGCCGGTGGTCCCCGCGCCGGGCCTGTCGTCGCTGAGCGTGCTGCTGGCCGAAGACAACCCCATCAACGAGCGGGTGGCGCTGAAGCTGCTCGAGCACCTGGGGGTGACCGCCGACGTGGCGCGCAACGGCCTCGAGGCGCTCGAGCGCTGTGGTGAGCGGGCCTACGACGTGGTGTTGATGGACATGCAGATGCCCGAGCTCGATGGCCTCGAGGCCACCCGGCAGCTGCGCGCTCGCCACGGCAGGGCCATGCGGGTCATCGCGCTGACGGCCAACGCCATGCCGGAAGACCGGGGCCGGGCGAAGGACGCGGGCTGCGATGACTTCCTCGCGAAGCCGGTGCGCCTGGAGGACTTGAGCCGGGTGCTGAGCCGCGCGACGGTGCCTCGGAAGGCGGTGGCCTGACGGACCGCCGGTCGCGGAGCCGCGGTGGAGCGCTACTCCTTGGGCAGCGCGCGCAGCACGGCCTTGCCGTCCTTGATGACGACCTTGAACTCCACGCTCTTGGCGTTGTGCTGCTTCATCAGGGAAGGCACCTGGCTCTTGAGGGTGCTGGCGACGGAGTCGAGCGACAACTTCGAGGTGTCTTCGCCGCAGCGCTTCTTCGCCATCACGTACGCGTCGTAGATGGCCTTGATCTTCTGATCGTTGAGGCCTCCATCTGAGCCAACGGGTACGGCGGGCTTCGACGGGCCGGACGCCCGCGGTGGGTTCTGGCCGGGCTTGAGGGCGGGCTGAGCGCCGTTGCCGACCTGCGGCTTGAGAGCGGGAACGCCGGTGCCGACCTGCGGCTTGAGGGCGGGCTGAACGCCGGGCTTGAGAGCGGGCTGAACGCCAGTGCCGCCTGCGGGCTTGAGAGCCGCCTGAACGCCGGGGAGGCCGGTCGGGGTGATGAGGGGCAAGCCGGCCGGCTTCGAGGCCGCGACCGCGGGAGCCACGCCCGGCACCGGCGTCACCAGGGGCGCGACCGCAGGCACTGGCTTGCCGGGCGTCACCAGGGGCGCGACGGCTGGCACCGGCCTGGTGGGCGTGAGCCGAGGGGCGATTGATGGCGCGACGGTTGGTGCGACCGATGGTGGCCTGGGCGCCGACACCGCCGCGGCGGCCTGCTCGAGCGCGTTCGCCAGCTCGTCGCCGCTGGTGTCCCCGCCGTCGGTGTCGAGGTCGCTGAGGTCGAGATCTTCGTCGATGTGCAGGTCATCGAGGCCGTCTGACTTCTGCGCCGCGCGGTTGCGCTGCTCGCGTTCCTGCGCGTGCCGCCTGGCCTTGAACAGGTCGCGCTTGTAGGAGCCCGCCTCGATCTCCTGCATCGTGCGCTCCCACAGGCGCTCGAAGGTCAGCACGCGCTGCTGCAGGTTCGCCACGCGGAAACGAACGTTGGTGGCGTTGACGAAGGTGTTGCGCAGTTGGTTGAGGGCGCGCTTCAGATCCTGGTGCTGCTTCGTCGGGGGGCGGCGCTCCTGCCCCAGAAAGTACTGCTCGTAGGCCACCTGCAGCTCGACCAGCGCGCCTTCCAGTCGGGCGCATTCCTTTTGCGCCGACTCGGCGTCGCCGAGCTTCCCCCCTGCGATCCTCCCGCTTTCAGTGGCCGACGGCACGGCGGCGGACTGTAGCTCAAGCCGCGGTCAACGCGGCGAGATCGACTCGGGGTTGGGCCTGCAGCGACTTGAGGCCCCGCGCGATGATGACTGCCCCCAGCGAGAACATGACGATCGAGATGAACTGGCTGGTCGAGAGGTTGTACCAGCTGCCCAGCGGCACCATGCCGGCGAGGCCATCGAACCCATTCGACTTCAGCAGCCCGTTGAGGGTGCCGCGCTCGCTGTCCCCGCGGAAGAGCTCGACCGAGGTGCGCAGAATCGCGTACGCCATCAGCCAGGTGCCGAAGATCTGCCCGTTGAAGCGGCGGTACCGACGCATGGCGACCAGTCCAGCGAACATCAGCATCTGGCCGAAGGACTCGTACAGCTGGGTGGGGTGAATGAGGAAGGTGTGGTCGTGGTCGCGCACCCAGGTGCTGACCTGCACCGCGTCGGGCACCATCTGGTTGAACACCTCCCCGGTCTTCTCCAGGTAGTAGCGGCTGTCGTCGGCCATCGAGCTCCAGGCGAGGCTGGGGGTGTCGCTGTGGCTGCCGATGATGGTCTGCACGCTGCCCCGGCCGGGGAAGTTGACCGCGAACGGAGCGCCCGGGCCCGCCGGTTTTCCCCAGCAGCACCCCGCCGAGAAGCAGCCCAGCCGACCGAAGGCCTGGCCGAGCGACACGGTGGGAATGGCGAGGTCGGCGAGGCGAATGAACTCGATGTCTTCACGAATCGAGTACCAGATGGACGCCAGCGTCGCGCCGATGAGGCCGCCGTAGAAGACGAGGCCGCCGCCGAGCATCTCGGGGATCTTGCTGAAGCTCGTGCCGGTGAGGACGAGCAGCGCCAGCCGACCACCGATCATCGTCCAGACGAACCATTGGCCCGCGTGCTCGACGACGCGCGCGCGAAGGTCTGGCGCGAGCCGGGCGCGGAACGCGATGGCGAGCGCGAGCGCTGCCAGGACCGCCAGGTCGAGCACCGTGGCCCACGCCTCGACGGGCTTGCTGGCGATGTAGTCCTTCCAGTTCACGAGCACGAACAGCTCACGTGAGCCCGCGATGCCACCCACGAAGACCGAGAAGGCCAGGTCGAGAATCTGGTCACGGCGCTTGAGGCCGAGCTCTCCCGGCCACTCGCGCCGCGCGAGAATAGCAGCGACGGTGATCGCCGACAGAAACCCGGCCCCCAGCAGAATGCCGTAGCTGTGCAAGGGCACTCCCTCGTTGCGGCCCTTGCCGAGGAAGGGCACCGAGTCGAGGGCGTAGAACAGGCCGAAGCCTGCCAGCCCGACCCCGAAGAGGGCGTAGAGGAAGGCGCGGTCTCTTCGCTGTTGAGGCGTGGCGTCGACCGGTTTGCCGTTGGCGTCCACGCCGCCCGCGTTTTTCCACCCGGACCACGAGGCATAGACGACCAGCCCCAGGGCGAGCAGGAAGGCGATGGCGCGCTCGCCGTCGGTGTCGAAGCGGAAGCGGTAGAGCACTGGCAGCATGGGCCGCGGCGTACCGTGCAGCGGCGATGGGTTCAACGTCTGCCCTTCGTCCAAACCGGCGGGTCGGTGGTTGCCAGCCGGCGCGCCCGCGGCGATAGCAGCCCCATGTCGACGGTGACGCCCGC
>VYLD01000279.1_pt1 | contig 16841 bp, 10 predicted proteins | sample 5114401 | NCBI WGS metagenome assembly VYLD01 (sample SAMN12291783, study PRJNA351875) | freshwater metagenome | isolation source: freshwater lake | place: USA: Michigan, Gull Lake | collected 2013-08-08 | reverse complement strand
TTCGGCCCGACTCAGGCCGAAGGTGCCACAATCGAGACCTTTGCGTGCTCCCACCCAACGCTCAACCGACTGGTTTCACACGACAACCCCGTCTCGCTGAAGGATCCGCACCCTTTGCATTCTGGCTTTCAAAAAGCAGCGGGAGCAGCCAGCACTCAATCGAGTCGACGGAGATCGCGAAAACGATCTGCTGGCGATGTTCTGGGTAGAAGTCACCAATCTCGCGCTGCAGTCGCTGAGAGACGGCATCGACGAGTTCACTCGGATTGAGTTCCCTGTCACCCATGCGTCGTGGAACATCGAAACCCGGTTCTTCACATACATCGCTGTCAATGTGGATGACCACGTAGTCGTTGAAGGTCAGCGCCCTGCCGACCTCGCCCTTCCTCAGTGCGTCGAGGACAAGCGTCCAGCCTCCGGGTGCGTTGGGTGGAGGCTGCACATCGACGACGACCGGTCCTCCATCGTCGGCTGGCATGATTCCACAAATGATGTTCTCGATGACCCGTTGGTCGGTCGGCCCTTCGGCAATGATTGCGAACCGTGCCATTCCGACGCTCCCTCAGAAGTTCTTGGGCAAACCGCCCAGATAGCCGCGAACAAATGCCTCTGAAAGTGGTACCGGTGGAACGCCCTGAATCACCTTCGGCGCCGAGACTCGTCGGATGTTCGTCGCCCCGTCGTGCGCACGTTCGGCCACGAAGAGCCTGTGCTCATCATTGGTCAGATCGATGCCGTCGAGGACGGCGGGGTTGTGGGTCGTCAAGACAACCTGCTTGTCATGCGCTCCTGCGAGTTCGGCGAGGCTTCGGACGACCCGCGTCACCAATTTGGGGTTCAAGCCGGCATCAACGTTGTCGATGGCAAAGAAGCCGGGCGTTTGGTCGCTGATGAAGACCGTCAAATAGAAGAGCAGAAAGAGAAACCCCTCATTCGCGCTTCGCTGATCAAAGAGCGCACCGGGAGCGAGGTAACGGTCTCGAATGAGGAGGCTGCGCTCGCCAAGTGCCAGGTCCCTGGGGACCTCGAATCTCTCGAACCAGTCCAGAACCGACAGCCGCTCGGCAATCTCAGGAATCGCCTGACCGCCGTTCCTGGTACCCAGTGCCTTCAGATGAGCGAAGAGACCCTCGCCCTTGACTCCAAGAGGAAGCAGTTGGGGCTCGGACTGAAAGATTCGTAACGCCGAGTTCTCTGGTACGTAGATCACGAACTGAGGCGGCCGTAGTCGTTCAAGAACGGCTGTAAATCTGTCGTCCTTGACGAGAAGGTCCTCCAACTTGCGAAGAAGAGTCTCCGGCTGCTGCTCGGAATTCTTCAGTTGCGTGACAGCCTGCTTGATGGCGTCTTCGAAGGCGGACGAACTCGCCAATGTGAAGGACACAGGGGAGGTGAGCGCCTGCTTCTCGGGGTCGACGGAGAAAATGAGCGACGAGGCGCCGTGCTGAATGCCGACCCGGATCGTCGAGTCGGCATCTCCGCTCAGAAATGCCGAACGCGTGAAGCCAGGCTCCACCACTCGAATTCCCCGGGCGACCAGGTACTCGTTGTCGAGCTTTCCGCGAGAAGCGGCTGACCCATAAGCGATGGCCTCCATCAGGTTACTCTTGCCAGAGCCGTTGGCTCCGAGCAGGACGTTGACTCGCCCAAGCTCAAAAGAGACTTTCCTGACCGATTTGTAGTTCTCAATCGTTACTTCGCGGACGAGGGTCATCGGTTGGACTTTCCTACTTTGCGCGACCTCCGCAAGCTACTTCCTGCCGATTAAAAGCGCTTCGTTCGGATTGCCGAGCGAGTCGCCCGTTCGTCGACCTTCCCCGTCGCTGTCATTGCCGTGGACTGCTGTGTCCCCAGGGAGTCAACCGGCGTCTGGCCTGGCGCTCGCCGGCACGGGCTGTTCCCCGACATCGACATTGACCAGGTCGGACTTTTCGAGCTGCGTGACCAGCTGCTGCACCTTCGACTCGTCGAGGTCGAGCAGCACCTGCAGCGCGGCCAGGGCCCGCTTCTTCGTCACCTCATCACCCAGCGCCCGCGCGGCGGCGTACAGCGCCACGTGCACCTCGGGGTTGAAGGGGTTGACGGCGACCGCATCGAGGGCGGCGCGCTTCATCACCTCGAACTGCCGGGCCTTGAGCGCCACCCGCGCCAGGTGCACGTTGGTCTGCGCGCTGCCCGGGTGCACCAGCAGGCTGCCCTTGAGCACGCCCTCGGCCTCGTCGTAGCGCTTCAGCTCGAGCAGGGTCAGCGCGTACTTGTTGCTGATGGACTCGTAGCGGTCTTTCACCACCTCGAAGGCCCGGCGGTAGTGCTCGGCGGCGGCGCCCATGCGGCGACGCTCACGCATCAGCTCGCCCAGGTGGGCCGACTTGCGAGCGGCGGTCTCCTTCACCTCGGCGAAGTCTCCGAAGGACACCTCGCGGTCGCGGCGTTCCTTCTTCTTCGGGCCGTCTTCGGCCAGCTCCTTCTTCTCGTTCGACGACGCGGGAATGAGCTCGCTGGGGAACGGCTGTCTCTTGAGGTGCGCCATCCACGCGCGCTCGAAGTCGGGCCACTTCTTCTTCGTCACCGCCTCGACGGCCAGCTTGTCGCTGACGCCCTTCGCCATCTCGTTCAGCAGGCGCTCGAGCGCGTGGGCCCCTGCGTCCTGGTCGATGAGGTTGATGGCGAAGAAGACCTCGGCGAAGGCGGTGGCGGCGTCTTCGGCGGTGGGCAGCAGCGCCATCGAGGGGTGCATCTTCTCGAAGGGCACCAGGGCATTCTTTCGCACCCGGCTGCCCAGCAGCGCCAGCGTCGAGGGCGTCATGGCGCCACCGGCGGGCCCGCGCCAGCGCGACTCGAGGTACTTGGCGAGGCCCTCGTGCATCCAGATGGGCACGGTGTTGCGGCTCTTCTGCGACACCACGAGGTGCACGTACTCGTGGGCCAGGGTGTCGAGCCAGTCGTAGCCGGTGACCACGGCCTTCGGCGAGGTGACCATCAGCTTGTTGAACTTGCAGATGGCGATGGTGCCGGTGGTGCGAATGGCTTCCCGCGACAGCGTCGACACCTTGCTCAGCTCGCTGGCCGAGCTCACCATCTCGACCCGCACCTTGCCCGGCGGCGAGTGGCCCAGGTCCTTCACCATCGCCTCGTGAATGGCCTCCAGCGCGTCGAGGGCCCAGGGCGACAGCACCGCGTCTTTCCCTTTTGGAGCGAAGAAGATGAAGTGGGCGCTCTCGGTGCGCTGGTGGCCCTTGACGACGTCGCGGGTCTCTTTCGCCAGGCGCAGCCAGCTGCCCGCGCGGTCTCGCACGCCGGACGCGGTGAGCTCGGTGATGGCGGCCTCGTAGTCACCCTCTTCGAAGGCGATGCGCCCGCGGAAGTAGCGCACCGGCTCGACGTCGGGCGGGGCCAGCTTCTCGAGCTCGGCGAACTCGCGCTTGGCGCCGTCCAGGTCCCAGTCTTCGAGGGACTGGGTGATGTTCTGAATGCGGGCCTTGGCCTCACCTTTGAGCTGCGGCAGCGCCTCGTCGTCGGCAGGGCCCTGTTGGGCGAAGGCCTGTATACAGAACAACACACCCACCAGCAGCAGCGGCCTCACTTGACCAGTTCCTCGTAGTATTTCTTGTTCTGCTCTTTGTATCGGTCTGGAGCCCCCTGCTTCATCGCGTCCATCACGTCCTTGCGGAACTCGCGGGGGCTGGCGCCGGCCTCTTCGTCGGGAATCTCGACGCGCCGGGTGGGGTCGTCTTGCAGCTGGCGGCCGCCCCGGCGTTTGCCGCTCATGGGCATGGGCAGGCCTTTGCCCTTGCCGCCTGCCTGCTGTTGCCGCGCCTGCTGCAGCTGCTGCTTGAGGCCTTCGAGTGACTCCAGCGCGCCCTGCTGGTCACCGGAGGCGCGGCCGGGGTCCTTGCCTTTCAGGCGCTGGCCGGCGGAGTCCATACGGCGGGCGGCCTGGTCCATCTGCGCCTGGGCTTCTTCGTCGAAGATGGGCGCCTGCTCGCCGAGCGACTGCATCTGTTCCTTGAGGCGCTGGCCGGCCTCGCCGAGCTGCTGCTGTTGTTTGGCGAGGTCCTTCAGGGCCTGCTGGTCCTGGCTGTCGAGGCCCTGGCCCGGCTGGGGGAAGAGGTTCTGCAGCGCCTGCGACACCTCGTCGGCCTTCTTGGCGTCTTGCGACAGGCGCTCGGCGAGGCGGCGGGTCTCTCGCTGGGCGCTCTCGGGGTTGCGGAAGGCCTGGTCTCGGCGCACCTGGTCTTCGCCAATCGCTTCCAGCCTCTGGGCGTTCTCGGCGAGTTCTGCAGCCGACTGAGCGGCGAGGTCGAAGTCGCGGGCTTCCACGGCCTGGCGAGCGTGTCTGGCCGCGTTGAGGGCCTTCTGCTGATTGGCCTCGAGCTGGCCGCCAAAGCGGTCGGCGTCGAGGGACCGGTAGGACTTCTCGAGCTCGTCGAGCTTCTCGAGCACCGATTTGCGCACGGCCTCTCCTTGCGAGGCGATGCGTTCCTTCGCGGCGCTGCGGGCCTTGTCTTTGAGGGCGCGGGTCTGGTCGGCCACCTGCTGCTGGTCCTTCACCGCCTGGTCGAGCTCGTCCGAGAATTCCTGGAACGCCTTCGACAGCTCGGGGTCCTGGGCTTCGTCGGCGGCCTCGGCGCCCTTCTCAATCTGCTCGAGCATCTCGTCGAGCTGCATCGACAGCTCCTGCATCTTCTTCAGCGCCTCGTCGGTCTTCCCTTCGCGCACCAGGCGTTCCATCTCGTCGAGGGCGCTCTTGAGGTCCTGCTCTTCCATCATCTGGTCGAGGGCGTCCTGGTTCATGAAGTCGTCGCGAATGCCTTTGGCCATCTCGGCCATGCGCTGCTGCAGGTCTTCCATACGCGCGCGCAGCTCTTTCATCTGTTGCAAGAGCGCGTCTTGCACTTTCGGGTCGTTCGACTTCTGCAGCTCTTCGACCAGGCGCGACAGCTCGCGGCGGTCTTCTTTGAGCTGCTGGGCGAGCTCGCGAATGGCGTCGAGGCGGGCGCGGTCGAGCAGCGACTCGAGGTACAGCACGTTCTTCTCGGTGGTGCTCAAGTCCACCGTCAGGCGGCTGCCGAAGGCCGACGCGAGGGTGTTCTCGAAGAAGCCGGCTTTCGCGCCCAGCTCGGCGTTGCGCAGCAGGAAGCGTCGGCGCTGGGCCAGCAGCTGGGTGCCCTTGTCGAGCTCGACGCCGATGATGGTCAGCGCGGCCTCGAGCTCTTTCTGGGGTTCTTTGTCTTCGAGCAGCGAGGCAGCGAGGGCGTCGAGGTCTTTCGCCAGCTGCGCGGCCCGCTCGTCGATGGCGGCGCCGCTCTTCACGGCGATGACCGTCAACGGAGCGGCGCGCTCGGGTGATTCCTGGCGGTCGGCGAGGTGGGTGACGAGGCGTTCCCACAGCAGGCCGGCCTTGCGCAGCGCCTCGCGGCGGTGCTCGGCCGAGGAGTACAGCTTCACCACCTGCGTCTTGCTGGCACCCTTCTGCGGCCCGGCGATGGTGTTGCCGTCGCTGGCCTCGAGGAAGTAGCGCACCTCACCGCCGGGCTTGAGGCCGAGGGCGCCCACGTTCCACTCGTATTTCCCTCGCGCGGCGCGGGCCTCGTCGAGGGGCAGGGTGATGCGCTGCTCGGCGCCGCCCACCGGTTGGTAGACCAGCGCCAGGGCGCCCAGCCCGTAGTCGTCGGTGGCCTCGTACTGCACGCTCAAGGTCGAGCGTTTGGGCTCGAGCTCGACGACGTCGATGGGCGAGAGGATTCGCACCTGCGGCGCGGTGTCGGCGTCGACTTGAATGGGCACGTCGGGGCCTTCGGCCTGCACCGTGTCTCCGTCGAGGAAGGCCACGTGGTACTGGCCGGCCTTGTCGAGCACGAAGCGCCCGCTGAGGTCGCGGCCCGAGACGGTGAGGGGCACGGTGTTGCCGTTGACGATGAGGGCGGCCTCGTCGACGTCGCGGTCGGCGCGGGTCTTGAGCGAGACCTCGGTGCCTGGGGGCCCGGCCACGTCACCCGGAGTGCCCGACACGGTGCGCGCCTCGAGCCCGGTGTACTCGGGGTAGCGGTAGCTGAGCTCGAAGTCGCCGGTGATGGCCTGGCGCGCGCGCGCGGTGCGTACCGTCGAGGTGGTGAAGGTGCGGGTGAGGCCGCTGAAGACCACCTCGGCCACCGCGCCCAGGGTGATGAGGGCTGCCAGCAGCGTCACGCCCAGGGTGGCGAAGGCGGCGCGCAGCGGGCGCGGGTCGAGCAGCGACGCGATGGACCGTTTGGCGGCGCGCTGGTCGACGTCTTTGAGGAAGGCGCGGGCGAGGTCTGGCGAGAAGTCATCGGGGCGGCCGAGGGCCTTCGACAGCTCGACGGCGGCGAGCAGGTCGAGGGACAGCTCAGGGGCGCGCTCGGCGAGCAGGCGCGCGGTGCGGGTGTCGTCGCCGACGGTGCGGCGGGTGAGGAAGACTCCGAAGAAGAGCAGCGAGGCGAACAACGACAGCGGCGCCGCGGCGACGAGCCACTGGGCCAGCGCCGGGCGGGTGTTGCCCACGAAGCCCGCGAGGAAGAGGAAGACGACGAAGGCCGACGCGCCGTACAGGCCGCCCTGCCACCACCAGGTGCGGGCCTGGGCGTCGCGAACGTCGTGAATGAGCTTGAGGCCCTGGCCCTGCGTGGGCGGCGGCGTGGGCCGCGCCACGGGGACAAGGGACGGCGGCTCGGCGGGGACGGACGGCTCGAACACGGAAGCGTCGGTTGTAGCACCGGGGCCGGGGGTCTGCTGTGCCGGTGAGGGTCACCTGAACGTGCGGGCGGGCCGCGCGTGCACCGCCATCGTGACTCATGGGCGAGGTGGCGAGGACGGTCATGACCACCATGGCCGCGAGGGCCTCGCCCGCGGAGTGACGTTCGGTGTTCGGGGGCTGGTGCCGGTGACGCACCCTCCGGTCGGAGGGGTGCCGGCGCTCTCGCGGGTCACCTTGCTGCGCTCGCAGCAAGCAGCACCTCGCCCTCCAGTCGCCCATCTCGGCCGGCACAGCCTTCGACGTTCCCAGAGAGCAGGTGGGTGGCCGCGAACTCGAATGGAACGCGCCGGAGCTTGAGACTGAGCAAGAGATCATCTTTCAATCTGGTCGCCCTGGGAACCAGCAAATGCTCTCTGCTTCGACTGTGGTTGAGCGTTCGAGCGCGATCCAGGCAGTCAATGAGTTTTGGGTTGACCCGGAGACCAGGCCGCTCGTTCTGAGCTGGTTTGAACTCTGAGGGGCTCCGCCAAGCGCAGAAAGAGCGCGCTCTTCCCGACGCTCGACCTCGAGCTCGTCTCCTCCCACGCAGCAGATCCCGACCAGAACCGCGCGCTCCGCGCTTTCCTGGCGGCACTCAGGAAGAACTGACGCCGCCACCACAGCGCTTTTGTTCGACGTCGCGACACCTCGAGCTGGTGGTGCCGGCCAGCCGGGCTCAGCGTCGCGCCTCACGCACCGCGCGCGAAGCGGCCCTCGGCGTGGTGAGCCTGCGGTGCCTCTCGCCGAGCTCGACCAGCGGCCGCGGGCTGGGCCCCAAAGTCCGTCAAGGCCGCTTCGAAGTGCTCACCGTCGTCGTTCGACGCGCCGGTCTCGAACCGGGCGGTCAAGGTCGACAGGTGGCTGGCCGATGAGCCGAGCCTGCGAGCGGCGTCCGCGAGGGCCTGGGCCTGGCCCGCGGTGCGCTGCGCCACCGAGTCGCTCGAGACCGACGCGCGGCTGATCTCCGAGATGCCCGCCGACTGCTCGTTGGCCGCCGAGGCGAGGCGCCCCATGAGCGAGGCCATCTCGGCCACCGAGGCCCCTGCCCGGCCCAGCTCGGCCGAGCACGCGTCGACCAGCTGCGTGCTGCCGTTGACCTGGTCTGCCGAGCCCTGCAGCAGCCGGCGAATGTCCTTGGCGGCCTGCGCCGAGCGCTGCGCCAGGGCCCGCACCTCGTGGGCCACCACGCCGAAGCCCCGGCCCGCCTCGCCAGCGCGGGCCGCCTCGACGGCCGCGTTGAGCGCCAGCAGGTTGGTCTGAAATGCCATCTCGTCGACGGTGCCCACGATGTCCTGCACCTGGCCCGAGGTGGCCGCCAGGGTGCGCATGGCTTCCTGGGTCGAGCGCATCACCGTCTGGCTCGAGTCGACCGCCGCTCGCGACTGCTCGGTCAGCGCGTTGGCCTTCTGCGCGATGTCTGCCGTCTGCCTCGAGTTCGCGGTCAGCTCTTCGAGGGTGGCCGACGTCTCTTCCGACGAGGCCGCCTGCTCGCTGACGCCTGCGGTGAGCGACTGGCTGGTGCCGGTGAGGGCCGTCGACTCGGTCAGCACCACCGCCGACACCCGCTGCACGCCGGTGAGCGCCTCGGCGACCCGGGCCAGCGTCGAGCGCAGGGCCTCGTGCACCCTCGTCACCTCGTCGCGCGCGGAGTCCGCTGGGCGGGGCCGCAGGTCTCCGGTGGCGGCGTCCTCGAGGGACCGCACCAGCCCATCGAGCCGCGCGGACAGGTGCGCGGCGATGCGCAACCCGAACACCAGCGCGAGCACCAGGCCCACCAGCCCGGCGCCCAGCAGCGTCCACTTCAGCGAGACCACCTTCGCGGCGGCGGTCTGGCGCTGCTGCTGCTCGACCACGGCGGCCCGCTCGACGGTGTGGGTGATGGCGGCCTGGTGGTCAGCGTACAGGGACGCCAGGCGGCCCAGGAGCAGGGCCTCGGCCTCGGCCCGTTTCCCCGCGCGCACCAGGGCAAACAACGACGCGCGGCCCAGCTCGAAGAACTGTCGCCCCGACACCACCGCCTCGGTCAGCAGCAGGCGCTTGAGGTCCTGGTCCTGCAGGTGGCTGGGCCAGAACTGCTCGCGGGCCTGGAACGAGGCCTCGAGCTGTCCCCACTGGGCTTCCAGCGCGGACAGGCGCGCCGGGTCCTGGGTCAGCACCGCCTGGTGGGCCAGAAGCCACGCCTCGACGATGAAGAGCGGCGGGGGCAACACATCGGCCACCAGGTCCTTGGTGGTGAGCACGTCGGCGTAGACCGAGTCTTCGACCCGCTCGGCGGTGCTCGACCAGACCAGCGCGATGAAGCCCGCGAAGAGCGCTCCAAACAAAATCAACAACGACAACACCTGGGCGCGAAGTGACAGACGAGACATGATGACCCTCCCAGAACGACGGCAGTACAAACGACTTTTTAGAACCAACCCATGGCTGCGAGGGTCAGCGTGTCTTGTGAAGTGCGGTTCGGCTGATACGGCATGGCCTGCCCGTCACCTTCCACCTGGCCGCCGAAGTACAGCGGCGCCGAGGCCTGGTCGTGGCGGTACTCGAGGCGAAGGGCGAGGTGGTCGACGGGGCGAACGTCGACGGTCGCGGTGACGCTGCCCACCAGCGGCGCGGGGAAGAAGATGGGTGACGCGAGGGCCTCGAGGTTCTCGGGCCCGCCCTCGCGCAGCAGGTCTGCCCGCGCGGACACGAAGAGCCAGTCGAGCACCTTGACGCGGGTGGACACCGCGCCGGCCTGCCAGGTCTGCAGCCCCGAGGCGGTGACCTCGAAGCCGACGTTGAGCTGGCCGAGCAGCGCGACGCGGTCGCTCACCTGCCACTGGGCCCAGCCATCGAGCAGGTGCCTCCAGGGGCGCCCGAGCCCCTCGCCGGACCGCTCGACGCCGCCGAAGTAGAGCAAGCTGGCGGTGATCGTGTCCGTCGTGAAGGCGACGCTGGCGCTGACCGACTTCTCGGGGTTGTTGTCCACCACCGAGTTCCACCCGTTATAGACGGCGACGGTCGCGGTGAGCTGCTTCGAGAGCGGGTACGAAGCCCTGGCGCCGGTGTGATAAAAGGGCAAGGCAAAGAAGAGCGTCGAGCGCGAAATGTTCCAGTTGTCTTTGGAGACCGGCGCCTCGGGGCCAATCGGTGACAAGAAGATGCCCGCCTCGAGCAGCAGGCCGGCGCCCACCGGCACGCGGTAGCCCAGGTGCGCCTGTTGAATCAGCCGCCACAGGTCTGCGCCCGAGGGCGCGACGGTCGAGGTGCCAGCCTGGGTCGGCTCGGCGAGGTACGAGGTGACCGAGAACGAGCCCAGCTGCAGCGCCAGCTCGGCGACGAACCCGCTCTGCTCGAACTTGCCGTCGACCAGGGCGCTCGACAGGGTGAAGGTGTTGGCGCGGTTGTCGAAGCCGCGCCCGTTGGTGATGCCGTTGCCCGGCTGCTGAAAGTGGTGCTGGTAGTACGCCTCGGCGATGCCCGAGACCGTGAAGGGGCTCGCTGGAGCCGGCGCGGCAGCGGGCGCCGCAGGCTGGGGCTGCTCGGGCTGAGGCTGGGGCTTGGGCGCCGCGGGGGGCTGTTCGGCTTCGGGCATCGCCACCAGCGGTGGCTCGACAGCGGCGGGGGGCGGGTCATCGATGGGCCCGGCGCGAACGCCTGACGCCAGGAAGAGCGAGAGATAGACGAGCTGAAGGCACCGGGCTTGCGAAGGTCGACGAGTCATGTGGGCTCCCGCTGGGCCCGAGTGCAAACCCTGTGCAGCAGCCCCAGGTCAGCAACCGCGGCACGATCAGCCGAATCCCCCGCGGGTCAACGGTGACGAGGGGGGTCACCGACGCTCCCGTCACGCCCCCAGCCCGCGCGAGCGGCGCAGTTCCGCGGTACGACGGCGCTCGTGCACGGGCGTTGGCTCTTCACCGTCGGGCTGGCCTGCTGCGCACCTCGGGTGGCTCAGGTGGCGCCGACGCCGCTGGCCCTCGAGCCAGCACCCATCGAACGCCCGGCCCCACCGCCCGCCTGGCTGAGCGCCCGGGTGCAGCCCCAGACGCTCGAGTCGCTGCAGCGGCGGCTGCTGTCAGACGCCGGAGTCCCCGAAGGTGACCGCCAGGTCTTCCCCGAGGTGTACTCGACGGTCGACGGCGTCTTCACCTTCCGCTCGGGGCCCACCCGCACTGGCGGAGCGTTCGGGCTCGTGCCCAGACACCCGGTGGCGCTCGAGCTGGTCTGGACGCACCGCACCGGTCAGAGCCGCGCGCCCTGGTTCGGCGGCACCGGGTGGACCGGGCAACCCGCCATCGTGCGGTGGCCAGCGGTGATGCGTCACTCGATGCCGAAGCTGGGCGCGTTCGTTCACAAGGACGGCTTCGTGGAGGTCCTTCAAGGCAGCCTCGACGGGCGGGTGCACTTCCTCGAGCTGGCCACGGGGGCGGTGACCCGGCCACCCCTCGTCACCGGCAACCCCATCAAGGGCTCGGTGTCGCTGGACCCGCGCGGCTACCCGCTGCTCTTCGTGGGCCAGGGCATTCCCGAGAACGCGCCCATCGGGCTGCGGGTGTACGAGCTGATCGACCACCGCGAGGTCTTCTTCCTGCCGGGGAATGACAAAGAAGCGCCCCGCCGCGGGTGGGGCGCGTTCGACTCGTCGGGCCTGCTCAACCGCGCCACCGACACCTACGTGGTGGGCGGCGAAAATGGGCTCATTTATCTGCTCAAGCTGCACACCGACTTCGACCCCATTCGGTTGACGTTGCGCGTCGCGCCCGAGGTGGCGCGCTATCGCTACAAAGAGGGCGCGAGCACTCACTTTGGAGTCGAGAACTCGATGTCTGTTCTGGGCGGCCTGGCGTTCTTCGCAGACAACGGCGGCACCCTGCAGGCCATCGACCTGCGCACCTTCACGCCGCTGTGGGCGTTCTCGGCCGGGGACGACACCGACGCCAGCCTGGCCCTGGACCTGTCGCTCGAGCGGCCCGCGCTCTTCACCGGCTGCGAGGTCGACAAGACGGGGCCACGGGGCGTCACCCACCTGCGGCGGCTGGACGCGTTCACCGGCGAGGTGACGTGGACGGCGGACTTCGAGTGCCAGGGCGCGCTCACGCCGAAGAAGATCGACGCGGGGCTGTTCGCGACGCCGGCGGTGGGCACGGGCGATGTCGAGGGGCTGGTGTTCTTCACCCTGGCGCGCTGCCCGGGGCCCGAGAACGGGGTGCTGCTGGCGCTCGAGAAGGCGAGCGGGCGCGAGGTGTGGCGCTTCGAGCTGCCGCAATACGCCTGGTCGACCCCCACGCTGGTGAAGGACCCTGATGGCGTCAGCTACCTGCTGCAGGGCGGCATCGGCGGAGTGCTGCGCCTGCTGCACGCGCGCACCGGCCGTGAGGTGGCGAGCCTCAAGCTGTCGGGCGACATCGAGGCGTCGCCCGCGGTGTTCGACGACATGGTGGTGCTGGGGACCCGGTCAGACCGCATTCACGGAATACGCATCGTGGGGGCGAAGGCCGCCCAGTGAAGCAGGCACTCGCGGTGGGGTGCACGCCGGCAACCCCCGCCTCGGTTCGAACAGGACCTCGCACGCGCGACCATTTCAGGGCCACGTCTGTGAATTCCAATCACTGACTCTCAGGCCCCCGGTTTTTCATCGCATGCTCAAACTGTGCAGCGCGGGTTTTCCCCCAAAGGTCTACTTCGCGTTCAGTGACGAGCAATCGACCCCGCCGGTCATCACCCGCACCTGCACCTCGCGGGCCTCGCCCACCTCAAGGGCGCGCCAGGACGTCTCGCCGACGTCGCAGTTCCAGGACTCGCCTTTCGGGCCCTTCAGCGCGACGGTGTACGTCTCGTGCCGCGCGCCTTCACGTTCGCTGCCGAGTGAGGTCCCTCGGCGCAGCGAGGTGACCTGCGGCCAGGTGGGCGTCTGTTCCAGCGTCCCGCGGGCATCGAGGCTGCGGGCCTTCGACCAGCGGTCGACCTTGAAGCTGCACGAGTCGTCGGAGACGGGCTCTTTCCGGTACTTCGGTTTGCATTCCTGTTTGCGCTCGAAGGTGCCGTCGCCGCGGTCGACGTTGCGGGTGCTGCAGGTCTCTCCGTCGGGCACGTCTTTCGTCGAGCGCTGCTTCTTCGAGCGGCTGACGTCGTACGCCCCCGAAGGCAACGAATCACACCAGGCATCGTCACGCGCCGAGGCGTAGACCTCGACGTCGATGCTGCGCTGCCACGTGTGGCCCGAGACGGTGGCCTTCGCCGACTTCGTCCACAGCGCGCCGACACTGCACACGCCGCAGGTGAGCACCAGCCCGGCGCCGACCACCCAGGGCCACAGCGCGCGACGCTTCTGGGGCGCTGGCGCTGCGACCTTCGGAGGGGCGACGCTGGCGCCGTCGACCTGGTCTGCGAGGCGCTGCACCTTCTTCGAGCCGTCCATCGGACTGCCGCAGTGTTTGCAATGCACGGCCTTCGCACCGTTGGGCGTCGAGCAGGCAGGGCAGGTGTTGTCGGCGCCGTCGAAGTCGGTGTTGACGGCGGTCTCCTGGCCGGGCTCGGGGAAGCGGCGGCGCTTCGGGTCCTGCGGGCTGCCGCACACCGGGCAGTAGCGGTTGGTCTTCCCCAGCAGCGCTTTCGTGTCGCAGAACTCGCAGTCCCACAGCATCTCGAAGATGCCCTGCTTCGGGCCCACCGGCGCGGCGCCGTACTTGCCGCCGGTGACACGAAAGACCTCGCCCGGGTCGAAGGCGGTGGTGCCGCACTCTTCACAGAGCTCGAGCTCGACGCCCTTGATGAGACACCGTCGCAGTGGCTTGCCGCACGAGGGGCAGGCCCGCACCGCAGCCGAGGGTTTTCCAGGGACCGAGGTCTTGACCGCCGCGTGCACCTGGTCGAGTGAGAGGCCCGCCGCTTCGAAGAGCTTCTGGGTGACATCCCAGGCGACGAACGAGGCTTTGCAGCGCTCGCACTGATGGCCGCCCAGGCCAGGCCCGAAGAGGTTCGGCGCGCTCGTCAGCCCACCGCCACACGCAGGACATGAGGTCGAGGTCATGGTCATGAGGGTTGGAAGTCTACGGCCTCACAGCGCGCTGACGTGCACCTTTGGCGTGGTGCGCTCGACCGCCGCCTCGACGACCCGACCCACGCGCAGCAGCAGGTGCTCTTCCCACGGGCGCCCCAGCAGGTGCAGCGACACCGGCAGGCCCCTGCCATCGAGCCCCACCGGCAGCGACAGCCCGGGGAAGCCCGTCAAGTTGCCCACGCGAATGAAGCGCATCAGCTCGTCGACCACCTGCAGGTTCGAGTCTCCGTCTGGCAGTGACGCTTCGGGAATCAACGGCGCGGTGCAGGCGGTGGTTGGCGTCACCACCACGTCGCAGCGGGTCATCAGCTCGAGGTACTGCTGGGTGATGCGGTGCCGGTGTCGCAGTGCGTGCACATAGTCTGTCGAGGTGAAGTGGCCGCCGATGGCCAGGTTGGCGCGCGAATCGAGCGCGAAGCGTGAAACGTCGTCTCGCACCTCGACGGCCATGGCCTCGCGCATCTCGGTGAGGATGATGATGGCGTGGCTCCAGAGGATGAGGTTCAGGTCTGGCGGCGGCAGTTCGACCACCGTGGCCCCCGCGTCGGTGAGCGCCTTCAGGCCCTCTTTGCAGCGGGCCACCACGTCTGGCTCAGCGTCGTCGAAGTACGGCTGGCACACGCCGAGGCGCAGTCCGGTCAGGTCGGCCTGCTCAAAGTCAGACAGGTGCAGCGATGGTTGGCGTTGGGAGACCGGGTCGTTCGCATCGGGGCCTGCGATGAGCGCATAGGTGGCCGCCACGTCGGCCACGGTGAGCCCGATGGGCCCCACGTGCCCGACGTTCCAACACAGGGCAGGAATGCCGGCCTCGCTGATGCGGCCGAAGGTGGCCTTGAGCCCCACCACGCCGCAGAGGCCGGCGGGGATTCGAATGGACCCGCCACCGTCGGCGCCGATGGAGATGGGACACAGCCCCGCGGCCACCGCCGAGGCCGAGCCCGACGACGAGCCTCCGGCGATGCGGGTGCGGTCGAACGGGTTCCTCGCAGGCCCGTAGTGCGGGTTGAGGCCGATGGGGTTGATGCCAATCTCATTCATGTTGGCCTTGCCGAGGATGATGGCCCCGGCGGCCTTGAGCCGCGCCGCGATGGTCGAGTCTCTGGCGACGAGGTCGGTGCGGAAGCGCGTGCCCAGCGTGGTGGCGAAGCCCTCGAGGTCGATTTCGTCCTTCAAGACCACCGGCACGCCGTCGAGCACTGAGCGTGGGGCCTTCCCGCTCCAGCGTTGGCGGGAGGCCTCGGCCTGAGCGAGCACCTGGTCGGGCTTGCGCGCGATGAAGAAGTTCATGCGGTCGTCGCTGCCCTCGAGGCGGGTGAGGTGCTCGTGCAGGCGGCGCACCACCTGGCCAGGGTCGCTCGCGCCTGACCGGTAGGCCTCGTTGAAGGCAGACACCGTCTCGAGCTTTACGCCCTTCGCGACCACCCCAGCACGCACCGCCTGCTCGGCCAACTCGGTCGGCGTGAAGGCAGACATGGGCCCTGCGCCCAGCGGCAGCGGAGCCTGAAGCGGCGACACGCCCTCGGCGCCGGCCGCGCGAAACAGCCCAAGGCCGCTGTCGTCGAGCAGCTTGTCGAGCACCACCGACCCGACCACGCTCTCGAGGGTGGCGACGTAGGCGCGCAGGGCAAGGCCGCTGACACGGGGGGCGGTGACGGGAGCTCGGGTGTAGGCCATGCGCCACGGTACGCCGGGCGGCGCGCGACCGTTCAGCTTTGCGGCCGCAGCCGCGCCAGCGCCGCGTCGAAGCGCGTCAGGCGCGGGTGGAGTCGTTCCTTCACGACTGCGACCAATTCCGGTGCAGCCACGTGGGGGCTTCCACTCGCGAAGGGCGGCGCCGGGTCGTACTCGAGGGCCAGCGCGCGCTGTCGGGCGACGTCTTCTCCCGCCACCTCGGCGGCGACGGTGAAGGCGAAGTCGATACCGGCGGTGACTCCGCCACCGGTGATGACGTGGCCATCGCGCACCACCCTCGCCTGCACAGGCAGCGCTCCGACGCCTGGCAACAGGTGGTGGTATGCCCAGTGGGTGGTGGCACGTTTGCCACGCAACAGGCCCGCCGCGCCGAGCACGAAGGCGCCCGTGCACACGCTGGTCACCCAGGTGGCCTGCGTGCCCTGGCGGCGCACGAAGTCGAGCGTGTCCGAGTCACCGAGCACGTCTTCCACGCCATGGCCTCCAGGCACGCAGAGCAGCTCGAGCGGTGGGCAGTCGGCGAAGGTGTGAGTGGGGACCAGTGACAGGCCACAGTCGGAAGGCACAGGCTCGAGGGTCTTCGCGACCAGGAAGGTGGTCGCGCCGGGCAGGCGGTGCAGCACCTGCAGCGGCCCGGTGAAGTCGAGCTGGGTGAGGTTGGGAAACAGCACGAAGCCGATTCGCATCGCGCCTCGCTACCACGCGCAGGACTGACGTCGTGTGCATTTAATAACAAAGGGACCTGGGCCTGGGCGAGTTGGGGAAACAGGCATCGCCGATCGGGCTTGCGCGGCCGACACTCTCGCCTCGGAGCGCCCTGCTCGAAGCAGAGACCACTGGCGGGAGAGGGGTTGCCCGTGGAAAAGACACACACGGGTACACCCCGCCCACCCCGGTCCCGGGGCATGACTCAGCGGGGGCGCGGGTGATAGCTTTCGCACCATGCGCTTGCGACCTTCGGCACTCATTGTGGTGTTCTCCGTTGGTTGCACCTGCGGTGAGAAGCTGCCGCCGCCGGGAGCCGAGAAGCAGGCACCGAACTGGCCTTCGGACGCGTTGCTGACCTTGACAGATGCGACCGAGACCTCGGCGACGCTCACGTGGCCCGAAGCCAGTGATGACGTCGGCGTGACTGGCTACGTCTTGACGAAAGACGGCGCGCCGCTGACCGAAGTGACGACGACAACACATACATTGTCGGGACTGGTGGTCGGTCGGCACGAGCTGATTGCAGTCAAAGCAAAGGACGCGGCGGGGAACGAGTCTGAGGCGCTCTTGGCCGAGGCGAGCGGGGCACCCCGGTTGACGCTGCCCACGACCGACGAGTCCATCTCGACTGATTTCTGCGCTGCGATG
>VYLD01000278.1_pt1 | contig 16877 bp, 16 predicted proteins | sample 5114401 | NCBI WGS metagenome assembly VYLD01 (sample SAMN12291783, study PRJNA351875) | freshwater metagenome | isolation source: freshwater lake | place: USA: Michigan, Gull Lake | collected 2013-08-08 | reverse complement strand
CGGTCGGGTGATCGAGGCGGGGACCCACGCGGCGCTGCTGGCCCGCGGCGGCCGCTACGCCGACCTGCATGCGATCCAGTTCGCGGGGTAGGGGTTGCGTCAGCGTTCGATCAGGAATGCGATCAGGTGACGATCGGGCAGCATCGAGTCGTGGAGAATGCCGATCACTTCCAGGACCCGATCGCCATCTCGTCGAAAGACGACGATGTGCCGGGGATGTCGGACCCGCTCGCCGGGCTCACCCGCGCGGCTTCGACTGTGACGGATGTGGTAGAGACCGAAACGGTGAGTTCCAATGTCGATCCAGCGCACGCCGGTGCGATCCGGGTCATGAGCGAGATCGGCGAATGCCACCGTCACCAAGCGTGCGTACCTGTCCCGGACCACGGCTCCGAACCGGGTCTCGGACCGTTCCAGGACGTCGACGAGTGCCCGTTCCGCCGAACCGGCGAGCTTTAAGTCACGCGGCCCCTCGTTCACGAATCCTCGTTGGCTTGGAAGACAGATCCGCGAGAAGCCGGTCGAGATCCTCGATACCGCGGATCAACCGGAAGTCGCCCGCAGCGATGGCCGCGGTTCCCTCTTCGGCCATGGCGAGCAGTCGCCGCGCGACCGCCTCCGCATTCGCATCGGCTCTCTTCCCGGACCCGGAACCGTCGTCCATCGACGTCACTCCCGCTTCAGCAGATCGTCGTACAGCACGTCCGCCCAGCGCCGGGAACGGAAGCGGCGCTTCAGATCGACGGGGTCGTAGACCGTCTCGACCCAGGTCATGAAATCCTCGCCCGTCCGGTCGCGGTGCGCCCGGTACTCCTCGAGGAAGCGGTCGAGCACGCCGGCCTTCGACTGTCGCACGTGGCCGTAGCGCCACGAGAGCTGCGCCTGCGCCTCCTCCACCGGCCGGCCCTCGCCGACCATGAGGAAGAGCGCCGACATCATCCCCGCCCGGTCGGAGCCGACCTTGCAGTGCAGGAGCGCCGGATACTCGATCCGGTCGAACAGGTCCTTCAGGCCGCGGATCGCCTCCTTGGAGGGCGGCTCGCGCGAGCGGATGGGATAGTCCACCAGCGCGATCCCGTGCCGCCGGCAGGCCTCGACCTCCATGAGGTAGGCCGCGCAGTCGCGCACGCCCCGCAGGTTCACGATCGTCCGGATGCCCTTGCCGGCGAGGCCCGCGATCTGGCCCGACGTCGGCTGGTTCGACCGCCACATGCGCTCGGACACCGGGAAGCGGTTCGACCAGACGAGGCGGAAGACCGAATGGTCGACGAACAGCGCCTCCAGATGGCCGAGCAGGCGCTGGCGGCGCGTGCCCATGTCGCCGCGTGCGCGCTTCAGCCCGTTCGCCATGCGCGCCGCCCAGGTGCGGACCGGATGGCGCCGCTTGTGCGGGGCGACGGGGGCCTGGGGCGTGGTGACGGGTTCGAGGCTCATGGGAATCCCGGTTGGCGCGCAGGACTATATCGGTCGCCGCCGCCGCCGCGCAACCGCACGCACCCCTGACTCACGTGCCCGAGAGCCGTGCGGCCTTGGTCTCGGTCCGCGTGGCCTTGAGGAAGCCGGCGAGTTCCGTTCCGCCGGTGCCGAGCGCCTTCTCGTCGCTGGCCATGTTGACGATGTAGCGCACGGCGATGCCCGTGTGCGCCTTGCGCAGCCCGTCGACCGCATCGACCGCCCGGTCGTGGGCGTCGCGCACGGCCCCGCCGGCGCGGGCGCAGAGATCGCGCACCGAGGCGCCCTCGCCCAGCGCCGCCAGGAACCGGCGCTGCCCCGGCGTCATGTAGCGGCGCATGTCGGTCAGGAAACGGGAGGTGTCGTGCCCGTCGTGGACGATGCCCAGCGTCACGTCGACCGCCTGCACCAGCGCCGACTGCGCCGCGCTGCCCCCGGCGTAGGGACGGGGGGCGAGGTCGTCGGCGCCCTCGTAGACGAGGCCCGGCGCGGGCCAACTCGCGACCCACGGGCGGACGCGGTGGTAGAAGGCCCAGGGCGCGCACCATTCGGCCGTCCGCTCCAGCATCGCCGTCATCCGGTCGGTCGCGGCGGCGATGCGGTCCAACAGCGGGACCAGCGCCTCGGCGTCGCCTGCGGCGGCCGTCCGCTTGGCCGCGATCATGGCCGGGATCGCGTCGCGCCCCTCGAGCTCAACGCCGAGCGCGATCTGGAAGAACCAGCGCTCGTCCGCCCCGCCGAGGAAGCGGACGGGGGTGTCGAGGTTGTCGAGCGCCACGGGCGCGGTCGGATCGACCCGCCGCCAGTTGTTGAGGGTCGAGGCGTAGTGGAAGATGGGCACGCGGCCCATGCGGTCGGCCAGCGCGATCAGCGGCCGGCCGACGGACGCCGGCACCCTGCGTGCCGGCTCCGTACCGCCCCAGACGTAGGCCGACGCCATGTAGAGGAGCAGCAGGAGCCCACGCTCCTCCGCCCGCCGGTCCGCGAGGCCTGCGGGGTCGAGCACCGGCATCGCCTCGACCGCCGCGCGGGCGCGCCCGGTGACGAGCAGGGCCGGCAGGTCGGTGCCCACCCGCTCCCAGGCGGCGAAGGTCTCCGGAAGCCGGGCCAACGGATCCTCGCCGGGCAGGAACCCGTTCGCGGGGTCGAGGTCGAAGGCGGCGAGGTCGGCGAAGGCGTCGGTCACGGGGTCCATCCGGTCCGTTGCGGAGGCGATCGATTATCGGCCCGCCGACCTGTCTGGGGCAATGGGCGGGGACGGGCAGCCGGCGACGACCCGCCGCCGCGGACGGCACAGCGTCGGCGGATCGGTTGCAGGTCCGACCGGCATTCGCTACTCTAGAACAAGTTCGGCCGTCGCAACCATGGTGGAAAATGTCGGTCCTTCCGCTGGGAACCGCCGAAACGCTCGTCGTCGCGCTGGTGATCTTCGCCGTTCTGCTTGTCCTTCTCGGCGTGAAGACCGTGCCGCAGGGCCAGAACTACACGGTGGAGCGCTTCGGCCGATACACGCGGACCTTGTCGCCCGGTCTCGGCATCATCGTTCCGGTCATCGAACGGATCGGCACGCGGCAGAGCATGATGGAGACCGTGCTCGACGTGCCATCGCAGGAGATCATCACCAAGGACAATGCCATGGTGACCGTGGACGGCGTCGTCTTCTACCAGGTGCTCGACGCGGCCCGCGCCTCCTACGAGGTCACCCACCTGACCCATGCGATCCTGAACCTGACGATGACCAACGTCCGCACGGTCATGGGATCGATGGATCTGGATGAACTCCTGTCCCAGCGCGACCGGATCAACGGCCAGTTGCTGCGGGTGGTGGACGAGGCGACCGCGCCGTGGGGCGTCAAGATCACCCGCATCGAGATCCGCGACATCCAGCCGCCTCGCGACCTCGTGGACAGCATGGCCCGCCAGATGAAGGCCGAGCGCGACCGCCGGGCCTCGATCCTTGAGGCCGAGGGCCAGCGCCAGTCGGCCATCCTTCGGGCGGAGGGCGAGAAGCAGGCGGCGATCCTGCGCGCCGAAGGGGAGCGGGAGGCGGCCTTCCGCGACGCCGAGGCCCGCGAGCGGCTGGCGGAGGCGGAAGCGAACGCGACCCGCCTCGTCTCGGAGGCGATCACGGCCGGGAACGTGCAGGCCCTCAACTACTTCGTGGCGCAGCAGTACGTGGAGGCGCTGAAGGCGGTGGCCACGGCGCCGAACCAGAAGCTGTTGATGCTCCCGGTCGAGGCGGCGAACGTGATCGGCGCCATCGGCGGGATCGCCGAGATCGCACGCGCCGCGTTCCCGGCCGACGGGACACAGCCGCCCCCGGTCCGCCGCGGCAGCGTGCCCGGCGCAGGCTGAATCCCGTGCCCGACCTCACCCCCTGGCACTGGTTCGTGCTGGCGGCGCTCCTCGTCGGGGCGGAAATGATGGTGCCCGGTGCCTTCCTCGTCTGGATCGGGGCGACGGCGGCCGTCGTGGGCCTCGTGGCGCTCGCCGTGCCGAATCTCGGCCCGATGCCGGAACTTGCGCTGTTCGCCGTGCTCGGCATCGCCTCCATCGCCGGCGCGCTGGCGCTGCGACGTCGCCGGCGGACGTCGCCAACCGACCTGAACGACCCGATCGGCCGCCTGATCGGCACCACGACGGTGCTGGAGACGGCGATCGTCAATGGCCGCGGCCGTGCCCTCGTTGCCGACGGGGCCTGGAGCGTGACCGGGCCGGACCTCCCCGAGGGCACGCCTGTGCGGATCGTCGCCGCGACGCCGGAGGGCCTTACGGTCGAGCCGATCCCCCCGGCGGTGCCATCGGCGGACTAAGAGCGAAAACCAAAACCCGGTTCGATGGGCCTCAACGCGGCAGCCAACCTCATCTCCGCAGGGTTTTGATGGGCGCTCTAATTCATCCTTGCAGAACAGCTTGAGTGTCGAGCGAGTCTAGAATTCCGGATCAAATATAGCTGACACTACATCAAACGTAAGAGTTTGTAGTGATGAAATGATAGTTTTACGATTTCTTGGAACTCTGATCCTCATAAACTGTCCTGGAGTAATTGGAAATGTTCTCTCCGTTTGAAGAATATTTCTTTGAACAGATTGAAAATGAGAACGTGATTCGTCGGATTTGTGTGCAATTCTATTGCGTATCTTTTCAGCATCAGATATTTGCTGAGTTTTCGTTTGTAGAGCCTGAGAAATTGGCCAGCCGTCATCGAGAAAAATCTTTGAGGTTTCAATTGCCTTTCCCGGATTTGAGAACGATGGTAGCTTTGCTCCCGAGCCGCGAATCATTCTCTTTACAATTCCAATTTCAAGTGAGAGGACTAAGCTTCTGCCTTCCCTTCCGGCTAATGTTTTGCCATTCATAATGTAATGTATTGTCAAATTCTCGATAACTGATTCGTATTCGGAGAACATCCTGAGAAAAACACCTTCCGCGAGAGAATCCGATGTATGGTCCTCTGACAAATGGTCATCCTGAGCTATCGGTAGCGCGTCAATTAGCTCCCGATAGCAATTGTGGCTTTCAGTAAATGATCGATAGGCGTCAAGAAATTCGTCGGGATCCATTTCATATAGTCCCCAAGACAAACCTTGCTCTTTCTCGGCGCGCTTCGGTGTCTGTCGTCCTTCTTTGTGCGAAGTTGATAAAGCGAGCAAATACTGCGGGAACATCTGATTCGTTGCTCTCAGTATAAAAGTCATACTTTGCGCTCAATTCATCCAGTTCGGAGCGCCAATGCTGTATCTGGGTTTCACTTATTTCAGGTTGCGGCACCCCCTCTAAGCCACCTATTGGATGCAAAGCATGAGCGATGCAAGTAAACAGAGTGTAGAACCAATGCGGCCTTGCCCAATTTGTATTCTGAAGATCTCTGGCTGGATAGATTGATCCAAGATAGCTCATGGTGGAGTGAAAATGGGAAACTGCACGATCGACGGGAGGTGGAATTTCCTCAAAAACTTCATACTCCTTGTAGTATCTCTCAATATTCTTCACCGTTTGAATGCCGCCGACCAGCGCGACAAGCAAATCAGATGCAAGCTGAGACTCTGCCATACGGCTAACCGCCTTTTCGGTTAGAACCTTCGCATCAAGCATATAGTTAACATAAGTGAAGCCAAGCTCGTAAGACAGCGTCTTGAATACCCCAAGATACTTAGCATTAAGTTTTTCCTGTGTATTGAGCGTGACAGAGTATGTGTTGATTCTCGCAAATATATCTAGCATATCTGCGAGTGAAACATTGTAGAGAAGATCGACACCAATCTCATACTGAAGAATAGAGCCCTGAGTGTCCTCATCAAGTTCAGAAAACGTCTTTCCTGAGTGCTCTTGATTGTGTGCGTTCAAAACAGTGAACGAATTTGATGTGTACTCAAGAATTGTTCGAATTCTCTGCTGCCCATCCACTACGGTGCGAACGTTCTTTCGCCCTTGAAGGTCTTGAGTGAGCAGTACCTTCGGCATAGGTTTGCCGCGAAGAATTGTATCGATAAGGAATGATTTAGCCGCTCTGGTCCACACACTTCGGCGCTGGAACTTTGGAGATATATCGAGAATACCGTTGCTATCCCATTCAAGGAAATCCGCTACGCTGTACGCGCGGGCATCAAACTGTTTCATCGGAAGTCCTCCAATCGTTCTTCAGTGAGCGCCGATAAAAGCGATATCAGCGGCTAGATTTTCTCACCTAATCATCACATCCGGACCGCGTCCGTCCGCACCGCCTTGAGGTCGAAGGCCGCCGCGATCAGGGCCTTGGTGTAGTCCTGCTGCGGGGCCTCGAAGATCTGGCGGGTGGTGCCCTGTTCCACCACCTTGCCGTCCTTCATCACGATCACCTCGTTCGACAGCGCGCGGACCACCTTGAGGTCGTGGCTGATGAACATGTAGGCGAGGCCGTGCTTCGACTGGAGGTCGCGCAGAAGGTCCACGATCTGCGCCTGCACCGACATGTCGAGGGCCGAGGTCGGCTCGTCCAGCACCACGAACTTGGGCTTCAGCACCATGGCGCGCGCGATGGCGATGCGCTGGCGCTGGCCGCCCGAGAACTCGTGCGGATAGCGGTGGCGCATGGCGGGGTCGAGGCCCACCTCCTCCAGCGCCTGGGCGACGGCCCGGTCGCGGTCCGAGCCTGAGCCGATGCCGTGGATCTTCAACCCCTCGGCGATGATCTGCCCGACCGACAGGCGGGGGCTCAAGGATCCGTAGGGGTCCTGGAAGACCACCTGCACCTGCCGGCGCAGCGGGCGCATGCCCGACGGACCCAGCCCCTGGACGCTCTTTCCGTCGAAGAAGATGCCGCCCTGGCTCTCGGTCAGGCGAAGGATCGCGAGGCCCAGCGTCGTCTTGCCCGATCCGCTCTCGCCCACCACGCCGACCGTGTGGCCGGCGCGCACGCTGACGCTGATGCCGTCCACGGCCTTGATGTAGTCGACGGTGCGCCGGAGGAGGCCGGCCTTGATCGGGAAGTGGACCTTGATGTCCTCCGCCCTCATGACGGTCGGCGCGTCCGGCGAGGGCGGGTCGACGGCCCCCTTCGGTTCGGCCGCCAGCAGGCGCTGGGTGTAGGGGTGCTGCGGGCTCTCGAACAGGCGCTTCGCCTCCGCCTGCTCCACGATCTCGCCCTTGTTCATCACGCAGACCCGGTCCGCCATCTTGCGCACCACGCCGAGGTCGTGGGTGATCAGCAACAGCGCCATGCCGAAGCGGGCCTGGAGGTCCTTCAGCAACTCCAGGATCTGCGCCTGGATCGTCACGTCGAGCGCCGTCGTCGGCTCGTCGGCGATCAGGAGGTCGGGCTCGTTCGCGAGCGCCATGGCGATCATCACCCGCTGGCGCTGGCCGCCCGACATCTCGTGCGGATAGGCGCCCAGCCGCCGCTCGGCGTTGGGGATGCCCACGAGGTTGAGGAGTTCCAGCGTGCGGGCGCGGGCCTGCGCCCGGCCCATGCCCTTGTGCAGGAACAGCGTCTCGGTGATCTGCTTCTCGATCGTGTGGAGCGGATTGAGCGAGGTCATCGGCTCCTGGAAGATCATCGCGACGCGGTTGCCCCGCACCTGCCGCAGCGTCTTCTCGTCCGCCCCCACCAGTTCGGTGCCGCGGAACCGGATCGAGCCCTTGGGGTGGCGGGCGACCGGATAGGGCAGGAGCTGGAGCACCGACAGCGCGGTCACCGACTTGCCCGACCCGCTCTCGCCCACCAGCGCCAGCGTCTCGCCCTTGGCGATGGAGAAGCTCACCCCGCGCACGGCCGGGATGGTCGCGCCGGAGGTGCGGAACTCGACCGCGAGATCGGTGACGTCGAGGAGCGGCTCGGCCATGGGACCTCCGGAAGCGCGTGTCAGCCGAGACCCTTGCGCGGATTGAACGCGTCGCGCAAGGCCTCGCCGATGAAGACCACGAGGGTGAGGGTGACGGCGATGACGAAGAACCCGGTCAGCCCCAGCCAGGGCGCCTGCAGGTTCGCCTTGCCCTGGTTCAGCAGCTCGCCCAGGGACGGCGAGCCCGGCGGCAGGCCGAAGCCGAGGAAGTCGAGCGCGGTTAGCGCGGTGATGCCGCCCGCCATGTTGAAGGGCAGGAAGGTGAGGGTGGCGACCAGCGCGTTGGGGAGAACATGGCGCACCATCACCGCGGCGTCGGCCGCCCCCAGCGCCTTGGCCGCGCGGACGTAGTCGAGGTTTCGCGCGCGCAGGAACTCGGTGCGCACCAGCTGCGACATGCCCATCCAGGAGAACAGCAGCAGGAAGCCGAGCAGCCAGGAGAAGCTGGGGGTGATGACGCTGGCCAGGATGATCAGCATGAAGAGGGTCGGGAGCGACGACCAGATCTCGACGAACCGCTGCATTCCGAGGTCGATCCAGCCGCCGAAATAGCCCTGCACCGCGCCCGCCGCGAGCGCGATGACGGTCGACAGGGCGGTCAGCGTCAGCCCGAACAGGACCGAGATGCGGAAGCCGTAGATCACGCGGGCCACCACGTCGCGCCCCTGGTCGTCGGTGCCGAGCCAGTTCGCGGCCGACGGCGGGGCGGGGGCGGGCACCTTCAGGTCGTAGTTGATCGTGCGGTAGGAGTAGCGCAGCGGCGGCCAGACCGCCCATCCCTTCTCCGCGATCAGTTCCTGCACGTAGGGGTCGCGATAGTCGGCCTCGGTCGGGAACTCGCCGCCGAAGGTGGTCTCGGGATAGGTGACGAAGACGGGCACGTAGAGCCCGCCGTCGTAGGAGACGAGGATCGGCTTGTCGTTGGCCAGCACCTCGGCGAAGAGCGTGACGACGACGAGCGTGCCGAAGATCCAGAACGACCACCAGCCGCGCCGGTTCGCGCGGAAGGCGTGCAGGCGCCGCAGCGTGACGGGGGAGAGGGGGCCGCCGCCGTTAACCATCCGCCCCATCACACCCGCCGCGCCTCGAAGTCGATCCGCGGATCGATCGCCACCTTCACCAGGTCGCTCACCACGTTCAGCACCAGCCCGATCAGCGTGAAGACATAGAGGGTGGCGAAGATGACCGGATAGTCCCGGTTCACCACCGCCTCGAAACTGAGCAGCCCCAGCCCGTCCAGCGAGAAGATCACCTCGATCAGGAGCGAGCCCGTGAACAGCACCGCGATCAGCGCCTCCGGGAAGCCGGCGATCACGATGATCATCGCGTTGCGGAACACGTGGCCGTACAGCACCTGCTTCTCGGCCAGCCCCTTCGCCCGCGCGGTGACCACGTACTGCTTGGAGATCTCCTCGATGAAGGAGTTCTTGGTGAGCATCGTCAGCGTGGCGAAGCCGCCGATCACCATGGCCAGCACCGGCAAGGTGATGTGCCAGAGGTAGTCGAGGATCTGCATGTACCATGGCAGGAAGGCGAAGCCGTCCGACGTGAGCCCCCGCAGCGGGAACCACGCGAAGAAGCGCCCGCCCGCGAACAGCACGATCAGCAGGATCGCGAACAGGAACGACGGGATGGCATAGCCGACCGTGATCACCATCGAGGTGCGCAGGTCGAAGGGCGTTCCGTCGCGCACCGCCTTGGCGATGCCGAGCGGGATCGAGACGATGTAGGTGATCAGCATCGTCCACAGGCCGAGCGTGATCGAGACCGGAAGCTTCTCGAGCACGAGATCCAGCACCGAACGGTCGCGGAAGTAGCTGCGCCCGAAATCGAACTGCAGGAAGTTCCCCATCATCAGGAGGAAGCGCTCGTGGATCGGCTTGTCGAAGCCGAACTGGCGCTCGAGTTCCTTGATGAAGGCGGGGTCGAGCCCCTGGGCGCCGCGATAGCGGCTGGCCCCGCCGTCGCCGGCGTTCATCTGCCGGTCGGCCAGAGCCTGGCCGCCGGTGTCGCCCGCACCCGATCCGCCGATGCGCGCGGTCGCGTCCACCGCCTCGCCCCGGATCTGGGCGATCATCTGTTCGACCGGGCCGCCCGGGGCGACCTGGATGATGGCGAAGTTCAGCACCATGATCCCGAGCAGCGTCGGGACGATCAGCGCAAGCCGCCGGACGAGATAGGCCAGCATCTCAGCGTCCGAGTGCGGCCTGTTTCGCGGGGTCGATCCACCAGGTCGTCGGGAAGTCGCCGACGCCGAAGCGCGACGCCGTCTCCGGCCGGCCGAACCGGTTCCAGTGGGCGATCCACGCCTTGTCCTGGTACCAGAAATGGACCACGTAGCGACCCCACAGCAGCACCCGGTCGAGCGCGCGGGTGGCGGCCTGGAGATCCTCCAGGCTCTCGCGCTTCACGATCCGCTCGATCAGCGCGTCGACGACGGGATCGCGGATCCCGGCATAGTTCCCGCCAAAGGGCTTCTCGGCGCTCTCGGCGGTGAAATAGCTGCGCATCTCGGTCGAGGGGGGCGCGAAGAAATTGAAGCCGACCACCACCATGTCGAAGTCGTAGTCGTCGGTCCGGTTCTGGTACTGGGCCGTGTCCACCACCCGCACGCTGGCGTCGATGCCCACCCGCTGGAGGGCCTGGACGTAGGGCTCGACGATCCGCACAACCGACTGGTCGCGCAGCAGGATCTCGGTGCGGAAGCGCTCGCCCCGCGCGTTGACCAGCTGGTTGTTGCGCACGGTCCAGCCGGCCTCGCCGAACAGGCGCAGCGCCTCGCGGGTCTGGGTGCGGAGCTGGCCCGTGCCGTCGGTCTTCGGCGGCTCGAACGCCTGCGTCAGCACCTCCGGCCGCAGCCGGTCGCGGAACGGCTCCAGGATCGCCAGTTCCGCCGGGGTGGGAAGGCCGGAGGCCGAATACTCCGGCGGCATCGGAAACCAGCTCTTCAGCCGCTGGTACTGGCCGAACAGCAGCGTGCGCTGCACGCTTTCGAAATCGTAGAGCAGTTCGAGGGCCTGCCGCGCGCGGATGTCGGCGAACGGGGTCCGCCGCGTGTTCATCATCAGCCCGTAGGCGCCCCGCGGGCTCTGGCTCGGCACCTCGGCCCGCACGATGCGGCCCGCGCGCACGTCCGGCGTGTCGTAGCCCTGCACCCAGCGCTGGGCCCGGTTCTCGCCGCGGAAGTCGAGCCGCCCGGCGAGGAACGCCTCGAACAGCACCGTGTCGTCGCGGAAGTAGTCGTAGCGGATCTCGTCGAAATTGTGCAGGCCGCGGGCGACGTTCAGGTCCTTCGCCCACCAGTCCCGCACCCGCTCGTAGGTGATGGACCGGCCGGCGTCGACCGTCTTCACCCGGTAGGGGCCGGAGCCCAGCGGCGGCTCCAGCATCGCGCGCGACGGGTCGCGGCCGGCCCACCAGTGGCGCGGGAGCGCGATCAGCCCGCCGGCGGTGACCAGCGGCTTCATCTGGTTGCGGGTGCGCACGTTGAAGCGGATGCGGCGCTCGGCCGTCACCTCGGCGCTCTCCAGATCCTCGTAGAAGCTCTTGAGGAAGACGCGGCCCTGGGCCTTCACCGTGTCGAAATAGAACTTCACGTCGTGCGCGGTGACGGGCGTGCCGTCGTGGAACCGCGCGCCGGCGCGGATGCCGAACTCGATCCAGCTCCTGTCGTCCGGATAGCGCGCCCATTCGGCGAGGTTGGCGTAGACGGTCGCCAGCTCGTCGCCGTTGCCGGTCATGAGGCTGTCGTAGAGGAGGCCGATGCCGAGCGGCCACGTCGCGCGCTCGACCAGCGTGTTCAGCGTGTCGAAGCTCCCGAACGCGCCGAGCGCGATGGTGCCGCCCTTGGGCGCCTCGGGGTTCGCATAGCGCCAGTGCGGGAAGCCGGGCGGATGGGACGGCTCGCCGAACTCCGACAGGGCATGGGTGACGGTGACGCCGGGCTCGGGATCGGGCATCTGCGCGCGGACCAGCGGCGCGCACAGGAGAAGCGCCAGCATGGCCGCCACGCGCACCGTCGGTCCCGCCAGCCGTCGCATCCCGCCTCCCGTCGCGATCGTTCGCCCGTCGCACTGTAGGAGGTGCGGCGTCGGTGCGACAAGACAAGCCGGTGACGAGGGGGCCGGTGACGAGAGGGCCGGTGACGTCTGGACCGGGGGGCGCGCCCGGTCCATGCTCCCGCCGTCCGATCCGGAGGGCCGTCCCCGTGCCGACCATGACCGACCTCTGTCGCCTGACCGCCCGCGAGGCGGTGTCGCTGCTGCGCCGCCGCGCCGTCTCGCCCCTGGAGATGCTGGAGGCGTCGATCGGTCGGATCGGGGCGGTGGACGGGCGGGTGAACGCGCTTCCCGTCCGCTGCTTCGAACGGGCGCGCGAGGCCGCGGCGCGGATGGACGCGATGGGCGGGCCGGACGGCGGCCACCCCGGCTTCCTCGCCGGATTGCCGATCGCGATCAAGGACATCGACGACGTCGCGGGCGTCGTCACCACCTACGGCTGCCCGCTCTACGCCGACAACGAGGCCAAGCAGAGCGACCCGGTCGTGCGCCGGCTGGAGGGCCGCGGCGCGGTGGTGGTGGCGAAGTCGAACACGCCCGAACTCGGCATGCTGCCGGTCACCGACAACCGCCTCTTCGGCCCCACCCGCAACCCCTACGACCTGTCGCGCACGCCCGGCGGCTCGTCGGGCGGGGCGTCGGCGGCGCTCGCCTCGGGGCAGGTGTGGCTGGCGCACGGGACCGACATCGGCGGCTCGCTGCGCATCCCGGCCGCCTTCTCGGGCGTCGTCGGCTTCCGCCCCAGCCCCGGCGTCGTCCCGCGCGCGGCCCAGCGGCGGATGTTCAACCCGCTCGCGGTGGAAGGGCCGATGGCCCGTACCGTGGGCGATGCGGCCCTCTTCCTCGATGCGATGGCCGGTCTCTGGCCGGCCGACCCGCTGACCGTGCCGGAGCCCGCCGTCTCCTATCAGGCGGCGGTCGACCGGGCGCGCGTGCCCTTCCGCATCGCCTTTTCGCCCGACCTGGGCCTCGGCGGCGTCGATCCGGAGGTCGCGGAGATCGTGCAGGGTGCCGTGCTGAAGCTGGAGCGGGCGGGAAGCCGCGTGGAGGTCTGCCGGCCGGGCTATGCGGGGGTGGAGCGCGCCTACCGGATCATCGTCGCCTTCACCTTCCTCACCCAGCGCGGCGAGTTCGTGGAGAAGAACCGCGAGCGGCTGGAGCCGCACCTCTCGGACCTCGCCGACGCGGCCAGGGGCTATTCGTTCGACGACCTCCTGTGGGCCGAGCGCTGGCGCGCCGACCATTTCAACGTGCTGGCGGAGTTCCTGGCGACGAACGAACTGCTGGTCACGCCCACCCTCGGCGTCGCCGCCTTCGGGCTGGCGCGCCGCGGGCCGGCGGCGACGGAGGTGGACGGCTGGATGCGCGAGGGTCCGCCGGCGTGGTTCCACCAGTGCTGGGCGACGACGCTGGCCGGCTGCCCGGTCCTGTCGGTCCCCTGCGGCTTCACCCGGGCGGGCCTGCCGGTGGGCCTCCAGATCCTCGGGCCGCCCCGATCGGACGCGCAGGTGCTGGCGGCGGGTGCCGTGGTGGAGAGCCTCGTGGACTGCGGGACGCGGATCCCGATCGATCCGCGGGAGCCGGTGGTGGTGTGAGGAGGGCCTCAGCCGGCCGCGGCAAGCCGATCGACGTCGATTCGATAACGGTGTGTCGCCGCCGGCTGGATCGGGGTGCGTTCCGAGAGTGCCCGGTCGATCGCATCGATCGCCTGCTGCTCCAGAACCCGGAACGCGTCCGTCTGCTCTCGGGTCGGGACGACACCGGCGAGATCCGCGGCGACGTCGAGCGGGGATGAATTGTAGAGGAAACGGCGTCCCTCCCAGGGCTGGTCCACCACGTTCGCCCGCAGCGCCTCCGTCTTCTCCTGGTCGGCACCGAGGATGGCTGTCGCGATGGCGACCAACTTCCAGAACCACATCTCCGTCAGGGCGTAGTCTTTGGCGGTCGTCATGGCGGCTCGCTCCTGAACAGCATCCCCCCTCGGGGTGTGATTATGGTTGGTCGACGAAGCTCCGCCAACGATCTTTCGGTGTGAAAGCCGATCTGGTCGCAATCTCGCATCAACTGGCGCTGTGGCCAGAGCGAGACTGGACCCACCACGACGTCGAATGGGGCCTTGCGGCCATGCTTGGGAAGCCTCGCCATCCGGCAGCGGTGAACGAACGTCCAATAGTCGTCGCCTCCGGTAGGATTGGAGAAGACGAGGTCGGCGCATTGTGCAAGCCCGTCGCGTTCGATCTCGAAGCGGATCGTGGCGGCCATACGCCCCGGCGTCTTTTTCTTGATCCTGCCGTCTGCCCAGTCCTGTGCCTGCCGTTCGACCGTGGTCACGTAGAACCCCTGACCGAAATCCGTGTTCACGCGGCAGGTTTGGAGATCGATCGCATGATGGCGACCTTCGGCCGGCGCGACGATCGCCCGGGCGGAATCGAGGTCGGTGCCGTGGAACACGACGAGCGGCGGATTGGTCCACACGGGCGCTTGCCGGTTCGATTGACGTCGGCGGAGCGTGCGTCGAACGTCAGGGATCAGCAACCTTTGCGGGATCTTCCGATGACTTCGGACTTGCTGCACTAAAGCCGCTTCACCTGCATCCGGATCGGCCCGTCCGCCCGGCCGTGGATGAACTGGTCGACGTACGGGTTCCCCGACCGGTCGATCTCCGCCACCGGCCCGTGCCAGATGATCCGGCCCTCGTAGATCATCGCGATGCGGTCGGCGATCTTGCGGGCACTCGCCATGTCGTGGGTGATCGACAGCGCGGTGGCGCCGAGGTCCCTCACGCACTTCACGATCAGGTCGTTGATCACGTCGGCCATGATCGGGTCGAGGCCGGTCGTCGGCTCGTCGAAGAAGATGATCTCCGGCTCGGTCGCGATGGCGCGGGCGAGCGAGACGCGCTTCTGCATGCCGCCCGACAGCTCGGCCGGGAACAGCTCCGCCACGTCGGCGCCGAGGCCCACGTTGGCGAGCTTTGCCACGGCCACGTCCTTGGCCGCCCTGCGCGCCATCCCCTCACCCTGGATGAGGCCGAAGGCCACGTTCTCCCAGACCGGCAGGCTGTCGAACAGGGCCGCCCCCTGGAACAGCATCCCGAACTTGGCCATCACCCGCGCCCGGTCGCGCGACCGCAGGCCGACCGTCTCCTCCCCGTCGATGCGGATCGAGCCGGATTCCGGGCTCATCAGGCCCAGCACGCACTTGAGCGTGACCGACTTGCCGGTGCCCGACCCCCCGATGATCACGAGGCTCTCGCCCCGTTGGACGTCGAACGAGACGCCGTTCAGCACGCGCTTCTCGCCGAACCGCTTGTGGACGTCGTCGAGCGCGATCTTGGGGGCGTCTGCCATGGCGCGTCCGGAACCCGTCAGCGGGAGAAGAAGAGGCCGGTCAGGAAATAGTTGAAGACCAGGATCAGGATCGAGGAGGAGACGACCGCGTTCGTCGTCGCCGCCCCGACGCCCTGCGCGCCGCCCTTCGATTCATGGCCGTGGTAGCAGCCCATCAGCGCGATCACGAAGCCGAACACCGCCGCCTTCACGAGGCCGGAGATGACGTCGAGTGCTTCGAGGTACTGCCAGGTCCGCTGGATGTAGGCGCCGGCGTTGAAGTCGAGCACCGTCACGCCGACGAGGAAGCCGCCGAACACGCCGATGATGTCGGCCACCAGCACGAGGCAGGGCAGCATCGTGAGGCCCGCGATCAGGCGCGGCGCCACGAGGTATTTGTAGGGGTTGGTGGAGAGGGTGGAGAGCGCGTCGATCTGCTCGGTCACCCGCATGGTGCCGATCTCCGCCGCCATCGCGGCACCCACCCGGCCCGCCACCATGAGGGCGGCCAGCACGGGGCCGAGTTCGCGCGTGATCGAGATGACGACGACCGTCGCCACCGCCCCTTCCGCCTGGAAGCGGGCGAAGCCGGTGTGGCTCTGCAACGCCAGCACCATGCCGGTGAACAGCGCCGTCAGCCCCACCACGGGGAGCGAATAATAGCCGATCGAGATCATCTGGCGGACGATCAGTCGCCCGTAGATCGGCGGCCGGACGCAATGGCCGATCGCGATGGCGGCGAAGAGCGCGATGCGCCCGGTCGCCGCGAGGAAGACGAGGGCCGCGCCGCCGACCGATCTCAGAAAACCCATGCGTCCTCCGGGCGCGCCACGCGGCCGCCGGGTGCGGGAACGATGCCCGAATGGGCGCGGTGCCAGCGCCGCCCGAGCGCCGTCAGCACCTCGTAGGCGATGGTCCCGGCCTCCGCCGCGACGGCGTCGACGTCGCGGTGCGGCCCGATCAGGTCGACGAGATCCCCGGGCGCGGGCGAACCCTCCGGCCAGTCGGTCACGTCGGCGGTGAGGAGGTCCATCGAGATGCGGCCCACGATCGGGGCGGTCCGTCCATGGGCGGCGATGCGCCCCCGACCGCCGAGGCTCCTTGGATAGCCGTCGGCATAGCCGGCGGCCAGTGTGGCGATCCGTCCGGGCCGCCGGACGAGATGCGCCGCACCGTATCCAACGGTCATGGCACTGTCAACGCGACGGACCTGCAGCACCCGGACCGTCAGGCGCACCGCCGGGCGCATCGGGTTCGGGGCCTCGGGCGTGGGATTGACGCCGTAGAGCGCCGCACCGGGGCGGGCGAGGCGCTGGGCCACGGGCAGGTCGCGGAAGAGGCCGGACGAGTTGGCCGCACTCACCGCCGCCGGGGGCAGGCGGTCGAGCGCCGCCGCGAAGTCCGCCGCCTGCGCCGCGGTCATCGGGTGCCCATATTCGTCCGCGCAGGCGAGGTGGGTGATCCAGAGCCGGAGCGACAGGCCGTCGAGGTGGGTCGCGGGGTCGGCGGCCAGGGCGTCGACCTCCACCCGCTCCAGCCCCAGCCGGTTCATGCCCGTGTCGAGGTGGACGAGGGCGGGGAGGGGGAGGCCGCGGGCGCGGGCCTCGGCCCGCCAGCGGGCGATCTCGCCCAGGCTGTTGAGCACCGGCGTCACGCGGGCGGCGACGAAGTCGGCCCCGGTTCCGGGCGGAAGGCCGCCGAGCACCGCGACGTCGGCC
>VYLD01000623.1_pt1 | contig 16911 bp, 17 predicted proteins | sample 5114401 | NCBI WGS metagenome assembly VYLD01 (sample SAMN12291783, study PRJNA351875) | freshwater metagenome | isolation source: freshwater lake | place: USA: Michigan, Gull Lake | collected 2013-08-08 | reverse complement strand
AAAGCGTTTAAACTCTTCTGGATTCAAATTTTTTACTTTTTCGTAAGTCATGGTTTTTCTGAGTGTTTTACTTTATTGTACATAATCAGTTCCTATTTTTGCAGGAGGTCTATTTTCGGGAAATTTAGTAATCTTACTTGATTTCCCGTTTTTTCTGCTCAAGCAGTTCTTTTGTACTGACTATTGCTCAAATTAGTCTAAACTTGAGTTAATAGTGAGGTAGTAATTTTTCGTTTTGGGGGACAGTCGTCACGATTCAGTCGTCAATAGCAAATTAGACTATACTTCATCTTTATGAAAAAAGCTGTAAGAATCGACCTCGAAAATGTCTTGACCATCGAACCCGATTCGAGGTATTCTATCAGGGTAGATCAGACAGTAATGAAATTCAGATTTAAATTGGCAATGTTAAACCAGTTAAAAATTCTAATTGTTGATGATAATGAAGTAGATCGGACCGCCGTGCGCCGATTCTTAAGAACATCGGAGATGGCGATAGAAATAACAGAAGCCGCTGACTATCAAGAGGCTAAAGAACAGATGTCCAATAATCTTTTCGACTGTATGTTTATCGATTATCTTCTACCCGATGGAGATGGTTTGACTTTGGTGCGGGAAATTCGGGACCAGGGAGTTAAAATACCCCTAATTGTCTTAACCGGTCACGGAGACGAAGGAATTGCCGTAGATATGATGAAAGCCGGTGCTTCCGATTATATGAGTAAATTTCGTCTTTCTGCCTCGCGCTTAAATCAAGCGATGCAAAACGCCATCCGCATCTATGAAGCGGAAGAAGAAGTAGCGATTGCCAAACAAGAAAAAGATCAATTGGGTAGACAAAAAGAAGATTTTGTTTCGAGGATGACCCACGATTTGCGAACTCCCTTAGTGTCTGTCAATCATATATTAGAACTATTTCAAGAAGGTTTATACGGTGAGATTACTCCCGAAATGAGTCGAGTCATTCATGTGATTATTCGCAGTAATACAAATCTCTTGGAAATGGTTAATAATCTTTTGGAAGTTTATTGTTATGAAAACGGCGAAAAGACACTTAATTTTACTAAATTAAAGATTATCGATATTCTCGAAGAAGTCTGTCAGCAGTTAACTCCCCTTGCCCGAGAAAAAGGACTAGAATTAAGCTTAAATGCCGAAAATGCCGGGGAAATTTTCCTAACTGGCGATCGCTTGGAACTGCGGCGCGTTTTTACCAATCTCATCGGCAATGCGATTAAATTTACCCAAAAGGGTGATGTGAAAATTCATCTCATCCCCGCTACAGAGGAAGATACTTTTGTCACCATTGTCGTCGAGGATACTGGTATAGGCATTTCAGCAGAAGAACTACCCCGGATTTTCGAGCGCCTGTACTCCGGTTCCCCGGACAGTTCCAACAATGGGTTAGGACTTTATCTCTCCCGTCGCATTATCGATGCTCATGGGGGAACTATTGCCGTCACCTCAGAATTAGAACGGGGTACTAGCGTTTCTGTCCGTTTACCCGTCTAGAAAGATCGATAATAGAAAAAATACTTTCTGCCGATCGGTCACTGTTAATGGCTTCTAATTGGGATATCTTGTTAATACAAGCGGCGCGTCAGGGCAATCTCGCGCGGGTTCAAGCTTTACTGAGTCAGGGGGCAAATGTCAACGCCACTGATGTGCAAAATACTACGGCTTTAATCTATGCCGTGCAGGGGGGTCATAGGGAAATTGTGGCAATTTTGCGAGAATTTGGGGCTGATATCAACAAAAGTAAACAACCTCAAGGTTTAAGCCCTCTCATGTTAGCGGCTGCCCTCAATCACAGTCAAATCCTCCCTCAACTAATCGCTGCCGGTGCTAATATCAATCAGGTCAATCAAGATGGTACACCAGCACTAATGATCGCCGTTTATAAGGGTCATACAGCGATCGCAGAACAGTTATTAACCGCCGGCGCTCGGGTCAATATGCGCGATCGGGATGGAGATACGGCTTTATCTGTAGCTATTAGCCAAAATTACGCCGCAATCGTCCGTTTACTGCTCGATAGTGGTGTAGATGACGAAATCCGTCAAGAAGCTTGGTTACAGGCTCTCACCGCTAATTGCCCAGAAATCCTCGAATTGTTTATTACCCGTGGTATGCCCCTCGATTCTCCCACTTTATCCGGGGAAACTCCCCTAATTTTGGCTGTAGAGAGGGGAAATCTCGGCAGCGTGCAAACTTTACTGCAAGCGGGAGCAAATCCGAATATCAGCACGGAGGAGGGAGAAACTGCCCTCATGATCGCTGCTGCTGAGGGATATTTCGATATTGTCCGACTTTTACTCGCTAAGGGGGCCAGTGTTGACAATCAAAATCAGGCTGGAGAAACGGCCCTGCATTTAGGGACGATCGAAGGACATCTAGAGATCGTCCATGCCTTACTACAAGCTGGCGCTTTTGTCAATCACCGTAACCATTTTGGGGATACACCCCTGATCATCGCCACGATGCAAGGATACGAAGCGATCGTTTTAGAATTGTTAAAACAGGGAGCGGAGCCTAACCTAACTCAGCAGGGAGAAACACCGTTAACCTTAGCTCTACAGCGCAAATTTGCCGAAATCTGCCGTTATCTCTTCGACTACGGGGCTAATCCCAACGCCGTTTATCCCGATGGCAAAACCGTCCTCATGAAAGCTTGTGAGGGCAATAATAGTCAACTGGTACGCCGGTTAATCGATATCGGTGCTGATGTCAATAAACTCGATTTTAGCGGCGGTTCCCCTTTAATGTGGGCGAGTTATCACGGTTGTCTCGACACGGTTAAAGTTTTGTTAGACGGGGGAAAAGTGCACTTAAATCAGAAAAATCAAGGGGGAATGACCGCTTTAATGTTAGCTAAATTTAATCACCATCAGGCGATCGTTTCTTTATTACAACAAGCAGGAGCGCTCGAGTAAGCTGCCCGCGAATTTAAATTGCTTGTTGAGATGAGGCTCCGAGGCTGCGAGGCAGGAGATAGGGTGGTCACTGCGTGCGCGTTGCGGGGGGTCTTAGGGTGTTAGGGTGTTAGGGTTTTAGTTGAAATTCCCCCACTTCCCCACTTCCCCACTTCCCCACTTCCCCACGAGAAACTTTTTGCCGCAAACCCTAGATAGTCAACAGCTTACCATGACCACAGTGATATTATCAGAACCGCCAGCGTTTTTGGCCGCTGCCACTAAATTCTCGACAATTTCCTGACAATCAGCACCGGTTTGCAAATAATCGCTAATTTCCTCGTCGGACACTTCTTCCGTCAAACCATCACTACAGAGAATTAAACTATCGCCAGATTGCACATCGAGGGGAGACACCGTCACTGGGGGCAAATCGCGACGACCGAGACATTGAAATAAAATGTGTCGCCAAGAGTGGTTTTTCGCATCTTCTTCGGACAGATCGCCCATTTTTATCGCCCTAGCTATCCAAGTATGATCCTCCGTCACCTGTTCTAATTTTTGCTCACGAAAGCGATAGAGACGGGAATCTCCAATATGGGTGTACCAATAGCCATCATCTCGGAAGATAGCTATGACTAGGGTTGTCCCCATGTCCTGTCTTTCGGGATTTTTGAGTTGATCTTCAATAATCTTCTCGTTAGCGGCAGTAATTGCCTCCTGCAGCAATTCCCCGGTATTCAGGGGCGAATTCCAGTGTTCTTCTAGATGAGCTTGGATAGTTTCAGTGGCGATTTGACTAGCTTCCTGGCCTCCCGCATGACCCCCCATACCATCGGCAACGATAAAAAAGCGGCGATCGGGGTCGATATAATAACTGTCCTGATTAACCGATCGCACTACACCAGGATCGGTCATTCCTCCAAAAGAAAGGTTGTTCATCGAAATTTCTGTTTCTAACACAATAATTTATTATCCCGTGATCAATTACATCATGCGATCCTGACGTTGAATTTTCTGCCAAAGTCTCAAGAGGGCTATCCCCGGAAGCAGGGAAATCGCCATCGGCACTAAAGTTAACCAACCAAAACCATTGATAAATAGAAGCGTCGCTGAGATAAGCAAAGCACTGATCAGTAAAGTATAGTTGGTTCCCATTTGAATCATACCCAATCGCCGCAAAAGTCGCTCAGATTCGCTCGAACGTACCCGGACACGGATATCACCCCGTTCTAATTTTTCGATCGTATCATCGATGCGTCGGGGTAAACTCAGGGCGGTGCTGCTCACTTGGGCTGCTTGTCGTCCTAACTCATCGAGGATATTACTGCCATTATTTCCTGTCATATCATGTACTAATTGCAGGGCAAAAGGTTGGGCCACTTCCATAAAGTTAAATTCGGGATCGAGTCCTTTGCCTACCCCTTCCAGGGTAGAAAATGCCCGCATGACGAAGGTAAAGGTAGCGGGAAAGCGAAAAGGTTGATCGTAGGCCATGTCATAGAGATCATCGCTGATAGCGGCCACGGATTGCTCCTCAAAGGGTTTATCCATGAAGTTATCGAGCATATACTGGATCGAGCGCCGCACTGCTCCCATATCACCATTTGCAGTTAATGCTCCTAAATCTACCAGAGAAGTGACCACGCGATCGGCATCTTTTTGGGCAATTCCCAAGAGAGTCTGCATTAATTTTTCGCGCACGTTGGTTTTAATTTGTCCCATCATGCCGAAATCGTAGAAAATTAAGGAGCCATCACTATCAACGGCGATATTGCCGGGGTGAGGATCCGCATGAAAAAAGCCGTTATTGAGCAGTTGAATTAAATAAGCTTTTGCCCCCAGTTTAGCCAACAATTTGCGATCGAGTCCTGCCGCTTCTAGGGCCTCATAATGACTGATTTTGATGCCGGGGAGGTATTCTAGGGTTAAAACCCGGGGAGAGGTGTAGCGCCAATAGACTTTCGGTACTTTGACCCAATCTTCCCCGCGAAAATTACGGCGAAAAGTGTCGGCGTTACGACCTTCGTTGAGATAATCGGTTTCTTCCCAGAGAATTTTACAGCATTCTTCATAAATACCAGTCCAATCGCGACCTTTACCCCATTTGGGATGATTTTGGAAGTATTGGGCGATTTTTTTCAGGATGGCCAGGTCAATACTAAATAATTTTTTCAATCCGGGCCGTTGGACTTTGACCACCACATCTTCCCCGGTCTTCAGTTGGGCCCGGTGAACTTGCCCTAAACTAGCGGCTGCTAGGGGGATGGGATCGAAGCTTTTAAAGAGTTTATTCAGGGGTTTACCGAGGGATACCTCGATAATTTTGCTGGCCTGTTCGTAGGTAAATGCGGGAACCTGATCCTGTAGTTTCGAGAGTTCTTCCACATATTCGAGGGGAAAAAGATCGGCGCGAGTGGAGAACAGTTGACCGACTTTAATAAAAGTCGGTCCCAATTCTAACATGGTTTCCCGAATCCAAGCGGCCTGTTTTCTGCGTCTGCTGGCGAGTTTTTCCTCGCTATAGCCGCCGTTATAGCTCCATTTTTTACCGTTGAGCCAGAATTGATAAAGTACAGTCAGAACGAATCGCCAAATATCTAGACGACGACGATTGATCGAATAGTTTTCTCGATTCCAACGATAGCTATTTTTGGCGACTTGGAGGGCCGGCATTGCTGGGTTTAACTCTGGGGTAACGGGGACGGGTAGAAAGGCTGACACGCAATTTTTGGGGCTTTAAAGCGACTAAAAGAGGGTTTTCGGTTAATTCTGGTAGTTTTTTAGTTCCGAGCGCAATTGGGCGATTTCGGCGCGCATTTCGTCGATGTTTTCCTGCACATCGGCACTGGAGGAACCACCGGACTCTGTACCAGTATATACTCCCTTTTCCATGGCTTGATCGGCTCTCATTTGCACTTCTTCGACGAATTGCCGCAGGTTTTCCCGTTGTTCGGCATCAAATTTGCCTAATTCGCTTAAAGCGTTGGTAAAAGCATCTTCTAGCTGTTCACCGATCACTTCAGCGATCGCTCGTCCGAGGAAAAAGGCGTGAATAACGGGGTTAGTCATAATCTTAAATGGATGTTTTCGCTTCGGGGTTTGTGGACGGGAAAGGCGATAATAGATTCCCTAACTACTAGGTTAGGCGACAGAACCAGAAAAGGCAAATCGTTTTTAGAAAAGGGAGGTGAGACGGGGAGGTTAATCGACAAAATTAGGAGAAACAAAGGGCGCTAAGGGAGTAGAATCCGGTCCGATTGCGTCGAGAATTTCGCTGAAATCAACCCGATTAGCGAAATAATAGTGTCATCAACAATATCAGCCTCCTGGAGAGTTAAGATGCTCAGAAAACGTTTATTAATCCCTTTAATCTTATCCCTAGTCACTTTTGGTCTAGTGGTGGCCTGTAATTCCGGCACTCCCACTGGTCAAACTAACCCCAGTCCCGCAGAAAACGCCGCCACTGCTGCTATTCCTATCGGCGCAGCTTTGGCTCAAACCAGCAATCTCGCCCTATTGGGACAGGAACAGGTGATCGGTGTCAAGATGGCTGAAACATATTTTAATAAAAAGGGCGGAGTCAATGGAACACCGATTAAAGTTATTATCCAGGATGTGGCCGGGGATGAACAGGGAGCGATCAACGCCATTAATACCCTCATCACCCAAGATAAAGTGGTGGGTATTCTTGGTCCGTCCCTGTCCCAACAAGCTTTTGCCGCTAGTCCGATCGCCGATCGAGCCAAAGTTCCCATTCTCGGCCCGTCTAACACCGCTAAAGGTATCCCCCAGATCGGTGAATATGTGGGCAGGGTGTCTGCTCCTGTGGCTGTGGTCGCTCCCAATGCGGTTAAAACCGCTTTAAAAATCGATCCCAAGATTAAAAAAGTGGCTGTCTTTTTTGCCCAAAATGATGCTTTTAGTAAATCGGAAACGGAAACTTTTCAAGAAACCCTGAAGAGTTTAAATCTTGATATTGTCACCGTGCAGAAATTCCAAACCACCGATACAGATTTTCAAAACCAAGCCACCGCCGCTATCAATATTAAACCGGATTTAGTGGTTATTTCTGGTTTGGTTGCTGACGGGGGCAATTTGGTCAAACAGTTGCGACAATTAGGCTATCAGGGATTAATTATTGGTGGCAATGGTTTAAATACTTCTAATATTTTCCCTGTTTGTCAAGCTCAATGTGATGGCATTATCATTGCTCAAGCTTATAACCCGGAATTAGATAGTCCTATTAATCGGGATTTTGTCGCCGCTTATACAGCAGAAAATAAAAAAGCACCGCCCCAATTTACCGCTCAAGCTTTTACGGGAATTCAAGTTTTTGTCGAGGCCTTAAAACGGGTAGATGATAAAAATAAACTCAGTACACTTTCCCTCGAACAAATTCGCCAACAATTAAATCAGGAAATTTTAGCGGGTAAGTATGTCACTGTCCTAGGAGATATTGCTTTTACTCCCGAAGGAGAAATCATTCAGGATAAATTCTCCGTGGCACAAATTAAAATGGATGCCGATGGTAAAAATGGTAAATTTACTTTTGTGAAAAATTAATAAGTAAGTGGTTCTTCTCGTTTCTACCTCGTTGCAAGGGTCTCCCTTGCAACGCATTTCCAGAGGTTCTAGCTCTTGTGTAACCGATCAGGGAAGGGAGGATATTCCTCCCTTTTCTCATGCCAAGGTAGAACCTTGGCATGAGAAAAATATAAAGATTGTATTAAATTGTATTTTTAAATACAGTGCTGGGGTGAAAAGTGTGTTGTGTAACAATCCGCCAGTCTTTGGTGTTGGGTAGTGTGGTGTCTTAACCCAACCGACAAAACGGCGATCGCCGTTAACCTGACAGACCAGATTGGAAGCTTGTGCTGATGATCTAGGATTATTTGCCGATTAATGACTCTTTTCGGAAATTAGAGGACAATACCGTGCCAGTAATTATGGATTTTAACAACTTTCCCCGACCTTTCTTTTTTATTCTCAAGCGATGTCAAAGACCGGATTGAAACGTTAGTAGTTATAATTGTTTAGCACTCGATCAACAGGATTGATTTCTACTTTGAAGAAAATGAAGATAAAACACGCGATTAATTGGCATAAATTTCTGACTTTTCTAATTATATTGGGCTTAATGGCTTTTTATAATAATTTTACCCCGGTCGCTTGGATATACCTTGCCCTGCACGGAACTTACGGTCTTATGTGGTTGATCAAGGATAGATTATATCCGGATCAACAATGGGAAAAAGAAATACCGTTGGCTATGGGAATATTTACCTTTATCGTTCTCGGTTTATATTGGGTTGCCCCTTTTATTATTGTTAGCGGGAAGGTCACGGCCGCCGCTCCTTTAATATCCGTGGCGATAGCGATCAATATTATGGGGGTATTTCTCCATTACGGTAGCGATGCCCAAAAGTATTTTACCCTTAAATATAGAGAAGGATTGATCACCGAAGGTTTCTTTAGTCGTAGTCGCAATCCCAACTATTTAGGAGAGATTTTAATTTATCTGAGTTTTGCCCTGTTAGCCCAACATTGGCTCCCTTTTCTGATTTTGGGGGGATTCATCGCCGGGGTCTTCATTCCCAATATGCTTAAAAAAGACCGCTCCCTCTCCCGCTATCCTGAATTTGACGCTTACAAAGCGAAATCCGGATTGCTATTACCCAAGCTAATAAACTCCCGTCTGGATGCTCGCCAATCCACTCAAACCTAAGCAAAGTTAAGGTCTTTCTCGTAAAGATGAAGTATAACCTAATTTGCTGAGGAGATTAAACCGCACGGTGCGCTATTAAGTTTCATTTAGGGGGTATTAGACCGATGGAAGTGGAATAGTAGCATAGGGAAAGGTGCTAAACTAGAACCTATTTGGTATCTCTCTTGTGACGCTTCACGGGTAAGAATTACAGGTATTTTGGCTAATTCGCTCTAATCCATACTGGGTAAGGATTTTGGGAAAGATACCAAATGGAATCTATCAAGTTCTTTTCGTTGCCTTCCTCAAGATATTTACACAACCAGGTTTGCACTGTGTTTCTATGATGCCCTAAACTTTTAGCTATCACCTTGATGGCGGGAGCTTTTTCTTGTTTTAGCCAATACAGCACTTGCAGTTTGTCTTTTTCCCTAGGGGTGGTTGCTTCTTTGATCCGTTGAGTTAATTCCTCTGCGCTTTCTTTGACTACTGTTGAGGTTACTCCTGCCATAATTTTTGAATAATAAGAGTTATGGTCGGTTAAGCGTCAAAACATCTAGGCTTTTCCTTGATGCTGGCAATGTAAACTTTGATTAAGAGAAAGACTTCTAGCTCTGATCCGATGTTATATTAATAATTGAAGCTAAAGAAAAAAGCTTCCCTGACAGATCAACTGGCAAGGTTATAAGGTCAAGTTCATAAAGGAGTAAACCCTGTTAAAGTTACATTCTGTCTCGATAACGACGATAACAGCGATCGACCTGAACGCTCATATTTCCTAGAGTAGAGAACAAGGGAGTTAGGCAATTGCAACTAAGGTTCAATGCGTCTCCAACCAGTCTCAAGTTGTGAGGGGAAATACCTGAGAATCGGTAAACTGATCGCTGTTATTGTTTGTCAACACAAGTAATTGATAATTGCAGTCGCTCTCCTTTGATGAGATAATAGAAAGTCTTCTGTTCAAAAGGATATCGATAGGATGCGACTCTCTCAACAGCTTTTTGTCACTCTCCGGGAAGACCCAGCCGAGGCGGAAATCCCCAGTCATAAATGCTTAGTCCGTGCCGGTTACATTCGTCGCATTGGCAGCGGTATTTACGCCTATTTACCCCTGATGTGGCGGGTTTTGCAGAAAGTCTCCCAGATAGTCCGGGAAGAAATGAATAAAGCCGGCGCCCAAGAATGTTTACTTCCCCAACTGCAACCGGCGGAACTCTGGCAGGAATCAGGCCGTTGGGACACCTACACAAAAGCAGAAGGGATTATGTTTGCCCTGACGGACCGGCAAAACCGGGAGTTAGGATTAGGACCGACTCACGAAGAAGTAATTACTGCCGTCGCTCGGGATTTAATTCGTTCCTATCGACAATTACCGGTTAATTTATATCAGATTCAAACTAAATTTCGCGATGAAATTCGCCCTCGTTTTGGTTTAATGCGGGGACGAGAATTTATTATGAAAGATGCCTATTCTTTCAATCTCGACGAGGAATGTTTAAAGAAAACCTATCAAGCGATGGATATAGCTTACCGCAATATTTTCCGCCGTTGTGGGTTAGCTTTTCGGGCAGTAGAAGCCGATTCTGGAGCGATTGGTGGTTCCGCATCCCAAGAATTTATGGTCTTAGCTGATGCCGGAGAAGATGAGGTTTTATTTACCGCCGATGAAAAGTATGCGGCTAATGTGGAAAAAGCCGTTTCTTTGCCGGCAGATAAAGTGGCTTCTCCCTTTAAAAAGTTTGCTAAAAAAGAGACTCCTAACACCAACACTATCGAAAGTTTAGCTAAATTTCTCGATTGTTCTGCCACCGCTATCGTCAAAAATGTTCTCTACGAAGTGGTTTATGATAGCGGCATAACTGTTTTAGTTTTGGTGAGCATTCGGGGAGATCAAGAGGTTAACGAAGTTAAACTACAAAATGAATTAGTTAGACAGGCGAGCCGTTACAATGCTAAAACAATTTTGGCTTTAAAAATACCCGATGCTGCCGCTCAACAGAAATGGGCAACTAAACCTTTACCTTTAGGTTATATTGCTCCCGACTTAGAAGATAATTTGCTCAAAAAAGCCAGCGATATAGCTCCTCAATTTTTACGCATAGCAGACAACACGGTGACAGACTTAGAAAACTTGATCACCGGTGCAAATGAAACGGGGTTTCATTTAGTGGGGGCGAATTGGGGTAAAGATTTTATCTTACCGGAATTAATCGTCGATCTACGCAAAGCTCAGGTAGGCGATCGAGCTATTCACGATCCTGATCAAACCTTGCAAAGTGCTAGAGGAATTGAAGTCGGTCATATCTTCCAATTGGGCTATAAATATTCTCAAGCCATGAATGCTTTTTATACCAATGAAGCGGGAGAATCTACCCCCATTTGTATGGGTTGTTATGGCATAGGAGTATCGCGTTTAGCACAGGCAGCCGTAGAACAATCCTACGATAAAGATGGCATTATTTGGCCGGTAGCTATTGCCCCTTATCAAGCGATTGTGGTTATTCCCAATTTAGCTGATGCCGAGCAGGTAAAAACCGCCGAAAGTTTATACAATGAGTTAAATCAAGCGGGCATTGAAACCCTTTTAGATGACCGGGATGAACGTGCAGGAGTTAAGTTCAAAGATGCGGATTTAATTGGGATTCCCTATCGCATTGTCACGGGTAAATCTCTCAAATCTGGTAAGGTGGAATTAGTCGAAAGAGCCAGTAAAAAAGCGTCAGAAGTAGCAATTAATGAGGTGGTTTCCTATTTAAAAACTGCTATTTCAAAGGTAAATGCTTCTGATTAAGTGATTAAATATACAGATAAATTCTCGAATATAGAGCCGAGAGCCGTCAATAAAGGTAATATTGCCTCTAATAAAACCGAGACTCTCTGTCCGTTTTTCTGTGTCAAGTTCAAAAGTTTGGATCATGGCTGAGTTTGTGAGAAGTTTTCTAATTCTCTCAAAGTAAGTCTCAATCAACAAATTCAATCTCCTTAATGATGGCGATTTTTTGCTGTATTTTCTCAAGCATCCAGGACTCTCCTAGCCATTCATCAAAATCTTCACTGTGTTGTAATTGATCATTAGTAAACAAATCAACAAACTGCTCTGTTGACCATTGATATTGAGTTTCAAATTGTTTTAGGCGTGCTTGAGTTTGTTGTAATCCGCTCTCTAAGTCTTGTAGCCGATAGTTCAGATCGGTTTGAATCATTGCTTTAAGGGATTCTGGTTGACTAGAGCGCAGTTTAATCAGGTTTGTTGAGTTTGATTCTAGCGGTTGGGTTTGCATGGTGATTGTTTGTCTCATCAGGGTTAATTTTGACGGAGGGATTGGATATATTCGACTGTTTCTGGGGGAAAGCGTTCGGTTAATTCCTCATCGGGAAGTTGGGACAGCATCCGAAAATAATTCTTTCTTACTGTTTGAATGTTAGGGTGATTTTCGCCTAGTGTAGCTATCAAAATAGCAATAGCTCTTTGATAGAAAGGTTCGGCTTCTGCGTATTTCCCTTGAATGTAATAGAGGATATTTGGGCTATGCGGAAATAGCCTGGGGACGTGGGAGAGATTTGCCTCGTGCAGTGTAGTCTTCGATCAGGAGATCTAAGACTTCAAGGGCATTTTGTAGGGCTGTATTGTAAGTTTCGCCGTGAGTATGAGCATAGGGGCCAAATTCAGGTAGATGGGCGATAAATTTGTTGTCTTCTTGTGACCATTGAATAAAAATACTGTAGTGATAATTCATGGGTTGTCTCCTTGATTTAAGTTTGCTAGTTCCTGAAGTGCATTTCTTACGTCTTTTTCCTGGTAGCGATCAGCATCACTACTATCTTTGCCTGACAGGGTCAAGCTATATTCTAAACGGGGATGACTCCAAACGGTATGACTACCTTTACCGTGGCGATAGGTAAACCCTGCTTTCAGAAGTATAGACTTGAGTTCTCGTATTTTTTTAGGCATTTGCTATCTGCTGGAGTAATTTTATTGCAGTTTGAGCATTATTAAGGTATTACAAAGAATCTAGGCATGACGGAGGGATTGGATATATTCGATCATTTCGGGGGGAAAGCGTTGGCTTAATTCCTCATCGGGAAGTTGGGACAGCATCCGAAAATAATTCTTTCTTACTGTTTGAATGTTAGGGTGATTTTCGCCTAATGTAGCTATCAAAATAGGAATCGCTCTTTGATAGAGAGGCTCTGCTTCTGCGTATTTCCCTTGAGCGTGATAAAGAGCCGCCAGATTGTTGAGATTGGTCGCCACATCAGGATGCTCTTTTCCTAATTGCTTTTCCCAAATCTCCAGCACTCTTTGATAAAGAGGTTCTGCTTCTGCGTATTTCCCCTGATCTTGATAAAGAATCGCCAGATTGTTGAGATTAGAAGCAACACTAGGATTATTGCCACCAAATAACTCTTCATGGATTTTTAATCCTTGTAAAAATAGAGATTCTGCTTGATAAAAATCGCCTTGATATTTATAAGAAATACCTAAATTGCTCAAAGCATTGGCTTCTGATGTTTTATCACCAATTTGTTGGGCAATTTCTAATTGTTTTTGAAAATATTCAATTGCTTGCTGATATTGTCCTAAGAATTGATAAGTAATCCCCAGATTTCCGAAAGCATTTGCTAGGGCAAGAATATCGCCGATCTCCTGAGCAATTGCTAATTGTTCTTGAAGATGTGCAATTGCTTCTTGATACTGCCCTAAAGACTGATAAGCCGCTCCCAAATTACCTAAAGTATTCGCCTCCGAATACCGATCATTGATTTCTCTAATAATTACTAATTGTTGGTGAAGATATTGTATTGCTTCTCTATATTGACCCCAAGATTGATAAATCATTGCTAACCGGCTAAGAGCAAAAACCTCAGATTGTTTATCACCAATATCCTGAGCTTTTTTTAAGAGCTTTTGATAGATTTTAGGATCATGTTTTTTGGGTGCAATCTGATCAAAGTTCTCAAGATTTAACTCTGTTTCATAATTACTAGCCTGAGCCGAATTAGTTTGATTTTTATTAATCTTAATCATCATCATCCTCCAATAAATTTAAAACTTGCTCAAATTGTGATTCTGCGGATTGAATTGCCTGAATCCATTCTGATAATTCTTTAACTGTTATACTAAATCCGTTGAGCATAGGCTACTTATAAGGACAGGCACTCATGCAATAGGCACTCATGCAAAAGGGGGAATAAATAATCAGTCTTTAATAACCAGATTTAGTATAAACTGGTTATTAGAGTGTTAGAAAATAAACTATGAAACTCGCTCTTTCCCTACTATCAGCTGGTCTTTACAAGTAATTTAGATAACCATCAGCTTAACTCGCACAAATTTTTAACTGGGATTATTGCTATACTGGTGGATATTGACAAAAGATTATGTTAATTATTTTTCTGATGAAGATTATTATTCACCTTTTCATTGTACTATGAATATATGGCAATATTTTTGAAGGATCACGAGCGATGCAATCCCTAAGGCTCAGAGTTAAAAATGCTTGGAGAAGCAAAAAAGCAAAGATGATTATATCGCTCCTATTGCTTTTTATCTTGATGCCGATTTTTCTTTATGCTTGTTTTAGTGATCTTCCTAACCAATCATCGGAGCAACGGCAAGGAACCCTTTTGGTTTGGTATCCAGAAGAGGGCAATTTAACTGAAGTAGTAGGTCTCGGTTTGCAAGAGTTTGAAAAATTAAATCCGCAGGTGACAATTCTTGAACAAGCTATTCCTATCGATGAGATACCCGAACGTTTTTTTAAACAATCTCAAAGCGGATTAGGTGCAAGTGTTATTCTAATTTTTTCGAGAAATATACCCAGATTAGTATCCCAAGGAGTACTGGGGGAAATTGACCAGAACAATCTAGATTTATCTATTTATAATCCCCCGACGCTGAAACAAGTTAGCTATCAAGGAAAAATCTATGGTATTCCCTTAGGTTCTCGTACCAATGTACTGTGTTATAATCAAAAAAAATTACAAGTTAGTCCCGATCCGCTGCTGAAGCAACCTCCTACCACTTTAGAGGGATTAGTGGAACGTGCGCGCAAAGGTTATTCTGTGGGGATAGTTTCCTCTTTTGAAGATACTTTTTGGGGAATGGCAATTTTTGGCAGCTATTTGTGGGATGAGCAGGGTAGGCTGCAACCTCGCTTAGATGGTTGGGCAAAATGGCTAGAATGGCTAAAATTTGCTTCGTCACAGCCTAATTTTATCCTCAATCGTCAACGGGAATTACTTCATAATGCTTTTGCTAGAGGTCGCTTAACCTATTATGTGTGTAATTCTATTGAAATTGCCAATTTAAAAAACAGCCTCCAAGATGATCTCAGAGTTGCTTTACTTCCCCAAGAAACTCAGGGTAAAGCATCACCAATTCTCTATACACGGGTGATGGTATTTAATCGCAATAATAGTGATAATGAAAATAGTTTGGGATTAGCTTTAGGAAAATTTCTCTCTAATCCCGAACAACAATTACAAGCAATCATCCAAACAGAAAGTTTTATTCCCACTAATCGACGGGTGCAGATCGAAGGAAATTTACTACCGATCGAATCGGTATTATTACAACAATCTCACAATGCTGTGGCAGTTCCTCTGGATGATTGGGAAAAGTTGAATAAAATTTTAGAAGAGGGAGAATTTTGGTATGAAAGAGCGATCGCTGGTGAAATATCTTCCTCAACAGCAGCCCAAAAACTGACACTTTATATTCAATCAGGTCTCGATCAGGAAGTCAGGAAAATAAATTAATTATGAATAACAATATTCCCTCTCTTTCGGAAATAATTGCTAACCAATTATTATTTTTAGGACGCAGAAATGTTCAAAGTCAATTAACGATCATTTTTCTGTCTTTAATTCTTGCTTGGTTATTATCAAAATGGTTATGGTCTTACTTGAGAAAAAGATTCCCTCACGTCACCAGTTTTATTCACAGTGATAAAAATTTAACCCTCCGTCAATATTTTGCTATCCTGATAGAGTTTCTTAATTTTCCAGTTATTAGTCTAATTTTACTTGACTTAAATTATCTAATTTTTTTCAGTCAAAATTGGACAAGAGGAATGATTAGTTTATCTATAAAACTCCTGTGGTTTTATTTAGTTTATCGTGGTTTATTAGCTGGACTATACGCCAAGTTTTCCGTCAATACAATTAAATATTATCATTTCCGGCTTTTAGCACCTTTATTGGTGTTATTTCTCCTGAGAACCATGATTGTTTTTTACAATAATATTCAGGAAATTGCCCAAGTATCTCCCTTCAATTTATTCAATAGTCCGATCACATTGAGAAGCATATTTATTTTGATAATAGCTCCCTATTTTCTGGTGATTATTGTTGTTCTTATAGAGACTATAATTCTGAGTATTGCTAATTTAAATCAGCAAGCTAGTCGCGGTGAAATTGAAGCAACTTTACTGTTAGGACGTTATTTTTTCATTGTCTTAGGTTTTATCATCATCTTGGGTTATGTGGGAGTTAATGCAACGGCAATAGCGGCAATTACTGGCGGTTTATCGGTGGGTATTGGTTTCGCTATGCAGCAAGTGGTCAGTAATTTTATTAGCGGTATTTTACTATTATTTGAAAAAGTTCTCAAACCCGGTGATATCATTAATATTGAAGGACAGACTTCTCAGGTAAAAAAGCTAGGTATTCGAGCGACAACAGTGCAAATTATTACAGACAATTCCGAAAAAATTATCCCCAATCAAAAGTTTTTTACTGAGGATGTCACCACCTATACGGGTAGTGATAACTTGATTTATTGTTCAATTGTTATCGGAGTTGGTTATCATTCTAACGCACAACAGGTGATGAATTTATTGCTAGACATTGCTGACCAACATCCTCATATACTTAAAAACCCGCAACCAGTAGCCTTTTTTCTTAATTTTGATCATTCTAGTTTAAACTTTGAATTAAAGTTCTGGTTGGATAATGTTAACAGGAAAAAGCGAGTAATTAGTGATGTTAATTGTGTTATTCTTGATAGGTTTACTCAACAGGGTATCGAGATTCCCTTCCCGCAGCAAGATATTCACATTCGCAATAATTAACCTGAGTTCGGGATCAGCTAAAACCCTGATGCTACCGTAGCCTGAAACTCCTATTCTTTCGTGGAAGCTATGGCAAAATTCCCTTAAACCGAACTGGCGTTAATTAGGGTTTGCTGAATAAATCTAAAAACCTTATCCAACAAGGTTTTTAGACTTTTTTTCCCTCAAAAAGTGCCGCCCCTTGGAGTGATTGGGGGGAAAATTCAGGGACTTTTTC
>VYLD01000277.1_pt1 | contig 16911 bp, 14 predicted proteins | sample 5114401 | NCBI WGS metagenome assembly VYLD01 (sample SAMN12291783, study PRJNA351875) | freshwater metagenome | isolation source: freshwater lake | place: USA: Michigan, Gull Lake | collected 2013-08-08 | reverse complement strand
CTGCTCAGCCAGCCGCTCGAACCTGGGGGCCAGCGGCTCGCGCAGCCACCCGCGCAGGGCCTCGCCCGCGTCGTCCACCGCGCCGCGCTCGAGGGTCGAGATGACGCGCGTCAGGTCCTCGCGCTGCCTGTCAGCCGTTCGCGAAGGCGTCGCCGCGATGGCAGGCACCATCGACGTGGCCAGCGAGCCCAACGAGGGGACCCGGTTCACCATTCGCATTCCGCATCAGAGGCCCGGCCTGACGCCCAGCCCCGCGCGGTCGTGGGAAGCGCGAAGCGAAGCAGTCGGCCAGGCCTGAGGCTCACCCCTGGTACTGGTGAATGGCCATGATGGGGTAGCTCATCGGGCTGATGGTGACCCGCTGGCTGCCGTCGCGGTTGACGTTGTTCGAGCCGATGAACGTCGGGCGCCCGTTCTGGAAGCCAGCGAACATGACCACGTGTTGTCCACCCGGCGTGCGCATCGAGACCACGTCACCGGGCCGCGCGTCCTGCAGCGACACCCGGCGGAAGTTCGAGTTGCGGTCGAGGTTGTTCATCAACCCATAGACGCCGTTGTGGTGCTGGCTGGCCGGGAGCTGGCCCGAGGCCCGCAGCACGCCCGAGACGAAGTTGGCGCAGTTCACGTTGTTGGGCACCCAGTTCTCCATGGCCCGGCCGACAGGGTTGTTCGAGACCTTCAGGTCACTGGCGTTCCACCCCAGGTACTGGCGGGCCGTGTCGAAGGCGTTGCTGCTGGGCCCTTCGAGGGGTGAGGGGCCCCGGCTGGGAGCAAGCGCCGGCTGACTGGGCGACGGCGTCGGCTGCTGCCGATAGTCGTCCGAGCGCCCCGGAATGGTCAGGTTGGCGCCGGCATAGATGAGGTCAGCGTTCTTGATCTGGGGGTTGGCCTGCATCAGCGCCGAGACCGTCGTCTGGTTGCGGGCCGCGATGGCCGAGAGGGTGTCTCCGCGCTGAATCCGATAAGTCGACATGTCAGCAGTATCGCCCGCACCCGCCCCTGGAATTCAGCCGATTTTGCAACGTGGGTTGACATCCCACCCCGGCGGGTACCGGCCCGGGCGACGCCAGCCTGACGCGGCGCAGGTCTCGATTCGGGGTCGTCTTGACGCTGGTCGCTTCCCACGCCCCGGGAGCGTCGGTCTCGTGACGTGCCCCACGAGCAGGGCCCAGGCACCGAGGGCCGCGCGTCGCCTGGCGTACCCGACCCGGCCCTGAACGCTCAGCCGACCCCTTCGGTCGGGTCTCTGCCGACGAAGCTGCCCACCTCGAGCCCCGCGGCCAGGGCGCGGTGTTCCGCCGAGCCCAGCTGGCCCACCAGGTCTTGAGGTCCTTTCACGAAGCGCGCAGTGAAGGCCGTCACCCGCGCGTGGGCCTGCTCGACCTGCGCCGGCGTCAAGCGGCCCTGCTCGACGGCCTTCACCACCGCGTCGATGGCTGCCCGCTGAACGTGCGCGTGGTGGCACACCAGGAAGCAGTCGACCCCCGCGGCGAGGCCCTCGACCACCGCCCGCTCGATGGAGAAGTGCTCGGCGATGGCCTTCATCTCGAGGTCGTCGGACACGATGAGGCCGTCAAAGCCCAGCTGCTCACGCAGCAGCCCGGTCATCGCCTTGCGGCTCATCGTGGCGGGGACGCTCGGCTCGAGCGCGTCGAAGATGACGTGGGCGGTCATGATCGACGCCAGCTTCGCCTGTGCGTAGGCCTGGAACGGCACCAGCTCGACCTGCGACAGCCGCTCGAGGTGGTGCGGCAGCGACGGCAGGCCGAGGTGTGAGTCGGTGACCGTGTCGCCGTGCCCGGGAAAGTGTTTGCCGCACGAGGCGACGCCGCCGGCCTCGAGGCCCTGGGCCAGCGCGACGCCCAGGCGCGCGACCACGGCCGCGTCGTGGTGAAACGAGCGGTCGCCGATGACCGGGTTCTGCGGGTTGGTGTCGACGTCGAGCACGGGCGCGAAGTCCCAGTCGAAGCCGCAGGCGCGGGTCTCGTACGCCAGCAGCCGCCCGACCCGCTCGAGCACCGACGGGTCCCGGGTCTTCCCCAGCTCGCGCATCGAGGGCAGGGCGGTGAAGGGAGCGCCCCTGAGCCGAGCCACCCGGCCCCCTTCCTGGTCGACCGCCGCCAGCAGTGGGCGCCCGGCGAAGGCCTTCAGCGACCGCACCAGCGCCGCGGTGTGCTCGGCGGTGCCCACGTTGCGCTTGAAGAGAATGACGCCGGCCACGCCGGCTTCGATGAGGCGCTTCACCTCGTCATCGGGCTGCTGGCCGGGGAAGCCGACCACGAAGAGGCCAGCGGCGAGGCGGTCGAGAGAAGCCATGGTGCCACGACGCTACAAGACAGGGCCCCTGAAGAGGGCGCGCGTTTGCGTGCCGTCAGGGCTTCGGGTGCGCGAGCAGCCAGCTGTACACGCGCTCGGCGAACTGGTCGTTGAGCACGGGAACGTGGCCGGCGCCCCGCATCGTCCACAGCTCGGCGGCGGCGTTCGACGGGCAGCCAGTGAAGCCTTCACGTTCGGTCTCGTCGCCGAGCAACGCGGTGACGAGGTCGAGGTCACCGCTGATGGCGGTGAGGTTGGCGCCGGTGCACCGATTCTTCGCGCCCCAGGTGCGCACCGAGTTCTTCGCCGAAGGGTAGGGGGGTTGGCCGACCGTCGCTCCGCCGAGGTAGCCGATGACCGCGTCGAGGGTGCCGTGCACCTGCAGCACCGCGACGGGCTCGGTCGGCGTGCACCTGGTGCCGTCGGCCCAGGTGTTCCCCGCCAGGGCCCCGATGCCTGCGATCAGGCCCGAGCGATCGCACGCGAGCCGGTGGGCCATGAAGCCCCCGTTCGAATGCCCCACCAGGAAGATGCGCTTCGGGTCGACCGCATACCGCGCCTGCACGTCACGAATGACGGCGGTCAGGTACGCGACGTCGTCGGTGGTCTTGCCGAACGCGCAGCAGGCGTCGGTGGCGTTCCAGGAGGGCTGCTGGGTCTCGTCCCGGAGGCCGTTGGGCAGCGCGACCAGGAAGGTGCGCTGCTGGGCGAGGCGCGACACGCCGAAGTACGCGTCCTGCACCTGCGCGGTGGCCGTGTAGCCGTGCAGCACCACCACCAGCGGCACCGGTTGGCCGGCCCGGTACCCTACCGGCACGGTGACGTCGAAGGGCCGCATCAGCACCAGGGGGTCTCGGCCTGCATCGGCGACGCCCGCATCCAACGGAGCGTTGCCCGCGTCGTTCCCCGCATCGACCACCGTCACGCCGGCGTCGGTCAGCGGCGCGCCGGCGTCGCCTGAGTCGACGAGCGTCGAGCCGGAGTCGAACAGCGCCGCGGGGGGCGCCACCGGCGAACAGCCGACGACCAGCAGCCACAGGATGAACGAGCGCATGGGGCGCGTCTCATCGCACGGCCGGCTCGGCTCGGGCAAAGGCTGCGTCACCCGCGCGCCCTCAGTCAGCGGTGAAGGTCAAGTCAATCACATACACTTTCGTGCCCGCCGCGAGCGTCTGGCCAACCAGCCAGGTGCGGTCGACGTCGAAGTCGATGGGGCTGGTGTAGTTGGCGATGAGGAAGCGGTGCGCGTCGACCCGCACCACGCTGGGGAACGCGGTGTCACCGCTCGAGGGCAGGTCGAACACCCACTCGACCTTCTTCGCCTCGCGGTTGATGCGGTACAGCGCCGTGCGCTTGGGGCTCGCCGAGTAGGCCGCCAGGTACCGGGTCTGCTTCTCGGTGAAAGACAGCTCGTCACGGCCCAGGTCGAACGCGCCGTTGGGGTTGCGGCGCGCCAGCAGGAACAGGTCACGGCCGTGCCTGAACATCTTCGGGGAGTCGTAGCGGAAGGGGTCGCTCCTGGCGCTGCAGGACCAGGTGCCCAGCGCGTCTTTGGCGGCAAAGCAGACATGTGAGCCAAAGCCCGTGGCGTCGCCGTCTTCATTGCGCGTCACGGCCCACAGGTTCTGGTCTTCGTCGAACTCGAAGGCCACCTCTGACACGCCGCCCCGGTACACCACGCCGTCAACCGACACCGGCGCAAAGGTGACGCCGTCGGCCGCCGAGGTGAAGGCCACCTTCAGGTCGCTGGGCTTCCCAATCATGTAGTGGGTGCCCGAGTACGAGGTGCGCCAGGCGACGCCGTTCCTCGACTCGAGGTTCCAGGTGATGTGGCCGTCGACGCCCCAGCGCTCGGGCTCGCCGAAGCGCCCGTCGGCGCCCAGCGTCATGCGCCACTCGTGCTTCGGCTCGAAGGCGAACATGTCGGTGCCGGCCTCGAACCAGAAGAACCTCAGCACGCCCTGGTGCGAGAGGAACAGCGGCTCGCGCAGGTCCGCGCCCTGGTGCACGGTGTGCTCGAACTTCCAGGTCTGGCCGAGGTCGCCCGAGGACATGAGGTGCAGCCGGGCGTCCGTCGAGGCGAAGTGGGTGGGCGCCGAACGCCACGCCATCCACAAGCGGCCGTCGTGCATCACCAGGTCGACGTTGTTGTTGCTGGCCATCACCGGCGTGAGGCCAGCGGGCAGGGTGGGGCCGGGCACGATGAAGCGGGGCGCGCCCAGCACCGGCGTCCAGGTGCGGCTGGTGTCGACCGGCCAGTCCTTCGGGTCGTCGCTCGGTGTTGCAACCTTCGGGGCTCCACAGGCCAGGGCGAGCAGCACCACCATCGGGGCGAAGATGCGCATGACCCAGCCCTACAGAGCGCCCCGCGCGTCGCGTCAAGGGCCCGGGCGAGGCCATTCACGGCCGAATGCGTCGCGGGCCGGCTGTTGCGCGCGGTCCCCCTCGCTCACTCGAAGCGCAGCGCTTCGATGGGGTCGAGCTGCGACGCCTTGCGCGCGGGGTAGAGGCCAAACACCACGCCTACCAGCGCGCTGAAGCCCACCGACAGGCCCACGATGTCGGCCCGAATCAACAGCGGCCACCCGAAGCTCTTCGCGAGCTGCTGTGCCGCGATGATGCCCGAGGCCACCCCGACCAGCCCGCCCACCAGCGACAACGTCAGCGCCTCGACGAGGAACTGGGCGAGGATGTTGGCCGGCGTCGCGCCGATGGCCATGCGCACGCCAATCTCCCGCGTTCGCTCGGTGACGCTCACCAGCATGATGTTCATGATGCCGATACCGCCCACCAGCAACGACACCAGGGCGATGCTCGCCAGCAGGGTGGTCATGGTGCGGGTGCTCTCCTGCTGAGCGCTGGCCACTTCCTCGAGGTTGCGAATCGAGAAGTCGTCGTCGACGCCCTGCTGCAGCCGGTGACGGTCTCTCAACAGCGCGGCCACCTGCTGCTGGGCGCGACGCGTGCCGGCCGCCGGGGTGGCGCCCACGAAGATGTTCCCGTTGAGGTACTGCCCCAGGCCTCCCTGCAGGCGCGCCCGAAAGGTCGACAGCGGCACGAAGACCGTGTCGTCGAAGTCCTGGCCCATGGGCGACTGGCCCTTCTTCGCCAGCACGCCGGTCACCGTGAAGGGCACGTTCTTGATGCGCACCACGCTGCCGGTGGGGTCGACGCCAGGCGCGAACAGCTTGTCGGCCACCGTGCGCCCCAGCACCACCACCTTCGACGCCGACTCCACGTCGGCCCAGGTGATGGCGCTGCCCGGGCTCGCCGTCCACGAGCGCAGGGTGAAGTACTCGGGCGTGGTGCCATTGATGCTGGTGGCCCAGTTGGTGTCGTCCGAGATGACCGACGCGTTGGTCCGCAACAGCGGCGCCGCCGCGCGCACCGTCGCCAGCTCGGTCTGAAGGGCCTTGAGGTCTTCCCAGGTCAGCGTGGGCTGTGAGCCGAAGCCGCCCTGCACGCCGCCCGAGGTCGAGCTGCCAGGCATCACGATGAGCAGGTTCGAGCCCATGGCGTTGAACTGTTCCTGCATCTGCGACTTGGCGCCCTCGCCGATGGCCACCATGGCGATGACCGCGCCGACCCCGATGACGATGCCCAGCGCGGTCAGGAACGAGCGCATCAGGTTTCGTCGCAGGGCGCGCGCAGCGATGCGGCTGGTCTGGAAGAGGTTCATGCAGGCACGTGTGTGACGAGGGGCGCGACGATCTTCGGGGTCTGCCGCACGTCGCTCGTGAGCTGGCCGTCCTTCATCACCACCACGCGGCCCAGGTGCTCGGCGATGTCGGGCTCGTGGGTCACCAGCACCACGGTGATGCCCTGGGCGGTGAGGCCCTGAAACAGCGCCATCACCTCGAGGCTGGTGGCGCTGTCGAGGTTGCCGGTGGGCTCGTCGGCCAGCAGCACCCGGGGCCGGTTGACGAGCGCCCGGGCGATGGCCACCCGCTGCTGCTGCCCGCCCGACATCTGGTTGGGCAGATGGTCGAGGCGCTCGCCCAGGCCCACCTGCCGCAGCGCCTCGGTGGCGCGGGCCCGTCGCTCTTTCGACGGCACCTCGGCGTACAGCAGCGGCAGCTCGACGTTCTCGAGCGCGGTGGTGCGCTTGAGCAGGTTGAAGCTCTGGAAGACGAAGCCCAGGGTGGTGTTGCGCACCTTCGCCAGCTGCGTTGGCGACAGCTCGCTCACCAGCTGGCCGTCGAGCCAGTAGCGGCCCGAGCTGGGGCGGTCGAGGCAGCCGATGAGGTTCATCAGCGTCGACTTGCCCGAGCCCGAGGTGCCCATGATGGCCACGCTCTCGCCTTCGAGCAGCTCGAGGGTGACACCCCTGAGCGCGCGCACCTGCACGTCGCCCATCTGGTAGGTGCGGGTGACCTCTTCGAGCTTGAGCAGGGGCGGCGCCATCGCGTCTTTTTCTAAAAGGCGCGGCGAAGGCCACCAGAGCCGCCCATCTGGCCGGGCGCGGCGGCGGGGGCAGGGTCGAGCGAGATGGCCTCGGTCACGATGGTATCGCCCGGCTTGAGGCCCTCGAGGACCTCGGTCAGCGTGCCGTCCGAGAGGCCGGTCTTGACGCGCACCGGGCGGGGCGCGCCGTCGTCTCCCAGGACCCACAAGGGTCGACCGTCGGCGGCGGGCACCGCGAGGCGACCCTGCTCGGCCGACGGCGCCGCGCCGCCGCTCTTGTTCAGGCCCGGGGGTGGGCGGAAGCGCAGCGCCGCGTTGGGCACCCGCACCACGCCGTCTTTTTCCGCGTGGACGAAGGTGACGTTGGCCGTCATGCCCGGGCGCAACTTGAGCCCGGCGTTGTCGACGTCGAGCACCGCGTCATACGTCACCACGTTCTGCACGGTCTGCGGCGCGTTGCGAATCTGCCGCACCACGCCCTTGAACCGTTCCCGGGGCCAGGCGTCGACCGTGAAGGACGCCTCGAGCCCGTTGCTCAGCTTCCCCACGTCGCCTTCGCTGACGCTGGTGTCGACCTGCATGGTGCGCAGGTCTTCGGCGATGACGAACAGCGTGGGCGCCGACAGCGACGCTGCGACCGTCTGGCCCACGTCGACGTTGCGGCTGATCACCACCCCGTCGATGGGAGAGTGGATGGTGGTGAGCGCCAGGTTCAGCTCGGCCTGGCTCAACGCGGCTCTGGCCTGGGCGAGCGCCCCTTCGGACTGCTTCACCTGCCCCAGGGCCGCGTCCTTCGCCGACGCCGCAGTGTCGACCTCGGCCTGCGAGACGAGCGCCTGGCCGAACAGCTTCTGCACCCGCGCCAGCTCGAGCTGGGCCTGCGCCGCCTGGGCCTTCGAGCGATCGAGCCCGCCCTCGGCCGAGAGCACGTTGGCCCGCGACATCTGCCGGGTGGCCTCGAAGAGCTGCGGGTCGATGCGGGCGATGACGTCGCCCTTCTTCACCAGCGCGTTGAAGTCGACCAGCAGCGCCTGCACCCGGCCCGAGACCTGGCTGCCGACCTGAACCGTGACGCGCGCCGAGAGCGTGCCGGTGGCGGTGACCTTTGCGACCACCTTGCCGGTGTCGACGGTCGCCGTCTCGAAGCGGAAGCGGTCCTTCTTCTCGCCGCCACCGATCGCGCGCCACAGGCCAAAGCCGCCGCCGGCCACGGCCAGCAGGACCACGACGATGAGGAGGGCGCGCTTCATGGGTGACCGTGCGTTAGACACCGGCCGTGCTTCGCGACCTGCGTCCTGATGGAACACTCGATGGGGTGAAGAGGTTGGGTTCGATTTTCGATACTCCGATTCGGGGCCGAGCGCTCGTCTTCTCCCTGGCCGTTCTGGGTCTGGTCGGGTGTGCGAAGCGTGTGGCCCCCGAGTCGGCCCACCGCTTCGAGCACGCCGAAGAATGGGCCGCCCGCTTCGAAGACCCGGCCCGCGATGCGTGGCAGCAACCAGACGAGGTCATCGCCGCGCTGGGCCTGCCTGAGGACGCCGCGCTCGCCGACCTGGGGGCCGCCACCGGCTACTTCTCGGTGCGGTTCGCCCGGGCCCTGCCCCAGGGGCTCGTGTACGGCGTCGATGTCGAGTCGTCGATGGTCGACTACCTTTCGAAGCGCGCCGAGGCCGAGCGGCTGAAGAACCTGGTGACGGTGCTGGCTGAATACGACGACGCCAGGCTGCCGGCGGCGGTCGACTGCATCCTCGTCGTCAACACCTACCACCACCTCGAAGACCGCCCGGCGTACTTCAAGCGGCTGCTGGGGCGCCTGAAGCCGAAGGGGCGGGTGGTGATCATCGACTTCAAGAAGGGCTCGAAGCTGGGGCCGCCCGACGCAGAGAAGGTCACGCCCGCGCAGGTGCAGACCGAGCTGGCGCAGGCGGGGCTCACCCAGACCTCGAGCTGGTCGTTCCTGCCTGAGCAGTACTTTCTGGCGTTCGCGCGACCCTGACGTTGAGCCGCGCAACAGGTCCGTGACCTCAGGGCACGCCCGCGTGAAGAAGCGTGAACCGGTGCGCCTGCGAGCAGGCAGTCAGAGGGTGGGCGGATTACGGTGAAGGGGCACCCATGAGCCAGACTCCAGAAGACGTCGTCGAGGCGCCGACCGAAGCGAGGCCCGCGCGGCTCGATGAGATTCCGGTGTTGCTCTTCATTCGCGGCATCACGTTCTTGCTGGTGATGGTGGGCGCGGTGGTGGGGTTGCATTGGTACATCGGGGCGCGGCTGATTCGAGACGCCGGGGTTCCTGAGCCGCTCGCGCAGGCGCTGTGGACGACGCTGTGGATGTTGTTCGGCGCCATCTTCGGGGGCTTCCTCGGAGGCCGGCTGCTGCCGCGGCCCCTCGCCAGCGTGCTGCAGTGGGTCGGCTTCGTGTGGATGGGGGCCTTCGCGCTGCTTTTCACCAGCCTCGGTGCTTCAGACCTGGTGTTGGCCGTCGCCTCGCGCTTCACCACCATCGATGCGTCGTGGTTGACGGCGCGGGCGCTGGTGGTGGTCGGCGTGGTGGGCCCCGCGCTGGTGGTGGGCTTCGTGGTGGCGCGCGCGCCCCGCGTCAGGCGCGTCACCGTGCCCATCGCCGGGTTGCCGAAGGCCTTCGACGGCTTCCGCATCGCGCAGCTCACCGACGTGCACATCGGAGAGACGCTCACCCGCACCTTCGCGGCGATGGTGACCAGCACCGTCAACGAGCTGAAGCCAGACCTGGTGGCGGTGACCGGCGACATGATTGACGGCAGCGTGGCCAGGCTCAAAGACGAGGTGGCGCCGCTGGGCGGCCTGCGTGGCGTTCACGGCGTCTTCTTCGTGACCGGCAACCACGAGTACTACCATGGGGGCTCTTCCTGGGAAGCCGAGGCCGCGCGGCTGGGCATGACGGTGCTGCACAACCAGCACGTGGTGCTCGAGCGGGGTGGCGAGCAGCTGGTCATCGGCGGCGTGACCGACCTGGAAGGCGCGCGCTTCAGTGAGGCGCACCGGCCCGACGTCGAGCAGGCGTTCGCGGGGGCTCCTGAGGGTGCGAAGCGGGTGTTGCTGGCGCACCAGCCACGCTTCGCGCGACGGGTGAAAGAGGGGACCCGCGTCGACCTGATGCTCAGCGGCCACACGCACGGCGGCCAGCTCTTCCCGTTCATGTTCCTGGTGAAGCTGCAGCAGCCGGTGATTCGCGGCTTTCACGTCATCAACGGCGTGCCGACCTACACCAGCAACGGCACCGGCTACTGGGGGCCGCCGTTCCGCATCGGGCCTCGCGGAGAGATCACCGAGCTGATGCTGAAGGCGGTCTGACGGGCTGCTGAGGAGCCTCCCGGAAACACCTCGGGCGCTCTGTCCTCGTGAAGAGAGGCCAGGCGCCCGAAGAGTCCTTCACGTGACTGCGGTGTTCAGCTGTTCGGCTTGGCGGTGTTGTTGCCCGACTTCTTCCAGCCCGAGATGCCGACCGGCAGCACCGCGACGTCAGAGTAGCCGGCCTCGATGGCGCGGCGGGCGGCGGTGGTCGACGCGCCGCACTGCTCGCTGGCACAGTAGAAGACGAGCTTGTTGGCCTTGTTGGCGGGCAGCTCCTTCAGGTCGTAGGTCGACGACGAGGTGAGCAGCACGGCGCCGGGGATGACGCCCTGGGTGGTGCGGGTCTCTTTGCCGTTCGCGTCCACAGGGGTCGCCTTCTTCTCCTTCGTCCACGCGGCGACCTCGGCCACGGTGACCTTCTTGGGCTCGACGGAGGCCTGCTGCATGCCCTCACAGGCGAGGGCGGCGGTGGGGACGGCGAACGACAGGGCCAGCAGGGATGACATCACGATGCGCTTCATGCGGGGTTGCTCCTCAGGGTGGTGAACGACAGCGGGGAAGGCGGGAAAATGGCGAAGGACCGACTTCGCCGCAACCCTCAATGCAGGCAGGCTGGGTCTTGTTTCAGACCCCCCGGCCTGGCTCGAAGAATCAGCGGCTTGCCCACAGGGTCATTCATCGAGCGAATGCGCTCGCTGTCCTCTGAAAGAACGGCTGCTACGGCGCTGCTCGAAATCCACCGCTGCGATGATTGCAGGTGCTTTTCGACGCGCTGGTCGGATCAGCGGTCGCGATGCGGGCCGTGCCGTGGTCCCTGACCTCCCCGGGCGGCGACGTGCGTGCGCGGGCGAGCCGGAGCGCCACCACCCGACGACGTCGAGGCCACCGCCGGCTCGGACGACGTGTGCCCTCATCACGAAAACCCGCCCCCAGCCCGGCACTTCGGGCCGTGCCGGAACGCCTCCTCCTGGGCTCATCTCCACCCCACAGGCGCACCTCGCCCCTCGGCCGCACCGGCGGTTTCCCGGGTTGGGTTTCCTGTTCACAAGTTTTGTAGCAACGACGACATCAGCGAAACTCGACGCCATGAATCGACCTGCGTTGAGACCACTCTGGGGTGTCGTGCTGGTGCTGGCCGTCGCCGGCGTCGCCTGGGCTGACGGCGTTCGCGTCTTCGTCCCTGACACTCCGGCCTTGGCCAACGACGTCAATCACAACTTCGTGGTCGTCTCGCCTCCCGGCACCGTCGTGGCCTGGGCAGGCACCGGCGCGGCGCCGCCCGACGGATGGTTGTTCTGTGACGGCACGGCCTTCAGCGGCACGAGCTACCCTGCGCTGCAAACCGCGCTCGGCGGCACCACCGTGCCCGACCTGCGCGGCCGCGTCATCGTGGGCGTGGACCCCACGAGCAGTCGTATCACCGGCGCGCTGGCCAACACCCTCGGTCAAACCGGCGGCGTGGATGTGAACAACCAGGTGCCGGCGCACACGCACTCCATCACCAACGACCCCGGGCACAACCACAACATCAGGGCCGCCTGTAACAACAGCAGTTGTGGCAATGGAGCGGACGGGTTCACTCGCGGCGGCGGCACCCTCGACACCAGCGTCTTCTTTACCCTCGGCGGGGGCGCCCACAACCACGGCGGCGCGACGGGCGCGACCGGCCCGGCCACGGTCACCCACCTGCAGCCCTTCATCGCCCTTCGGTACATCATCAAGACGTGAACGGCCGTCGGGTGGCCCCTCAGCCGCGGCTGGACTGGGCGACGCTGCACCTCGCCCCTCGGCCGCTTCGGCGGTTTCCCGGGTTGGTTTTCCCATTCACCGACCTCCAAACAACGTCTGGACGCTCGGCGGTTTCCGAAAGAAGAGGCCCTACAGGCCGGCGTCACCGAGGCGAACGATTCGGGTCGGCGCCACGGTGTCCGAGCTGGTGAAGGGCACGCCGCCGTCGAGCGGGTGAAGAGCGACGAAGTAATCGGCCAGCGCCCGTTGCTCCGAGCCCGGGGTGGTGATGTTCCGCTGGCCCCCGTCCGGCACCATCAGCAGGTCGACGCGGTTGAAGGCGCCCGCGTCGGCCGCCCGAAAGCGATTGAAGGGGTAGCCGTCGCCGCCGCCGGCGAGGAAGTCGAGCGTCACCATGCGGTAGGTCGCCGTGGCAGACCCCACGAAGCCGCCGTCTGAGACGATGGGAGTGCGCGTCGTACCGTCCACCACCTCGAGGCGCCGCACCCGCTGGCCCGCGGTGTTGGGCGTGAGGCCACCGTCATTCGGCAACACGAGCGCCGGGAAGGAGGGGTCAAACTCGACGTACAGGCCGGCCGCCTGCGGAAACGAGCCGGGCGTCGCACCGGGACGAACCCCCGCGAAGGCATGCTCCATGACGAGCTGCAGCTCGGGCGCCGAAACCGTCACCAGCGACAAGGCATTGTTGAAGCGCAGCGCGTTCTCGATGTCGAGGTGGCTGACGTCGCCCTCACGCTTCCCCACCTGCGGGTTGGCCGCTGGCGGAAGGAACGTCGGCACCGCGCCCGTGCCGACGGTGCCGAGGCTGTCGCGAATGCCACCGCCGTTCTTCAAGGACAGGACCGTGGTCGGGTCGACGGCCTTGCCTGCCCGCAGGTTCGCGTCGGCGGTGAGGTTGCCGAGGTTCGTCTCGCGGGTGCGCACGGCCTCACGGCGACCGTTCAGGAACACCGCCGTCTCGCCGTAGCGGGTACCGTCCTTGGCGAGCACCACCGTGCCCACGGCCTCACAGATGGCCCGCACGCGCGGGTTCACCAGAGCGCCTGCATCGAGGCGCGCCACGCCAGCCTCGTCGGTCGCGAAGACACCGCTGATCGCCACGTCGTCGGCGGTCCGCACGAGCTCGCCAGCGCCGTTGAAGCGCGCGAGGAACCGGCCGACGTAGCGCCAGTTTGCGCCGACGTTCAGCACTGCCACGGGCTTGCCGTCCTGCGACGTCTTCCATTGCGGGTAGTCGAGCACCTTCGAGTCGCCCGTGCGCATCACGTCGTCGGCGTCTCCCCAGGTGGCGTGGCTGCCCCCCGCGAGGATGACGTCGACGCCCCTCAGGCGCTGGGGCAGCTCGTCGACCTCGATGGAGAACTGCTGCATGTGCGCCATGAGGATGATCTTGTCGACGCCCGCGGCCGTCATCGCGTCGATGTGCGGCTGCAGCTCGGCGACGAGCGCCACCCAGTCTGTGGGGTTCGCCGGCCGCACGGTCACTCCGCCGGGCTGCGAGATGGTGGTGATGGTGGGCGTGGTGGCGCCGACGAGGCCGATGCGCTGGCCTTGAACGGTCAGCACGATGGCCGGCGTGATGCGCGCATGCAGGTTGGCGGCGACGCCCGTTGAAGTGACCGCGCTGCTGCTGCCGGCATCGAGGAAGGTCGGCGCGAGGCTCGGATCCGTCCGCACGTCGAGGTTGGCGGTGAGGTAGGGGAACTTCGCGCCCGGCCAGCGTGCCGGCGGGCCACCGTCGGGGTTGGTGGTGAGCGGGTCGGGGCGAATGACGGTCGCCAGCGCGCTCGTGCCATTGTCGAACTCGTGGTTGCCGAGCGACGCGGCGTGAAGGCCGAGCTCGTTGAAGATCGCGACGTCGGCGCGGCCCGGGCCAGGGACGAGAATGGAAGGGTTGACCGCCAGCGCGCTGTCACCACCCGCGTTGAGGAACACGCCGGGCAGCCAGAGATCACCGTTCGCCAGCTTCAGCGTCGCGTCCGGGTACTCGGCCTCGAGCCTCGCCATCACCGCCGAAAAGCGCGGCGCATCGGTCACCGCAGGAAGGCCCGACTCCTGGTCGGAAGCATGAAGAACCTGCAGCGTGAAGGCGATGCCAGCGTCCATCGCAGCGCCACCCGCCGTTCCGCCAGCGCTCCCGCCCGCCGTGCCTCCCGCTGAGCCTCCTGCCGTGCCTCCCGCTGAGCCTCCCGCCGAGCCTCCCGCGCGCCCGCCACCGACGCCCCCAGCGTCAGGCGTCGTCGTCATTTCACCGCAACTGGCGGCGACCAGCAGGCACCCCACTCCGAGGATTCGTCGCATCATGATGTCGTGCTCCCTTCTGGAGCCGCGCTCTATGAGACCACTCACGACTGAATGAAGGCGCCCGCGTCACGATGACGCACCATTCGCACGTCGGACTCGTCACCCCACAGAATCACTGCCAGGGCTGGTCGACGGCTGGTGCCTGCACTTCGGGCCTTTTCGTGGAGCCCGTCCTGGAGCCTTCGCGGCAGGTGAAAGCGGTGTCGCGCCTCGTCAGGCGCGTCTTCGCTGACGCCGTCGTTGATGAGCACCGGTCAGGTCGGCACGGTGCCCGGCCGCGCGGTGTGCGCCCGCGCCGGTCGCGTTGGCGCGTGCCTCTCGCGCCTCACCTGGTCTTTTTCGTTCCTGACGACGCCGACCTCGGCCTCGTCAGGGATTGACCTCGTGCGCTGCCCGTGTCGTTGGCGGCACGTCGGTTCTTCTCGCACCGGTTGCTTTGCGCCGTCTTTCCCGAGAACTCGCGACGTGGCGGGTCGGGCCAATGAACTGGCGCCTCGGGGCTGCGCAGGACCCCTCCCTTGCTGATCAGCCGGCATCGCCCGGTCGCCCTGGTCGAGAGGGCCTTCCCAGGGGTCACGCCATGCAGGAATCGGTTGCCGAGTTCGTCCTCGGGGACGTCACTTTCAACGGCGGATGCCCGAGGCCACCAGATAGGCAGACACAGCGCACGCCGAGATGGGCAGCCTGCGTTCACCCCCTGAGTGTACGAGCCTCTCTCGAGCCGACAGGGGGGAGGCGAGATGCGACTATCACCCCGTCGGCTTCGAGACGGTCGCTCCGGGAGTCTCGGCGACCGGCCATCGCGTCTGGCTCGAGGCACAGCTCATGGGTCGGCTCGGTCCCCTCGAAGCGTTCGGGTTTCTGCGCGCCGAGCGCTGGTGGTCGAACGGGCCTGGCGAGTTCTGGGTCAACGAGTTCTACGGCCTGGCCCAGATGCGAAATGACACGGTGATCAGCGGGGGCGGCGCGCTGCTCTACCGGATGTGGGACGCCGACAGCCACCGGCCTGAGCGATTCGTGCCGTGGTCCCTGACCTCCCCGGGCCGCGAGGTGCGCGCGCGGGCGAACGCGGCGGCCTCGACCAGGGCGAAGGCCATCGGCTTCGGGTCCGCGGTGCCCGAAGCGGCCAACGAGTACGCGGTGCCGTGGTCCGGCGAGGTGCGGGGCACGGGCAGGCCGAGCGTCACGTTCACCGTGCGCACGAAGTCGAGCGTCTTGGTCGCCACCAGGCCCTGGTCGTGGAACATGGCCAGCGCCACGTCGAACCCCTGGCGGTGGGCGAACAGCCCATCGGCGCCGTGGGGCCCGGTGACCGTCACCCCCACCCGCCGCGCTGCCGTGATGGCCGGGCCGATGACGTCGAGCTCTTCGCGGCCCAGCAGGCCGCCTTCTCCGGCATGGGGGTTGAGGCCGCAGACCGCGATGACGGGGCGCCTCCCGAACACCGGCGTCAGCTCGCGGTCGACCAGGCGCAGCGTCGACAGCAGGCCCGCCCGGGTGAGCGCGCGAGGCACGTCGCGCAGCGACAGGTGGTTGGTGGCCAGCGCGACCGACAACGCCGGGCCCTTCATCAACATCACCACCTCGACACCAAAGGCCCTGGCCAACACCTCGGTGTGGCCCATGAACGGAATGCCTGCGCGGCTGATCTGCTCCTTCGACACCGGGGCGGTGCAGAGGGCCTCGACCTCGCCGCGTCGCGCGGCTTCGATGAGCGCAGTGACGGCGTCGTACTGGGCGCGGCCACCCTGTTGAGAGGGAACCCCCAGCTCGCGCTGCCCCGGCTTCAGCGTCGACACCGCGTGAAACTCGACGGACGACGCGAAGCGGAACCGATCGCCCTCGTCGCCGAACACCACCGGAGTCACCGCCGCGCGGACCTTCGCCCCTCGCAGCGCCCTGGCCGTGACCTGCGGGCCGATGCCGCTCGGGTCTCCCAGCGAGATGCCGACCCGAACCCGGCTCACAGCTTGACGTCGACAGAGGCGCCGGCGCGAAGCTCTTGCACGTACTGGTCGGTGTACTTCTCGAGCTGGGCGCGGGTGAGGCGCTCACGCAGCTGATCCTTCAGCTCGTCGTACGGCTTGGGAGCGCCGGTTCGGCGCTCTTCGACCTTGATGACGTGCCAGCCGAACTTGGTGCGCACGGGCTCTGAGATGCCACCAAGGGGGAGGCCAAACGCCACCTTGTCGAACTCGGCCACCATCACGCCGCGCTTGAAGAAGCCCAGGTCACCGCCATCGGCCGCCGACGGCCCTTCGCTCTTCGTCTTCGCCAGCTCGGCGAAGTCGACCCCGGGCTTCTTCGCCTCGGTCATCAGCGCCACCGCCTTCAGGCGCGCCTGCTCGACCTGATCAGCGCTGGACTTCGGCGGCACCTGAAGGAGCAGGTGACGCGCGCGCACCTCGGGGTCCTGCAGCTCGTCGCGAGACACCTTCGCGTATTCGGCCTTGAGGTCTTCGTCGGTGACCTTCACCTTCGAGCGCACCTTCAGGTTGACCAGCTTCAGCTTGGTGAGGTGCTTCTTCATGAAGCTGCGAAAGGCCACCAGGGTGTAGCCCTCCTGGGCCAGCATCTGCTCGAACTGGGCGCCCTCGACGTTGTTCTGGCGCTTCACGTCGTCGACCCCCAGGTCGACCTCGGCGTCTGTCACGTCGATGTTCAGCTCGCGCACCTGGGCGTCCATCAGCTTCTCGCCGATGAGCCCGTCGACCACGCGTTTGATGACCTGCTCGCGCAGCTCGGCGCGCCGGCTCGGGTCGGCCTCGGCGCGCACCCGGGCCAGCTCGGGAGCGGCGCGGGTCTAGA
>VYLD01000354.1_pt1 | contig 16927 bp, 17 predicted proteins | sample 5114401 | NCBI WGS metagenome assembly VYLD01 (sample SAMN12291783, study PRJNA351875) | freshwater metagenome | isolation source: freshwater lake | place: USA: Michigan, Gull Lake | collected 2013-08-08 | reverse complement strand
GCTGATCATTCCAGCCGGGGGCAAGGAGGCGGGGCTCAGAGGGAAGGGGGGTGGTCCCCTGGTCCCCGGTGATTCCGCTGAAAGTGGTCCCTTTTTGCTCCGCTGGCGACACTCTCGCGGCCTCAAAGAAACGGGCGGGGCCGGTGAGGTAGGCCGGCCCTTTCACGACGGGGAGCTACCCCATCGCTGAGCCCGAGAACGTCTTACCGCGTAGGGCTGACATGGGATCAGCTCGGCCGGTCCGCCGGGGTCCACCGGTCCACAACAGCTGCGCAGCCCTACGGCCCGACCGTCACTCCGTCGTCGATGGGCGGGAAATCCGTTGGCACCAGCGATTGGTCAACCTCCTCGACAGGCCAGCCCACCATTGGAGCGACGGTAACTGGGTTGCACGTCCAGGTTCCTGAAGGGGCGAAGGTTGAGCAGGCGGAGACGAGGCTCGTGGTACGGCGGAGCGGCATGACAAGTCGGTGAAACCTGGCCACCAGCACTCCCGACCCGTTCCGAACGCCGCCGTAGAAGCATCGACCCACGGGCGTTGTGTTCCGGTACGGACCTGTCGTGCCGTCGCTGAACGGCAAGGAAAGCGAAGGCATGATCGCCGAGCCTGAGCAGTTCGGGAGCGTCCAACAAAGCTGTGCGAACGAACTCACTGCGCGCGCCGAGTAGTCAGCGACGCCCGTGTAGCAGCCCGGTGCGACGGCGAAGTAGTCGGTGCCTGTGAAGTAGCCCAAGAGGCCGCCGTCAGGCCCAGTCACCCGAATTCCTCCCGGCGGACCAGCGACGCCCTGAACGCCTTGAGGCCCTGCGACGATGACGACGCCGCCGTCGACGACCGCAGAGCCCCCGTCCGCCCCAAAGATGAACAACGCCTGACCCGGCTGCCCCTGCGCGCCGGGTTGTCCTTGGCCGCCCTGTGGGCCGTTGCAGACGATGGACGTACCGCCAGCCCCGATGAGCCGAACACCGCCAGCCGCACAGTTGGCACCCGGAGGTTCAACACCGAAGCCGACTGACTGACCGGGCGTGCCCTGTGCCCCGTTGCACACGAACGCGTTGCCCGACGCCGACACGAGTCGTACGCCGCCAGACGCACAATTGGTTCCCGCGGGCTCACTGCTGCCCACCACCGACTGACCCGCCGGGCCTTGAACGCCTTGAGCGCCGACTGGCCCAGCAACGACGATGACTCCGCCGTCGACCACTGCCGACCCGCCGTCCGCCACGAAGACGAACAGAGCTTGGCCCGCGGGTCCTTGCTGACCTTGCGGCCCGTGTGGGCCCGCGACGATGACGACGCCACCGTCGACCACGAGGCTGCCGCCGTCTGCAGCTGCGAGCACCACGGCTTGACCTGGAGGCCCATTCTGGCCGGGAGGACCCGCAGGGCCAGCGTCACCAGCGGGGCCCGGTGGGCCTTGAGGCCCGGGACCACCCTGCGGACCGCTCGCGCCCATCGAGCCTTGAGGTCCTGCCGGGCCTTGAGGGCCTGGGTCCCCTTTCGCGCCCGGCTGACAGCCAACGAACGCAACGCACGCCGCAACGAGAGCCCGATTCATCTGACCTCCTCAGGTCCAGCGCCATCCCCACGGCGCAGCGCGGCGCTACGGCCCGTCGTGCGCAGTGGCGAGCGGCTCTAATCTTCGACTCCGGAAGTGCCATCAAACCGCCGGCATCGGCGGTCGTCATGGTGCGTGGGAACATCAGGCGTCCGCTGACGGCGATTCTGAGTTTGTCAGTCGATGCCCTTGGCCGCTGGCCTTAGTCAGGTAGGCCACTGTTCGGCCTCAAAGTCCGACTTGCTCATCACCCTCACCTCGAGCACGTGAACGAACCCGTCTTCGAAAGTCATGGTGAGGCGTATGATGCCCTTCTGCTGCAGCTCTAAGTTCGGAATCTGGATGACGCTCGTTGTTGAGCTTGAGGGTCGGTCTTGCTTTAGAGGATCTCCTTCGAATTCCTCAGCGGCACGCCCTGGCAACTCAATTCGGTATTGCACCCTCGACGAGGGAACGTGAAGCTGGAAAGTGTTCACAAACGCCAAACCCTCAAGCCGAGCGGGGAACGGTGACTCCAAGATGATCGTTCCTGCGTAGACCCCAAGGAACGCCAACTTGCTTCCAACTTCACGTCGGACCGTATCAGCAACGATCGAGTAGAGAACGGTCGGCTTAGGCATGCTGAACAGTGACGACGCCAATTGGCCGACGAATGCTCACGAACTCACCTCCGCCCTCGGGACAAGAGACAGGGTCGAAGCTCAGAGGCATGCCCGTCCTGGTCAAGACCGTTTCGAGCGACGAGCTGGTGTCGAACGAGGAAACGGACAAGAGACTGCACTCAAATCCGAGTGCACGCTGCACGTACTCAACGGCGGCCTCGAACGCCTCAAGCGAACCCTGAAGGGCCTGGATCCGCCTTGGAGGGAAGCCGATCGATTCATCGAATGGTTGCCCGAACAACTTCTCCAATCGCGCCTTGACTCGAGCGTCGGACGCGATGACCTCGAAACGGCCAGTGCCGAGTTCGACGACGCCGACTTTCGAATGATCGGGACCAAGGATGCTCAGTCTACGGATTGTTGCGCTCATCATCGTCTCCCAGTGCCTTGTAAAGCGGCGGATCTTCAAAGCGCTGCCGATAGTGGTCCTTAAACTCGTTTGGCCATCCACTCCACTTAGAAGTCAGTTCTACTGGCCATCCGGGGTGAGTGCGCCGGAGAATGTCATAGTGGACTTCCAGAGCGCCCCAGTCTTCCACAGGGACCTCAAAGCCCCTTCGAAGCCAAAGGTCACTGCGCCTCGCGTCGCAACCTGACGTCAGATGGACTTCTTGGCATCCCCACCGACGGTACAGCTCGAACTCCCTCTCCGAGGCTTGCGTGAAGATCCCGCGCCCTTGGGCACGAGTCTCGAGGCAGAAGTAGACGTTCTCGGCGACCCTGCCATCGCCGCCCTTGCCGCGAAACGGCTTCGTTACCCAGAGGTACCGCTGGATGTCACCGCGGGTCAGTTTACCGTCGGCATCGCGGAGTTCGACGGACCAGCCGATCCCAATGACGGCGTTGGAGGCGTCCGTTAGGTCGAACCAACAAAGGTCAAGCTCGACTACAGCCGCGTGCCGGTAGCAGTCGGTTATCTCCGCTGGCGAAATTGGTCCAAGCAGAGCTGCCTGTTGGGCTGTCGCAGCAGTTACTGACATGTAAGCGAGTCGCAAGCTTAGCGCAACCCTCACCTCTTGGTAGTCGGCTTCGCGACGCCCCACTCTGATGCCCGTCTCCCTCGAGGGCCGGCCGCCATAGGCGACGAGCCCTTCGCTGAGCTCGCCGGGAGTCGGAAGGTACACCGCGTCGCGTTGGCCATGGCGGCGTTTGCGAGTGTCCGGACCCCGTCGCGGTTCTTTCTCGCAGCGTTCTGAGGTCAGCTCGGCGTGTTCCTTCGGCGACCGCTCGAGGGGTCGTCGCGCGTCGCGAACGGCCTCGAGGTCGAGAACCGTCTTCGTCTTCGCCATCAGCCGACCATGCCCGAGACCTGCTCGGCACCGAAGCCTCTGCCGATGCGGCGACTAATGCCGCGCTTGTCGATCTCGCGAGCGATGCCGCGCACTGACAGCCCCGCTCAGCGAGGGGTCTCGCGACACCTCGAGCACAGCCTGCTCGGCGTCGCCCGCCTTGCGGTGGGTCGGTCAGCCGGCAGTCGGCACCGGCCTGCAGACCGAAGGCTCAATCCGTGGTCCCGCTTCAGTGTTGAATGCCTGAGGGCGCTGTGAACTCGGGCATCCGCTGCGTGAAGACCAGGTAGGGTCGACCATCGATGTCGCGTCGCGTCCTCAGGAAGAGGCCACCTGACAGAGCCCAGGTCCTGCGCGGGCCTACCATGGTGCCAAGTTTCAACTGCACGAGCCGCTGAGCCAGTTCCTCTTGCATCGGAGTGACCTCGGTCGGCGGGCCGAAAAGTTGTTCCAATGGGCCGTCCACGACGTCGGGCGCAACGGGCTCTTGGGTGAAGAACTCAACGGCGCTCACGACTCCAAAGGCGACATGCAGAAGGCACCACCACTCCACGCCGAACCAATTGACCTTCTCCTTCAGCCCGTACCGAATCGGAGGTTCCTCAGGGAGCGGCACAAGGCGTTCGACGAGGCTGTCCCTCTGCTGGACAGGTAGAGTGCGTAGGGCGACAGCGTGGGGGAGATTGAGCGCAAGCTCACGTGGCACTGGAACGCCGTGATCGGCGAGCCGGATTAGCTGGGTGTCAGGCAGGATGAGGCCGCCGAGCCGTTCTTCGATGCGCAGCAGATCGCGCTCACGCGCGTCGACAAGATTGTCGGTCCTTCGCTGGAGCACGAGCACGGCTCGTATCAACCAGCCGATCAGGACTGAACCACCAACAAGTAGCCACGTCATCGTTCACCCAGTTTTTGGTTGGCGGGCAGCGGCTAGAATGGGTTGCCGCGATTTCGCAGGTCGGTCGCTCGACGTGCGTCGCCGACGGGTGCGTTGGCGTAGTTCGCCGGAACCCAGCACGCGGCTCACGGGTGCTCCATCGCCATGTCGAGGCCTACGAGTTCCTCGGACGTCAGCGCGGCGCGCGCTACCCATCGGCCGCCGAAGTCGCCCTCGCGCAGCCAGACGGACTCAGCGCTCACTACGTCACCGCGTGCTGTTGTGACCACGTCCCACGTCATGGGCGCGTCTCGGAGCGAGTCAACGAGGCGTCGGCGGGCGGCGGCGCCTGCGCGGCCGGTAGGGCCGTCTTCGGTGAAGCAGGAGGCGTGATAGGCGTCGTAGGCGGCGGCCGCGGCGCAGTTTGCGGAAAACTCGTCGTCGGAGATGGATGCGTGGTTCCGGACGCGGGTGGCAGCGGCGGCAGTGCCGGCGTCGTAGCAGGCGGCGTAAGTGCCGTAGTTATCATAGGCCAAGTCCCCGGCGCCGGTGGCGACGGCGATGGCGGCGTGTGGATCGGAGGCGGAGGCGGCGTCTTCGGTGGCAAAGGCGGCGGCGTAGCACTCATCCTCTTCGGCTAGGTCCAGTGCACGACGCCGCGTCACGTCCAGCGCCCACTCACACGGTAGGCGCGCCTCAGCGCCGCAGTTCTCCAGAACCCGCTCGTGAATCTCTGCAACAAGAGCCAGCCACACCGCCTTGCGTGGGTACCGCAGCAGCATCTTCCGGCATTTCGTCAGCGTCAGCCACGCCGGCTCACGCGGGGAAAGCAGCAGTGTCTCAAGGCGCTGAATCCAGTTCACGGCGTCCCCCAAATCAACCTCGGGCCTGGCAGGAACTACACCCTCAAAGCCCCGTTGACCACGGAGCCGATCCACAACCACTGCACGTGCGGGTTCAGCCAGAATCAGCTCAGACTGGGGCCGTTGCTGAGGCGTACCTAAGGCCCCGGGTGCCGTCAGTGCGAACACGGCACCGCGAACTCTCGATGCAGCGTGGTCAGGAGCGTTAGCCCGCTGAGCCAGCCACGTTCACCTGCTGCTCGGCGATGTTCACCTGGAGCGCAGGGACCATCAACCGCCGCACCTCCGCCAGCGTCTTCAGCGCCGACAGCAGCCGCTTGTGGGCCATCGCCTGCCTCTTCAGCGCCAGCTCGGCCTGCGAAATCGTCCTCTCGTTGTGCGTCGCTTCCGTCCAGTCCGCGTGGTTCGCCTGAACCCAGCAGGCAGCTACCCGGTCGACGAGCAGTTGCTCAATCGGCGTCGGCTTGGGCCCGGCGAGCGAAGACTTCAGTCTGCGGAGCTCGGCCGACATCGCCTCACGCGCGAGCACGTTTTGGTTTGTGAGGAGATGAAGCCAACCGGACTCGACGAGGCCTGCGAGGTCACCGACACGTCGCGCCAGCTCGGGCTTCGCGAGGACCAGCGCTCGAACGGCAGGGACCGTCGACTCGTCGCCCGCCATGGCGCGGTCAATCAGCTCCCTTTCGTCGACGACGCCACCGGTCGCGTTTCGGGCGATGGAGGCCGGCACCTTCGAGGAGTCGACAGACGAGCCGGTCGAGCACGCGGCCCTGCGCTTCGAGGTCTCGGCTGCCTGTCGTTCGCGCTGTTCTTCACGTGATGCCTCCCTTTCCAGCTTCGAAGCCTGCTCGAGCGCCGCGGTCGCTTGAGCCACCGGGCCGTCGCCCAGGTACTGCTTCACCACCCGTCCGCCGACACGGCGCGCCGAGTAGTAGACCAGCCGCCCGCCTCGCTTCTCCCAGGCCATGTGCAACACCTCCGCGCTTGCCCCACTTCATGGCTTCTGCCCGGTCGCCTCGAGGATGAGCTGCTCGAGGGTCGGTCCTGTCGCCTGGACCCGGGTCAGAAAGTCCGCCTCCGACCGAGCCAGGAGCTCCGAGGCACGAAGCCGTTCGTCCATGGGCCGCCCGACATCGCGCAGAATCGCCGTCCAGAATGCCTGACGCTCTTCCCGGTTCGCGACTCGGGCCTGGCCGGTCGGCGCCTGAACCGGTTCCGGTTCCCGCTCAGGGGGTGGGAACTGGGAACCAGTCATCACAGGCCCCTCTCGGTCAGCGCCACCACCGACGCCCGGCGAACCCGAATCGAGTTCGACACCCGGAAGTGCTCGAGCTCGCCCCGCTCGACCATCGCGTAGACGGTGGCCGTCGACACCTTCAGGACTTCGGCGACCTCGCGAACCGTGAGGACCTCGGCGACCGGCACCAGCCGCACAGGACCCACGCCCCTGGCTCCCCCGAGGTCCAACGCTTGGACCCCATATGGACCCTGCGGAGCGGAATCGGGCGGACTCGAGCGGAAAACCTCACCCTTCCCCATAGGCCCACTCCGAGAGAAACCGCCACGTTGGACCCCAGCGGACGTGTCAGGACTCCCTCGGGTGTCGCCTCCGAAGCCAGGGGTCGCGCGTTCGAATCGCGCCGGGACCGCTTCTCAGTTCAGCTGACCGCGAGGAGAGGCTGCTCGCCTCGTCGCCCGACGCGCACCTGTTGCGACGCGTTACGTGACTTCCGTTGACTCGAGGGGGCTTCTCTTCGAAGAGACGCGCGCTTGTCGTCAACCCCTTGAAGGAGTCGCGCCGTGATCGTCGGAGTCCCCAAAGAGATCAAGACCCGTGAGTACCGAGTTGGGCTGACCCCGGCCATCGTGAAGGCCTACCTGGCCGCGGGCCACCAGGTCTTCGTCGAGAAGTCTGCCGGTGAAGGCGCTGGCATTCCCGACTCCGAGTACGAGCGCGTGGGCGCGAAGCTGCTCAAGAGCGCCGATGAGCTGTGGAAGCGCGCCGAGCTGATCGTCAAGGTGAAGGAGCCCGTCGAGCCCGAGTACGAGCGCATGCAGGACGGGCAGATCATCTACACGTACTTCCACCTGGCCGCGGTGCCCGAGCTCGCCAAGGTGCTGCTGAAGAAGAAGATCGCCGCCGTCGCCTACGAGACCATTCAGCCCGAAGACGGCTCGCTGCCGCTGCTCAAGCCGATGTCGGAAGTGGCCGGGAAGATGGCCATTCAGGTCGGCGCCTCGTCGCTCGAAAAAGCGCACGGCGGCAAGGGCATCTTGCTGGGCGGCGTGCCCGGCGTTCGCCCCTGCAAGGTCACCATCATCGGTGGCGGCGTGGTAGGCACCTGCGCGGCGAAGGTCGCGGTGGGCATGGGCGCCGAAGTCACCCTGCTCGACGTCAACCTCGACCGGCTCACCTACCTCGATGACATCTTCCAGGGCCGGCTCAAGACGCTGATGAGCGACTCCGAGAACATCGCCCGCACAGTTCGCGAGGCCGACCTGGTGGTCGGTGCCGTGCTCATCCCCGGCGCCAAGGCCCCGAAGCTGGTCTCGAAGGACCTCATCAAGGAGATGTCGAAGGGCTCGGTGGTGGTCGACGTCGCTGTCGACCAGGGCGGCTGCATCGAGACCATCAAGGCCACCACCCACGACAACCCCACCTACGAGGTGTCGGGCGTCATTCACTACGGCGTCGCCAACATGCCCGGCGCGGTCCCGATGACCTCGACGTTCGCGCTGACCAACGCGACCAGGCCGTACGGGCGAACCATCGCCGACCTGGGCATCGTCGACGCCATCAAGAGCGACCCGGCCCTTGCGAAAGGCCTCAACACCTACGCGGGTCACGTCACCTACGCCGCCGTGGCCCGCGACCTGGGCTACGACTACGTGCCGATCGAGAAGGCCATCGATCAGGGCGCCAAAAAGAAGAAGTAGGCAGGTCGGGCTTGCTGGCCCCCGTGTCAATCTGACAACCGTGCGCAGCGGCGCCGCAGCCACTGTGTCATTCGCTTCACACCTGGCCTCTGGAATCGAAAGTGATTCCAGGGGCTTGTCGTTTTCTGAAGGCCGGCACCTCACCTGCAACCGGTCCTCCCCGCCACGGGAGCGGGCTGGTCCCGCCCCTGTGGCCTTCGTGGTCGAGCATCAGAAATAGCCGTGACGCTTCAGTCGTTTCACGGGCTTCACCTTCGCTGTTGAGTCTCTCTGGGGAGTCGAAACCATGTTCGCGTCTTCACGCAGTGACAGGACGAGGGCGGAGTTCGAGGCGCTGGTCGCTCCGTGGCTCGACAATCTGTACGCCGGCGGGCTGCGGCTGACCCGAAACGAGGGCGACGCCGAGGATCTCGTGCAGGACACCGTGATGCGCGCCTACCGCTTCTTCGACAAGTTCGAGCGGGGCACCAACTTCCGGGCCTGGCTCTTCAAGATCCTCACCAACACCTTCATCAACGGCTACCGGCGTCAGGTGAAAGAGCGTTCGCTGGGCGATGAGTCCGAGCGCCAGAGCGTCGAGGCGCAGTTCTTCTCGGCCGACACCACCGACCAGGCCCAGAACCCCGAAGACTATCTGCTGCAGCGGGTGATGAGCGAAGACGTGCTCAAGGCCATCGACGTGCTCCCCATCGACTTCCGCATGGTGGTGATCCTCGCCGACCTGCAGGAGTTCTCCTACAAGGAGATCGCCGAGATCCTCGACGTGCCCGTCGGGACGGTGATGAGCCGCCTGTTCAGGGGTCGACGGCAACTCGAGACCCAGCTGCGCCGTCGGGAAGATGGGCAGGTGCTGGCACCTCTCGACTTGAACGCGTACCGGGAGCGGAAGAAGCTGGGGTGACCGGGAGTTCAACCGGCACCCCATGAGCTGTCGCGACTTCGAACCGCTGGTGATGTCGTACCTCGATGGCGAGCTCGTCGAGGATGAGCGCCTTCGGGTCGAAGCGCACCTGACCAGCTGCTCCGGGTGTGCAGGCCGAATGAACGTCGCCCGCCACAACCGAACGCTAGTCAGGTCTCTCGGGCAGCAGGGCAGCCCCCGGGCGCCAGCGTCGCTGAGGGCCTCGGTCTTCTCGAGAATTCATGACGAAGGCCGGCGGCAACGGCAGCGGCGCGCGCTCAAGCTCTCAGCCGCCGCAGCAGGCGTGGCGCTGTGCGCCGTCGTCGGCCAGCAACAATGGCGCTCGTTTCAAAGGCGCCTCTACGTCGATGACGCCGCCACCCGGCACGCACGCAAGCTGCCGCTCGAGGTGCGCCTGCCACAGCCCGAAGCCCTCGAGGCGTGGTTCGACGGCAAGCTCGGTCACCGCGTCGCCGTGCCCTCGTTCCCCAACGCCACCGCCGCGGGCGCCAGGGTGCTCAACGTGCGCGAGAAGCAAGCAGCCTACATTCGCTATGACGCGCCGCACGGCGACGCCAGCCACCCCCGCCAGCTGGGCTTGTTCGTCTTCCCTGACAACGGCAATGACGTCGACGTCGGAGCGCGTGGGGCCCCCGACCTGCGCAACTCCAACGGGTACAACGTGGTGTCCTGGCGAGAGGGCGACCTCGTGTACCAGCTCGTGACCGACCTCGACGAACAGGACCTGAAGGACCTGCTGCCACCCGAGGCTGGCTCCCCGGGCGCCGAGACGAGAGCCGCGAGCCGCTTCGGCGGCCCTGGTGTGCCAGTTGAACCCCGACCGGCGATCGAGGTCAGGCCCGCTTCGTTTCAGCCAGCGCCGTAAGGTCGAGCACGTTCCGGCCTGAGTTGGGCCGTGCACACACGCCGAGCAGGATGTACCCATTGCGCTTCGTGGCGACCCGGTGGATATCGCCAGGTCTTCACGAGGCAGCGGGACGCTTCGCATTCGTTGACCCCCCAGAGGGCGGTCGGTAGCCTCTGCGCCACTCCATGTCCAAATCCGTACTCATCGTCGAGAAGGACGTCTCGCTGATGCACTCCGTGCGCGACGCGTTGGTGGGTCGCGGGTTCTCGGTCGAAGAGACCACCGACGGAAAGGGCGCCGCCGAGCTGATTCGTCGCAACAAGCCCGACTGCGTCGTGCTCGCCGTCGACCTGGACGCTGGCCAGAACGGCTACATCCTCTGCAAGAAGTTGAAGAGCGACGATGAGCTCAAGAGCGTTCCGGTGATCATCGTCGGAGACCCCAAGGGCTTCGCGCAGCACCAGAAGCTGAAGACCCGCGCCGAGGACTACGTCGGCAAACCGCTCGAGCCGAACGCCGTGGTCGATCACGTGGGCGCCCTGGTCGGCTTCCCTCCGGCCAGCCCGTCGCTCGCAGACGAAGGCTTCGACCCCTCCTCGCTGGTGGAGGACGACGAGTCACCCTCTGAAGAGCTGCCGCTCGAGCTGTCGACGAATGAAGAGACCGTCGCCAGCGCCGACCCCGACTTCGAGATGGTCGACGCCATGTTCGAGGACAAGCCCGATGCCCGCAGCGACGGTCTCGCGCGCCCTGCCCCGCCCGAAGAGATCTCCCTGTCGACGTCGCAGTTCGAAGACGACGAGGCTCCTCCCGAGAGGACCGTGGTGGGGGTTTTGCCGGTCGAGCCGCCGGTCACCGCGCCGCTCAAGATCGAGACCGCCAGGACCGACGCCGTCAAGGCCGTGAGCAGGCCATCGCCTCCGGCGACGAGAGAGGTCGAGCCGCGCAGAGAACCAGAGAAGAAGGCCGCGCACGTCTCTTCCCCGCCGGTCGCGCACGACGGAGCCGAGGTGCGCGAGCTGCGCGCCAGGGTCACGGAGCTGACCGGTGCGCTGGAGGACGCCAACCGTCGCGCTGAGGACCTCGAAGCCAGAGCGCGCGAGCTGCAGGCCGATCTCGAGGCTCGCCAGACCGATCTCGAGGCCGCGAGGTCGACCGGGGGCAAGAGCGACAAAGATCTCTTCGCCCTGCGGGACTCGGTCAACAAGAAGGACAAAGAGATTCTTCGGCTCAAGAACGAGCTCAACGCCAAAGAGAACGAGATCGTCGAGCTGCGCGAAAAAGAGAACGCGCTCGATCAGCAGGCCTCGGAGTCTTCCGGAGAGCTCGCCCGCAAGGACGCGCAGCTGAAGACCCTTCAAGCCAAGGCCGATCAGCTGACCGGCGAGCGCAAGAGACTGGACCAGCAGCTGGTGACCGCGCGGGAGGAGGCACGCTCGGCGAACGCGCGCCTCACGTCCCTGCAGAACGACTTCGACGCAATGCAGCCCCGCAGCCAGGAGCTGGAGCAGGAGCTGGAGGGCCTGCGCACCGACAAGAACGAGCTGGAGACCGCGCGGCAACAGGCAGAGACCGACCTGGCCGAGGCGCGCGGCGAGCTCGAGGCCCTCAAGGCGCAGGTCGACGAGCGCACCCGCGAGGCCGACGACGCACGCAACCAGCTCGAGCAGACCCAGATCGACCTCGACAGCGCCCGCAACCAGGTGAGCAGTCAAACCCAGGCCTTCGCGGACGAGATCTCGGGGCTGCGCCAGCGAATCGTCGAGCTCGAGGGCGAATCGCAGAGGCACGAAGGCCGCGCCGGCCGCTACCAGGCCCGACTCAAAGCGCTGCTGCAGGACGAAGACCGCGCGAAAGAGGCGCTCGAGCAGGCGCTCAACCGGCTCAAGCACCAGGGCGGTGAAGACGACGCGATCGAGATCGACGAGCTGGCCGAGGCCTGAGCGGCGAGCAACCGGGCGGGGCACGACTAGCCCTTCTTGGGCTCGTTCTTTCGCTGCAGCATCTTCCTCGCCATCTGCTGAATCGCGCCTGAGACGTTCTTGTCTTTCGCGAGCGCCTTGATGTCGGCCTCGGTGACCTGCGCGAGGAACTTCATGCTGACCTGCGCCGGCACCTTGGGGTTCTTCACCAGCGCCAGACGCACGGTGTATTTTCGAATCCACTGGCGGTTGCTGTAGATGACCCGCAGCACGTCTTCGTTGGCCGCGCGGTTCATGGCCTGCCCCATCACCTCTTGATCGGTGATGCGTGGGCTTCGAATGACGGCGGTCGCGACCAGCCGGTTCGAGTCGCGAATCAGCATCGTGCGCACCTCTTTGTTGCCCTTGTTCGCCAGCTTGATTCGCTCGGACACCGACATCTTGGCGATCTGCTGAATCAGCGTCAGCTTGACCTGCTCTTCCAACGGCGCGGCGGGCTTCTCGGGCACGCCCTCGGCGGTCGCCGCTGCCTCACCCGGCGCCGCCACCCCGAAGTCGGCGATGATCTGGTCGGCCGTGGGCCCCTTCGCGATGGGCTGCGCCGCCGCCTGCGGCCCGAACAGACGCACCCTGGCCGCCACCATCTGCGGCACCTCGGGCATGTCGACGCCGTTACGGACGGCGAAGTCGCAGACGCCGTCGATCAACGCGCCCGCCGAGACCGGGTTCGAGGCCAGCTGCGCGATGATCGGCTCGTAGCGCAGCAGGCGCAGCTGGTTCTGGCCGATCAGCTCTGCGGTCTTGAGGCTGCAGGCGGGCGCGATGCTGGCCACCGCCTCGTCCGGCGTCGACGAGTTGCTGATCAGCATCTCGGCGTAGGCGTCGTTGCCGGCGTACACCTCGAGGAACCAGCCCAGCACCACTGGCTGCACGCCCTCGTCGCGAAAGGCCGAGGCCACGATGCGGTCGGGCAGCGTCGAGGCCGTCTTGCCCGCGGTGTCGCGAACGGTGGCCTCGATGTCGTACATCAACATGAACAGCGCGCCGATCATGTCGGTCGGCGACAACGGCACCAGCCCCTTGGCCGCCATCATTCGAATCGGCACCGGCGCGTTGGGGTCGACGTGCTTGCGCATGTTGGGCGGCAAGAACTCGTCGGTGATGGGGCAGCCTCCGCCGCTGACCACCTCTTCGAAGACTTCGGGCTCGACTGCTGGGGTCTCGTCGCTCATGGCTGATTCCTTTCGCAGATGAGACGCAGCCCCTCGAGCGTGAGGAACTCGTCGATCTCATCGATGACCTTCGACTCGCCGGCGATCAGCGGGGCCAGCCCGCCCGTGGCGAACACCTTCACCGGAGCGCCGATCTCGCGCTTCATGCGCTCGCAGATGCCGTCGACCAGGGCCACGTACCCGTAGACCAGGCCGGCCTGCATCGAGTGCACGGTGTTGCGACCGATTACGCTGGGGGGCCGCGCGAACTCGACCTTCGGCAGCCGCGCCGCGTTGCGAGACAGCGCGTCCATCGAGATGGTGATGCCGGGGCAGATGGCGCCGCCGAGGTACTCACCCTTCGCGCTCACGCCGTCGAAGGTGGTCGCGGTGCCGAAGTCGACCACGATCAAGGCGCCGTCATGCCGGGCGCGCGCGGCGACGGCGTTGACGATGCGGTCGGCGCCGACCTCGCGCGGGTTGTCGTACAGAATCGGCATGCCTGTCTTCACCCCTGGGCCGACGAAGAGCGGGCGGGTGTGGAAGTAGCGGTCAGCCGTGCGCTCGAGGTGGAACTGCAGGGCCGGCACCACGCTCGAGACCGCGACGGCGTCAACGGCGGCCGGGTCGATGCCCCCGTGGGCCAACCACTGCATCAGCAGAATGCCGTACTCGTCCGAGGTTCGCCGCGGCGTCGTCTCGAGGCGCCAGTGCGAGAGCAGCTTCTTGCCCTGGTACACCCCCACCACGGTGTTCGTGTTCCCGACGTCGATGGCGAGCAGCATGTTGGTCCACAGCATAGCTGCGAAGCGCCCGGGCTGGCGTGTGGCCGCGCGCGTGGAGCGATCCGGGTCAGCGGAGAGCCAGCTCAGTCGCGCCGGCGCGGGCGAACGTGCTCCACGTCTCCGGCCAGGACCCGCTCGAGGCGGTCTCCTACCCGCAGCAGCAAGGCCCCGGACTCGTCGATGTCTTCGGCGACACCCGTCAGTTCACGGTTCTCGGTGCGGACCAGCACCTCGCGGCCGAGCGTGGACCAGCACCTCGCGGCCGAGCGTCGACGACGCAGCCTTCCAGGCGCTGCGCACCGGGCCGAACCCCTCGTCTTGCCAGACGTCGAGCCAGGCCTCGAGGCGCGTCAGCAGCGCCGCAGCGAACAGCGCGCGCGGCACCTTTTGCTGCCTCGCGATCATCACCGAGGTCGCCACCCCCTTCAGCTCGTCGGGGAAGTCGGCCTCGCTGGCGTTCAGGTTGACCCCGAGTCCCAGCACGATGAAGTGGACGCGCTCGGTATCTGCGGAGAGCTCGGTCAGAATGCCGGCCACCTTCTTGCCCCCCAGCTGCACGTCATTGGGCCACTTGATCTCGGCCTGCGCGCCCGAGTCCTTCAGCGTCTCGGCCAGCGCTACCGCGGCGAGCAGCGTCACCTCGGGCGCACGGGTCGGCGGCAACTCGGGCCTGAGCACCACCGACAGCGCCAGGTTCTTGCCCGGAGGCGAGACCCAGGCGCGCCCCCGCCGCCCCTTCCCTGCGGTCTGCGTCTCGGCGATCACGGCCTCGCCGTGCAGCGCGCCGTCCTGGGCCAGCGAGAAGGCCTCGGCGTTGGTCGAGCCGACGGCCTCGAAGTGATGCAGCGTGCGGCCGAGATCGCGGGTCGCCAGCAGGGGCAGCACCTCGAGCTCGGTGAGGCGGTCGGGCACCTCGAGCAGCCGGTAGCCCCGCGCAGGCTGCGCCTCGATGACGTACCCCAGCCCCCGCAGCGTCTCGACGTACTTCCACACCGCCGTCCGCGAGAGCCCGAGCTTGTCAGACAGGGTCGCGCCCGAGATGAAGTCGGTGCCGCCCTCGGCCAGAAAGCCGAGGATCATCTCTTCGTTCGACAGCTCGAGCTCAGCGGCTTCCACGGGAACCCCACGCTAACGGCCGGGGCCACCCCGTTTCAACCTCGCGCAGGTCGAGCATCGAGGCGCAGGTCAAGGTCCCACCACCGTTCAGGGCAGCGCCCCTCACCGCTGAGGCGGGGTCGCGCCCGAGCCCGCAGGTCGTGGTACGGCCTGAAACCGCTTGAGGGTCAACGACGACTGGGGCACCCGGCGAGCGCCGTCTTCGAGCGTGGTCGACAGACGCACGATGCCGACCCCGGGCGCGAAGGTCACCTCGTTGACCAACACGCGAGTCTGGTCAGCCCGGTTGCGGCTCTCGACGATCACACAGTCCTGGAACTTTCCCGCGGGGCCCTCGCACGAGGCGCCGGTCGAGATGATCTCGTAGGTCTCGATCGACGAGGGCGACACCACGTTGGTCCACCGGGTGCCGTTCTCGATCGGGTTTCGCAGCAGATAGCGCTTCTGGTCGCGCACGCCGAACGAGTCGGCCATCAGCTGGGCACCGGTGGAGTCTTCGATGACGCCGTCGACCGACTTGAGGATGGTCACTGTCAGCGCCCGGGTGTCGCCCAGCAGTGAGAACTCGTAGTCCCACGAGGTGCCAACCGTCATCGGGTAGTAATCGGCGGCGCCGCGCTGCTCCTCGACTGCGGTGGTGGGAGCGCCCGCAGGGGTCTTGACGCAGGCCATGGCGCCGATGGCGAAGACGGCCAGGACGACGAGCGCACGAGTCATGGTGAGGGGTCTTTCTGTGGGGAAGGCGCTGACCGTGGCCGCCTTCGAAGCTCGGCGAGGGCTCGTTCGGCAGAGCTGCGCATGGCGGGATCATCGTGGCCGCTGGCGACCGCGTCCAGATAGGCCTCGGCCTCGTCCCCGCCGATGGCGGCGAGCGCGAAGACGACGTCCCGCTGCACCTGGGGGCTCTTCCCGCGGGAAGCATCGATGATCGCGGGCACGCAGGAAGGGTTCTTCAGGTCCACCAGCAGGCCGATGGTGCGCCGCAGCACGTGCGGGTCGTCGGTCACCAGGCGCTTCACCAGCGCTGGCAGGGCCGCGGCGTCGCCCCTTCGCGCGAGGATTCGAACGGCCGCGGACTGTACGGGGCCGGTCCGTTCGGTGGCCTTCTGAATCACCGCCTCGTTCGATTGCCCGTCGAGCTCGATCGACGCGCGGGCCTCTGACGCGGCGTCATCGAGCGAAAGCTCGAGCGCCTGGAGCGCCGCAGCCTGCACCGCCTCGACCTGGTTGGACTCGGGCCGGGTCTGCCGAGACGCCTCTGCCTCGAAGCTCTCGGAGGCACCCTTCTGGCGCAGCGACAACACCACCACCGCGCTGCCCGGCAGCTCGACCTCGGGGTCAGGCTCGTCGATGCGCGCGGCGATGGCCAGCCGCCACGGTTTGCCCCCCTGAGGCGCCGGCTGCCCGTCTGCGGCCATCGAGAACCCGGCCCGCGAGAGCGCGCTGCTCAGGTGGCTCAGCAGCTGGGGGGCTTCCCACCCGATGATGTCACGGCCTTCGAAGAGATCGACCTCGACCTTCTGCACCAGCGGACGTTCGCCACGTGAGCAGCCCACACTCAGCAGCATGGCGAGGACCAGGAGGCGCATGGGCAGACCCAGGGCCGCTCAGCCCGGCTCGCCCTCGCCTGAGGTCGAGGGGCGTGTCGCCTCGGGACCCGAGGGCACCACCTGAGGATCGCCTGGAAGCGAAGCTGCGGGCTCTGTGGCCGCAAGACCCACCGGTCCAGCATGCCCCACCGGTCCAGCCTTCTGTCCACCCTCCCCGGGCCCTCCGGGGGCAGCGTGGCCAGCAGGTTGACCGACGTCCGGCGCTGCAGCAGCGGCTGGCAGAGAACCAACTGACGCTGGTTGAGCGTGTCCGGGTTCGGCTCCGGGCGCGGCGGCAGCCCCATCTCGGCGACCACCGCGGCGGCGACGACGGCGGCGGCGGCGGCGGCG
>VYLD01000276.1_pt1 | contig 16956 bp, 14 predicted proteins | sample 5114401 | NCBI WGS metagenome assembly VYLD01 (sample SAMN12291783, study PRJNA351875) | freshwater metagenome | isolation source: freshwater lake | place: USA: Michigan, Gull Lake | collected 2013-08-08 | reverse complement strand
AGAGAGGTCAGCCTGCACGGTCACCTCCACGCCGACCCTGGCGAGCCCGCGCGCCAGGGAGTGCAGGTTGCCGGCGCCGTAGTCGAACACCGTGGCCTGGGTGTTCATCGGCGCCCCTCGTTCATCGGGCGCACGGCTTCGGGGCAGCCGTCGAGGTCGGCGAGGGCGTTCGCCCAGCCCGGTGGCGTCGCGCGCGGGTTCATTGGTTGGCCTCGACCAGCGCGGCGAGGCAGGTGTCCATCGCCGCCTTTGGACCGATGGAGATGCGCACCGCGTCCCCGAGCCCTTCGAGCGCGGAGAACGCGCGCACCGAGACGCCGCGCTCGCGCATGCGGGCTGCGAGGTCGACGGCGTTGGTCGCGACGGGCACCAGCACGAAGTTGCCCTCGCTGGGGAGCGGGCGGAAGCCCTTCGCACTCAGCGCCTGCACGAAGCTGGCGCGAGACTGCTTCACCTCGTCGACGCCTCGCTGCACCCACGCGACGTCGTCCGAGAGCACCGCGACCGCCGCGCGCTCGGCGAGTCCGCCGACCTTGTACGGGCCGCGCGTCTTCTCGACCTGCTCGATGAGCTCGGCCGCGCCCACCGCGTACCCGACGCGCAGGCCGGCGAGGCCGTAGGCCTTCGAGAGCGTGCGCACCACCAGCAGGCGCTGAAGGCCCGGGGCCGCAGTGCTCCACGAAGGTCGCGCGGCGTACTCGATGTACGCCTCGTCGAGCACCACGATGGCGGTGGTGCGCTCGAGCAGCGCCTCGAGGAAGCCTTCGGGCAGTAGGGCCCCGGTGGGGTTGTTGGGAGCGCACAGATAGATGAGTCGCGCGCCGCTCTGGGCCAGCGCGTCGACCTCGAGGCGAACCGGCGTGGGGGTCAGGCCATTGGCGCGCGCGAACGACGAGACGATGGAGAACGTCGGCGGGCAGAAGGCCACCCGGTCCTGAGGCTCGCAGAACGCGCGGAAGGTGGCGTCGAGCACGTCGTCGCTGCCACAGCCGGTCACGATGTTCTCTGCCGAGGTGCCGGTGAGGCGAGCCAGCGCGAGTCGCAGGGCATCGGCGTAGGGCGACGGGTAGCGGGTGATGGCCGAGGGCGGGGGGGCGGCGAGCAGCGCGGTGACCGACGGGGGCACTCCGAAGAGGTTGGTGTTGTCGGTGAGGTCGAGGTCGCAGGGCGGGCGCGTCGGCAGGTAGCGCTGAATGGCGCGCAGCGTGGGCCGGGTGCGGAGCGATGAAGTCAGGTGAGGCTCGCTGACGCCGCGCAAGGCCGAGGCCGCTGCGGCATGAGCGGGTAGTCCTTCACTCGTCGCCAGGGCCACCACATCGCCGGCCATCGACGCAGCCGCCTGCGGAGTGACCGTCTGCCAGGTCTGCCAGCGCACGAAGTCCAGCACCGACAGGCCGCTGAAGCGGCGCCCGGCGCCCGCGGTGGGCAGCACGTGGTTGGCGCCGGTGAGGTAGTCGCCGAAGGCCACCGACGCCGAGTGCCCGACGAAGATGGTGCCGGCGTTGCGCACCTTCGGCACGAACGACGCGGCGTCCTTCAGGGCGAGCTGCAGGTGCTCGGCGGCGAAGGCCTCGACGAAGGGCCAGGCCTCGTCGAGCGAGGCCATCGACAGCACCGCCGCCCGGGTACGCAGGGCCGTCTCGATGGTGGCGTGGCGTGGTTGGGTGGGCAGCGAGCGGGTGAGCGCGTCGATGACCTGGGCGGCCAGCGACTCCGAGAGGGTGAGCGCGACCACGCAGGCGTCGACGTCGTGTTCGGCCTGCGCGAGCAGCTCGCGGGCGATGGCCTCGGGCGTAGCGGACTCGTCGGCGACCACCAGAATCTCGGAAGGGCCCGCGGGAGAGTCGATGCCCACTGTTCCGGCGACCTGGCGCTTGGCCTCGGCGACCCAGGCGTTGCCGGGGCCCACGATGCGGTCGACCCGGGGGACCGATGCGGTGCCGAAGGCGAGCGCGCCGATGGCCCCGGCGCCTCCCAGGGCGAACACCCGCGTGGCGCCGGCCAGACACGCGGCGGCCAGCACCACGTCAGACGGCAGGCCCGAGGGGCCGGGGGGAGAGCACACGATGATGTCCTTCACGCCGGCGGCCCGCGCAGGCACCACGCCCATCAGCACGCTCGACGGGTACGCGGCCTTGCCTCCGGGGGCGTAGACGCCGACGCGCTCGAAGGGGTCTGCGCGGCGACCGACGACGACGCCGGGCTCGACCTCGATCTCGGTGGGAGGCGGCAGCGACGCTTTGGCCACGCGTTCGAGGTTTCTGGCGGCGCGCTCGAGGCCGGCGCGAACGGCCGGGTCGAGGGCGTCCAGGGCACGTTGCCATTGAGCGCGGGGCACCTCGAGCTGCTCGAGCACCACGTGGTCGAAGTCGCGGGCGAAGCGCACCAGCGCGGCGTCGCCTTCGCGGCGCACGTCGTCGAGCTGGGTGGCCACCGAGGCCGTCACCTTCGCGTCGAGGGAAAAGCTGCGGTCGAGCAGGGCCGCGCGCGCGTCGACCGACAACGCCGCCAGCGGCCCGCGATAACGCACCAGGCTCATGGCATCAGCCTCTCGATGCGGGTGACGAGAATGCCCTCACACCCCAGGCCCTTGAGCGCCGCGACGGTCTTGTAGATGGACGCCGCTGGCACCACCGCGTGCATGGCGACGAAGCGGCTGCCGCCCAGCACCTCGCTCAAGGTGGGGCCGTTGAGGCCCGGCAGCTTTTCGCGCACCTCGTCGAGGCGATCCTTCGGCACGTTGGCCATCAGGTAGCGCTGGGTGCGCGCGCGCAGCACCGATGAGAGGGCGATGGTGAACTCCTGCACCTCGGGGCGCTGGGCGACCTCGTCGCGGCAGATGAGGCAGGCGCTGGAATCGAGCACCGTGGCGAGCTCGCGCAGACCATTCACCTTGAGGGTCGAGCCGGTCGAGGTGAGGTCGACCACGATGTCTGCGATGCCGAGGTGCGGAGCAATCTCAGCCGCGCCGCTCACTGGCACCACCTCGACGGGCTGGCCCTTCGACTCGAAGTACGCGCGGGTCAGTCGGGGGAAACAGGTGGCCACGCGGGGCTTGCCGGTGAGCTGCGCGATGGAGGTGAGGCCGCCGTCGTCCTTCGCGGCGACCACCAGGCGGCAGCGGCCGAACTCGAGGTTGAGCAGTTCGGTGAGCACCCGGCCGGACTCCTCGACGAGGTCGCTGCCGGTGATGCCGAGGTCAGCCGCGCCGTCGGCGACGAACTCGGGAATGTCTTGCGCGCGCACGAAGATGGCCTCGAAGTCGGCGCCCAGGGACGCGGTGAGGCTGCGCTCTGACTTCCCGCGAATGGGCAACCCGGCGTCGTCGAGCAGGGTCTTCACGTCGTCTTGCAACCGGCCTTTGTTGGGCAGCGCGATTCGGGTCATGGGGTCTTTCGGGTGGGTGTTCTTCAGCGGGGTGGAGGAGTCGACAGGCAAAGAGCACCGGCTGCATGAGCGCATCGCAGGGGCAGCCGGGTGGTGGGTGATGCTCGAGGGGTGTGAGGCGCCTTCAGCTCACCCGCGTGCACGCATGCCCATGAACCTGGCTGGCCCGATGGGAATGGTGATGCGCGTGATGGCTGGGGGCGAACGACACACAGGCTTCGTAGTGAGGCCGCTGGGCGGCTGTCAACCAGCGTCGCCGTTCATGGTCTTTCAGTCGTGTGGTGAGGTCTGCAGCAGGTGCCACGCGGAGCAAGAACATCGGGACGTCTGCTGGCTGGCGCGGCCCTGCTGTTCTCGGTGGCCGCCTGTGTTGCTTCAACCGATCTCCTTGCGAGCAACAACCTGCTCCCGAAGGCTGTCAGCCTTCACGGCGCCGGTCTCTGTGCCTGGGGTTGGATGGTGGTCGCTGGCCGGCGTGCTCCACGGGGGGGCGCTGGCGGCTGCTGGCGTTGGAGTGTGGGTCTCGGTGCTCGCGGTCGTTCATCGGGGCCCGACCATCGGGCCTTCGCTCGATTTCCTCGCGGCGCTGGCGCTGGTCTTTGCCGTCGGCGCGGGGCTGTGGTCGAGGCGTCGAATCGCTCAACTGCTCATCGGCGTCGCCACCGTGAGTGCGCTGCTGGCGTTGGTCGATGGTTGGGTTGATCTGGCCTTGCCAGCGGCGACTCGGCCCGCAGGTCTGCTGGGGAGTCGTTCGACCGCGGCTGCCTTCACCTGTGCAGCGCTCGCGCTGACGGTCGGGGTTCGTCGCCGGGCATGGCGAAACCTCGTCACCCTGGTGCTCGTCGCACTGCTCGTCGCGACCAGGAGCAGGGCGGGCTGGGGCGCGGCGCTCATCGGGGTCCTTCCCCTCGCCATCCTCAGCAGGCGCTGGGGGATGGTCATCGCGGCGGCTGTTGCCATCATCATGATGACCACGCTGCCCTGGCCGAACTGGCATTGGACTGGAGAGGCGCCTTTCTCGAGTTCATTCTCGAGCCTGCTCACGCTCGAACTCGGAGATCGCCTGGATGTCTGGCGGGCGACGCTGCGCCAATTGACGGTGATTGGCTGGGGATTGGGTGGGTTTGAGGCCCACTTTGAGTCGCCGTCAGTGACGACGCGCATCGAAGCGCCCCACAATGAGTTGTTACGTCTGGCGTTCGAGCTGGGAGTGCCTGGCACGGTCGGCGTGAGTGTGTTGGCAATCACTGCCTTTGCTCGACGATGGCGCCCGCGGACCCTTGTGGTTGGCGTTGCGCTGTTGATGTTGGCCGTCGCTGCGATAACGGGGAAGACGCTCTCAGAGCCACCAACCCTGATGGCTTGTGCAGTGCTGCTGGGCCTGCTGCTGCGCGGTCGAACGTCGCATGCACGAGCCATGAAAGGTACGGCGGCGTTGGCGATGTGTGTCTTTTCAGTGGCGACGATCTGGGTAGACCTGGCGCAGGTGCAAAGCTCGTGGCGTACCAGGAGTGCGATTGAACTCAGACAGAGGGGGCAGCTGCGGAGCGCCTGGGAAGAGCTCGAGCCCGCCCTCGGGACGAGCCGAGACCTGACACCATGGCTGCTGGCCATCGAACTGCTTTCGTACAGTGCAGACACCTGGAGGTGTCATGAGGTCGGAGCACGAGCGAAGGCTCGGTGGCCTGGTTCCCCTGTCCTGTCTCAGCGAGTGCGGGAGTGTGGACCCGGCCCTTGACCAGACGCTGGTTGTTCATCGATCATCCGCTGATGAGGGGCGTTCTCGCGATGATGATGACTGCGATGTGGGTGGGGTGCCAGTGCCAGGGCCAGCCTGTCGTCGATGGCGGTTTCGCGGGCGGCCCCGACGATGGATTCGCGGGTGGGCGGGTCGACGAAGGCACTGCCGGTGGCTCAGCCGGAGGTGCCCCGAGTGGCGGCGGTGGACCAACCGGCGGCGGAGGAGGTGAGTCTCTCGAGCCAGACGCGGGCCCACCTCTGCCGGCGGTTGGCTGCGAGGTACAACCGCTCGGCGCGCTGGCGACACCGGAATGTCAGCCACCTGCGGGGGCGTGCCGAAGTCAGTCTGACTGCGCGTCAGGCTTGTGTTTGCGATTGGCTGGCGGGGCCACCTGTACGAGGAAACCCTCGAAGGCTTGTCGGGCTACTGCGCACCTCAGCGGAGGACCCCGTGAGACTGCTCCAGACGATGGCCCTGATGACTGCGCTGGTTGCCTCGGCCAACCCAGACCAACTCTGCAGCCCGTATGACAAGGACCCGTCGAACAGGGACGGAGGATTGCCGCCAGACGGCGGGAATCCGCGCGATGATGCCCTGTGCTGCGACGGGAAAACCACGAACCCACGCTGCATGAACAAGTGTTCGCCACACGTTGGTGCGCCAGTCAACGTGTTGAATGGCATGGCGTGGCTGGAAAGGACCGACATCTCGGTGTCGATGCCCTGGGGTCCATCCTTTCGGTTCGGCAGGCACTATTCGACAGCCTGGGCCCAGGGGCGCGGGTCGACGTTGGAAGTCAGCAGCACCGGAATCGGGTGGATGCACACCTATCAGCCCTCCCTGCTGCTCGGACCCGCGCAGCCATCAAGTCGGGTGACGGTGCGCCTGGAAGACACCAGCGCCGAGGACTACTTCCTGACGGGAACGACGTACGCAGGGGAGAGCCCGGGGCGACGACTCACCTGGGACGCGACCTCTCGGTTGTATGTCGCCTCCCGCGAAGACGGCAGCGAGCTGGTGTTCGATGCCGGGGGCAAGCTCAGGGTGGTGCGCGCCGCCGACGGTGGCGAAGCACAACTTCGGTATGCCGGCGATGACGCCTCTTGCCTCACCTCTGCGACCCTGCCGGCCAACGCATTGTGTCGGGTCGACTTCCTCTTCGGCCGGGCCCTGTATTTCAGATACGCCGCTGGAAAACTCAGCCAGGTCGCGCTCGATGCCGCGTTCCAGCAGAACGTGGTGCGACTCGACGTCAGCGGAGGCCAGTTACAGCGCGCGACGGGCGCAGACGGTCGATGGGAAACGTACACCTATGCTTACAGTCAGCCGCACCTCGCCGCTCCCGGGACGATGGTGAGCCTCTTGACGTTGGCAAGCGACACCGACGGTGGCCTGGTGGAGTCCTTTACCTACCGCCTCCGGGCAGCCACGCCAGCCAGGGTCGAGGCCCATGAAACACCAGGGGAGCGCTGCACCTTCCAGTGGCCAGAGTGGAACGCCTCGCAGAACCCGCCGCTGGCGCGAGAGTCGACTGTTCGCGGCAGCCAGAATATTCGCTTCACCTTTGACAATGGGCAGGTCACCTCAACTTGTTATTTGAACAAAGATGGCCAATGCGACGTGACGAAGCTGCAAGAGTCCGTCCCCGCCGACGGCTGGTTCGGTCAGCGGTGCGAGCGCTCGTCTGACGGGTTCTTTCGCGTCCTCGAGCGCGACGCCCTGGGGCGGGTGACGGGCGACTACCCCGGAATGTCGAGCTGCGGGGCGCCAACGCCCGAGAGCCGCGCCCGCGGCGTCGAGTATGGCTACCTGGGCGACAAGACGCAGGTGTCCTTGACGAGTCGCCAGTCCGTCGACTCGAGCGCGCCGGCGGGCTTCCGGGCCTTTACGGCGCATGACTGGGCGCTCACGCCTGCACCTGCAGGCGCAGACCGACTGGCCTACAATCAACCGCCGTTGGCGACCCGACCCAGGCGCTCGGTGACGGTGGGCCGGACGCTGGCTGATACGGCTGGCGGGTGGACGACGCAGGTCCAGGTGCAGACGTCCCGCTTCGACTCGCAGAATCGCCTTGTCTCGGTCGACGGTGCTGGTGATGCTCGCGATGTCCGCGAGCGCGGCCGTCGACGCGCACGAGGGCCAAAAAACGCGGTGGGCCCCAACCAGAAATTTCTCAGGCCTGAACCCCCATCCAGTTTTCGCGGGTGAGAGTCGAAGGGCGACGAGTCTGAGGCATCGTCTCGTCGCACTCGCGGGCTCCGCCTGTGGCCGGGTCTGCCCTGTGATGGAGCTCGTCCCCTCCGCGCGCCCGTCCGTCCCACTCACGGCGACCTCTCGGCTCGGCGCTCGACACTCCCCGTTTCCTGCTTTGTTCCTCCTCTCCGTTCCAATAAAGCTTCAAGAGTTCCGTGAGGCTGGAAAGAATCTCGGAGTCGCGTGAAGCGGTAAACGCCCGAACTCAGGGCTTGATGAAGGGTCTCGCGCTCGGTTTTCCGCTTTGAATCCCTTATCCCTGACCAGTACAGCCCGATGCGCAGGCCCTGCGTGGGCGCCAGCTCGTCGAATTGCGACTTCTACGCCAACACCTACCTCGACGGCAGCCCGACCAACTCGACCTTCGAGAGCGGCGACCAGGGCTTCAACTCGCTGCTCGAGGAAGCCAACCAGTACGTCAACTTCCTGGCGTCGGCGTATACGTTTCGTGAGCTGTTCCAATCATCGCGCGTGAGCGAGCGAGACGGCATTCTCACCTTCATGTGGTACCTCGAGCGATATCTGCAATTGGCGCGCACCAGCGACCCGCAGGCGTACGCCACCCTCAGCCAGGACGCGTGCTGGCGAGAGGCCATCTTGTCGGTGTGGGACCGCGGCTGGTTCTATCTGACGGCGTCGGCCTCGTCGGCTTCGAGCCTGGGCATCAACGACGCGCGCCTGCGCACCCTGGTCGAGACCCCGTCGCTGCTGGCTGAGATTGATTCGCTGCGCGCCCTGCAATGCACTGGAGCGCCCTGACGGGCGAAGTCAAAGGTCGAGACGCCCTCAGCTGGCGCCAGCGCCGAGCGCTCTCTTGGCTGAGCGGGCATCAGGCTCGGCCAGCGCCAGCTCGAGCGACCGCCGCAGCTTCGCGCGCCCCCGGTGCAGCACCACGCGCAGCGTCCCGTCTTCCAGCGACAACACCTCGGCGGCCTCTTTCGGCGCCAGGCCCTCGACGTCACACAGGGTGACCGCGGCCCGCTGGGTGTCTGGCAGCGCCCGCAGCGCCACCTCGAGGGCCGACAGCAGCTCACGGTTCGACGCCGCGCGCTCGGGGTTGTCGGTCGACACGGTCCACGCTGGCACCGGCTCGACCCACCGGCCGATGGCGTCGAAGCGGCTGGCGGCGGGCTCTTCTTCCTCGGGCAGCACCGCTTCTTTGCGGGCGCTGCGGTTGAGCGCGCGGGCCTGGTTGAGGGCGATCTGCAGCACCCACGTCGACAGCCGGCTGCGGCCCTCGAAGCCTCGCAGCGACTCGAGCACCGTCATCCAGGTCTGCTGCACCAGGTCCTCCACGGTGGAATCGGTGACGAAGCGGCGCACCAGGCCCACCAGCGGCCGGTGCACGGACCGGCTGAAGGCGCTGAAGGCCTCTTCATCTCCGGCCTCGAGCGCGGCGATGAGGCGCGCGTCGTCGTCATGCACGGCGCCGCCACGCCCGAAAGGCAGACAACCCCGAGGTGTCTGGTGGTGACTGTAATTGTTTCAGGGCCAACACCGTCGCGCGGTATTGCTTCACGAAGCGCGAGCACTGGCGGCACCCGCTCAGGTGAACCCGCGCCACGCACCGGTGAAACAAGGGCACCGTGGGGTCGTCGAGGCGCTCGACGTTGCGGCTCAGGTCGCGACAACTGAAGAACATGCGGGTGAGTGTCGGCCACCCGTCGAGAGTTACCAACCACTGGGTGGGCGAACAAAATCAGGAACTTGGAGCCTGTGTTCGCGGTGCACCCTGCTCACCCGGCCCGTGTCGCAAGGGCGGGAACTCGTGGTCCTGCACCGGTCTGAAGCACCGAGGCGCCCGCGCCCGGGCAGCTGCTACGGTGACGCCATGACTGTGGTCGATGACGAGCTCGACCGGCGTGAGGTGCTTCGCCGCCTGCCAAGCTACGGCCCCGCTTGGGACGCGGCCATCGAGTACGGCATCGACCTGGCCCAGACCGAGCTCAACCTCGCGCTCACGCCCGAGCAGCGCATTCTACAGCTCGAGGCGTTGCTGGCGCTCCACGCAGAGCTCAGACCAGACGGACCCGCCCTTGACGACTCCAGCGATCTTCCGCCCGAGTGAGATCCTGCGGGTCCTCACGGACGCACAGGTCGAGTTCATCATCGTCGGTGGACTCGCCGCCATCGCGCATGGTGCGAGCCAGAGCACGCGTGACTTCGATGCAGTGGCGCCGCTCTCTGTCGAGAACTGCCAACGCATTCTTCGGGCGCTCGGGCCGTACGAACCGCGGTTCTACCAGTCGCTCAACAAGCCGCGCGTCGAGCGAACTGCTGAAGCCCTCGCCGAGTTCAGGAACCTGTACTTCGGGACCACCCTCGGAATCGTCGATCTGCTCGGAAGTCTCCCTCCCATCGGTGGGTTCGCAGAGGTCGCCGCGCGCGCCGTCGAGCTCCCCATGTTCGGGCGCAGCCATCGGGTCGTTGGTCTCGACGACCTCATCGAGGTGAAGACCTTCGTGGCTCGCCCAAAGGACAAACCGGTCGAGGTCGAACTTCGCGCGATTCGTGAACGGCTCAAGGCGCGCTGAGGGCGTATCGGTGTCGCCGGCCTGCCGCGGCGCGTGGGCCACACGCCACCCCCGCGCTTCCAGGTGCCCGAAGATACTGGTGACCCGCTGCTGGCATCGGTCGTGAAATGCCCGGCCGCCCATGTCCCTCTCCGTGGTCCTCCTCACCCTCGCCGCGCAGCAACCCGTCACCGTCAACATCTTGAGCGCCGTCGCGAAGGACCAGCGCATCGAAGGAGCCGAGGTGACGCTGCAACGGAACGGCGCCGCCTCGGCGGTTGGAATGACGACGCTGGCCGGCGTGGCCACGGTGTCGCCCACGTTCTCGGACACCGACGACGGCGTGCTGCTCATCGTGAAGAAGCCCGGCTACTCGACGCTGGTCACGCGCTGCCCGTGCCAGGGCATGACGTATGCGCTGTCGCCGGTGATGCGCAGCCTCGACGGCCTGCGGGTGGTCTTGAGCTGGGGCCGCTCGCCGATGGACCTCGACCTGCACGCCGTCTTCGCCGACAACCACGTCTCCTTTCAGCAGCGCCTGGGTCGCGACGCGAACCTCGACGTCGACGACACCGACGCCTTCGGGCCCGAGACCATCACCATCGAAAAGAAGGCGTTTGGCCAGCCATACCTGTTCGCTGTGCACGACTTCTCCAACCGCTTGCTGAGCGACCGGGCCGCGCTCGCCGAGAGCGGCGCGAAGGTCTTCGTCTACGTCGGCCAGACGCTCATTCGGCGCTACGAGGTGCCCACGTCGGCGCAGGGCACGGTGTGGACGGTGTTCACCATCGATGGCCAGGGCAATCTGTATGACGTCAACCGACTCACCCCTGGCCCCGCGGATCCAGCAGCGCTGGTGTTCGAGGGGCTTCGCATGATGCCGAGCTGGGCCGGGGTGCGCGTGACGCCCGGAGAGTCGGCTCCGCTCGCGAAGTCGATGTCGTATGGCCCACCGTCTTCACACGGCATTGACGCCAACCAGATCAACGCCGATGGTGAGCGCGCGTACCACGCTGGACGCCTCGAGGAGTCGGTCAAGTTGTACCAGCGCGCCATCGAACTCTCGCCAGACCACGGGCAGGCGTACTCGAACCTGGGCCTCGCCTTTCGGAAGCTGGGCTACACCGCCGAGGCCTTGTGGGCCAACCGCAAGTCCATCGCGCTCGCCTCGGGCCCCGACGCCAACGTGGTGCGCGCCAGCAGCTATTACAACATCGCGCGCATCTATGAAGCCGAGGGCCAGTTCGCCGATGCGCTGGTGCAGTACCAGCTCGCCGCGAAGGAACGCCCGTCGAAGGTCTACGCCGACGCCCAGAAGCGCATGCTGGCGAAGCAGTAGGACTGGCTCCGCCATGAACGCCTTGTTGCTGGTGGTGCTCTGTGCAGCGCCCGTCGCGTGGACCGCCCGCGCCGGTTGGCCACACCCGCTCTCGACGGTGCAAGACTTCGACGTCGCGTCCCGCGCCGAGGGCTTTGCGTTCGCCGAAGCCCTGGCTGCGCTGCCCGTCGACCCTCGAAGCCGGGTGGGCCTGAAGCACGCAGACCTGTCTGCGCTCGAGCTGTGGAAGCGCGGTCGCCAGGCCGTGGTGGTCGAGAACCTGCGGCGCGCGATGGCCACCTGCCACCCGGGTGAGCTGTTGTGCCTGACGAAGAGTCCGTCGTCCTTCGACGAGCTCGCGGGCACTGCGACGCCGATGCTCGAGGCGTTGCCCGTGGAGTACGCACGATGGCGCGAAGACGCGCGCGGGTTCCACGCCACGTACGTGCTCGAGCTGGCCCGCCTCGCGATGGTCTCGTCACGCACCTCGAGTGAGGTCGCGCTGCTCGACGCGAACGAGCTGAACGGTGAGACCTTCGCTGACCGCCACTTCCTCTTGACCTTCGACGACGGGCCGACCCCTGCGCGCGGCGAGACGGACGCGTTGCTGCCGGTCTTGAGCGCGCTCGACCTGCACACCCAGTTCTTCGTGGTGGGAGACGCCATGCGCGCCCGCCACCCCGCGAAGGCGCTCTCCGAGGGGCAGTGCGTCGGCTCTCATGGCAACTCACACCAGAGTCACACCACCAACCTTCCAGTGGCCGCGCAGCTCGAGGGCTGGAACCGCGAGCTCGCACAATCCGTCGGTCCGGTGCGCTGGTTCCGCCCACCGTATGGCCAACGCACCCTGGCGCAGACGCAGGCGCTGGCGACGCAGGGCGTGGGGGTGATGCTGTGGAACATCGACTCGCAGGACTGGCAGGCCCCGGCCGACGTCGCGCGACTCGAGGGCCTGGTGCTCACGCTGATGCTGCTCTGGCGTCGTGGCGTGGTGCTGTTCCACGACGTTCACCCGGTCGCGAGGCGAACCGTGCCCGGCCTCGTCCGAGCGTTGGGCCCTGGGGTGGCGTGGCAAGACTGTCGCGAACTGACGGCGATGTGATTCCAGCTCGGTCGCTGCCGGGAAGTCCTTGGTGGAGGAGCCGGGCTTCAACGGATGATTGTGCGCATCGATCTCGCCAATCCATACTCCGCAGCTTCAGATGAGCTCCGCGCCCAACCCGAAACAGCACCTCGGCGGTCTGGCGAATCTCCACGGCAGCAGCTTCGAGGACCACTTCGGAGCCTGGCGAGTCGTGCTGGGGCTCGACAGGCTGAGAGTGAAGCTCGACACGAGGCTTGCACTCCAGCCGAAGGATTCCCACGTCGACGACTGGGTCGAAGCGACGAACCAGGAACGGCATCACTTCCAACTCAAGAACAAGAAGGTGGTGCGCTGGAGCGAGGCTCGACATAAGTTTGAGAACGAACTGTCGGGTGGAGCAACCAGCGTCTGTCTTGTGGTCTCCAACACCAGGGAGCGCTCCCAGTTGCTTCGTTCAAAAACGCGGGCGGCTCGCGCAAGGGTGATGGTTTTTCCTGCGGCGCTGAAGCCTATACGCGTCGTGGCTGGTGGCGGCGCGCGACGTGTCCGGGCCACGGCGGCGGCGCCGTCCATGGTGGGAACGAAAGGGAAGGCGGTAGTGGAGAATCAACTACGTTGGCGCGGGCTGGTTGACGGAGGCAGACATGTTCGGTTGGTCGAAGAGAGCAATGACTGGGGCAGTCCTGCAGATTGTTGGAGTCGGCACTGCGGTGCAGGCCAATTTCGCGCTCCAGGCGATGCATCGGGAACTGAAGGGGGTTGATCCCGAAATCGCATGGGGCTCAATCGACGGCTGGTTGACGTTGGTCGTTCGCATGCGCGTTGCGCCGGCGCTGGCCGGAATCATCACGATTGTCATCACTGCAACGAACCGCTGGCGCGGAAAAGGCGAGCGGGCCGTCACCATCTCAGCGGTGGTCATCGCCGTTCCCCCGCTGGTGTTCGTGGTTTTGGGGCGAACCTGACGCCGCGGCGGAAACCCTGAACTCGTCTTTCCCCTGACCTGACCTACACTCGGCCACGAGATGCCGAAGCCCTCGACTCACCTGCCCGCCGGCACCGTGGAAGAAGGTCGCGGTCCCGCCAGCGTTCACCCCCTCGGCGCCGCACGAGCGAACGCTCTCGAGGGTGATGTTCGTGAGCGCGAGGCTCGGGTTCGTGCAGGGAACCCAGGGCACGTACCGCACGCGTGACAGAGGGGAGACCTGGGAGCACGTGGTGTGGCCCGAAAAGGCGAAGCGCATGATGGCGGCGCTCGGCGCTCACCGTGTGCTCGTCAGCGACCGCGCAGCGAAGGCGCCTGATGAGGGGCTCGTCGACCTCTCTGAGTCGCTCGTACCGCGCGGCGGCGGCGCAGTGGGTCTCTCAGGCGAACGGGTCGACGCGATCGTCCGTGAGCTGCGGATGCGCTGCCAGAGTGCGAGGCGCTGAGCCCGCCTGAAACGGCGTGCCCTGCCAGACGAGGCGTTTTGGCGCTCCCGGCGACCGACTCGACCGCGCCCGTCACCGCCCCCGACAGGCCAACGCCCAATCGCCTACCCTGCCACCCCTTGGGAAACGCAGGCTTCTTCAACCTAGGCGTTCTGCCAACTTTGTCCGAGGGACCAACGACATCCGCGACTGCAAGAAGGCCGACGTTCTCTTGTACAAGCCTGGAGGCTTTCTCCGTCGCTGATGATGCTTCGAAGAGCTCGAGCACCACTTTGTCGATGGACACGAGGACGAGGGCCACGCCGGCTGTAGTGATCGAGCTGGCGCGCTCGCTCCGCTCCAGGCGGGGAGCGTCGAGGCCTGAACAACGTCGTCAACGCGAAAGCGACGAGCTCGAGCGCGCACGTGGTGACGACAACGGACGATGAGAGCCCGTGTCGCGCACTCCGTCGAACGCCACGAGGGCAACGCCGGCGAGGTGCACGTCGAGCAGCTCGAGCTGCTCAACCTCTGGGCCCACTGCGAGCAGGCGGCGCGGGCTCGAGCCGGTGAGTCCGGCGCAGGCCTCGCGTAGAGTCACCGACGTGAAGCGCGCTGCTGCCTTCGTGCTGGTGATGCTCGCGATGTCCGCGAGCGCGGCCGTCGACGCGCACGAGGGCCAAAAAACGCAGTGGGCCCCAACGGGTGTGGATCGGATCGTGAGCATCAGCTGAACTGATCGGCCATGGCGTGCGGTCTCTTCCCGGGAGGGGATGGGTGAGGCAGATGGAGGCATGGCCAAGATCACCCTCGAGGTTCCGGACGATGTCGCCGAGATGTTCAAGGCCCTCGAGGCTCGACTGAAATCGCTCGAGGCGGACAAGACTGGCGCAGCACCCGCTGTGAAGGAGTCGGAGGTGGACCTGGTCACCTCGGGGATCGCACTCGAGTTGAAGCGGAGGGGACTTCAAGCCCTCGAAATCGACACCGAGTTCGTCCTCGTCGACGGGAGGCGGCACAAGCGCGTCTTCAAGGCCGAAGCGACGTACTACGCGAAAGAAGGAACGGTCCGAGTGACGCGAAGCCTGTTTCGAGAGTGCGGTGTCAGAAACGCGAAGACGATCGATCCTGTTGCGGCGCGCATGGGCACAGTGGGCACCTGGTTGCCTGAAGTCGCGAAGGCGGCCGCTTTTCTGCTTCAGCAGGGGACGTCGCGCGAGGCAGAGGATACGTCGAAGGCGACGTCGGTGCTGCCGTTCTCGCGCAGCAGCTTCCTTCGCTTGGCGCACGCGGTAGGTGCGCTGCACGACGCTGTGAGGGACGAAGTTGAAGACGAGTTGGTCAAGCGTTGCGTCATTCCAGACAAGGCGCGCAGCCTCTCGGTGTCGATGGACCGGGTGGCGGTGCCGATGGAAGAGCCGCGACCGCGGCCGGCGGGGCGGCCGAAGAAGGGCGCCGCCAAACGCCCAATCGAGAGGGTATGGCGCATGGCGTACGTCGGAACGCTGACCTTCCACGACCGGGAGGGAAACGCGCTCCACACCATCCGCTACGGGCGCATGCCTGGGCTGGGATGCGACGACCTGTTGGGCCGAATGTACGCCGATGCCAAGGCGTTCCTGGAGCGCGGCGCGCACGTGAAGATTGCGCTTCTGTCGGACGGCGCGAAGGAGATGGTGGATAGCCTTGCTGCCGTCTTCAATCGCGAGACGCTTGAGGTCGATGTTCACCAACACATCGACCTCTGGCACGTCGTCGAGAAGCTCGGAGCCGCTGCGCGAGTGATTGACTCAGACGGAGCTTCCGCAATCCTCACACGCTGGAAGCTGCTGCTGCTCAACAGTGAGACGGCTGTCTCGAGGATTCTCAACGAACTCCACGCATCGGGGCTGCGCGAACACCGGGTCGGCGACGGCCGGCCGGTCCACGACGCCATCACGTATCTCCAGAATCACGGCTCGCGGATGGACTTCGTCGCCGCCCGCGCAGCAGGACTGCCCATCGGGAGCGGGAACGTCGAGGCGACGTGCAAGAGCCTCGTCGGCCAGCGGCTCGTCAGGACCGGCTCGCGTTGGCTCGAGACCACCGGGCAACACATCATCGATCTTCGCGCACTCGCATTGAGCGATCGCTTCGACGATGCGATGGAACTCACTCTCGCGCCCCTCGTTCGTCACATCAGGCGGGCCGCTTGATCAGCATGAGAGGCACACCCACGCCGTCCCTCGGATACTGGAAGTACAACAACAACTCGGGCCGGGCCCCGAACCAACTGGTGCGATGAAAGCGCGCTCCCTCCTCGGCCTCTGCGTTGCTGCAGGGCTGGTTTCATCTGCGCCAGCGAAGAAGTCCGAGCCGGTGATCACTCTGAGTTCGGCACAGCTGACGTGCTTGCTCGAGGGCTATTCCCTGCTGAAGGGGAGTTTGGCGGTCGACCAAAAATACCGCGCACACATCAGCACCGCGCTCGCGTGCGAAGTTGAACTAGCACCTGAGAGAGAGGGCAAGGGCGGTGGTGTTGCTGTGCGCTTCCTGCCCGACGCTGGCTATGAAGTTCTCCGCACAAAATAACGACGAGCTGAGTGGGCTGGCAGAGCGAGACGCTCTGGACTACGCGGCCCTGCGCTTGAGGCGCTCTCTGTCGAGGAGAGCGTCGATGAAGGCCAACACCTGACGCTTCTCGGCGGCGGGCAAGTCCTGGACAGCGCGAAGGCGCCGGTCGAGGCGGGAGTCAGGCGTCTTGCGGCGGGCCTTGCCGGCGGCGAGGCCATGCAGCTCGTCAGCTGAGACGCCGAGCGCGCGAGCGAGGACGGGCATCAGCTTGGTGGGCGGGTGCTCCGTCTGGGCCGCACCATCGCGCTGCTGCAGCAGTACCAGCGGCCGGTGAAGACGGTGCAGCACCGTGGGACACCCGTCGAGTACGTCGAGGTGACGCTCTCCGACATCGCCACCGCCAACCGCCTGGTGGCCTCGGTGCTGGGCTGCAGCCTCGACGACTTGCCGCCGCAGACGAGGAAACTCCTCACCGCGCTGGACTCGTGGGTGGCGCGCGGGTGCACGCTGCAGGGCGTGACGCGGGCCGAGTACCGCTTCACGCGGCGGCAGGTGCGCGAGGCCCTGCACCTCGGCGACACGCAGCTGAAGCTGCACCTGGGGCGGCTGGCGGAGCTGGAGTACCTGCGAGTCCTGCGCGGGCGCGAGGGCGGCTTCGAGTACGTGCTGCTGTACGAGGCCTCTGGTGACGGTGGCC
>VYLD01000281.1_pt1 | contig 16988 bp, 34 predicted proteins | sample 5114401 | NCBI WGS metagenome assembly VYLD01 (sample SAMN12291783, study PRJNA351875) | freshwater metagenome | isolation source: freshwater lake | place: USA: Michigan, Gull Lake | collected 2013-08-08 | reverse complement strand
GTGACGGTGCGCGCCGCGCTCGAGGCCTACCGCGAGCTGCGCGACGCGAGCCCCCGGCCCATCGGCGGCCAGTCGACCGAGCACTACATGCTGCGGCACCTGGACGACGCGCTGGGCGAGGAGGCGGTCGAGGCCCTGACACCGAAGCGCCTCGCGTCGTGGGCGCGCACGCGCCGCACCGAAGGCGCCGGTGGCTACACCGTCGGGATGGAGCTGTCGAAGCTGGGGACGGCGCTGAAGTTCGCCTCGATCGGACTGCACCAAGCGCTGCCCGATGTCGTGACAGCGGCGCGCCCGATGCTGACCCACCTGCAGCTCATCGGGCCGGGCACGGAGCGCGACCGCAGGCTCGTGGGCGACGAGGAGGTGCGGCTGCTGGCGGCGGCGCCGGCGTGGCTGGGTGACGTGATTCGGTTCGCGCTCGCCACCGCGATGCGGCGCGGCGAGATCGCGCGCCTGCTGTGGACCGACCTCGACGAGGCCAAGCGCCTGGTGCTGATCCGCGACCGGAAGGATCCGAGGCGCAAGGCGGGCAACCATCAGCACGTCCCGCTGCTTGAGCTCGCCGGCCACGATGCGTGGGCGATCGCGCAGCGCCAGCCGCGGGTGAGCGAGCGGATCTTCCCGTACTCGGTCGAAAAGATCACCGACACCTTCGGCGTCGTCTGCGGCGTGGCCGGGATCAAGGATCTGCACCTGCACGACCTGCGCCATGAAGCCACGAGCCGGCTCTTCGAGGCCGGCTACACCATTGAACAGGCCGCGTTGGTCACGGGGCACAAGAACTGGAAGATGCTGCAGCGGTACACGCAGCTCAGGCCGGAGTCCCTGCACCGGCCCGTGCCCGCCCCCGGCACGAGTCTAGGTAAGTCGCCACGTCCCGGTAGTCGCACCAGCGCCGGCCCCCGTCCAAGTAAGTCGGCAAGGGGAACGTCTCCGCGCTGATCTGGTTGCGCACGGCGCCCGGCGTCAGGCCCAGCACCTCGGCCATCTGCTCGACGTTCAAGCGCAGGCCGTAACGTTCGATGAGGTAGGCGGCGGATAGCAAACTCACTTCGTTTCTCCCCTCGGCAGCACCCCGGCCCCCATCGCCGCGCGCAGTGCCGCACGAATGCACGCTCGCACATCGTCGTCGATGTCCGTCGCGTTGTAGACGTACCCCGACTGCTCGCAGTCTGCCCACGCGAGCAGATGCGCTTCGCACGCCGCATCGACCATCTCGTCGGTGATATAAGCGGGGGCGGGGTGGGCGAGGTCAGCGCGGACGTACTCCACCTCGACTGCCATCACGGAATCTTGGCACCAAGTAATCTCGGCATCAACGCCGTGCGGGAACGGCTCTTCTTCGTCACCGTCGCAGTCGCTGACCTGAAGCCATATCCGCTCTGGCGCGGTGGTGACGACCTGCGGCAGCTTCTCGTCGCTCATCGCCCGCCCCCGATCTGCTCGATCTGCGCGCGGAGTGCGTCGATCACTTCCGGGCACCACACGGTGATGGCCTCGACGGTCCCGTCGGCGGAGTCGGTGACGCCACCATGTACCTGCTCGCAGAACTCCAACGCCATCCGCATCGCCTCCACGCACGCGGCGGTCGGCTCGGTGGGCGCGGGGTGGGTGTAGAGCCGTGTCCCCATCGGCAAGCCGTGCCCCGCGTTGGTCAGCGCAGCGCCCGGTGAGCCGAATATCTCGCACACCACGGCCACCGGCTCGCTCGTCAGCGCAGCAGGCAGGGCGGGCGCGGGGCGGGCGTAGAGCGGGGTGCCCTCGGGCAGCACGACCCCGCTCGGCGTCCAACGGATGTTGTTGGTCAGCGAGTCGTACTCGACCCAGCCCACCGGCTCGCTCGGCACCTCGGTGGGCGCGGGGTGGGCGTAGAGCGGCGTGACTCTCACCACAAAATCTCTGCCGCGATTCTGCTCACGAAGGTTTGCTGCCCGTAGGTCTGCCGCCAGCTTGGTCAGACTGACGTCTTGCACTCTGTCATCTACGAGTGTTGCCCACGCGCTCGGCTCCGCGCTCGGTGCGGGCGGGGCGACTGCCATCATCGCGTCTGCTCCTTTGCCGACAGCAAGATCAGCCGACGCTCCGCTTCCCGCGCCATGTCGGCCTCGCTACAAGACGAATCACTTACCGCAGCCGCAACCCGGTATGCGATCTCCGCTCTCACCCAATCCATCAGCGCTTCCAGTAGTTCTTGGTTCATTTCTGCTCCTTCGCCGCGAGGGCGTCGATGTAGTCCGTCAGTGCGGCATGCGCTGCCTCCGCCTGCGCGCTGGTCGTGTAGTGCAGCGTGACAGCACCGCAATCTCCGCCGACCATGACGGACCCGGTGTAACCGGTGGCTACAGTCCGCAGCAGCGCCGCCAGCGCGTCGCGCTCGGCGCGTAGAGCGCTAACATCGGTCTCATACCTGCGTGAACGACGCTGCGCTTCGTTTTCCCATGTGCGAGCGCGGTTCATCGCCTCGTCCCGCTCCCGCTCGGCCGCTTCCAGCCGGTCGATTAGCCGCGTCACGACGTCGGGCGAGGCGGCGGCGATGTAGGCGGCGTTGGCGACACCCTCCGGGTGGTCCCTGTCTTCGTCCTCTAAGTGGACGCAGACCCGGGCAAACTCGTGCCACCCACCAAGCCTGGCGTCTATGAGTTGCCAGTTGTCTGTTTCATCGCGTGCGCCAAGAGTCCACGGGCCTTTCGTCGCAGCCTGCGCGGCCTCGCGCAGCCGCTTGATGTCGTCGTCGGTCATGCCAGCGCTTCCACCGCTTCCCACACGCTTGAGACAACTGCGTGCGAGTGATGCACAAGCCACGGGCTCAACGGTTTGCCGCTTTTATCAATGACGACCACCCGTTTCCCAATCCGATGTGCATAAAACATTTCCATTGCCGTGCCTACAGACGGCCGGTCAAAATAGACGAGCACTGTGTGACACTGATCAATGTCCTCAATATCGCCCGCGACAATTTCCTCTGCGATTCCGGGTTTAAGTTCCCGGCCGCGATAGTCGCGTCGCATGGGGTCAAGGCAACGTCCCGGAAGCGCCGCTTTGATCTGTTCGCGCCATCCGGTGCAGTCATCGTCACTTCGCCCATTTATCGGGCCACACAAATAAACTTGATGCATCATTTCGTCCTAAGAAAACGAGCAATTAAAAAAGCCCAAGCCGCGCCGCCCGCGACCTTCGCCGCAAACTGGAGCGCGACAATTTGCGGCATGAACGTGCCCCACGCCACCGTCGGGAAAACGAACGAGTCGACCAGCGCGCCTGCCGCATTGCTGCCGTTGCTGCGCTGCAGGTACGGGCGGTCGCGCAGCAGGTGGTAGGTCATTGCGTCGACGAGCGCGGCGCAGGTGAACGCTGCGACCGAGGCCGCCGCGATCTTGCCTGCCGCGGGGTTTAGCACCCAGGAGATCGCGCCTGCTGCGGCGATCAGGCAGAGCATCCGCGGCCACAGGCCAGGGCCGCGCCAGCGGTCGTGCAGGTGGTCGCGCAGCGACAGATCTAGGCCGATGAACAGAAACGCATTGATCGGCGAGACCCAAGGGCCGAACGCGGCCACGGTCAAGTTCGCGACGACGAGGGCAAACAGGTAGATCAGAACAGCGAGCACAGGGTCTCCTGGATGGGTTGGCGCTCCCAACGTGGGGGCGCGTTGACGGATTCGATGCGGGCGCGCATCACGGCCGCGCGCGCCTCTTTGGTGGGCGGCGAGTAAGTGCCTCGCCATGCGCTGTCGATGCCGATGTTCCGGGCGATGTTGGTGGAGTCGGCTGAGGCCAGCGGCAAGCGCGAGAAGACCCTCGGGTCGAGCATCCGCAGGCCGTGCAGGCGCGCCCTGGGGAACCCTTCGGGATCGCATGCGGTCTGCATTGCCTCGGCGATCCGCCCCCACCACGGGGCGTCCCCGACCGTCGAGAACTGGCCTGAGCTGCCCAGCGCGACGCGCCGGTAGCGACCGACAAGGGCGGCCAGTCGCTCGAGCGACTCGTGCATGTGCCAGACCGGCACGCCAACATCCCCAAGCGGCCATTCAGCGAGCAGCGCGTCGTTGTCGGCCTCGCCGCCGTCGATCACGTCCGGGATCACCACGAAGTCGCAGGACGGGTGCTTTGCGACGTCTGCGGCCCACGAGTAGAACGGCCGCCAGTCGGCGATCGGCTCGCCGGCGCGCCACGCCGAAAACGCTCCGTTGTCCACCGCGAAGGACTGGCAGACGTCGACCACGAGCGACAGGTTCCGCGCGTCGCGGAACGAGACGAAGGCATGGCCGCCGCTAACCGCCGCTGCTGCTGCAGTGTCGGGCGTGATCGGCAGGCCGTGGTAGTGGATCACGCAGCCTCCCGCACCGGCTCAACGAAGCGCGCGACCACGGCAACCACGCCCCGGCCGATCGCGACCTCGTGCTCGGCTGGGGTGAGTTGATAGGTGGGGCGGGGCATCACGCAGCCTCAACCTCGAGCAGTTCCCCAACCCGGCCCAGCTTGTCCTGCCCCCGCATCACCACCTGCAGCGCGTCAAGCAGCTCCGCGCGCGAGTGCATGAGCTGCATCTCATCGACGAGCACCAGCGCGACGCCCAGCGCGGTAAACTCGGGGCCGCTCGCGCCCCACTGGCCAAGCCGCGCGTGCCGGGCGTGGATGGCGGCCAGCGCGCGGGCAGCGGTCTCCATCGCGGCGACGGCCTCGGGGTGGTGCCGGTGCGCGAGCACCGAGCCCCAGTTCACCCGGGTGGTCAGCGTGCGCCACGCCTCCGAGTCGGCGGTGCCGACGCGGAATCGCTCGAGGTCCAGGTGCGGCACGAGCTGCAGCGACACCTCCTCGGCGGCCGAATGCCGGAACACCGGCGGGATGCGCAGCGCGCGCGGGCGGTAGGCCTTGCGGGGGCGGGCGGAGCGGGGCATGGTCAGGCCTCCGACGGTTCCGGGTCGATCGCCAGCTCGGACTGCCACTCCTCGCCGGCGGTCTCGACCGGGTCGCCGGCCGTCAGCATCTCGACCAGCGTCTCCTGCGCGGCGACGTGCGCCTTGTAGCGGTCGCGCGCGACGTGGCGGATTGCCTGGGCCGGCGATGCGGCGCGGACAAGTCGGGCCTCGCCATCCTCGGCGGCAGTCACGATGTAGATTCGGGTCAGGGTGGCCATGTGGCTCTCGCGAGTGGTTGTAGGTGCCGGCGTCTCACCGGTCGGGCCGTCTGCACGGCTGCATCGCGTTACGCGGGATGAAGGCGGTCAAGGGCTCCCGCGCCGCGACTGGCCCAGATGGCGCTCTGTGGCCTGGCGTCGGGTTACTCGTCGGCCTGCATTGAGGTCAGTTCTTCGAGGCGCACCGCCGCCATCGCGGCGAGCTCGTCGCGGTCCTCGGCGCTCTCGACCCGCGGGATCAGCGCGCGCACGATCGCAAGGCCGTCAGGGTGCTCGGCCTGCCGGATGTGCTGCTCGACCTGGTCGAACGTCGGCGGGGGCGCCGGCACCTCGGTGGCATCGACCACGGCGTCGGTAGCCGCGATGCGCCGGTTCAGGTCAGCGACCGCGCCGGTGCTCGATCGCGGCGTGATGTCGCGCGCCTCGCGCATGCGCTCCGCCTCGTCCTGGTCGTAGATCCCGACAAAGCCGAACGCCAGCCGCGCGCACTGGATCGTGGCCTTGTGGCGCAGCATCCGCCGCGGGTGCGACTGCCACGGCCCGGTGCCGCGCTTGCACTCGGCCATGTACTCGCGCGTGCGGATCGGGTGCGAGCGGTCCTTGCGGTAGATCACGCACTCGATCCAGTCGGGCAGGTTGCCCGCGCCGGTCGGGCCGTCGACGAATTCGAGGCCGTCGAACTGCGGGTGCGTGTTGATGATGCGCGACCAGCCGTCGACACCGACCACCGGCACGATGCCGTTGTTCTTGTCCGGAAACGCGTAGACCTCCTTGGTCCACGGGTTCAGCCCGTACTGGTCCGCAACGATGAGCAGCGCCATCATCTGCTCGTTCGACACGTCGCCCTTAAACGCGGTCGACTTCAGCGTCGTGAGCATTTTCGACGGCTCGACGCTGAACTTCGTCGCGAGCTTCGCGAGCAGCGACGGCGGCTGCGAGCTGGTGATGGTGGTGGGGACTGCGCTCATTCGGGCTTCTCCTTGTGGATTCGGTAGTAGGCGGCGCGGCATGCGAGGTGGTAGTACACCGGCCCGTGCTTGCTGTAGCGCAACGTTGCCGGGTCGTCGTAGTTCTTGCAGAACGAACACTTCTTCCAGTCGGCGTGGCCGCACGCTTCCAGCGCTCGCTGTCGCGCGTGCAGCAGCGAGTGATAGGCCTGGTCCGGGCAGACAACGAGGTTCTCGTGTCTGTTGTCCGAGGGGTCCCCGTTCACGTGATGAACCTGCGCGCCACGCGGAAGCGGCGCGCCGAGAACGCGCTCCACGACCAAGACGTGCTCCAGCCTCGAAACTCCGTTACGGCGATGCGCCCGATATCCCGAGCGAGTAACGCTCCCCTCTCCGGGGCGCGCGCGCTGCAGGCCGGCCTGACCTGCGACGCCGTGTTTTTGAACACGCGCGTTGTGCATCGTGCAGTAGCCGTTGGCATGGTGCTTGCGGCCGCAATTGCCCACGCCGCAGAGCCGCTCGATCACAGCGCCCATGGCGGAACCTCGATGGACTCAACGAGCTTGCTGTACGCGGGCCAGTGTCCGCTGGCCTTGCATTCCATGTAGCGGCGGTAGGCCGACCGCACTCGCTCGAACGCCGCGCTTACTGCGTTCGCGTCAAGGACGTACACGCCGACGGCATAGGGCGGATCCTTCTCGACGGCCACGAACGCAAACAGCGGCACATCGCCGAGCAGAACGCCCCCGCCCGACACGTAGTGCGCTTGCTGCGCCACATAGCCGTACCGCGCCGCGGCACGTGCGAACCCAGCTGGCGACGCATCCTCGGCCGACTTCAAGTCGACCATGCAACGGTCGTTTCTCAGCCAGTCCACGCGAGCCTTCGCGGGCGCCCCGGTGTCGGGATCCGTCCAGCGCAGCGACACCTCCGACAGCCCGCCGCTCAGCAGCTCGCGAGCGCCCGGGTGCGCGTGCACGCTGTCGGCAACGCGGCGCACGATGTCGAAGTCGACCGGGTCGAGCAGCACCTTGCCCGCGTGCAGCGCCTCGAACTCCGCCGCCGCGGCCTTGCCGTCCTTCGTGCGCCGGTCGAACTTCGGCGCCGCGACGGTCTCGGCTGCGAAGCGCCCGGGCTCGAGCACCGCCAGGTGGATCGCGGTCCCGATCTCCTGCGCTGCGGTCGGCTCGCTCGACGCGTCGCGGCCGGCACGGAAGTGGGCCGGGCTGCGCAGCAGGCGCTTGATGTCGGTCGAGCCCAGCGCGTCGAGCGCGTGGTACTCGGCCTCGGGCATGTCGTAGCGGATGCCGGCGGCAGCGACCGGGAGCGGGGCGTTCATCGCGCCAGCTCCACCACGACCCAGAACACCAGCCCGGCCGCCAGCCACAGCGCGATGCCGCCCACCACCGCGTTGCGCAGCATCCGCAGGCCGTCGCCCTCAACGTCGTCGTCGTTCAAGTCCTTCCAGCCCTGCGCGTGGCGAGCGCTGATGCCGCGCGCGACCTGCGGATCGACCTGCAGGCCGGTCCGGCGCACGCCCGAGAGCAGGCGGCGGTGACGCATGGACTGCGTGTTCATGCCGCCCCCTGCGCGTCGTACAGCGCATCGGCCACCGCGTTCCAGTTCGTCTCCGGGTCGCACAGCACGCCGTCGACCGAGTGCGGCCGCGCGTGACGCACGCCCGCGATGATCGGGTAGTGGTAGGTCTGCTCGATCGCCTCGCACACCGCAGCGTCGGACGACTCGGCCTCGATGCGGCAATCGCGGCAGTGCTTCATGCCGGTCGGGCCGTGCGAGACCATCGTGACAATGTAAGCGGTCATTTGGCCTCCGAAACAACCACAGCCGGAGTCCAGCACTCCGCGTGCATCTCGATTAGGGCAATCGCTGCGGCGTACTCGCGGGCGTGGATCGACGTGCCGTGCGTCTCGATGACGGCGGCGCGGAACTCGTCCAGCGACCCAAAAAAGCATCCCGCACGCACACGCACGCCCGCGTCGGTCAGGTAAGCGACTAGGTACGCGCAGCGCGATCCGACGGGGCCGATTTGGATGATCGGACGATTGCCAAGCAATTTGGCCCCGGCGAGGTCGGCCCCGACGAGGTCGGCCCCGTCGAGGTCGGCCCCGACGAGGTCGGCCCCGACGAGGTAGGCCCTGGCGAGGTTGGCCCCGGCGAGGTCGGCCCCGACGAGGTCGGCCCCGTCGAGGTCGGCCCCGACGAGGTCGGCCCCGACGAGGTAGGCCCCGGTGAGGTAGGCCCCGGCGCTCACTGCGGCCTCCACCACATCCCGCAGCGAATCGCCGCTACCCGTGTAAAGAACGGCGCCCGTATCGCGATGCTTGATCGTGTACTCGGCCATCACGCATCGCTCCAATGCGATTCCGGCAGCTTGTCGCACTCGATCTCGGCAGCGTCGGCGGCAAACAGCCGGTGCAGGCGGTGGCGCGCGGTCGGGCTGTAGATCGCTTCGGCCAGCGTGCGGGCCGCGTCGCCGCTGGTGTTCATCACCCACTCGACAAGCTCAGCGCCCACCGGCGGCTCTTTCTCCGTGCCCCAATGCGCCGTGATCGACGCCAGAAGCGGGCGAGTTTCGAGATCCGCAACGATCGCGGTCTCGCGGCGCGCACGCCAAGCTTGTTGCGCGGCCGTGATGTCAGCAGCGCGGTCTTCGCGCGCTGCGGCTTGCTCGGTCAGGTAGTCCCGGGATCCCATGCTGCCCTCCTCGCCGCTGTTCGTGCGGCATGGAGAGACTATAGCAAAGCGCGCAACTCAACGCAAGCAAAATGCGCAAGTTTCAGCGTGAGCGTAGCGGCCAGCGTTGCGGCGGGGCGGACAAAGACAGCCGCCGCGCATCCGGCGGGGTTAAGCGAGACATGGGAGACGAAGCGAGCCGCGCTCAGTCGTTGGTCGACTCGGCCCGCTTTGTGATGGGCATGCGCGCTTCGACAACATCATCCGGCACGGCGTGACCGGTGACGAGCGGCGCCACCTGGAGGAGCTTGGAGCGCTCATTGGGGGCCAGCGACTGATACCAGCGGGCGAACGCGATTGTCGTTTCGCTCAGGGCAATTGCTGCGTCATCGTGGATCGCGTCCAGCCAGCCGGGGGGCTTTCCGAACGCCTCTTCGATATGTTTCGCCATCGCGTGCCCGATCCCGCGCTGCGGGGTCACGCCGATCAACTGGGACACGTACGGGTCAGCGCGCCCGATGCGCTTGGCGAACGCAGATAGGCCCCCGCACTCGCGTGCGAGCCGCCGCGCGTTCTCGCGCCGAACATCAGAGACGGTAGCCACGACCAACATGTTCCGGGCCTTGCGCGGGCTGCGCTATAAGCGTTAAGCCTAATAGCACTTGCGCCATATGCGCAACCGTGGCAGCATGGTCGCATGACACTCAGCGAACTCCTCCCCCTCTTGACTGCGGTCGAGAAGCGGTCGTTGGCAGCCGCGGCCGGCACGCAGTACATCTACCTTTTCCAGATGGCGGCCGGCGCCCGGCAGCCGTCACCCAAGCTGGCCCGGCGACTGGTGGCGGCGGACCCGCGATTGAAGTTGGCCAGCCTTCGCCCGGACCTGTGGGGCGAGCGGGTGACGCAATGACCGGGCTCCTTCGCGCCGCCGCGGCTGCTCGCCGCCGCAAGCTTCGCCCGGCCCGTGACGGCCTAACCAAGCCCTTGTGGAGGCCGCGATGAGCGAGCCGCTGAAGGACATCCGCAGCAAGGTCAACGGCGACACCTGGGCGCTGATCGAGGCCGAGTCGCGCGCCACTGGCAAAGAGCAGGCTGAGATCATCCGCGAAGTGCTGCATGGCTGGTCGGCTCAGAAGTGGCAGGTCATCAGAGTCGCACAGCAACTTGCGCGCGCCGCAGGGCAGGGGGGGGAATGATGGGCACGGCGAAGCTATCCGCCGCGCTGCTCGGCCCCCTCGGTCTGTGCGCCGACGCGCTCGAGCGCCACGCCAGTCTGCCGCCGGGCCGCGTTATAGCGATGCCCGCGAGCCGCACCGACGACGACGAGCTGCAGTCCACCCCGGGCGCTGCGTCTGCGATTCGCTCGCACTACCGCATGCGCGAGCAGGCGAAGGCGCTCGGCATGTCGCAGCGGCAGTTTCGCGCCGCGCGCCGTGCCGGGACTTTGCCACCCGAATTTACGAAGCGCCACCCGCGCAGTGACAAGGGGGTTCCCCGGGCATGAACTACTACCCCCACCACATTGGCGACTACGCCCAGGACACGCGGCACCTGACGATGCTCGAGCACGGCGCGTACCGCCTGCTGCTCGACCTCTACTACTCGCGCGAGGCCCCGCTGCCGCTCGAGGTCGCCACCGTGCAGCGACTGGCATGCGCCCGCGCTCGCGAGGAGAAGCAGGCCGTCGAGGCGGTGCTGCGCGAGTTCTTCGTGGAGACCCCGGAAGGCTGGCAGAACTCACGGTGCGAACGCGAGATCGAACGCGCCCGGGAGGCCGGGGAGGGCGGCGAGCAGCGCCGGGAGAACGAGAAGGAGCGCCAACGGCGGCACCGCGAGCGCCGCAAGGTGCTGTTCGCGCAGCTTCGCGAGCACGGCATTGTCCCGCCGTTCGACACGTCTTCGTTGTCGTTGCAGCGGCTGCTTGACGATGCAGTGTCACGCGGAGGAGCCGTTACGGATAACGCACCTGTCACGCGTGACATAACGCAGACACAACGGCTAACCAATCCCAATACCAATCCCAATACCAAGCTCGCTTCGCTCGCCGCGAGCGCGCCCGCGCCCGAGCCGCCGCTGGCCGTGAGGCTGGCGATCGAGGCCAGGCAGCACGGCGTGCAGGTGACCGGCAGCGATCCGAGGCTGATCGCCGCAGCCGAGCAGGGCGTGACGGTCGAGACGCTGCGGGACGTGATCGCCGAGTGCGCTAGGCGAAAGGGCAGCGCCCCGGCGATCGGCTACGTCCTCGCCACGTTGCAGGGCTGGGCCACCGATGCCGGCCGGCTGACGGTCGTTGGCGCAGCAGCGCCCGCCCGAGGCGGGGTCACCGATGCCGACATCGCCCGGCTTCAGGCGAAGCTCGAGGCCGAGGCCCAGGGAGCGACCGATGCAGCCGCATGACGCCAAGCTTTTTGCCGAGGCCCTGGCCGGCGTGTTCGATGCGCTCGGAGCTCGAGCGCCAGGCTCCGCCGGGGTCGAGGTCTGGTTCCGCACGCTGCGGTCGCATCCGCTTGGCGATGTGGTCGGGGCGTTGGACGACTGGGTGACGCGGAACAACCGCCCGCCGACGCCCTCGGCGCTTGCCGACCATCTGCGCGACCGGGGCATCGACCGCCGCGAGAAGCAAGCCGAGACGTGGCAGCGGGAGGAGCACAACGGCCCGTACACGATGGGCCGCACTGAGAGCGGCAGGCGGGCCTTGGCGCGGATTCGGGAAACGGTTGCGGGCATGCAGCGCCCAGGCCAAGGACTGCGGCGCGAATGGGCGCACAACATTGCTGACCGCTACGTCGATCACGACGTGCGTCTGACGCACGCCGCCGTCGAGATGGCCTGCGATGCGCTCGGTCTGACCCGAGAGGAGCGCGAGCAGCTTGCCCTCCTGCGCGAGGGCAACGTCGCAGGCGCGGCACGCGCGGCAGCCGAGCGCGCACAGATTGCCGCAGCCGAACAGCGCCGTACAGAAGCCGTCGAGGCGCACCGGAGGGCCGCATGACCCTCTGCCCCGACTGCATCGCCGCAGAGGACGACCGGCTGCACGCGATCTACACCCGCAATCTCTGCTGCTACGCCCGCGCAATCATGGCCGGGCTCAGGCGCGAGCGCGGCGCGAATGCGGAGGCGGTGAAGCGCGCGATCTCGCCGGCCGAGTGGACGATCGTGCGCGAGCGGCTGCTGGTGCTGATCGAGCTGGAGAAGGCGGTCGAGGACGTGCGCGCGCTGCTCGCGCAGGATCGGGCGGCATGACCGGCGGCGACGAGCACGCCCACCAGGTCGCCCTGTTTCAGTGGGCCGACAACGTGCGCCGACAGTACCCCGAGCTTCGGTGGCTGCACAGCGTCCCGAACGGCGGCGCACGCAGCGCACGAACAGCAGGCCGACTCAAAGCCGAGGGCGTGCGCCGTGGCGTCCCAGACGTGCTGCTCGACGTGCCTCGCGGCGGCTTCCACGGCCTGCGCATCGAGCTGAAGAAGCCCGGCCGTCATTCGGTCACGCCCGAACAACGCGAATGGATTGCGGGCTACCAAGAACGCGGCTACCGGGCCGAGGTGTGCGTCGGCTGGATCGCCGCGCGCGATTTGATCGTCGAGTATCTGGGGCAGACAGCATGAAGCGAGGCGATACAGTAACGGTCCACCGCTACTTGACGCGCGGCAGGCCACCCAAGGACGCAGCGCGCGTCACGCTGCACGGCGTCGTCCGCAAGTCCAACGGCATGACGGTCTGCGTTGAGATCGACGGCGACGCTGTGTGGGTGCAACGGAGCGCCGAAGTCGAGATAGCCAACCTCTGGCGCCTGTCAGGCAAGGCCGCCGAAGAATTGACCTTGCTGCACGAAGTCCGGTCCAAACTTTTCGATCTCTGTGCACAGCGGTTGCGAGAGCACGAAGCGCCGTGATGGCCGACCCGCGCTACGACAACCGCCCCATGCACTACCGTCGCGCGGGCGGGACCGACTGGCCCCGGCTGCTGCTGGATCTTCGTGGCGCCGGCGTCTCGCTGCGCAGGACCGCCATGCTGATCAGGCGCCCGCTCTCGACCGTCAAGTCCTGGGCCACCGGATGCGAGCCCAGGCACGCCGATGGGGAGCGCCTCCTGACCCTGTGGGACGAGCACGTCGCACAGCGCATGACCCGGTCGAACGACGTGGTCGGGATTTCGGCCTGCGAATCGGGGTCGAATCGGGTACAAAGTCGCGGACTAGACACCGTCTAGGAGGTCGATAGTGAACGGGCTTACCATCTCGCAAGACCCCATCGCGACTGCCCTCGAGCAGCACGCGATCAGCCCGGCGCAGGCCGCGCTGGTGACCGGGCCGCTCGCCGAGTGCGCATGCGCCGTCTGCATCGGCGTCGCGATCCTCGAGACCGCGCCCGACGACGAGGCGATGGCCACCGCTCTGCAGCGCATGCACGCTTGGTCGACCACCGCGGGGCCGATGCAATGAGCTCCAGCAACCCGGCCACGACCGAGCGCGTCGCGCTCATCACCGGCACTCGCTGGTGCCAGTCCTGCAGTGGCTGGAGCAACGCCGCGAAGGGCTCGATGCGATCGATGCGCGGCCGCTACGGCCCGGTCAGGCGCTGGGTTTGCGGCGGCTGCACGGCGCGCAGCGAGGCTGCGCGCATGCTGGCCAAAGCGAATGCCCCTAGGATCGACGAGAACAGGCCTAGCGTGTCACCGCAGGCCGCAGAGGTCCCTCAGGTCCAACCCACCCCAGCCGACGCCCTGTAGGGCCTCCCATGCCCCGCCCCCTGCGCTACCCGCCGCCGATGCCCGAGGAGATCGCCACCGCGCGCGCCGCAGTGGGCATCTCGCGCGCCATGGCGGCCGAATTGATCATGGTCACCGCGGAGACCTGGTCGAAGTACGAGCGCGGCCAGCACTACATGCCCGCCGGCCTGTTCGAGCTGTTCCAGCTCAAGGCCCGCGTCATCATCGAACGCGTCGAAGAGCATCAGGCCAAGCGCGCCGCGGTGCTCGCCGCCGGGCCGCCGCAGCGCGGGTAGCCCGAAAGGATGGGTCCGGATCGAACCGCCTGTTGACGTGTTACCGGTAACGCGATACAGTCTCTCCATGCGCTGCACATCGCGGCGCGCTACAGGAGCAGACGACATGCAGATCACCACGGCCCTCAACCTCTCCCAGCTCGCTGACTCGATGGGCAGCGCCGCCACTCGCGACGATGCTGCGGTGATGCTCGAGCTGCTGATCGCCGGGGGCGTCACGGATACCAACGAGATCGGCGAGGGCGAGTGGCTCGACCTGTGCGAGCGCGCCGTTGAGGGCGCGGCCCGCAATGCCGAACTGTCGGGCGAGTCGCTGGTCGGCCAGCGCGTCGAAGCGGGCGCGGGCGACGATCACGACACAGGCACGGTCGAGCGCGTGATGCGCTCGGGCGCGGTCTTTGTGTCGTGGGACTCGGGAGTCAAGACCCCCGCCGACGTCGCATCGCTGCGCCGGCTGTGACCGCCCCGAAACCATCCGCCCCGCGCGTCGCCGCCCTGCGCGAGCGGCGCGCGGCGTTCGGGTTGGCCCGCCTCGAGGTGTGGGCTCGCCCCGAGCACCACGCGCTGATCCGGGCATACGCTGCGGCGCTGCACGACGCGCCGGGCGTCAAGGGCACCACCGCGCGCCTGCAGCGCCCGCCCGCGGTAGTGACTCAGTTTGAATTGGGCTGGGGTTGACGTTCCCGGCGTGCGTGCTACCGTCGACGGTTATGGCAACGCAACCCGGCAAGAAGCTCGACCTAAACCAGTTGGCGCGGTCTGTCGTGGATCAAGCGGTCGGTGATTCCCCGAAAGAAAAACTGCTCGACCCTGGCCGACAGGCCGCAAGTCGAAAGGCAGGTAAGACTCGGATGGAGTCCTTGCCAGCACCAGAGAGGTCGGCACTAGCGAAGAAGGCGGCAGAGGCTCGGTGGCGCAAAGCCGCGCCGACCAAGTAGGCCGGCGCGGGGTCAGGTTACAAACCGATTAGCTGAACAGAGTCAACTGATTCGGGTGCGACCGCCAGTGTTGCCTGACGTTCTCCAGCCGGCCGAAGCGGAAGCGAACGTAGGGGTTCACGAAGACGGACTTTAGTCGGTGATGCGCAATGCTCATCCCTGACCTCCTTACAACGAGGTTGGGAGCTAGTTGCCCACATTGCGCTACACAGGTAGCGTCTTAGAGTCGTAGAAGACCTAAGATTGCGGGAGGAGAGACACGCTCCAACTGTCAGTCCTAGCGAGCCCCTCGGCGTTTGCAGTAGCGAGCCCCTCGGCGTTTGCAGCGCCGGGGTGGCTCACCCAACCAAAAGAAGCCTGTGACGATTCGTCTTGTGGCGATCTCCGGTTGTTGGTTACGTTAGTGTACTTCTGCCTCGGCCGCTGGCTCGACCCCTGAGCTAGCCAAAGCGCCGCCAAGATCCGCATTGGATGTCTGCGAGCGCAGCGCTTCCAGCCCGCGACTCGTCAGCACATAGAACCCGCGCCGCGGGTTGGCGATGTATCCAAGCTGCTTGCGATAGTTCATCAGCCCGCCGCGCAAGGTGTCCTGTGTGAGAGGGCTTCCAATCTTCTTGACGAATTCATACACGTCAGTAAGGGCGGCGCCTTTAGTGCCAATAAACTGGAGGACTTGAGCCCAGTTGTCCGACACAGGGCGGATGGGTCGGTCCTGCACTGCGGCGGTCGTGATCGATGGGAACATCGTGTTCGCGGCCAGCGAGAGATCGTCATTCCCCTTGTCATCCGCGTCGTTGAATCGCGCCGTATCGGGATGGAATGTCTCGTTCGCCTTGTGTGCCATGCCCGAAGAATCAGGGCCAGTTTCGCGCTCGAACATTTCATCAAGCGGGTCGTCGGCCAAACCCTCCAAGGCAGCAACTCGTTGCTCTTGTTGCCGCAGCTTCCCGCGAAGCCATTGCAGCTTCCTGCGTTCGTGTTCAAGCAACATCGCCCGTCGTTTCATCGCGACCTCCGTGAGGATCGTGTGCATGAAAACATTCGACCACACGGGCAAACAAAGAACTCACAGCTCGTTGACACTTGCTGGTCGGTGGCATATATTTCAGTCTGAATAGAGGCTGAGATGAACCGACTACCGATCGACAAGCGCGTCCAGATCATCAGCCTGTTGGTTGAGGGAATGTCGATGCGGGCGGTGTCGCGGGTCGCCGACGTGTCGATCAACACGGTGACGAAGCTGCTGGTTGAGGTCGGGTCGGCCGCGCTGGACTACCAGGACGCGAAGCTGCGGAACCTACCGTGCAAGCGCGTGCAGGTTGACGAGATCTGGTCGTTCGTCGGAGCGAAGGAACGGAACGCGACCGACGACCAGAAGGCCGATGGATTCGGAGACATTTGGACGTGGACTGCGATCGACGCGGACACGAAGCTGGTGCCGTGCTGGCACATCGGTGAGCGCAACACGGCGGCAGCGGTGGATTTCGTCAGCGACTTGGCTGGCCGGCTTGCGAACCGAGTGCAGCTAACGTCTGATGGGCACGCGCCCTACTTGCACGCGGTCGAGAACGCCTTCGGCAACGACATCGACTTTGCAATCTTGCACAAGATCTACGGCCAGACGAACGAAGGCCAGCGCCGGTACAGCCCCCCAGAGTGCATCGGGGCGGAGAAGCGTCGGATCACCGGCAATCCTGACATCAAGCACGTGTCCACGTCCTACGTCGAGCGCCAGAACCTAACGATGCGGATGCACATGCGCAGGTTCACGCGGCTGACGAACGCATTCAGCAAGAAGGTCGAGAACCACGTGCACGCCACGTGTGGACGATCGAGGAGATCGTGCGGCTCGCGCCCGATCCGGTCGCTGCGAAGCGCGGCCCGTACAAGAAACGGGCCGTTATGCTCGACGTTTCAGAGTGAGACACTACCAGGGTTCGTGATGCATTGCACCATCTCCGGGGACGGGCCTGTGATGCCTGAATCGGGGTTTCGTCATACCGATCCGCGGCGTGCCTGCGGCGCGGGTCCGGATCCGATGCGGCGGCGGTCGGCGGCGGATGGGCGCCCTTGCGTTTTCGGCGCCGGGACCGAACAATCGGTCAGACCAGCATCGGGAGGTTCGGATGCATCGTGTTTCTCGCAACGGCGATGTCGCCGAGTCGTCCCCGGCGGCGCAAGTCCGCGCGGGATCCGAGCCGGCCTCCGTGCCGGCGGTGTCCAGGCGGCGCGTGTCGGCGGGCCTGGTTGCAGGGGTGGCGGCGGCC
>VYLD01000275.1_pt1 | contig 17010 bp, 15 predicted proteins | sample 5114401 | NCBI WGS metagenome assembly VYLD01 (sample SAMN12291783, study PRJNA351875) | freshwater metagenome | isolation source: freshwater lake | place: USA: Michigan, Gull Lake | collected 2013-08-08 | reverse complement strand
CTGACGCGCTGCGTCCCGGGCCCGGATCAGACGGTCCAGTACGGCGATGGCGCCGACCCGGTCCCCGGCGTTGTAGCGCGCCAACGCCGCGGCTCCCTCCGGTGTCGAGGCGATCGCTGTCACCTCGCGGCGGAACACCGCGATCTCCTCGGCATAGGCCCGGTCGCGGGACTCCAGGTCCGCCACCAGGGCCTCGCGCGCCTCGATCAGCTCGGCTTGAAGCCGGGCCAACTCGGCCACACCGCGCGCCTCGGCCTCGACCAGCTGGCCTTGCAGCGCCGCGATCTCTTGTTGCCGGACCCGGTCACGCGCATTCGCCTGCCGCTCGATCGCCTCCAGCGTCGCGCTGGACCCCGCCACGGCGGCCGAGATCTCGACCCGGGCGTTCACCAGTGCCGGCGTCTGGGCCTGAACCGCCAGCGGGGCCAGCATGAACCCAACGGCCACCAAAGTGGCGCCGCCATTCAACCGCATCATCGAACCGCACCAGCTCCAACAGGCAATACAGAACGCCCGACCATCGACCGGAGCGCAACCGGCAGCCCCAGACGACGGCTATTCCTTATGCGGACGCCCCCCTCAGTTCGCAGGCGTGACCCAGAGCCCCAGTTTGGCCTGGACTACAGTGATATAGGCCCGCTCGTGCTCATCCAACGCACCCTTAGCTTCCAGGTCCCTCAGAATCGCCAGAGCCCGCTCCCATAAGCGGTTATCCCCGGTGTACTCAGCAATCCTCCAGCAAGCCAGATATAGACCTCTAGCTCGATCTACAGACATCGGATCGGCGGCAAACAGGCGCTCGGCAATCTCTAGGCTGCGCCGATAGAGCCCCAAGGCCCCTGCGTAGTCTCCCTGGCTCTCAAGCACGTAACCAATACGGTCCAGCGAACTGGCAACAGCTCCTCCCAAAACCGCAGATGACGGATCGGCTGCAAACAAGCGCTCGTCAATCTCTAGGCTGCGCCGATAGAGCCCCAAGGCCCCTTCGTAGTCTCCCTGGCTCTCAAGCACGTAACCAATACTGTCCAGCGAACTGGCAACAGCTCCTGCTAAAGCCGCAGATGACGGATCGGCTGCAAACAGGCGCTCCCTGATCTCGAGACTACGTCGATAAAGGCCCAGCGCCCCGTCGAGGTCTTCCTCGCCCAAAAGCACGTCACCAATACTGCTTAGAGAGATGCTCACAGTCATCGCTTTGTCAGCAGACGCCGGATCGGTCTCAGACAGGCGCTCGCTGATATCGAGCATTCGCCGAAACAGCCCCAGCGCCCCGTCGAGGTCGCCTTGGCTTACAAGCACTCTCCCGATCCTGTTTAGAGAGGCGCACACATCCCTCGCCCGGTCCTCAGACACCGGATCGGCTGCAAACAGGCGCTCCCTGATCTCTAGGCTGCGCCAATACAGCTCCAAGGCTCCTTCGCGGTCGCCCTGGCTCAAAAGCACTTCGCCAATCTTTTCCAGCGCCACGCTCAGATTCCGCGCAACTCCCGTGGACGCCGGATCGGCCGCAGACAGGCGCTCGAAGAACTCGAGGCTGCGCCGATAAAGCTCCAGCGCCCCGTCGCGATCCCCCTGGCTAAGCAGGAGGTCAGCGGTCAGACCAAAAGCTACAGATCGGTTCCAGTCGTCGCTGTCGGCCAAATCCTCCAGCCGCTCTGCGGCGGCCAGGGCATCGACGCGGCGGCCGGCGGCGACATAAAGCTGAACCAGCTGGTGCCAGTCGTCGTATTCGCCCGGATCAAGCCGGACGACCTCTTCGTACCGGGTGATGACCGCGCCAGTGTCAAAGGCCGGGTCGCTCTTGCCACGAGCATCCAGCGCCAGGGCAGCGATACGGCGGGCCTCCGCCGCGCTCTCGATATCGACAAGAACACGACGGGCACCGTCTCGGGCCTGTCTCAAACGGTCCAGTACGGCGATCGCTCCGACCCGGTCCCCGGCATTGTAGCGAGCCAGGGCCGCCACCCCCTCCGGCGTCGAGGCGATGTCCGTGACCTCGCGGCGGAACACCGCGATCTCCTCGGCATAGGCCGGATTGTCTCGGGCCAGATCGGCCACCAGAGCCTCGCGCGCCTCGACGAGTGCGGCTTGAAGTCGGGCTACCTCGGTCGCCCCTTGCGCCCGGGCCTCAACCAGCTGTGCCTGCAGGGCGGCGATTTCCTGCTGCCGGACCCGGTCACGCGAGTCCGCACGCCGCTGGATCTCTTCCCCGGTCAGGCTGGATCCCGCCACCGCCGCCGAAATCTCGACCCGGGCGTTCACCGCCGCCTGGGCCAATACCGACGCCGGGGCCAGCATCGCGCTGACCGCCACCACCACAGCCCCGCCGATCAACCGCATCATCGAACCGCCCCCGCTCCACTCTGCCGTGACAGGGCCCCAAATGCGGCGGGAATTCAACCGACGGCTTCCGGCCAGATCGGGCGTTGGTCGCAGCGTTTCAGTGTCGATATGGAGGACGACCGTGACTTGAACCTGGGCCGAGAGCGATCGGTCAAAGGCCAAGCTTCTGTGGTGTTTCCGGAGACGACTATGAGTGTGACAGGTGTGTTCATTGCGATCCTGCTGACGGTATCACCCCTGCAGCAGACGACCTCAGCGCCGCTCCCCAATCGGCCGGGCGCCCGCGCACTGGTTGGTCTGGTCATTCCGGACGATCGCGCCGCTGCAGTCGCGCAAGCGGACAGGCTGGAGGCGGAAGGACGTGACGCCCTGGGGATGGGCTTCAGATTCGCTGCCGAACGGTTCGAGATGGCCTTGGCGTTGCGGCGCTCCACGCCGGAGGCCGATACCTCTGCGATCGTCGAAACGCTCCGCCTTTTGGCAGCGGCCTATAGCCAGCAAGGCTATCCGGCGATCGCGGCAGACCTGCTGGCTCAAGCCTCCTCAACTGGTGCCGGACAAGATGCGACCGGGCGGCTCGCCGAGCTCCGCGCTCGCGAAGGCGACTATCTCGCGGTCCGCGAGGTCCTTGTTTCCGCCGGCAATCTGGATTCGCTCGACGACTGGGACCAGGCTTTCCTCGATGCCATGGTTGCTTATCAAGACGGGGACCTCGCTCAAGCCGAACGCCGTCTGTCCTCGGTCGTCAGCGATCGAACAGGCGGGCAGTGGTTCTGGCTCCCGGTTCACCGGTTTCGGGCCTTGATCGCCCTGATTGAGGCCCGCCAGTCCTTGGGCATGACGGGCGAGACCCTTTCCGCAGCGAGGACCCTGCTGGAACAGTTGGCTTCTCGCGGCCAAAACGGGGCGATCGATGAGGATCTGCCGCGGCGAGAGGCAGAACAGGAAATCTCCCGAGTCGCAGCTGTGCTGATCGAGGCTGGGGTCCGTTCCGATCACATTGGAGAGACGGCGGACGGAGCCTGGCTACTCGCAGGCGGCCTTGAGCTTGGTCGGTATTGGCCGCTGAACGATCCCAGAAGCGTTGATGGTTCGATCAGACTCGCTGAGGCCAGTTTGACCCTCGGCCAACCCAATACCGCGCGCACGATCGCCGATAGATTCGACGAGGCACAGGAGGCGATCCTGGCTCAAGCCATTCGAGCGCGCGTGTCCGGTGCCGAAGCGGGCACGCTTTCCAGGCTAGAGGCCGGCATAGCGACATCCACAACGGGTTCCACGGCAGCCTATGTACTGGGTGTCGCTTCCACCCTGGCGGCATCAGAACGCCGGGACAACGATGCAGCCACGTTCGCCCAGCGGGCTGTGGAGCACTATCGTGCCGATCTGTCGACCGACGACGCGTGGGAGGATGACCTTGACCGGGAGATCACGACCAGCCGACTGGCTGAAGGGCTGACAACGCTATCGCAGCTTCAGATCCGTCTTGGCCTGCTGGATCCGGCAGAGCTGTCCTTGCAGGAGGCACTGGAGCTGCAGATCGCGCGGTGGTGCCCGGAGGCGTCGGAACAGAACCCGATAGCGGGCTACGGCTGGGGTCGCGATCCGCGGGGATGCCTTGGGCATCCAGCTCTTGCCCTCTCCGTGGAGACCGGCGCAGCTCTCGCAACGGCCCGGCAACGCCCGACGGTGGCCGCTCGGCTCTATCGACATGCAGGGGACATCGCCCTTGGACATACTCTGGGGCGTTACGGACAGCAGACCGACGCTCGATTGGAGTTTACTCGTTCCGCTCGTTTTCATCGCGCCTTCGTCACCAGCGCCTGGCGAGCGGTTGAGACAGCCGAGACCACGTCTCGGCATGACGCATCCGAGATGCGGGATTGAACACCGCCCGATGGGCACGCCCCCACCCCGACCCTGAGCCGGTCATCCAAGGTTCAGTTGCCGTCAACTCAAGGGCACCAATGTTTACTGCTGCAGTGCGTGGCAGTCCCGGCTCCCCTCCAGCACGCGACCGGGTCCCTGAACGGGGGTGGGGGGGGGCTCACCCCCAAGGGGGGTTCGGTGTGCCGAGCAAGCGAACGCCGGTCCGCTGATACTCCATCAGCGGGTCAAGCGACCCAAGCCCTCGATCTACCGAGGCTTCCTCCCCGTCATGAGACTTGGGCTGTAAGACCTCGAACCCAACGTCGATCACCGACCGCTGATTTCCCTCGCCTTTTTGCGGCCAGCCCTCGCCGCCCTGGAAGACCATGACCGGGGAAACATTCGCCCTTCACCGCCACCGGCTGGGGCTCGCGCTGGCTGGTGGACGGCATGAGCGCTCACCGTTTCTCCGCGAACGCCTCGACCGCCCTCGCGAAGCTGCCCGGCCACCATGGCCGTTGAGCCGATCGGTCACGGCGCCGATGCACTTGGCGAACTCGTCGCGCCGAGGCCTCGAACAGGTCCGCCGCCCGCTTTTTCTCGGACCCCGGTGGTCGCCCCTTGCGCCGAGGCGCAGCCGTAACCTCTCTGACCAGGTCACGACCCCCTGTCATTTAACGCCCCTTCTTTATTCACCTTCCACGCCTTCCAAGCGGACTTCCATGATTATCAACGGTTTTTCCGGGGCTTAGATATGCTGGAAGGTCTGGAAGGTGTGGAAGGTCACATTCTCACATTGCGCGATACTCGGGGTCGTCCGTTCTCGCGTATGAGGCACAAACTACCTTCCAGACCTTCCACGCCTTCCAAGCGGTCTAGTCCGTTGGTTCGCTTTATCTTTCGATGGAAGGTGATCTGGAAGGGATGGAAGGCACGCAACCAACGACCCTGTCAGCTTCGTGAGTTCTGTATGTTATCCGGCCGCGGGTCTGGGGCAAGGGCTTTGCAATAGCAGGCGTCGCGCGCCACCTTCCCCGCTCCCCCAGGCGACGGAGAACCGCCCGGTGTCCAAGATGAAATCCATGCGTCGCCACGCCAACGCCCCCGCCAACTGGCAGTTTCGCCCGCGCGGCGACGGCTCCGGCCGCCCGCGCTGGATCCCGTCGCCGACCCTGCGCAAGGCCGGGTGGAAGGCCCGCGACCTCAAGGACGCGGCGGGCGTCTTCCTGTCCGAGGGCCTGTCGCGCGACGCCGCCCGCGCCATCAACCAGCAGGTCGAGGCCTGGCGCAGGGGCGACGCGATCGAGCCCGCCTATGCCGACATCGCCCCGGCCGGGGCCGCGGTCCTGGGCGGCGCCCCCGCCCTGCCCCAGGCGACCGACCGCCTGTCGATCGGCCGTCTGCTGGACGCCTACTACGACAGCCCTCAGTTCCAGGGCCTGACCGACGCGCGCAGCGTCACCGCCGGCGGCCTCAAGCCCTCGACCCAGCGCGGCTATCGAAACGCGCTCAAGCGCATGGTCGACACCCTGGCGGGTTTCGTCGTCCTGCCCGATCCGGAGGACAGGGCCGCCGTCGCCGCCAATGATCTGGCGGTCGCCCGCGTCCGCGCCTCGCGCGTCCATATCCTGCAGCCGACCGAGACGGCCCGGGGCATGGTGAACCTGCTCTACACCGCCTATCAGGCGCTCTACGCCCGGGCGGGCCAGCACCAGGCCTATGCCGTCCTCGCCGCCGCCTCGGCCTGGCTGAAATGGTGCCAGCGCCATCAGTCCGACACCATCCGCCGCAGCTGGGCCAGCGAGGTCAGCCGCGTCACGCCCCAGGGCCGCGTCCGCCCCCTGACGTGGGACGAGGTCGCCGCCCTGATCACGGCGGCCGACGCCATGGACCTGCGCTCGATCGGCGACGCCATCGTGCTGGGCGTCGACCTATCGTGGTCCCAGGCCGACCGCCTCGCCCTGACGTGGGACCGCTTGAAGGACGGCCGCGCCTTCACCGGCCGCGAGGGCAGGCAAAAGACCGGCCGCGTCGGCGGCACGCCCCTGACGGCCATGGGCCGCGCACGCGTGGCCGCCATCGTCGCGCGCCAGGCGACGTTCGACGCCAAGCCGACCCACGTCCTGTGGTGCGAGCTGACCGGCGCGCCGTGGTCCGGCGATCTGTACCGCAAGGCGTTTGCCCGCGTCCGCGCCGCCGCCGCCGTCGACTGCCCCTCGCTCCTGATGGGCCCGGCCAACGACCCGGCCAAGGGCGCGGGCGACGCCGACCTGCGCGACACCGCCTTCACCTGGATGAAGAACGCGGGCCTCAGCGACGACGGCATCGCCAGCCGCACCCTCCAGGGCCGCCAGCACATCGCCCAGCTGGGCGACCAGGCCTACGGCGAAGTCGGCCCCGCCATCGCCGACCCGGCCATGCGCGAGTATGAGGCCTACCTGCGGAAGATCGGGGCCGTGACGGCGTGAGACCTTGCGACACGATCCGGCCCGAAATCAGCCGGTCAGGCCCGAACGCCTAGCAGCCGCCCATTGATTTACTTGGCCTTTTCCGAGGCCCGGCCTTCTCTTAATCAGCGGGTCGTAGGTTCGAACCCTACATCACCCACCATCGTCACGGTTTTCCTCATCTAGGCAGAAGTCGGCACTGCCGTGCCTGACACCTGGGGCTGGTCGCTCAGCGGGCCGGGATCGCGACCGCCACCGAAGCGCATGAGGGCTTCGACCCGCTTGTCGATGGACGGGTGGGTCGCGAACAGGCCGTCCAGGAAGCCTTCCTTGCGGTTGTCCAGGAACATGCCCTGGACCTCGTCGGGGGCCATGACGAAGGAGCGGCCCTCGACCTTGCGCAGCGCCGAGATCATGGCGTCGGGGTTTTTGGTCAGCTCGACCGCCCCAGCGTCGGCAACGAACTCGCGAGACCGCGACAGCATCAGGCGAATGACGACGGCGAGGGCGAAGCCCACCAGTGCGATTCCGAAACCGATCAGCAGCAGCGGCCCGGCATTCTTGTTGTCCTTGCCGCCCCGCAGATAAAACAACCCCCGAAACGTCAGCTCGGCGATGACGGTGATGATGCCGGCGAAGATCGAGGCGATCACCATGGTCCGCACGTCCTTGTTGATGACGTGCGTCAGTTCATGGGCCAGCACGGCCTCCATCTCGTCACGGGTCAGGGCCTGCATCAGGCCGCGCGTGACCGTGATGCTGTAATGGCCTTCGCGTAACCCCGAGGCATAGGCGTTCAGTTCCTGCTGCTCGATGATCCGCAGGGTCGGGGTCGTGAGGCCCCGAGAGATGCAGAGGTTTTCCAGCAGGTTGTAGAGCTCGGGCTCCGACGTCCGCTCGACCTTTCGCGCGCCGGTCATGACGTCGATGATCGCCTGATTGCCGAACCAGGCGATGGCAAACCAGATCCCTGCCACGACGACGGCGAGGGGAATCGTGCCCCACAACATGGACGCCGCGAGCGCGATGTCCTGCTCCAGCGTTCCCCCGGAGTTGGGCAAGTAGCCCACACCCATCAGAATCAGCTGAATCCCGAAGATCACGCCGATCAGCATGACGGGAAAGCCCGCCAGCAGCAGGGCCGAGCGGGTGTTGTTGGCCCAGATGTGGGTCCGAAGACCGACGGCGCGCATCAGGAGTTAGAACTTCACCTGCGGCGGCGCGGCGTTCATGGCCTCACGGTCACCGGCACCCACGTCGAAGAAGGGCTTTTCCTGACCGAAGCCGAACATGCCGGCGAACAGGATGGTCGGGAACTGGGCGCGCACGGCGTTGAACTCGGCCACGGCGTTGTTGAAGAAGCGACGCGCAGCGGCGAGCTTGTTTTCGATATCGCTCAGCTCGCGCTGCAGTTCCAGGAAGTTGGTGTTGGCCTTGAGGTCCGGATAGGCCTCGGCGACGGCGAACAGCCGGCCAAGCGCCGCCGTCATCATGTTGTCGGCCGTGACCTTGTCGTTGACGCTGGTGGCCCCGGCGGCGGCGGCGCGGGCCTGGGTCACGGCGTTCAACGTGCCCTGCTCGTGCGAGGCATAGCCCTTCACGGTCTCGACCAGATTGGGGATCAGGTCGTTCCTCTGCTTCAGCTGGACGTCAATGTCGGCGAACGACTGGTCGGCGCGCTGATCCAGCGCCACGAGCTTGTTGTACGAACCGATCACCACGAAGGCGAGGATCGCGACGATGACGGCGATGACGATAAGCGTGATCATGAGAAGTCCTCTGCGACGTGACGCCGATTATTGCGGCAGCCGAGACCGGACGATAGCAAAATCGAAAAGGGCCCGACGGATTTCCCGCCGGGCCCTTGTGTATCAAGTTCGCTAAGCGCGTCAGGCTGCGCCGTCAGCGGCCTTCTTCTTCTCGGCATAGATCAGCAGAGGCTGGGCCTTGCCCTCGATAACCTCTGCATTGACCACGACCTCTTCGACGCCGTCGAACGTCGGCAGTTCGAACATGGTCTCAAGCAGGATGCCCTCAAGGATGGAGCGCAGACCGCGCGCCCCGGTCTTGCGGGTGATCGCCTTCTTGGCCACGGCCGACAGGGCGTCGTCGGTGAACGTCAGGCTGACGTTCTCCATCTCGAACAGCCGCTTGTACTGCTTGATCAGGGCGTTCTTGGGCTCGGTCAGAATCTTGACCAGGGCCGGCTCGTCCAGATCTTCCAGCGTCGCCAGAACCGGCAGGCGGCCGATGAACTCGGGGATCAGGCCGAAACGCATCAGATCATCGGGCTCAACGCCCTTGAGGATGTCGCCCGTACGGCGCTCGTCCACATCCTTGACCTTGGCACCAAAGCCGATCGACGCGCCCTGACCGCGAGCCGAAATGACCTTTTCCAGTCCGGCGAAGGCACCGCCCACGATGAACAGGATGTTGGCCGTGTCGACCTGCAGGAACTCCTGCTGGGGATGCTTGCGTCCACCCTGGGGCGGCACGGAAGCGACCGTGCCCTCCATGATCTTCAGCAGGGCCTGCTGCACGCCCTCGCCCGACACGTCGCGGGTGATGGAGGGGTTGTCGGACTTGCGCGAAATCTTGTCGATCTCATCGATGTAGACGATGCCGCGCTGGGCCCGCTCGACGTTGTAGTCTGACGCCTGGAGCAGCTTCAGGATGATGTTCTCGACGTCCTCGCCGACGTAACCGGCTTCGGTCAGGGTCGTGGCGTCGGCCATGGTGAAGGGCACGTCGATGATGCGCGCCAGAGTCTGCGCCAGCAGCGTCTTGCCCGAGCCCGTAGGCCCGATCAGCATGATGTTTGACTTGGCCAGCTCGACGTCGTTGTTCTTCGTCGCGTGGTTCAGGCGCTTGTAGTGGTTGTGGACCGCGACCGAGAGGACCTTCTTCGCATGGCCCTGGCCGATGACATAGTCATCGAGCACTTCGCGGATTTCCTTGGGTGTTGGAACTCCATCCTTGGACTTGACGAAGCCGATCTTGTGCTCTTCGCGGATGATATCCATGCACAGCTCGACGCATTCATCGCAGATGAACACGGTCGGCCCGGCGATGAGCTTGCGCACCTCGTGCTGGCTCTTGCCGCAGAAGCTGCAGTAGAGCGTTGACTTGGCGTCAGTGCCAGCGGCTTTGGTCATGGACCCTTCTCACTCTCACGTTCCGGGGAGGGAACGCGCTTCCTTCGCGTTGATTCCACCACTATGGACGCGAAGATATTCAAAAAATGACAATCCCCCATCCAGAGCCCGGCCACAACCCCGTATTCGGGAGCGCGACAGGCTTCGCCGGGGATGGATCGGCGTGGATGTGGGCAGGCCAGGCGGGGATTGCGGCGCATGACTGAGATGGGCGCCGGCGGTGGCTTTCGCCAGCCCCCAGAGCCGGGACAGGCGATCGTCGCCTTTGACTTTGACGGAACGCTTACCGTTCGGGACAGCTTCACCAGTTTTCTGAGGAAGCGCGCAGGGCGCAGACGCTGGGCCTTGGGGCTGGTCCGCCTGGCACCCGCGACAGCGGCCTATGCGCGGGATCGAGACCGAGGCGCGATCAAGGCCGCCGCCGTCAAGGAATTCCTGCAGGGCGTCAGCCGGACCGAACTGGAGGCCGATGCCGAGGCCTATGCGGCACGCGCCTGGCGAAAGCTCATGCGGCCCGACGCCCTTGAGGCCTGGAACGACTGGGGGCAGCGTGGAGCTCACAGGGTGATCGTGACGGCGTCGCCTGCCCTAACGGTGCTGCCTTTCGCTCGAAGATTGGGTGCCGAAGGGCTGCTGGGCACCGACCTGACGTTTGACGCCGACGACAGGATCACCGGAACCTTCAAGAGCCCAAACTGTCGCGGCGAGGAGAAGGTGCGGCGCCTCACGGCCGCCTATGGGAGCGGCTTGCGGCTGAAGGCGGCCTATGGCGATACCTCGGGTGACACCGAAATGCTGGCCATCGCCGACCACGTTGGGTTCCGGGTGTTCAGGGAGCGCCCCTGACGGCCTTTTCCTAACGCCCGTGGGCGTCGACGTCGAACACCATGGCGCGGCCACGCGAAGTCGGTTCCCATCCGGCCTCAATGACCGACGTCACCGCGGTCGTGACGGCGTCCAGGTCGATGCGCTGCTTTTCCATCTCCGGACGGCCGCTGGGGTGCATCGGCATAGGAAACTGGACGATCGCCTCGCGCTGATAGCCTTGGAGCCTCAGCGAAATGGCGATGCCCTCCCATTTGCCACCCGCCACCGGCCGGGGCTGGCGGCGGATTTCCCATTCGTAGGTCTCGCCGTCGACGGTGACCGTGCCGGAGTTGTCGCGGGTGCGCTGCACCTAGACGGTCTTGACGCCGTCCGCGTCGGCCTGTTCGCGCTTGTCGTAGACGTGGTCGACGATGCCCCAGGCCTTGGCTTCTTCAGCGGTCATGAAGTGATCGCGGTCCAGGGTGCGCTCGACCTCCTCATAGGTGCGACCGGTGTGGTGCACGTAGATTTCGTTCAGGCGGCGCTTGGTGGCGATGATGTCCTCGGCGTGGCGCTCGATGTCCGAGGCGGTGCCGCGGAAACCGCCCGAGGGCTGGTGCACCATGACCCGCGCGTTCGGCAGCGCGATGCGCTGACCCGCCTCGCCCGCCGTCAGGATCAGGGAACCGGCCGAGGCGGCCATGCCCATGACCACCGTCGAAACCGGCGACTTGATGTACTGCATGGTGTCATAGATCGCGAGCGCGGAGGTCACCTGACCGCCCGGGCTGTTGATGTACATGGAGATTTCCTTCTTGGGGTTCTCCGACTCCAGGAACAGAAGCTGGGCGCAGATCAGGCTGGCCATGCCGTCCTCAAACGGTCCGGTCAGGAAGATGATCCGCTCGCGCAGCAGGCGCGAGAAGATGTCGAAGGCCCGCTCGCCCCGGCTGGACTGCTCGACCACCATGGGGACGAGGTTCGAAGAGATGTAGTCGATGGGGTCGCGCATGAGGTCTCGCTGATGGCCGATCGACGCGACTCGGAAAGGCGGTCGCGTCCGCAGTCCCTGATATCGCGTCCGGGATGCGACGGCGCAAGGCCGTCCCCGTCGGGTCAGGCCAGTGTGAGGCTCATGGCGCCACCTACCCACTCGATGCGGCCGCGTGCGCGGGCCGCCTCAGCAGCGTCTGAGTTGCCAAGCGCCGCCTCCGCCTCGGCCAGGACCCAGAGGCTGTAGGGGTCCATGGGCCAGTCGGTCAGCAGTTCCTCGATCTTGGCCCTGGCCCCGGCCGCGTCGCCGCTGGCCAGCATTGCAGCGGCCAGGCTGCGGCGGGTCGGATACCAGATGACTGGCGGGTCGCCTCCTTCGGGGCCTGAGCCCTGGATCTCGGCGGCCCGGCCATAGGCGACGATGGCGGCGGCCGGGTTGGCCTCGATCATGGCGGCGCGGCCTTCCAGCACACGCTGGAAAACCTCGATGAAAGCCCGACGTTCCGCAGCAGCCTCGCCCGACAGAGCCTCAGCGTCGCGCAGCGCCCGGATGGCCTCTGCCTCGGCCCGCACAGCTCGGGCGTCGCCCGCGCGTGCGGCGGTCTCACCCCGGGCATAGCGCCAACTGGCTCGAAGCATCGGACGGTCTTCGGGCGGCTCGGCCAAGGCGTCGATCTGCTCGGGCGAGCCGAAGCGGCCATGGATGGCATAGGCATTATGCGCCATCATCTGGCGCCAGGCGTTGGCGGCCGGGATGTCGGAGTAGGTCGACAGAAATCGCTGGGCCAGCAGTAGCCCCTGCTCTGCCCCGCCGGCCATCAGGGCTCCACCCATTCCGAAATGGATGTTGTGGGCATGCAGCGGCATCCCGGGAATGCCTCCCGGCGGGCTGGCGAGCTCATTGTATCGCTGGTCCAGCGCCACGGCGTTGACGTTGGACATCATCGCGTCGCGGTACCGCCCGACGCGGTAGAAGGTATGCGACGGCATATGCACCAGATGGCTGGCGGAAGGAGCCAGCGCCGCCAGCCGCTCGCCATACGGAATGGCCTTGTGCGGGTCATCCGACCATTCGGTCAGATGGATATACAGGTGGATGGTGCCCGGATCGTTCGGGGTCTTCTCCAGTGAGGCCTCCAGCAGGGTCATCGCGCGGGTAATGCCCGGGTCCAGCGCCTGGCCCTCGTCGTCCCACCATTCGTCGGCCTTCAGCATCCACGCATCAGCCGTCACAGCCGTGATCAACGGCTCATCCGGATTGGCCCGGGCGATGCGGTCCATGGCGCGTGCGAAGCGGACGGCGCGGCTGGACTTGAAGCCGGAGTAGCGCTGGATCAGGGCGTCGATCATCTGACGCTGCACGGGCGTGGCGTCGCGGGCCTTGCGGCGGGCCAGCTGGGCCAGACGGCGACCTTCGTTCATCGAGGCATCGTCGGTGCCGCCGCCGTTCAGGTTGGGGCCAAGCGCCCAGGCTTCGCCCCAGGCGCACATTCCACATTCAGGGTCCAGCGCCTGGGCCTTGCGGAAGGCACGAACCGACTCCTTGTGCTCGAACGCCCAGCGCAACCGCACCCCGTGGTCGAACCAGGCCTGGGCTTCGGGGTTGGTCGTATCGACGGCGAAGGTCGCGGCACCGAAGCCGTCGACCATAACCATGTTCACCGGATCGGCCGCGTCCAGCACCGACCCGACCGTACCGCAGCCCCGTGGGTTCTGGATCAGGGCCGAGCTGGCCGCAGCGTCCGCCGCAGCCTGAGTGGCATCAGCGACCGCTGCCGGGGCGGACAGGCACAGGGCCAACGCCGTGAATGCCAGGAACCTGGATCGCATGTCTCGTCTCCCACCCGTTACCACCCTGCGGCAAACGGCGGGCGTCGCCAAGTCCGGGATCAGATCAGACCGGCGAGGGGCGAGGACGGGTCGGCATACATGCGTTTGGCCATGCGCCCGGCCAGATAACCCTGCCGCCCAGCGATCACGGCATGCTTCATGGCCGAGGCCATCAGGATCGGATCCTTCGCCTCGGCGATGGCGGTGTTCATCAGCACGGCGTCACAACCCAGCTCCATCGCCAGCGTCGCATCCGACGGCGTGCCGACACCTGCGTCAACCAACACAGGCACCTTCGCCTGCTCGACAATGAGTCGGACGTTGACCCGGTTCTGCAGACCCAGGCCTGAACCGATGGGCGCGGCTGCGGGCATGATGGCGGCGGCCCCCGCCTCCTCCAGCCGACGGCACATGACGACGTCGTCGGTGCAGTAGACCATGACCTGGAAGCCGTCCTTGATGAGCAGATCCAGCGCCCGCAGCGTCTCGATCATGTCGGGATACAGGTGCGCCGTATTGGACAGCACCTCCAGCTTGACCAGATCCCAGCCCCCCGCCTCGCGCGCCAGCCGCAGCGTCCGCACGGCGTCCTCGCCGGTGAAGCAGCCGGCCGTGTTGGGCAGGAAGGTGAAGCGGTCGGGCTTCACATAGTCCACCAGCATGGGCTGCGACGGATCGGACAGGTTCACCCGACGCACGGCGACCGTGACGATCTCTGCCCCCGCCGCCTCGGCGGCGGCGGCGTTCTGGGCATAGTCCTTGTACTTGCCGGTGCCGACAATCAGGCGCGACGAAAAGGTCCGTCCAGCAACGGTCCAGGAATCAGCGGCAGCGGCGTCGACGACGGGCGGAGCGAAAGGCGCGTTCATGGCGCGTATCTAGGCGCTTCGTCCGTCGGACGAAACCGCAAGATCAGCGCGGAGTGGTCGCCGCCGCGTCCCGGCTCTCGATCAGCTGGGCCAGATTGACCCCCTGACCGATCACGCAGGTCTCGGCACTCAGCGGACACAGACCCAGCGTGCGCTCGATCTCTCGCAGGCGGACAACCTCCGGATTGGAACGGATCGATTCGGCCAGCAGGCGGTTGGCTTCGGCCTGGCCTCGGGCCTGGGCGATCCGCGCCTCGGCATTGGCGCGCTCCAGATTGACCCGCTCCAGCGCGGCGCGTGTGTTCTGCTCGGCCGTTGTGCGCGACTGGATCGCCAGGATCACGCTCTCGGGATACCGGATCGACCCGATCCACTCCATACGGATGATCTCCAGCCCCTGGGGCGTCCACTCCCGCTGCAGGGCCTGCATGGCCCGCTGGAGAACGATCTGGCGTCCGGGGCCGATCAGCTGGCCGGGGCAGTCGGCTTCCTCGCCGGTCGCAGTCGACGCGGCGGCGGCTACCGGAACCGCAGGGGCCCCATCCGCAAGCGCGGCCGCGACCGGGATCGGTGCCGCCGAGGCCGCGGCCTGCTGGGCGTTACAGGCGACGGGCAGCTTCTCGGTCTCACGCGCGATCGCGGCCCGCACAGACGTGCGCAGCGGCCCGTCGATGAAGGCGTCGTATTCCTGGCGCCAGGTGGCGAAAAGGTCGGCCGCCTTGTCCTCCTGAACGCGGAATGTCAGGGCCACATCAGCGGTCATCGGCAGCCCGAGCACGTCCGAAAAGGTGATTTCCTCGTTCTCTGTCCTGTCGGCGTTGGCTTCGCGCGTATAGCTGTAGGTGCGCTGGAGCGTCTGATAGGTGCGAATTTTTTCGCCAATGCCCTCCCAGTGGAAGCCGGGTCCCAGCTCTTCAGGTTGAACCCCGGGGTTAGGACCAAATCGCGTGGTCTTGATCCCCATGTAGCCGCTCTCGACCGTGACGCTGCATGAGGTCACAGACAGGCTGGCGATGATCAGCAGGGCGAAGACCGCCATCACCATGCTGATGGTCCGACCCACCGCCGCCGCGCCTCTGCTGCCGAAGGGGTTTGGCGTCATTCCAGCATTGGTCATCGAGGGTTGCCTTTCAGCGGTTGAAGGAGCGAACGACCCAGACCCACAGCTGCCAGCCCGCCCAGCACAGGACGAGCACGCCGAGCACGGCCACAGCAACCGCCGCGATCAGACTGAAGGAGAAGGGCGCGCCGAGAATGGAGGGCACGAGGTAGCGAACAAGGCCGACGAAGGCGACGATCAGGACGACAAGACCGAAAGCGCCGCCCAGAGCAGTCCTGACTTCCCGGTTCATTCCAACTCCCTCGGCACTGCGCGGCAGATCACCCGGATTTGCCTTCAGGCGCAACCGAAAGTCGATCCATCCTCGCGCGCTTAAGGGGCCCGCTCGATCCGGCAGCCGCCCCGGAGGAGCCCCTCGGGCAGTGACCGTGCACAATCGTGAGAGAGGGCTGTGCAGCGAAAGGGGCAGGAGTCAGTTAAACGCAAGCCGGACACCGTATTTTATTTCAATAACTTAATCACCACTTCTGACCGCGGGTGACAGAACCTGGACTCGTTGGACTCGGTATGGCCAGAGTCCAAATGGGTCGATCACGACCCGCTTCAGCCCCCACCCACGAACTGAACCAGCTCGATCCGGTCGCCGTCGGTCAGCGCCGTGTCGGCGTGCAACGACCGGGGAACGATCGCCAGATTGCGTTCCACCGCGACCTTGCGGATGTCGAAGCCCAGCTCCTCGATCAGGCCCTGAACCGTCCTCGCCGCGACCTCGCGTTCCTCGCCATTGACCTGGATGCGCATGCCGCTACGTCGATCTTTCGTCATCTTGCGGTGACGAGCGCTTTGACGCCGCGCCCGCTTCCGCTAAAAGCCGCCGCTTCACAGCGCCAACCGCCCGTCCGGAGCGAATGCCCGAAACCCCCGTCCTCTACGTCCTGAACGGGCCCAATCTCAACCTCCTGGGAGTGCGCGAGCCGCACATCTATGGGCACGAGACCCTGGCCGACGTACAGACGATCTGCGAGCAGGCGGCAAATGGCGCGACGGTCGTCTTCCGCCAGTCGAACCGCGAAGGCGAACTGATTGACTGGGTGCAGGAGGCGCGAACCGAGGCCACTGCCCTCGTCATCAACCCGGCCGGCTATGGCCACACCTCCATCGCCCTGCTGGACGCGCTGAAGGCCCTGACCATTCCCGTGGTTGAGTGCCACCTGTCGAACCCCGCCGCGCGGGAGGAATTCCGTCGGCACAGCTATGTCTCCCTGGCCGCGACCGGTGTGATCGCCGGCTTCGGTGCCCAATCCTATGAACTGGCGGTCCAGGCCGCCCTCCGGCTGGCGCGGGAACGCGCGTCCCAGCCCTCTCGTTGAACCCCGAACACTGAGGCGACGCTCTCCATGGCGACCGACAAGAAGCTCGACAACGAACCGTCCGAGGTCATCGACGCGGCCCTGGTGCGCCAGCTCGCCGACATCCTGAACGATACGTCCCTGACGGAGATCGAGGTCGAGCGGGGCGAACTGCGCATCCGCGTTGCGCGCGAGATCACGGCGGCCCCGGTCATGCACTACGCCGCCGCGCCCGCCACGGCTCCGGCCGCTCCCGCTCCGGCCGCCGCGCCCGCTCCGGCGGCGTCC
>VYLD01000274.1_pt1 | contig 17016 bp, 17 predicted proteins | sample 5114401 | NCBI WGS metagenome assembly VYLD01 (sample SAMN12291783, study PRJNA351875) | freshwater metagenome | isolation source: freshwater lake | place: USA: Michigan, Gull Lake | collected 2013-08-08 | reverse complement strand
ACCCGCTTCGGCAAGGCCATGCGCGCGGTGTCGCACGACCACCGCACCGCGGCGCTGCTGGGCATTCCCGTCGACGCGGTCATCGCGGGCACCTTCATGCTGGGCAGCGCCCTGTGCTGCTCCTCAAGCCCGAGGGCCTGTTCGGCCGCGCGGTCGCCGAGAAGGTCTGACGCGGCTCATTCTTCTCGCGGCGTGGCCAAGCCCGGTCAAAGCGCCTATCGTGAGGGGTCATGGCCTCGCGGCGCACGCCGACCCTCGACGAAGAAGTCCCGCAGACGATGATGAACCGGCTGCCGGCCAGCTTCCGGGCGCGGCCGCGCAGGGCCCACCTGCTCGAGCAGACCTCGGGGCCGGGCAGCCCCGCGCGCCACGAGCTGAGCGCCGACGCGTTGATCATCGGCCGCGGCAGCACCGCCGACCTGCGCCTCGACCGCGACGACGTCAGCCGCACCCACGCCCAGCTGCTGCGCATCGACGACGAGTACACCGTGGAAGACCTCGAGAGCCGAAACGGCATCTTCCTCAACGGGCTGCAGGTGCACTCGGCCATCTTGCGTGACGGCGACCAGGTGCAGCTCGGCGACGTCATCTTCACCTACACCGAGGGCACCTGACCGTGGGCTTCTTCGTTCGGTTCTGGGGCGTGCGCGGCAGCATTCCCACGCCCGGTCCGCGGACGCGGCGCTACGGCGGCAACACCTCGTGCCTCGAGATGCGCAGCGACTCGACGGTGCTCATCTTCGACGCCGGCACGGGGTTGCGCGAGCTGGGGGTGGCGCTGTTGCGGAACGAGCCTCCGCAGGGCCTCGACCTGCACCTGTTCCTCTCGCACCCGCACTGGGACCACATTCAGGGCTTTCCCTTCTTCGGGCCCGCCTACCTGCCGCGCACCACCATCACCGTGTACGGCAACGAGCAGAACGAGAACTACCAGCTGCTCTCGGGGCAGATGAGCAACGCCTACTTCCCCGTCGCCTTCAAGGACCTGTCGGCGAAGATCGTGCCCAGGGTCTTCGTGAACGACGTGGTGCAGGCCGGTGATTTCACGGTGCGGCGGTTCGACCAGAAGCACCCCGGCGGCAGCGCGGGCTTCCGGGTCGAGCTGGGCGGGCACTCGGTGGTGTACGCGACCGACAGCGAGCTCGATCAGCTGCTCACCGACCCCACGGCGCCGGTGAAGACGCCCCGGGCGCTGCGACGGCTGCCGACGGCGCTGGTGAAGGCGGTGAGGAGCGCCGACCTGCTCATCGCCGACGCCCAGTACATCGACGAGGAATACCCGAAGAAGGTGGGCTGGGGGCACCCGCGCGCCAGCACCACCGTGGACTTCGCGATTCAGGCCGGCGTGCGCGCGCTCGCGCTCACCCACCACGACCCCATGCACTCGGACCGCGACGTCGACGCCAAGGTCTTGAGCTGCGCCGAGCGGGCGAGCAGCATCGGGGCTCCGCTCGAGGTGTTCGCAGCGCGGGAAGGCGTGACCCTGCGCATCGACAAGCCGGCGCTCGAGTAGCGTGTTCGCCGACGAGCTGACGGCCAGGACGGTCGCGGACGTGGGTTGCGCTCCCCGGTATACCAGGAGTTATACTCCTCGAGTGAAGACGGCGATCTCCCTCCCTGATGAGCTTTTTCGACAGGCGAACCAGGTCGCGCGGCGCCTGAAGCTGACGCGGAGCGAGCTGTTCCGGCGCGCGCTGGCGGCCTTCGTGGCCAGCAGCCGGGACGCCGAGGTCACCGCGTCCTACGACGCTGCGTTTGCGAGCGACGAGCCCGTCGAAGCGCGAAGGATTCGCCAGCGCGCGGCCAGGCGCATCCTGCGGGACGTGGAGTGGACTGATTGAAGCGGGGGGACGTCTGGTGGGCAGACCTCTCCGAGCCTCGCGGGTCCGAGCCCGGGGGACGCCGGCCGGTGCTGGTCGTTCAAGACGACTTGCTCACTGACAGCAGGCTCGCCACGGTCATGGTGCTTCCGCTCACCAGCAACCTGCAGCGGGCCCTGGCGGTGGGGAATGTCCTGCTCGCAGCCAAAGACACGGGCCTGAGGCGCGACTCCGTTGCGCTCGTCTGCCAGGTCATCACGGTCGACAAGACCTGGCTCGACGAGCCCGTCGGCTCGCTTTCGAGGCGGGCGTTACAGCTGGTCGACGCCGGTCTGCGGCTGGCCCTCGATCTGCGGTGACCTGTCGGGAGAAACCCCTGGTCGCGCTCGCCGCGATCGATTCAGCGCGCCAGTGAGGCTAAGGGTATGGCCCGTGCGACGACCCCTGCGTGAAGAGCCGCCCCGGGGGCTGTCAGCCCGACGGGAACCGCTGACCCCGGTGGTGCGCAGCGCCGACGAGCGCCGCGCCCAGGTCTCACTGCACCTGAAGATCCTCGGCGGGTATGTGGTGCTCGCGGCGGCGCTCATCGCGCTCTTCGTGGTGGGCTCGGCGTGGGACTGGTCCTTGAAGATCCTCGCGGCGTCCATCTTGACGCTGGTGCTGGCCATCGTGCTGCCCTCGCTGGTGTTGCGCGTCTCGCGCGTGCAGGTGCTGTCCCAGACCGCGCTGGAGATCAGCCGGGGAGACCTGTCACGGCGGGTGCAGCTCGAGTCAGGCGGGTTGCGCGACGACATCGACGAGCTGGCGGTGGCCATCGCCGACATGCAGGAGAACCTGCGCGAGCTGGTCAGCTCCATCGCGCGCACCGCCGAGTCGGTGGCGTCTTCTGCCTCGGCCCTCGAGAGCAGCGCTGAAGGGGTCAACGCCCAGGCCGCCGAGGTGGGCACCTCGATGATCCGCATCGCGGCCGGCGCCGAGTCGCAGAAGTCCCTGGTGGGCCGCGCCAGCACCGCCATCACCGACATGGCCCAGGCCCTTCAGCGCACCGCCTCGAGCGCCGAGGACTCGACCCGCGCAGCCGCGGCCACCAGCGCCTCGGCGGTCGAGGGCAGCAACGCCGCCACCCTGGCCAGCGAAAAGGTGCGCAAGGTCTTCGCCCGCATCGAGGCCGCCAGCCACGAGGTCTTCAAGTTCGGCGAGAAGACCCAGGAAATCTCGAAGATCGTCGACGCCATCACCCAGGTCGCGCAGCAGACCAACCTGCTCGCGCTCAACGCCACCATCGAGGCCGCCCGCGCCGGAGAGTACGGCCGCGGCTTCGCGGTGGTCGCCGACGAGGTGCGCAAGCTCGCCGAGAGCGCCGGCCGGAGCGCCGAGCAGATTTCCCTGCTCGCCCGCAGCATCAGCCAGCAGTCGACCAACGTGGTGGGCGCCATGAAGCAGGGCATCGAAGAGCTCGCCGAGGGCCGTGAGGACCTGACCCTCATCGTGCGCTCGATGGGCCGCATCTCGGACAGCGCCCGTGGCGGCGCCGAGAAGGTGGCGATGATCAGCGAATACGCGCGCGAGCAGCAGAAGGGCTCTGAGGCCATGGTGCAGGCGATGAACGAGATCTCCTCGGTGGCGCGGGCCAACGCGGAGTCGACCGACGCGGTGAAGCGCGTCATCGAAGAGCAGACCGACGCCGTCTCGCAGATGGCCGCCGCCGCGCAAGAGCTGTCGAACCTGTCGGAAGAGCTGCAGACCATCGTGCGGCGCTTCCGGCTGATGTGAGGTGGCGTGCCTCAGTTGCCCCCGAACGAGTTCGAGTAGAGTCCCCAACCCTGATGACGCCCCAAGCCACCGATCGCACCGATGGTCCGCTGGCCGCTGAGTCGGGGACCTCTCAGTCCGTGGTGGTCGACCAGACGTCGATTCGCGACCCGCTCATCGGCGTGATGCTGGGCGAGTACCAGGTGCTGGCGCCGTTGGGTGAAGGGGGCATGGGCCAGGTCTACCGCGGGCTTCAGCCGGTCATCGGCAAGCCCGTGGCCATCAAGATGCTCAAGGCCGAGCTCGCGTCGAATCAAGCCCTGGTGTCGGGGCTGATCGCCGAGGCCAGGGCGGTCAACGCCATTCGCCACCCGGGCATCGTCGACGTCTTCAGCTTTGGACAGGCGCCCGACGGCCGCCAATACATGGTGATGGAGTTGGTCGACGGGCAGCCGCTCGACCAGTACCTGCACGCGCACGGGGCGCTGCCGGCGTACCAGGCCATCGAGATTCTGACGCTGTTGCTCGAGGCGTTGGGGGCTGCGCACGACGCAGGCGTCATTCACCGCGACCTCAAGCCAGCCAACCTGATCAACCACTCAACCTCGATTGCTCGCGCAGCAGCGACGGTGGCGGCGTCAGCGATCGCCCTGGCACCCTGTACACCGGCTCGAGCACTGGCGTCGTCACGGCCATCATCGTGGACTCGCAGGTGCTCGACCCGCTCGCGCCATGGCCCCGATGGCAACGCGGGGCAGGCAACACGGGCAGCACCTTGAGCCCGCTGAATCCAGGCTGCCCCTGAGCCGCTGGTCTGGTCGTCGTTCTCCGAAGAAGGACCTGCTCAACGCAGCCGCAGAAGCGTCCCGCATGGGCTGATCAGTGCACCCAGGAGTCCTTCGGCGCGTCGACCCCTTGCGCCACGGTGAGGCGCGACAGGGACGCCACCCGGTCCCGGTCGAGCCGGGTGCCCCGCTCGGGGAAGGTCAGGCCCCGCGCCGTCCACTCGGGGATGAAGAGAATCGGGGTGGCCTCGCCGTCGTAGCCGAGCTGCACCAGCTGCCCTGCGCCGAACTGCACGCACCGCTTGTCGCAGCAGAAGAAGGCCTGCCGCACCGAGTACAGACCCTCGGCGGCGACTGGCTCGAGGGTCTGGCTCCACTCGGGGCCCGGCACGGTGATGCCCTGCTGGTTCCACTCGGCGCGGTTGAGCGCCCACGCGCGCGGCAGGTAGATGCCCGGGCCCGGCTCTCCGTGGTTGTGAAAGGTGACCAGCCGCCCGGCGGGCAGCTCGTTGAGAGGCAAGGTGGTGCGGTACAGCCCGCAGGCGGGGTGGGTGGCCATGGAGAACGAGAGGAATAGCAGACCCGCTCGTCGATCAGGGGCCTGGAGGCCGGCTCCCGGGCGTTGGCGTGCTCAGCACCCCGGACTACCGGACATGACAGTGCACGAACGACGGCATGCCCCGCTTCGTGATGAAGCTGATGTCTTTGCCGGACTGGCTGGCGCTCTCGACCTCGGGGCGTCCCTCGAGAAACCTCACAGCGCCTGCGGGGTCGTCGCAGACTCTTCGGGCCGTCAGCGCCTGGTGCAACTCCGTCAGCTCGGCCATCCCCTCATCGAACTCCTGAATTTCCCTCTCGTTGGTCTCGCGCGTGATGATGCGCAGCGACTGGGGCTCGCTCAGGCGGGTCGAGCCGTCCGCGAAGGTCAACTCGGCCGCCAGGGTGACGTTCCTCGGCGTCGCCAGGTCGAGGGTGAAGGGCACCTGCTCGGGCTCGTCCCTCGCGGGCAGCACCGCCGAGCGTCGACCCACCACGGCCCCTCGTGGGTCGACCTCGACGATGGTCGCCGACACCGGCGCCGGCCGCACCCACGGCCAGTTGAGGTTCGCCGTCAGAGCAGTCGCCTGGCCGATGACGATGAGCTCGGCTCCGTACAGGCGCAGCACGTCGAGGACCCGGTCCCTCGTCTCCCGGCGGCCACAGGTGACCGTGAGGGAAACCTGCAGCGGTTGTTTCACGGGTGCTTCGCCGTCGCAGCGAAGCTCGGCCTCGAGCGGAGGCGAGGGCAGCTCGCCTGGCCCCGTCTTGCAACGGGCGACGACCGCGTCGATCTTCCACAACGGCAACGACACGGCGGTCGAGGACCCCCGCAGCGCCACGTCGTTCGAGGACACCACGATGCGGGGAACGGGCGCCGTCGAGGTCAGCAGCACCTGGCGCATGGGTGAACGTTCGCAGTGCCACGGCATCGAGCCCTCCAGGTGCACCCAGTCACCAGTCCACGCGATGCCGTCGCCGTCGACGAGGTGGCCCTCGGCGACCCACACCGCGGGGTGATGGTCGAGCGTGACGTGCGTCTGCTTCTCGGTGGGGTACCGCGCGCGCTGCCAACGGGCGAACGCGTGCCGGTAGCGCGCCTGTTTGTCGGGTGGAAAATGGTCGAACTCGTCTCGCGGCACCGGCATCGTGGGAAACTCCGAAGGTCCACCGCGTGGGGTTCGCTGCAGCGTCGCGGTCACCATCGAGCCGCCGCGCCGCACCTTCAGCACCAGCGCGCCGCCGACGGGTGGTGTCAGGAAGGCCGCCAATTCCTGCGCGGTGAAGTCGATGAGCGTGGCCGAGGCCACCGTGGTTGGGGTGACCGCCTGTTCGATGACGTCACCGACCTCGAGGGCCGCCGCGGCTGGCCCCTCGGGCATCACGGCCACCACCACCAGGTTCGTCGACCCTCGTTGCACGACGAAGCCCATCGGCTCGATGGGGACCGCTGCCACGACCAGGAACGCGCAGAGCATCGCGTCACTGAATCACCGTGGCCATGGTCGGCCAAGGGCGAGCCCGTCGGCGGGCGAACGCGGCGCGGGCATGACGGGGTGCTCGCGAAGGTCGGCAAGCTCTCTCCCGCGAACTCGTGATGACGTTGCTGCGGTACGAGCGAACCGTCGAGCGCGAGCCTTCACCTCTTTGGCTTCGGTGATATCAACGTGACCGTTGGCACGGGGCTGACCTTCACCCTGCCGAGACCCCGTATGGCCCTGCTGACGACGTTGCCGATGGCGCTCATTCCTCTCTTCGGCGTGGGCCTCTGGGGCGCCTCGCACCTCCTCTTTCTGGCGATACCTCACAGAGGCGCGCGTCGATGAAGGACGCGACGAGTCCGTGGCCGCCTTTCCTGCATTGCGGAGCGTGTTCACCGACACTCTACCGACGACGCTCTCGTGGGTGCTCAACGCGTTCACCATCGTGTACGCCGCGCTGCTCGTGCCTGCGGGCCGGCTCGCCGACACCTTCGGTCGCAAGCGCGTGTTCCTCGTCGGGCTCGCGATCTTCGGGGTGGGCTCGCTGGCCTGCGGCGTCGCGACGTCGGCGCTGGCGCTGGACGAGGTGGCCGCGCGCCACGGTTACCGGCCGCTGCTGGTGGTAGGCGGTTTCGTGTTTGCCGCGTCGAACGGGTGGCTGCTGACGCGAACAGGGACCACGCCCGAGTTCTTCTCGACATGGCTGCCGGCGCTCCTCGTCGGAGGCGTCGGCGTCGGACCCCTCGAAGCCTTCAGTCCCAGGAACGCCAGGCAACTGGCATGGTCGAGACTCAATCGCGCGCTGATCATGACTGGCGTACGGTACGGACCATGAGAATCACGTCGCTTCGGCTGAAGGGCGTCGGGCCCTTTGAGGACACGACGATCGAGTTTCCCAAAGGCACGAATCCCGAGTTGGCAGATGTGTATCTGCTCGTCGGCAAGAACGGGTGTGGCAAGACCACTGCGCTCCAGGCATTGGCGACAGTGCTTGCCGGCGGCAATGCCGTTGCTGACCGGCCAATCGAGGATCGGTTCAGGCCCAAGACCCTCAATCTCGTCGTCGCGCAGGACGAACTGAAAGGAACGTGGGCTGTTCTCTCGGGGCCGGGAAAGCAAGTTGATGAGGTCGTTGCCTCAGCGAGTGAGTACGGGCTCCAGAATTCCTCGATCGGAAGTTGGAACGGGCCCTCCTTCGTCCCCAAGGTGCCGACGGACTGGCAGGCATGGAGAGGCATCTCGAGGGAACCGCTGAGCTGCGCGGCATTCGCCTATTCCGGAACACGACGGACAGGCCCGGTCCGAGTCACAGCCATCCAACCTTTTCCCGCAAGACCTGTTGTCAACGGGGGGCCGCAGCTGAGCTTCTCGAACAGCGGCGACGCCCAGCAGCTCGCTCAATGGGCAGCAAATCAGAAGTACCGCCGCCTCCAGGCACGTGACGAAGGGAACTCCGCGATTGAGGCTGCCGCGACAGAGAGCCTCGCGCGCGTCGAACGAGCCATCTCCGAGGTCATCGGAGCAGAGTTCGCCTTCAGCTTCTCGCTTCAGGACTTGAACGTCAGAGCCCGAGTCGGGGAGGTGACGACAGACATCGACCTTCTCCCGGAAGGTCTGAAGTCGATCGTGAGCTGGCTCGGTGACTTGCTGATGAACCTCGACCTCCTCGAGTGGAAGACCCCGGGACCCGTCAACGCCCGTGAGTTCTTGCTCTTGCTCGACGAGGTCGACGTGCACCTCCACCCTGAGTGGCAGCGCAGAATTCTCCCCGTTGTCCAGCGTACGTTTCCCAACGCGCAGGTCATCGCAACGACCCATTCACCCTTCGTGGTCGCTTCGCTGAAGGACGGTGCGGTCATCGAGCTGGCGCTCGACAAGAAGGGGAACTCCGTTGCGATGAAGCCGGTGCAAGCTCCGTTCTTCAAGAGCTACTCCGAAACGATGACCACCCTCTTTGGCATCGGGTCCGACTTCGACCTCGACACCGAAGCCGAGCTGCGGCGCTTTCATGAAGCAGGGCAGACGCTTCAACCCGGCGATGAGGCAGCATGGAAGCAGTACGAGAGTCTTGGTGCTGCATTGGCGTCGCGCAGTGAGGACCTCTCTCGACTGGTACGATTCGAGCTGAACCAGACCCGTCGTCAGCGGGGATTGACCGGCTCATGATGCGTTGGCATCGTGGGCCTGCTCCACCGCTCCTGGACGAATTGGGGCCGCAGACTGCCGAAGCGTTCACCCGGCGGCGCGCACTCGAGCCAGGTCATTCATTCTCGTGGCCGCAACGCGCAAACCGTTCGTTGGGAGCGATTGTCCGTGACGAACTCCTCGCGCTCAATCACGGTCACTGCTGCTCTTGCGACAGCTACCCAATCGGCGCGGCCGGACGAAAAGAGGTCGACCACTTTCGCCCCAAGACGCGCTTCCCTGAAGAAGTCTGCAGCTGGGAAAACCTCTCTCTCGGCTGTACTGCTTGCAACGGGGCAAAGTCTGATCAGTGGTCCCGCCTGCTTCTTCGCTCCGACGCTTCGGACTTTGATTTCGCGCGCTATTTCAGCGTGACGCCCGCGACCGGCGAGATCGCTCCCAACCCACGCGCCACCGTCCGAGATCGGGCTCGCGCTCGAGCGACCATTCGAGTGTTGGACCTCGACAACGCCGACCGTCGAATCGCTCGGCGGAAGACCATTGCCAATCCAGATCAGGCGCCGTTCAACGACCGAGCGTATCGGTTCCTGTACGCAGAGACCGAATCGCTCACGGCCAAACTTCCCTGAGCGGCCGCGGGCCGGGACCAACGACTCCCGCCGTCGCACGCACAGCACCTTCGACGAGACGCCCTGGGCCGACCCGAGCGGTCCGGCGCTGTTCGAGAAGGCGATGCCCTGGGCGCCGACGGTCGTGGCGAGGTGGAAGCGACCTCAGGTGGGAGCGCCACGGAGCTCCTCACTTCCGCAGCAACACGCCCTCGCCGACGAAGGCCAACACGGCGGCGATGAGCAGCCACGTCCACACCGGCGTCTTCTTCTCGGTGGAATCACCCTCGGCGAGGCGCACCACGTCTTCTCCGAACCAGGCGGTGACCGCGTCCACCGGGTGCCTGGTGGTGTCGCTGGCCGCCGGGTCGATGCTGGCGACGAAGCCCAACGAAGGAATGGCCGTCGCCGAAGCGTCGAGCACCTGGTACCGGCCCGGCTCAGGCAGGGGGCCTGCGGTGCCTTCCGGCCCATCGCCCTGTCTCGTCACCGGGCGCTCCTCGCCTGACGGCGCCTTCACCGTGACCGCTGGCCGGTCGCTCTCGAGGCTCACAGACACCACGTCACCCACCCGCGCGCGCACCTCTTCGCGCTCATCGAGGCTGCCCGTCAGCCACGCCGCCGCCCGCTGCATGAAGGGCAGGAACGAGGTGCGAATGGGAAAGTCGCTCCAGTCGCGGTCGACGGTCGAGCCGAACGCCAGCACCCGCCCCTTGCCGATGCGGCGGGCGAGCAACACCGGAGCACCGTCATCGAGCGTCGCCAGCACCTCGACCTCACCCGTCGAGACCGGCTCGAACAGCGCGTAGCGGTAGAAGCGGGTCGACAGCAGGCCCTCGCGCGCCCGCCCCGTGAAGGGCGACAGCACCGGGTGCGCCGACTGCAACGAGCTGAGCTTGGCGGCGCGGGTGGTGAGGTCCGTCGCTCCCGGCTCGACGGCGGTCTTGATGACCCGCAGCTTGCGCGGCAGTACCCCGGCCAACGCCAGGTTCCACGGCTCGACCTCGACGCGGGCGCCCATCGCCAGGAACACCCCGCCGCCGCCCTGAACGAACGCTTCCAGCTTCTGGGCCACGTCTGACGACGGCGCGCTGACGTTGAGCAGCATCACCACGTCGTACGCCGAGAAGTCTTCCCGAAAGGCCGCGTCGGCGTCGCGCACCACCGCGCGCACCGGGCTGCCCGGCGACGACAACGCCGAGTCCGTGAAGAAGGCCTCGTCCTTCACCTTCAGCGGGTTGGGCTCACCGTTCACCACCAGCGCCCGGAGCTCCTTCGGCACCGTCAACACCAGGCCCCGCACGTCGTCTTCCGGCAGCCCATCGGGCGCGAGGACGCCTTCCACCAGCACCTGCCCGCCTGCGGTGAAGCGGTGGGTGAGCACCTTCTGCGCGGTGCCATCGGGCGACAGGTCGAGGAACCCCTTGCCCACCGCCTGCCCGTCGACGCGCAGCACCAGCTCGACGTCGCGCTGGGCCTGGCTCGAGAAGTTGCGCACCGTGAAGGTGAACTGCCACGCGCGCGCGCCCACCTGCGGCGCCGGCTCGGCCCGCACCTCGAGAATGGCGCGGTTGTTCAGCGCCTCTTTCCCCCGCGCCACGTCTCGCAGCACCACCTCGGGCTTCACCACCTCGCCTTTGGGGCCCTTCGTCATCGGCGCCTGCGCCTCGAGCCGCAGCGAGCGCTGGGTGAAGGCGCTCACCACCACCAGCCGCCGGTTGGCCAGGGGCGACTCGTCGAGCGCCCGCGCCGCCACCTCGAGGCACCGGTTCAGGTCGACCGCCTCGTACGAGGGCTTCAAGTCATCGACCTGGCTGAGCAGCTTCGCCTTCTCGAACGACAGCGGCCCGGTGATGGCGGGCGCCCGCGTGCAGGGCAGCAGGGCCGCGGGCTCTTCGGTGAGCAGCTCACCGATGGCCGCCTTCGCCTCGTCGCGGCCCACGTCGAACAACCGTCGCCCGTCGGTGAAGCGCATCGCCAGCGACAGGTCGAGCACCACCACGGTGGCGGCGGCTCCGCGGGCGGTCGCGGCGGCCGCCTCTTTCACGAACTCGGGCCGGGCCAGCGCGATGGGCACCAGCAGGAAGAACAGCGTGCGCAGGGTGTACAGAATCAGCCGTCGCAGCTTCAGCCGTGAGGCGGTGCGCTTCTGGCTCTTCAGCACGAAGGCGATGGCCGGGAAGGAGACCGACCGCGGGCGCCGTCGGTCGAACAGGTGCACCAGCAGCGGAATCGCCGCCGCCAGCGTGCCCAGCAGCATCCACGGGTGGGCGAAGCTCACGAGCGCCCCAGCGTTCGCCGCGAGAGGAACCGCACCAGCACCTGGTCGAGCGGCTCGTCGGTGCGCACCCGCTCGTAGTCCACGTCGGCGGCGGTGCAGGTGGCCCTGGTCTCGGCCAGGAAGCGGTTGAAGTCTTCGAGGTAGCTGTCCTTGATCTCCCGCGGGTTCACCTCGAGGCGGCGGTCATCTTCCATCGAGAGGAACAGCGTGGGGTCGTCGTAGGGGAAGGTCAGCTCGGCGGGGTCCACCAGGTGGAAGACAGACACGTCGTGGCGGCGCGCCCGCAGCGCAATCAATTTCTTCAGCGCGTCAGCCCGGTCATCGAGAAAATCAGAAAAGACATACACCTGAGAGCGCCGCGGCAGCTTCTCGGCCAGCAGGTCGGCGGTGGCCGAGAGGTCGGTCTCGCCCTTCGCCTCGGTGGCCTCGAGCACGTCGATGAGCACCTGCAGGTGCGACGCCGACGAGCGGGGCGGAATCTCGACCACCTTGCCCTTCGTCACCAGCGACACGCCCGCCGCGTCCTGCTGCTTGAGCAACAGGTGCGAGAGGGTGGCCGCCAGCACCCGGGCGACCTCGAGCTTGGTGAGGCCGGTGGTGCCGAAGCCCATCGAGCCCGAGGCGTCGACCACCATGGTGGCCCGCAGGTTGGTCTCGTGCTCGAAGCGCTTGACGTAGTACTTGTCGAACTTGCCGAAGGCCTTCCAGTCGAGGTGCCGCAGCTCGTCGCCGGGGGCGTAGTCCTTGTGCTCGGCGAACTCGACGCTCTGGCCCTGGTGCGGGGACTTGTGCAGGCCCGACAGCACCCCTTCCACCACCGCGCGGGCGCGCACCTTGAGGCCGCCGAGGCGGGACAACAGCTGGGCATCGAGCAGCGCCACGAGGGGGTTCTTCTAACGCGCCGGGCGCCGGGTGGTGAGGCCGAACGAAGGTGCCCGCCCGCCCGATCGACGGTCAGGGCAACGCGGCGCGGACCGACGCCACCGCGCGAAGGTGACCGACTCGGCTTTACGGCTCAGGCACCACCGGCACTTCACCTCTCGCCGCGCGCCCGAAGAACCGCAGCACGTCGTTCTTCGCCGTCGGGTTCTGAAACGCGACGAAGTGCCCGTCGTACCCGGCAGGCTCGTACTGCCGCAGCACCGAGGTGACCGGGCGCGGGAGCAGCACGTTCCCCGTCGCCGACGCCACTGGCGCCAGGTCCGTCTCCTCGACCTTCGGGCCCACGAAGGCCGCCCCGGTGGCCTGCGCATAGGCCCGCTGCACGGGGCTGGGCGTGAACAGGTCGCCCTTGCCCCACGCCTGAAAGAAGTGCCTCGCGTGCGCCGGCGTCGCCCCATCGGCTGGCGTCACCGCCGCGCGACGGCCGAAGTGCAGCGCGTCGACCGGGTCTGTCCAGTTGGCCAGCAGGGTCAGCACCGGGTGAAACGAGCTGACCGCCTGCAGAGGAGGCTCTCCCAACACGAAGGCCAGGCCGTCGGCGATGTTCACCGGCGCCTTCTTGCTGGTGAGCGAGTCCGTCAAGCTGCCCGACGCCCCCGTCAACACCGCCACCTCGAGGGACCGGTCGAAGGCCAGGAACAGGCCACCCTCGGAAGCGCCCTGCGAGTGGCCCCAGTAGCCCAGGCGTGACGCGTCGAGCGGGGGAATGCCTGCGTCAGCGGCGCCCGAGATGGCCTTCGCGAAGCGCGTCACCGAGAACAGGTCGGCTGCGCCCTGCGCCATGGTGCCGCGGGCCGAGGCGGGGTTCGAGAAGTTGAAGACGATGTCGTTGGGCGAGACGTCTTGCCGCGCGCCACGCCGGGGCCCATGGCCGACCTGGTCGAACCCCAGGGTCGCGAAGCTCACCGTGCCGCCGTCGGCCAGCGAGACCGCAGCCAGGCCCAGGGCCGAGCCGTCGCCCGCGTGCGCACGAAAGCTGCCGCCGGTGCCATGCCCGTAGAGAATCAGCGGCCACCCGCCGGCTGGCGGCGTGCCCTTCGGAGTCACCAGCGCCGCGCACACCTTCTCGCGCCGCACGGGAACCCGCAGACCGTTCTGGTCGGGGTCGACCAGCTGTCCACCTTCTGCGGGCGTCAGGTACGGCGCGGTGCCCTGCTGGAAGATGGGCAGCTCGAGCAGCGTGTGCCACTCGTCGACGAGGGCGCTGGTGCCGCAGGCGCGGTCGCCCTTCACGGTGGGGGCACGGCGACGGCCCGGCGCCGCACTTCACCCAGGGGTCGGCGGCCGGCGAAGCGAGTCGACTCGAGCCAGCCGTGGACATCACGCTTCCCGACCGGTGACCTGCAGAACCGTCAACTCCGACCAGGGACTGCAGCGCCGCGCCGGTCGCCGTGGGGGACCTCACAGACACGGGAGAGCTGATCAGCCGCGTTGTCTTCGCTCAGAAAGACATCGGTAGCAGGGTCGACGGGCTGGTGGCCGTCGGGAACACGCCCGCGCGAACGGTGATGGGAACCCCAGCCGAGCGATAGAGCGCGCCCGAGCCGCCGACCGCCTGCGCGAAGGCCGTGAGGGTCCCGGAGGGCAGGGTCGGGAAGACGACGCTCAATGGCTCACACGGCACCGCGACGCCAGGCCCCGGGTAGAGGAACGCCTCGGTCGAGTCCCGGAAGTTCACGTAGACGTCGCGGACGCCGGCCTGCAGACAGGTCTGCGCGAGGCCCTGGTTCACGAGGCTCCAGCGCAGCGACACACCACCGACGAGCCACGCGAGCGACGCCTCGGTGAACGTCTCCGCGCCGGCCAGCACCGAGAGCGAAACCTGGGCGCGGGCCAGGGCGAAGCCGGTCTCCGAGATCCCCGTGACGATGAGCGACTGTCTGCCTGCGGGCAACGCTCCGAGCGAGAGGCCGGTCATCGCAGCGTCGCAGCGCGTGTCGATGGTTCGGCCCGGCAGCTGGATGAGGAGTGTGGCGATGCCAGCGCCCTGGCAGCTCAGGCTCGACGCGCTCGACGTCGGCATTCGCAGCGAGAGCAGAGCGCGGCCAGTGGCTCCGAGGACAGGTGAGAGGTCGACGCGCTCGAGCGTTGGGCCGTTGACCCAGAGGCTCCCGGTGCGCTCGTAGAGCAGACGGCCGTCGCTGGTGAGCCCTCGCATCGTGTAGCGATAGAGGTCGGGCTGCACGGCAGGCAGGGTGATGCCATCGGCCGCGCCGGTGGAGCACGGGTAGATGCCGCCGTTCGGCAACGAGAGCCCGGGGATGTCGACGGTGACGCGCGTGACGTCGCGGACCACGGCGCAGGCCTGGTCAGAGAAGCGCCAGCGGAAAGTGACCTCACCTGCGCTCGGAGGGGCGGCGGGCTCGGACGGGCCCACCGGCTCCCGGCAGCTCCCCGACCCGGAGCACTCGAAGCCAGTCGCGCAGACCGCGCAGAAGGCACCCGAACGTCCGCACGCCTGCGGTGAGTTGCCGCCGAGACACTGCCCGTTGCTGTCGCAGCAGCCGCCGCAGCGCTCGAGGCAGCGAGCGAACGTGGGATCTTCAGTGGGCACCAGCGGCTCCGAGCGACCGAACTCTTCGACCCCGCACGCCAGCAGGAGCAACGACATCGCGAGGAGTGAACGCATGCCCGCCTCAACGAGGGCTTTCGTCGAGCTATTCAGGCTCGGTTTCATGGGCTTGCGATGTTGCTCAAGACTGGAGCGTCGAAGGCGTGCGAGCGCCCTTCGAACCGAATCGCTTCGGCGAACGCGGCATGCACGACTTCACTCCCGACGCCGAGCGCCAGCGCCCTGGCTGCGGTGCCGAGACCGAACCCCACGGCCCACAGTCGGAGTTGGCGGACATCGTCGCCAGGCCCGATGGTGGTAAGGCAATCGGGGTGGGCGAGACCGACACCTGTGCCCGCTGTGGGACGTTCCTCCGCGGTGAAGCAGACGGCCTGCGCGTCGACGGCGTCCTCTACTGCACCGCGTGCGGCGTGCGGCCCGATGTCGACTACCTCGAGGCCTACCGGGCGAGCCTCTGGGGCAAGCGCGATGGATGGGTGTGGTTCATCGGGCTGACCGCACTCTACTCGCTGCTGCAAGCGCTGGTCGTCGCGGCCTCCAGTCGACTTCTCGTTGGTTCCGGCCTTGATGGCATCCCCTCGGAGACCATCTGGCGGTTCGTTGGCCGTGGCGCGGTCGAGTTGGCCACCTGCGCCGTGGCGGTCGCATACTTCCTCGGCCGGCCGTGGGCCCGACTTGGGTTCGTTGGCGTCTTTGCAATGCAGGTCAGCTCAACGTTTGTCACCTCACCGCCTGGCATGCGGGGCTTCGTGCTGGTTGCGAGTGTGTTGTCATTGCCGGTCTTGCTGTTCATCGTCAACGGAACCCGGCAACGGCTCTTCTTCAAGCTCGAAGTTTCTCGCGCCAAACTCAAAGCGTCGTGGGAGGTGTACGCGAACAACCCCATGGCGCGGCAGGGCCTCATGCTGGCGCTCCTCTCACTGGCGGTCCCTCCGCTGGGGCCCCTGGCGTTGGGCATGTCCATCGTGGGCCTTCGCCGCGTCGACCCGGCGGCGCGACCGCCCATCGGCCGCAAGCGCCAGGCCATCGCCGGCATGGTCTTCTCGTCGCTCAGCAGCGCGGTCTCGGCAGGGTGGTTGGCACTCAAGCTCTTCAAATGAGTTGCGAGCAGGCAAAGGCCCGCAGCACGAAGCTCCTTGTCTGTCATTGAGCGAGGCGTTCAGGCCCTGGGTGCGCTCGGGCCCACCAGGCGCTCGAGCGCGTCGCGGGCCCAGAGACGGTCGATGCGGTACGCCTGTGGCCCCGGCGCGAGGTGCTGCCACTGGCTCAGGCCCCGCTCGTACGCCGCGAGGCTGCTGGCCACGCTGCGGGCCTGGCCACCCTCTTCGAACGACACCCACTGCAGCGTGCCCGCCTGCCGGTCGAGGCCATCGAAGAGCAGCACCCGGTTCAGGTCGACGTCCTTCGACGCCACCAGCAGCAGCACCTTGGTCAACTCGATGGCCCAGTCTTGAAGCCCCGCGTCGAAAATCTTCACCTTCTCGACGAGCGCGTTTCGCGACGGCACCACCCGCTGCGTGCCCGTCGGCCCCACCTGCCTGAAGTGGGCCTCGGCCTCGCGCTCGGCCTCCTCGCCGCCCACGCAGACCTGGCACCAGAAGCCCGCCACCTCGTCGGAATAGAGCAGGGTGGCGGCCAGGTGCGTTCGTTTGCCGCACGCGCACGCCACGGAGTTCAGCTCACCTTCGAGCAGCTGCTCGTGCACCTTCACGTCGCGCTCCCGGTTGATGGACAGCACCAGCTCGACCTGTCGAGTGGCGTGACAGTCCGGGCACTCGAACTCGACGCGAGACATCAGGCTCATACGCGCGGCACCCTACCCCGCGCCGCTGAGCTTCCAGCCTGAATCACCCGCCGTCAGGAGATGGGGCCGCTCTTTCTCTTCGCGCTCGGCAAACGGGCGTTCAAGTCGTCGAGGTTCATCTCGCCGTTCGAAGCCGGTCCCCTCGAGGCGCGAGGTGCCCTCGCGTTCGTGTGCCGCGAAGCGCCCTCACCGCCGCCTGCGCAACCCCAGCACCATCAGGGCGAGGACGACGAAGAGCCCGGGCGTGGCGTTGGCTCCGCAGCCGTAGCGCAAGGGCCCCAGCGTGCTC
>VYLD01000273.1_pt1 | contig 17036 bp, 13 predicted proteins | sample 5114401 | NCBI WGS metagenome assembly VYLD01 (sample SAMN12291783, study PRJNA351875) | freshwater metagenome | isolation source: freshwater lake | place: USA: Michigan, Gull Lake | collected 2013-08-08 | reverse complement strand
GCGCCAGAGATCGCCCCCATCTGATCCTCAGACGTCAAGTCGTCAAGGGGTCATTTCTTCCGTCGGCCTGTACTAGCCCCCGGCCGTTCCATGATGCAGCCCAGGCGAGGGTGGAGGCGATCAAAGCTCTTCGAGTGGAGGAGCGTGGGGACGTGCACAATGGGGAAGCCAGCCTGAGGCAGACTGATACCGCTGCGTGGGCGCAGCGGAGACAGGTCGAGCGCTTTCGCGCGATGAGCCAACAGGAGCGCTTCGACACTGCCGTGTCGATGTCCGAGTCGACGGGCGAGCGCTCGCTGGCCGGTCTCCAGCGTCTGCATCCCGACGAGACTGAGCTTCAGCTTCGCGTCCGCCTCGCTGCGCTGCTCTTCGGCTCAGCGGTCGGTGCCCGCCTGAACGCAGCCCTGGCGAAACGACAGCGCTGAGTCGATAGCTTCAGGCGACTCCCGGGAGCGTCGCGCGGCCCGCTTTGAGCGTCAGCCGAAACACCTTGCGCCCTTTCCGCGATTCGAGCGTCAGCGTTCCGCCATTCGCCTCGACCAGCTTGCGCGCCAGCGGCAGGCCCAGCCCCGTGCCCTGCTCCCGTGTGGTGAAGAACGGCTCGAAGATGCGCGCCTGCACCTCGGGGGGAATGCCGGGCCCCTCGTCGTGCACCTCGACCACCACCTTGCCCGCCTCGGCCCTTCCCTCGACGCGCACCGTCTGGCCCTTCACCGATGCCTGCACCGCGTTCTTGACCAGGTTCACCAGCGCGCTGGTGAGCAGGCTCTCGTCGCCCTCGGCAGTCATCGCAGGCACCTGCACCTCGAGTTGGACTCCGCGCCCCGACGCCTCACCCTGCAGGTGCGCCACGGCGCCGTGCACGAAGCCAGACACCTCGAACGGGGCTGCAGCCACCTTCTGTTCCCGCGCGAAGGCCAGGAAGTCGTCGACGATGCGCTTCAGGTAGTTGAGCTCTCGACGCACCTTCCTCAGGTGGTCCAGCGCCTCGGGCAGGTTGGGCGCAGCCCCTCGCAGCTCTTCGTCGAGCAACCCGGTGAACAGCTCGATGCCTCCCAGCGGGTTCTTCACCTCGTGCGCCACCCCACCCAGCATCAGCTTGAGCTGACGGTCGCGGCTCTCGAGGCCCGCGCGCATCGCTTCGAGCGCCTCGGCCAGCTGAGCCACCTCCTGAGTGCGGGCGGTCGACGAGACGGCGGTGGACAGGTCGCCCTGGCCGATGACCTGCGCGCTCGACACCAGGCGCTCGAGCGGCCGCGACACCTGCTGCGCCGACGCGACCGCTGCCACGACGAGCAGCAACAGCGTCAACACCAGCAGCGCCACGAAGGCGTTTCGAAGGTCGCTCAAGGGGCCGAAGAAAGCCGCGCTGCCCTCGACCGCCACCGCGCCGACCACCTTGCCGTCGAGCAGCAGCGGGGCATAGCCCGTCTTGTAGAACCGCCCGTCGGTGCCGCTGAAGAGCACCTGGCTGGCCGTGCGCTGGCCCGAGAAGACCAGCTCGAGCTCGGCACCGTCGCGCAGCAGCTCGGGCACTTCGGCCCCCGGAGGCAGCCCGCCGCCCACGTCGACCCGGGCCTTGCGCTCTGCGTCGAACACCAGCACCCGGCGCACCCCGGTCTGCTTCTGCGCCTCGGTCAGCGTCCGGGTGAGCGAGCGCCAGGTGCGGCTGCCCTCCCCCGCCGCGTCTTCCGGCACGATGGCCAGCACCCGCTCGGCGTTGAGCTGCGAGGCCACCGAGGCGGCCACCATCGACAGGGACCCGCCCAGCTCGACCTCGAGCACCGAGCGGCTCGCGCGGAACAACCCGAAGCCCCCCAGCGCCAACACCAGCAGCGTCGGCACCAGGGACGACCACAGCAGGCGCGCGCGCAGCGTCACAGCGGGTCATTCAAGCCGAAAGTGAGCGACCCGTTCAGTTCTTCTTGGTGGTCTTCCCGGCGACGATCTCTTCGATGAGCGCGATCGACTCGTCATCGAAGTTGAGGAACTCGATGCCCATGCCCGGCGGCCGGCCGGCGACGCCGGTGGGGTTGACCCGCACCACGCGGCCCATGCCCTCGATGAGGCGGCTGCCGTCCTTCAGCGAGAACTGCAGGTAGACGATGCTGCCCTCTTCTTTGGGGTGGTCGGTGCGAATGAAGATGCCGCCCAGCGAGAGGTTCACCGAGTACTCAGCGAGGAACTCTTCGAAGGTGTTGAAGCGGTACTGCACCAGCAGCGAGAGCGGCGTTCGCGGGTACTTGCGCTTCTCTGCGCCCTCATCGTCGCCGTCGCTCATGAGCCGTACACTGTACCCGGCCTGCGCGCCGTTGGCCCGGTTGTCGTACGGCCCGACTGCGTCACCCGCGATGACGGTGGACCGGCGAGCGCTCGAGGACTCGCTTCGAAGGAGCAAGCGGCCGCACCGCCAAGGCGTCGGTCGACCGGGCCCGCGCAGGTTCGCTCGCGCCAGCGAGGTCGCCGAGGGCACAGCGCCAGGGCCGACGCTGCGGAGTGTCGTGCCCGCTTCACCGAAACGCGTGCAGCAGCCACGGCAACAGCCGCCCGCTGGTCACCAGGCCCATGTGATCGAACCGCTCAGATTGGAAATACAACACACGCGCTGACTTCACCTGCTTCGGCAGCTCGTCGAACAGGTACGGCACGTCATCGAGCCTGACCGCGCCCTTCTGTCGCTTGAGGAACCACTCGGTGCGTTGCTGGGTGTCGAAGCCCACCAGCACCAGCTGGCGGGCCTTCGCCTCGGCGGCCTCGACCCAGGCCCTGAACTCGTCGTCATTCCCATACAACCCGTCGACCAGCACCACCTGCTCGAGCCGTTCCTGTGACAACCACTCGACGATGGTCTTGTAGGCGCCCGAGTGCCCGATGACCACCAGCCGCGGCGGGCACTTCAGGCCGGTGCGCTGCTCGACGAGCGACAGCAGGGCCGGCAGCTCCCGAAACAGAATCGGGTCACCCCGGGCGCTGCGGGCCTCGGGCACGATGAACAGGGCGTTGCGGCCGGAATCGCGAAACTGGGTCAATAGCTGGTGCTCGAGCACCGCGTGGTCGACGTCGGTGAAGAACCCGTGCAGGTAGATGACGGTGACGGCGGTGGCCGCCCGGTACGCGCGCGGTCTAAAGACGTGCACCGGCCCCTGGTCTTTGGTGCCGAACCGCACGTGCCGGCCGTCTTCGTTGAGCTGGTCAGCGAGCTCGTGCTCGGTGGTGTTGCGCACCGAGGCCAGGGCCGGCGACAGGTCCTGTGACAGCACCACCGACAGCAGCGCAGAGAGCACGACCCTTGTTATGGCTTCGCGCCCTGGGCGCCCTTCGGTTTCTGGGTGATGAGCATGTGCATCGACAGGTTTTTGTCGAGATAGCCGTAGCGGAACGACAGCGGCTTCGCCGTCTTCCACAACGCCCTGAAGTCTTCGTTGTACTGCGGGTTGGCCCCCAGGAACGACTCGTGGAACCTGCCGTAGGCCTGCTGCTCGAAGCCCGCTTTCGTCGCGAACTTCGGGGGAATGCCGGTGGAATCACTCACCATGAAGTCCATGTGGTTGAGCAGAAAGTTCCGAATGGTCGAGAAGTGGTCGCGCCACAACAGGTAGCTGGCGGCCTTGGTCATCGCCACCACCCGGCCCTTCTTCTCGAGGAAGGCCTTCATGCCCTCGTCGGCCCCGAAGTGGGTGTCGTCGAGGTTCTGCGCGAAGTGCCGGTGCACCCGCCCCTGGGTCTTCGGGTCCTCGCCCTTCTTCACGAACACCAATTCGAGGTTGTCGAAGGCCTCTGAAAAATCAGGCGGCACCCAGGCCTTGTGCAAGAGCGCCGCGGTCTTGTCTTCGGCGGCGGCCAACGCGTCGGCGGTGAGGTAGCGCAGCGAGCCGTCGGGGTTTGGTTTGACATACTTGAGCGACACCGGCTCGAACCCATGCACCGCGAGCGCGATGAGAAAGAATGACAGCTGCCCTGGCAGCTCACCGCGCTGCACCTTCATCAGGTTCTCGGTCTTGGAGTCATTGGCCACCAGCAGCCCCGCCGAGGTGGACCGGATCATCTGCAGCGAGGCGGCCAATTCCTTCGAGGTGACGGTGTCGATGCGCCGCGGGTCGCCCGCGTGCTCGAGCGACATGGTGGTGATGTCGGTGGCCTCGGGGTAGGTGGTGAGCGCCGAGATGAGGTCGCCGCCGCCGAACGGGTAGACCACGGTGGTGGGCAGCCCCGCCGGCTTGAGGGTCTGCAGGAAGGGCTGGGCCTCTCCAATCCACGTCTGCTTGTATTTATCGGTGCGACGGCTCAATTCCTTACAGTGCGCGTCGACCACCTTCGCGTCGATGTTCGCGGGCAGCGGCTCGTCCCCGGCGCAGGCCACCACGCGGAAGAGCAGCTTCGCCTGGCGGGTGAAGTCGAGGGTCTCGGCGGGGGCGACGGTGGTGGTGAGCGCGGCAACCAGCAACGGAGCGAACATGGGGCCGGCGACGTAGCACGAAGAGGGTGCATTCACGTGCGACGTCTCGACCGCGACGAAGGGTTTGCGGGCCGTGCGCTGCGCGCTACACCGTGGCGACTCGTGTCCACCCGCACCTTCGGTCTCTGGTCAGGCGTCGGCCTCGTCATCGCCAACATGGTCGGCGCGGGCGTCTTCCTCTCCACCGGCTTCATGGCGCAGTCGATGCGGCCGGGCACCATCCTGCTGGCCTGGGTGGTGGGCGGCGTGCTGGCCCTGGCGGGGGCCCGCGCCTACGCCGAGGTGGCCCGGTTCCTGCCCCGCGGCGGCGGCGAGTACCGGTACGTGGGCACCCTGCTGCACCCAGCGCTGGGGTACATCGCCGGCTGGGGCTCATTGCTGGTCGGGTTTTCGGCGCCGATCGCCCTCGACGCCCTGGCTGCCGGGGCCTTCGCGCGCGTGCTCTTTCCAGCCATCGACCCCCGACTCTTCGGAGCCGCGCTCATCATCGCGCTGACCGTGGTCCACGCCATCGGGCTGCACATGTCGGCCCGCTTCCAGAACGCGCTGGTGGCCGTGAAGGTGTTGCTGCTGCTCAGCTTCGTGGTGGTCGGCGTCGTCTCGGGCGCGCACACCTGGCCCACCTGGACCCCACCCTCGATGGACGGAGAGACCCTGTCTGGGTTTGCCGGCAGTTTGTTTTACATTGCGTTTGCCTATTCAGGGTGGAACGCCGCGGTCTATGCGGCCGATGACTTCGAGGACCCCGAGCGCACCGTGCCTCGCGCGATGATGGTGGGCTGCCTCGTCGTCGCGGCGCTGTACTTCGTGGTGAACCTCATCTTCGTCGCCAACCTCACCCCCGACCAGGGCTCGGTGGTCTTCAAGTACGACGCCTTCACCTCGGGGCAGGGGCAGTTCGACCAGGTCACGCTCGGCCAGGCGGTGATGGCGCACCTGCTCGGCCCCGGCGCCGCGCGGGTGATGAGCGGGGTGACCCTCATGCTCTTCGTGTCGGCCATCAGCGCGATGACCATCGTCGGCCCACGCGTCTACTCGTCGATGGCGAAGGACGGGGTGCTGCCACGCGTTCTGGCCGCAAAAGAAGGGCAGCCCCCCACCATGGCTGTGATTCTTCAGGGTGTGTTGTCTTTGTCGGTGCTGTTCACCCACGAACTGCGCGCGGTGCTGACCAACGTCGGTGCCATTCTGGTGCTCTTCGCCGCCCTCACCGTGGCAGGGCTGTTCCGCCTCGCCCTGGCCCCTGCCGCGGGTGCCAGGCGCCCCACGCTGCTCTCGCTGGTGTGCGCCGGCGTCTACCTGCTCACCTCAGGGTGGATGTTGTATGTCGGCTTCACCTCGTCGAGCCTGATGCTGATCAAGTTCGGGGTGGCTGCCGATGCAGCCCAGGAAGCGCTGCTCGCCCAGCTCGCCGGGGTGACCGTGCCCCTCGGCTCGGGCGGCCTGTACGCCGTGCCGTCGCTCAGCGTCTGGGTCACCGTCATCTTCGCCGTCGGCTTCCTCGCGTGGCTGTTGACCGGTCGGGGTCGCTCGCCCACCGCGACCTGACAGCCGCTTCGCTACCGCATGTCGATCTCGACGTTGTACTCACCGCCCGCCTGCACCCGCAGCTGCTGAGGACCGCCGAACTCGAAGCCGGTCGCCTTCAGCTCGAAGGTGTGGGGGCCGATGGCGACGTCGAGGGTCTTCGGCGTCTGCCCCACGGGTTTGCCGTCGATGAAGATCTCGGCGACGCCCCCCGGAGTCCGAAAGATGACCCGGCCGCCGCCCCGACGGCCCGCGGCGGAAGGCTCGACGACCGGCGGCACCGGAGGCGTCGGCGCGACTGCGGGAACAGGCAGCGCAGCAGGCGCAGGCGCGCGAGGCTTCGGCATGGCCGCCACCACCGGCCGCGACCTCGGGCCGGCATCGATGGATGCCACATCGCGAGTTGCAACCACAGGGCTCGGTGGGTGGGCCTCGCGCGCGCCGGCATCGACGAGGTGCTCCGCGACCACCGCGGCGCCCGAAGGCAGAACGTCCTGCTCCCCGGCATCGACGGTCGGCGCTGTGACCGCCGCTGTCCTTTGAGGCAGAACGTCTTGCTCCGCGGCGTCGACCGTTGGCTCCCTGACCGCCGCTGGACCCGAAGGCAAACCATCCTGCGGCCCGGCGTCGAGCACCTGACCCGCATCCACCGCCTTGGAAACCGGCCCCACCCCGGCGGGCTGGGGCACCTCGACCCGAATCACGGGCCGGGCAGCCGCCGTCACCGTGGGCACCAGGGTCGCCTCGACCGTCTCATCGACGCGCTGGTCGTCGACCAACCACCAGGCCGCACCGCCCGCGACGAGGAGCAAGGCCAACCCCGCCACCACCACCGGCGCTCGTGACTGCCGCGAAGCGACGGCTGGCGGGTCCGACTCGGGCGGCGCGTCAGCCAGGGGCTTCGGTCCGTCCAACACCTGCGGGCGCCGGGCGCGCGTGGGCTCCGAGTCCCGCTCGGGCAAGGCCGGCACGGGCTCGGTCACCCGCACCTGCCGCTGACTTTTCGATGAGGCCCCGCGAAACTGACGCTTCGAGCCCGTCCCCGTGCCGCCCACCTTCAGCGCCTGGGGCACCGTCTCCAGGGGATCTTCCGCGCCACAGCGGCGCACTGCCTGGGCCAGCATCTGGCGCTTGACGTGATCTCCCGGGAAGAGGGCCTCGAGCCACTCCCCCACCATCGGCGCGTCGACCGACATCCCGGAATCCACCAGCACCTCACGCAGCGCCCGCCCGAACTCGCGCGCCGTCTGGTACCGCCGCGCCGGGTCTCGCTGCAGGGCCTTCTTCGTCACCGCGTCGAGCCCCGGTGGCGCTCCCTCGACCAGGGCGGACGGCAGCGGCACCACCTCGTCCAACACCGCTCGTCCCGTCGCCGAGGGGTCTTCCCGCTGGAACAGACGGCGCCCCGTCACCAGCTCCCACAGACACACCCCCAGCGCCCAGACATCGGCGCGGCGGTCGACCGGCTTGCCGGTGATCTGCTCTGGCGCCGCGTACTCGAACTTGCCCTTGAAGGTGCCGGCCTCGGTCGAGCTCGAGCGCTCCCTGGCGCGCGCGATGCCGAAGTCGACCACCTTCGCCGTGCCGTCGTAGGTGACGAACAGGTTGTGGGGCGAAACATCGCGGTGCACCACCTCGAGCGACCGGTCGTCGGCGCCCTTCAGCTCGTGCGCTGCGTGCAGCCCCTCGGCGCAATCGGCCAGCAGGCGCGCGACGAGCAGCTGGTGCTGCGGGTGCCGCTCGACGCCCGCCACCAGCGCCTTGAGCACCCGGTCCAGCGGCTCACCCTCGAGGTATTCCATCACCAGGTAGTGCAGGCCTTCGTGCTCACCGAAGTCGAACACCGTGCAGACGTTGACGTGGTTGATGGCCGAGGCGATGCGCGCCTCGTCGAGGAACATGTCCACCACCGCCTGTTCGTTCGCGAGGTGCTCGTGCAGCAGCTTGACCGCCACCACCTTGTCCGCTCCGCCCGCGCCGACCGCTCTGGCCAGGTAGACCCCGCCCATGCCTCCGAGCGCGATGCGATACCGCAGTTGATATCGACCCAGGCGGGTCGGAGCGTCGGTCAGGGCCACGCCGCGCATGGTGCCACGCTCTGGAAACCCTCGCCGCTTTCATCCCGTCGACCACGCCAATGACCCTGGCGGTGAAGAAGCGCCGTGCAGAAAGCGCGTGGCGCCCCGTGCTTCCCGTAGGAGACTCCCGCCGACCCGATGACGACTCCGCAACGACTGGGGCGCTATGAGCTCCTCGAGCAGCTGGGCGAAGGCGGCATGGGCGCGGTCTGGCTCTCGCGGCTGACCGGCACCGGCGGCTTCGAGAAGCTGTGCATCGTCAAGACGGTGTTGCCCGCCATCGCGAAGGACAAGTCCTTCGTGTCACGCTTTCTGCACGAGGGCCGCATTCTCACCCAGCTGCAGCACTCGAACATCGCCCAGGTGCTCGACATGGGCGACGAGGGCGGCACCCTGTTCATCGCCCTCGAGTACGTGGCCGGCGTCGACCTGTCGCGCCTGCATGGGCACGTGCGAGACGGGGGTGGCGCGCTGCCGGTGCCGGTCTGCCTGTACCTCATTCAGCAGGCCGCCGAAGGGCTGGGCGCCGTCCACCGCAAAGCGGCCGTCGACGGCACGCCCCTCAACATCGTGCACCGCGACGTCAGCCCGCAGAACCTGATGGTCTCGTACGAGGGCGAGGTGAAGGTCATCGACTTCGGCATCTCGAAGTCCGAGGCCCGCAGCCAGGCCACCGGCACCCCCACCATGATGGGCAAGCTCGGGTACATGGCCCCCGAGCAGGCGCGCGGCGAGAACGTCGACCACCGGGCCGATCAATACGCCCTGGCCGTCATTCTCTGGGAGCTGCTCGCCAACAAGCCCTTCGTCAACCGCGGCACCATGACCGAGATGGTGGTGGCCATGGCGCACCCGTCCCTCAAGCCCCTCGCGTCCCTGCGCCCTGAGGTGCCCGAAAGCCTCGAGGCGGTGGTGCAGCGGGCGCTGGCGGCCACCCCTGCGCAGCGCTTCGCAGCCACCGACGACTTCGCCCGCGCGCTGCTCGACGAGTTGGTGCGGCTGTCGGGCATGCCCTCGAAGGTGCAGCTCGGCGAGTACGTGCGCGCCCAGTGCGCCTCGGAATACCAGTCGACTCAGGCGCTGCTCACCCGCGTCTCCACCGTGCGCGGCCTGCCCACTGCGCCCGGTACGCCGTCGACCGTCACCACTTCACCCAACGGCCTCGGCCTCGAGCCGACCGCCCTTCGCCCCTCGGGCGAGTTCCCCGCGGCGACCGCTGCCGCACCAGGAGCACCGATGACCACCGCCCAGCTGCAAGCCGCCATGCCGACCTCTCGCGCGCCGCTCTTCATCAGCCTGACGGTGGCCGCCGTCGTCGCAGTGGCCGGCGCCGGGTCCCTGCTCAGCCAGCGCAGCGCTCCGGTGCCGACCGACGCGAAGGACCTCACCGTGAAGGCCAACCTGCCCGCGCTGGCCCCCGTTCAGGTGACGCCACCCACCCCGCCGCCCGAGACGCCGAAGCCCCCCGAGCAGGAACCGGACGCGGTCATGGCGCTGCCGGTGGCTGACCTCGTCAACGGCGCGGCCGGCGACCTGGTCGACGCGAAGCAGACGGCGCCGCTCTTCACCGACGCCGACAAGACCTACGTGCGCGCAGGCCAGGGTGACGGCCTCGTGGTGGGCACCACCCTGGTCATCGTCGGCCCGCCGAAGGCCGACGGGAAGAGGCCGCAGCTGGGCACCGGCACCGTGATGGAGGTGTTCCCGAAGATGTCCCGCCTGGCGCTCGACGCCGACGCCGCGAAGGCCCCGGGCGAGCGCTTCGTGGCGGTGGGCGAGGTGAAGGAGCTGGCCGTCGTCAGCAACACGCTCGAGGTGAAGCGCGCGGTCGAGCTCTTCGCCGATGGCGACAAGCAGTACGTCCGCGCGGGCCAGCCCGACGGCCTGGTGCCGGGTCAAGACCTCGTCATCGTGGGGCCCCCGCAGCGCGACGGCAAGCGGCTCAAGGTGGGCACTGCCACCGTGATGGAAGTGCAGGGAAAGCTGGCGCGCGTGCTCCTCGACCCCGACGCCGCCAGGGCCCCGGGTGAGCGCTTCGCTGCCCTCGACAAGGCCGCAGCCGCGGCTGCCGGGACGGGGACCCCAGCGCAAGGCGGCACGACCGGAGGCCTCGCCAAAGGCCCGATGAGCGCGGCCCTCAAGCTGCAGACCACCCCCATCTTCAGCGTGTATTTGACCAACACCTCGAAGTTCAACTGGAACGCCTGCACCCTCTTCGCCCCCGGGCAGCGGCGGTATGGGTTTCCGTCGATGTTGCCCGGCGCGCGGCGCGAGTTCCCCGTCGACCTCTTCGTCTTCGACCCCGCGGCCCCCAACCTCGTCAACGAGGTGCAGGTGGCCTGCAAAGAAGGCACGATTCGCGTGCCCGCGCAGTAGGCGAACGCGCCGCTTCAGCGCTACACCGTCTTCCCGTGCGGAACCTCCTTCTGGCCCTCGTGCTGGTGCCAGCCCTGGGTCAGGCGCAGGGCATCGTGGCGGCGGTGCTCGACAGCAACGGGCCATCAGAGGCGACCGCCAGAAAGGCCCAGCGCTCGCTCGAAGCAGCGCTCAAGGCCCTCTCGGGAGCGCCCACCACCGACGGCCCCGTCTTCAGGAAGGGCGCGCCGCGCTCGTGCACCAGTGACTGCGCCGCCAAGCTGGTGGCGTCGCTGACGGGCTCGACCGTTGCCCTGCTCGACCTCAAGGGCTCTGACACGCGCGTGGTGTTCGAGCTGTCGGTGTGGGTGGCGTCCGAGCGGGTGGGCGCGCGCAAAGGTGAGACGCCGCCCGAGGCCCTCGACGCCTCGCTCAAGGCGGCCCTCGAGCAGCTGCTGCCGGCCTGGCTTCGCAAGGGCTTCGGCGCGTTGAGCCTCACCGTGGAAGGCGGCTCGGTGGTGAAGGTCGACGGGCGGGTGCTGCCCACCCGGACCACCGAGGTGCTCGCGGTGCCCTCGGGCGTGCACCAGGTCGACGTGGTCTTCCCCGACGGCAACGCGGTGCTGCAGCGCCTCGAGGTGCCCGAGGCCGGCCGCGTCACGCTGTCGGTCGAGTCGCCGACCCTCCTCTCGAGCCGGCCCGCGTCGGGGCCCACCGCGCTGCGCTACACCAGCTACGGCCTATTCATGGCGGGCGCCGGCAGCCTCGCGGCGGGCCTCATCGCCGGCGCGCTGAGCCACGGCACGGGCCTGGGCCTCACGGCCTGTGACTCGCCCAGCGCGCGGACCTGCTCGACCCTGGCCGAGGTGCAACAGCGCCAGCAGCTGGCCCAGCAGTACGCAGGCGCCGGCAACGTGCTGCTCGGGGTGGGGGCCGGCCTGGCCACCCTCGCCGTCAGCCTCTTCATCGTGGACGTCGCGCTGCAATGAGCCGCCTCGCGGTGGTGGTGGTGATGGTGTCGGTGAGCGCCTGCCTCAAGGCGTGGCAGCCCGAGGGCACCTACGCCTGCGCCCCCGACGGCACCTGCCCGGCGGGGTTCTTCTGCGACACGCCCTTCGATGCGGGCGCCATCTGTTGCAACCACGACACGGTGCGATGTCTGACGTTGCGGGCGGCAGATCAAACCTGCGCCGAAGGGCAGACCAGCGCGGTCTATTTCCGCGACCGTGACGGTGATGGGTTTGGAAACCCCAATGAGCAGGATTTGCGCTGTGGCCGACCGGCCGGGTTCGCCGAGCGCGGCGCCAAAGAAGACTGTGATGACTCGAAGCCCGAGGTGAACCCGCTCACGCCCGAGCAGTGCAACGGGGTGGACGACAACTGCGACGGAGACCTCGACGAGCGCCTGATGCCCCGCGAGGGCTACTCGAGAGACGAAGACGGCGACGGCTACCCGCAGCAGGGAAGCGTCGTGCTGGCCTGCGCCGCGCCGCCGGGCACGGTGCGCTCATCGCTGCCGGCCGACTGCGCGCCCTTCGAGGCCGCGAGGCGCCCTGGGGTCGGCGAGCGCTGCAACGGCATTGACGATGATTGTGATGGCCTCATCACCGCTGCCAGCTACGTCGACACGCAGACCGTGAATGAGCCGGTGCGCTTCCCCTGCGTGGTGCCCAACACCGCGGGGGTGTGCGAAGCCGGGGTGCTGACCTGCGCCGCCGGCGTCGCCCCCGCCTGCACCTCGCTGCGAAGGCCTGGCCCCGAGGTCTGCGACGGCCTCGACACGGACTGTGACGGCACGCTCGACAACCAGCCCGGCTGCGGAGGCCCCCCCAGCCTCGTCGGCCAGCCCTCGCTTCGGTACGGCGGCGGCGTCGTCGCTGGAGGCACCGGGCTGTTCAACCGCTGCCAGAAGAACCGCGTCACCGCGGCGGGCACCAACGTCGGCGGGAGGCTGACCGGCGTCCGGACCGCGACTTCAGACGGGTATCTGGTGTGGTGGGCTGAAGCCACCAGCGACGCCGGGTGGGACCTGTCGGCGCCGGACGTGAGGCTCGGCCTGGCGTGGACCGCCACGGGCACCAACCCGGTCGCCGGCCGCGGGCTCTGGGGGCAGGCCGGCGACTCGAGCGATGGCGTCTTCCCCGCCGTCTACCTGTGCGGCGACGCCGACGACGAGCTGGTGCGCTTTCGCTGGGACCAGGCGTCGACCGCGTTCAAGCAGACCGAGACGGCCTTCTCGGGCCAGCTGCACCTGGACCCCACCCAACCTGACGGCGGCTTCGTCCTCGGCCTGGGCAGCGGCTTCGACACCCGCCGGGTGCGCCGCGTCGAGGTGATGGTGCGCTTCCTGGGCCGCGACTACGACTTCAACATGACGGCCCCCACGGGGTTCGTGAAGTGAGGCGCGCGCTGCTGCTGGTCGTCATCGTGGCGCAGGCCGCCTGCCTTCGCAGCTGGTCGCTGGGCGGCCCGTATGCCTGCGACGCCGAGGGACGGTGCGCCGACGGCCTCACCTGCGACGACGGGGTCTGCTGCCAGCCTGGCGGTGCGCCGGCCTGCCCCACCCTGGCGGTGGCCGGAGTGTGCGCGAGCGGCCGCCCTCCCTCGCGCTTCTTCAGAGACAACGACGGCGATGGCTTTGGAGCGGGCGAAGGCCGGCTGTTCTGTGCGCGGCCGGTGCGGGAAGCCTGGGCGCCCGAGCGGCCAGAGGGCGTCGACTGTGACGATTCTGACGGCGGGTTGCCCTTCAACCCCAGAGCCCCCGAGCGCTGCAACGGCCTGGACGACAACTGCAACGGGCAGCTCGACGAGGGCCTGAGTCAACGCACGCCCTGGTACCGCGACGTCGACCAGGACGGCTTCGGCGATGACGACGGCGGTCAGCTCGGCGGCAACGTGGTGGTGGCCTGCGCAGCGCCGGCTGGCTTCGTGGCGCGCGCCGGCGACTGCAACCCCCTGGCGGCCGACGTCTTCCCCGGAGCGGTTGAGCGCTGCAACAACCGTGACGACAACTGCAACGGCCAGCCCGATGACGCGCCGTTCGTCGACGCCGAGAGCCCGGGCGTGACCGGCAGCCCCACCGTCGACTGCCAGCTGGTCGCGGGGGTGTGCAGCGCTGGCGGCCTCGAGTGCCGCCGCGACGCCATCACCCAGCGGTCGGTGTTGACGTGTATCTCGAGGGAGCGCCGCAGCACCGATGTCTGTGATGGCGTTGACAATGATTGCAATACCGTCGTCGACGACGCGCCAGGGTGCGGTGGGCCGCCCGCTTCCCAACGTCTGCTCGAGCGGGTCGACGGGGACACCCTCGAGCGCGACGCGGGCTTCCTCAACACCCCGCGCGTTCGATTCGGCGCCACCCGCGCGCCCATTCCGTCGACGACGCAGCCCAGCCGCCTGCCGCGCCAATGCCTCGCGGGCGGGGCGGGCTCGCTGCAGCCCATTGACTCGCAGAGCTGGTTCAACCCGGCCTGGGTGGGCTCGTTGGGCGCGACGGACGCGGGCGTGCCGCTGCGCCACACCTGGTACGCCGAGGCCGAGCCCGAACGGTTCTGGGACCTGAGCCGACGCACCTCACTGGCGCTGGGCCTGCGCGACGCGACCGAGCTGGGAAACACCCTCTTCACCACTGCGCACTTTCCCGGGCCGGTGGTGACGCTGTGTGGCGCCACCGACACCGACTACCTGCGCTTCAGCCCCACGCCGTCGAACCTGCTCGCCCAGGGGGGGCGGGTGCGGCAGGCGATTCCGCTGGTCGGCCCCAGCCCCGGGTGGGTGCGCGAAGCGTCAGCGGGCTTCGACCTTCGTCACGTCAGGCGCGTGGAGGTGACCGTGTCGCCGTTTCCGGTCCCCAACGGGGGGCTGTTCGAGATCAAGACCTTCACCATCGTCATCGACCAGGGCACGGGGTTCTTGCCCTGAGGGCGTGAAGGGCGGCCGTTCAGGGAGACTTCTTCGCGGGCGTGGGGGCCGTAGGCGGGGCCGCCTCGGGCTCGGCATCAGGGGTGGGCTTGGCCTTCTTCTTCCCGCTGGGGGCGGCGGTGGTGGTGACGCCGGTGGCAGGGGGTGCGGTGGCCTCTTTCCCCGCGGGTGCAGGCGCCGGGGCCGGAGCACCAGTCTGCGCGAAGGACGAGACGGCGGCCAGACACAGCGAGACGACGAGCGGCTTCATGGGGACCTTTCGTGGGGGGGGAAAAGACAGCGGGCCTCGAGACGAGCAGGCCGAAAACTCATTCAGGCGCGAGAAGCTGTGTATCCTGCCGGGTTTCATGGCCTCTGCAGACCTCCTTTCGCGCGTCGATGCCTGCGTAGCGACGATTCGGCAGCGGGCTGTTGGCTTTGCGCCCCGGGTCGGACTCATCCTGGGCAGCGGCCTGGGCGCCTTCGCCGAGTCGCTCGAGCGGCGCGTCACCATTCCCTACGCCGAGCTGCCCGACTTCCCCCACTCGTCGGTGCACGGGCACGCGGGCGCGTTGGTGTTGGGGTTTCACCAGGGCACCCTGCCCGTCGTCACCATGCAGGGACGGGTGCACTTCTACGAGGGGTACCAGCCCTGGCAGGTGGGCTTCCCCGCGCGGGTGCTCTGCCGCCTGGGCATCTCGTCGCTGGTGGTGACCAACGCCGCGGGTGGCATCAACCAGGGCTTCGAGGTGGGTGACCTGATGGCCATCACCGACCACCTCAACCTGTCTGGCTACAACCCGCTGGTGGGGCCGAACGACGAGGCGCTGGGCCCCCGCTTCCCCGACATGAGCCACGCGTATGACCCGGGGCTGTTGCAGGTGCTGCGGGCCTCGGCCGAGGCGTCAGGGGTGCGGCTGCGAGAGGGGGTCTACGCGAGCCTGTCAGGCCCCAGCTACGAGACGCCCGCCGAGATTCGCATGCTGCGTACCCTGGGCGCCGACGCGGTGGGCATGAGCACCGTGCCCGAGGTCATCGTCGCTGCGCACATGGGCGTGAAGGTCACCGGCATCTCGTGCATCACCAACCTGGCGGCGGGCCTGTCGAGTCAGAAGCTGTCGCACGATGAGGTGGGAGAGACCGCCCACCGCGTGAAAGACGTCTTCGGCCGGCTGCTGACCCGCTTCTTGTCTGACGCCGCGACGTCTTCGGCGCCTTCCGTCGTGTCTCGCTGAAACAAAGGAACCCATGGCCGACAAACGCAAGATCGAAGCGATGAAGAAGCTGCGCGGTGACGAGCGACGGGACTCTCCGCGGGTGCCGATGACCTTCCTGCTGCGGGACATCGCCGACCCCAAAGGCCACTGGGAAGAGCGCCAGGGCGACCTGTCCATCGGGGGGATCGCCTGGAGGGGCAAGACGCCGCCGCACGGCACCAGCGTCGACGTGCGCTTTCGGCTGATGGGCGTGCCGCGAGAGATTCAGTGCAAGGGTGAGATCATTCGCGTCGTCGACCAGGGCCAGACCATCGAGTTCCGCGTGCGCTTCGTCGAGCTCGACGTCAAGAGCGAGCTGGCCGTCGCCAAGTACCTCGACGAGTGGATCGAGACCAACGCCTGAACGCCGCGTCACGGTGACCTGGGCAGCAACGTTCCCAGGCCACCCTGACGTTCAGCGCCTCACTGCGGCGAGAAGGCGACCCCGCGGTACACGGTGTTGGCCGGCGCCACCGTGAGCACCGAGCCCACCGGCGCGACGCTCGAGGTGCCGCCCACGTCGACGTACTTGACGATGCGGTTGCCAGCACCATCAGCGACGGTGCAGATCACCACGACGTCAGCGCCTACCCGCTCGGCGGCGACGTGGCTGCAGAAGCCCGTCAAGATGCTCGCGCCAGCGTCAATGACGTTGGAGCGCCAGGCCTGAGTCCAGCTCGTACCGTTGAACACGTACTTCCGAACGCCACCATTGGCAGCGCTGGTGGTGTCCGACGTGTACAGGGTATCGAGCCCTGCGACGCCGGGGTCGAGGTCGAGCAACGAGAAGCTATTGGGGTTGACCACATCGACGCCGACCAGCTGTTGGTAGGTTGCTGCCGACGTTGGCAGCGCTCCCAGACCATAGACTCGACTTCCACCGTCAGGCGGCAGCCCGGTAGCGCCAGCCGTCGACGCGAACAGCTGCCCACCCACGGCCAACACCGACCGGTTGTTCTGGACGTCGAAGTACGCCGCAGCCGAAGTACCGGCGGAGTTGTGAACCACGTACCGAATCCCCGCATCGGTGCCGGTGCCAGCCGTCCAGTAGGCGGTTCCATCAACGGTCGTCGCCGCCCGGAAGTTGTTCAGTGTGAAGCCATCGGTAATGAGGGTCGAAGCCGCGACCGTTCCCGCCGCATCGACTCGAACGACGCAGCGTGGTGCGCTCGACGTGGCGATGCCAGCGGTGCCCACGGTCGCCTGGTAGCCAGCGAGGACCACGAACGCTCGGTTCGAAGAGCGACTCAAAGCGCCTTCGCTGGTAGCGGTGCCGCTCAAGCCGAAGCCGGATGAACCGGCGAGCGTACTGACGTCGATGGAACGAACCAGGGTTCCGTCGGCGAGAGACCGCTCTTCGAGAAACGCTTGCGTGTTTGCGTTGGTCAGTGCGGCGGAACCGCTGCCGAGCCGAACGGCCATGAAGTTGCTGGGGGCCGCGCTGCCGCCCGCCGTTGAGCCACC
>VYLD01000272.1_pt1 | contig 17114 bp, 17 predicted proteins | sample 5114401 | NCBI WGS metagenome assembly VYLD01 (sample SAMN12291783, study PRJNA351875) | freshwater metagenome | isolation source: freshwater lake | place: USA: Michigan, Gull Lake | collected 2013-08-08 | reverse complement strand
CGTTGCATACCTCGGAGACGGCGGTGACCGGCGCCGTGCACGTCGCGAGGGCGCCGCAGCCGCCGCACGTCGTCCACGACGCGGTGCCGCTCCCGGCGCTCGCGTTGCAGGCCTGCTGCCCCGAGACGCACTCACCGACGCCGGCCGTGCCGGGCCCCGGAAAGCACGTCTGCGTCAGCTTCGGCGTGTTGGTGGCGCCGGACTCGTCGACGAAGCCATCACAGTCGTCGTCGAGGCCGTTGCACGTCTCGGCCGTCGGAAAGAACATCTGCGTGCAGGTGATGCCCATCGAGCCCGAGCACGCCGAGACGCCCTGCTGGCACCGGCCCTGCTGCCCCGGCACCATGCACGAGGCGCCGACCCCAGGTACGCCGTCGTCGACGGTGCCGTCGCAGTCGTCGTCGGCACCGTTGCAGGCCGACTCGTTGCTGGCCGGAGGGTTCGACGCCGAGATCGGCGCCATGCACGACGCCAGGACGCCGCACACGCCACAGGCCGTGTAGCTGGCGACGCCCGAGTTCGGCGCGGCGTTGCAGGCCTGCTGGCCGTTGCGGCAGACGCCCGCGTTCGGGGTGCCGAAGGTCGAGGCCGGCGTCGGGAAGCAGTTCTGGGTCAGCTTCGACGAGCCGGCCGCGCCGCTCTCGTCCGAGTCGCCGTCGCAGTCGTTGTCGCGGCCGTCGCACGTCTCAGCCACCGGCGTCACCGTCTGGTTGCAGACGACGCCCATGACGCCCTGACAGGCCGACACACCGGTGGCGCACAGGCCCTGCTGCCCCAGCACCGTGCACGCCACGCCCGCGTCTACCGTGCCCGCCGTGCCCGATGGGCCCTCGTCGACGGTGCTGTCGCAGTCGTTATCCTTGCCGTCGCAGAGCTCAGGCCCGGCGCCCGGCGGAGTGGTGCGCGAGCCCACCGTGCCGCCGGTGCAGCTGGGACCTCGAATGGTCGTGTCGCAGTCGTTGCAGTCGCCATCTCGAATCCTGCAGCCGTCGCCGTCGCAGTCGTTCTCGCCCGTGGTGTCGAATGCACTGCACGGTCCTCGGGGGAGCGGCGGAAGGGGATTGCACTGCTGCGCAGCGGCCTCATTCGCCACGGCCACTCCGATGGCCACCACGAGGGGAGACAAACCCGACCGAAGGAATTCGTAGAGCACGGTTGACCTCAGAAGAACGTGTGGAGCAAAGCTGAAAACGGGGAGGGCGTCGAGGCAGCGTTGGGGCCCGCCGGGCTGCGCACGGGGAGACCGAGGGCGGAACTCCCGGTCCTGGGGGCCCCCTGGACAGATGAGTGCCTCACGGACGAGCGCGGTGGACCTGCTTGACGCCGTCCGTCAACCAGCCAGAGGCAGCGAGGGAGGCGCTCCTCTGCGATCTTGCGGGTCTTCGTGTCGTGCGGGCCTTCTGGGCGAGCGCGCGGCCGAAGACAAGCACCGCGCCCGGTGCGCTCTTGAGCGAGGCGTTGACCGCGAGGACCGTGCCGTCTGCGGAGAGGGCGACCTGCTGCCCGAAGATGTGCCCGGCAGCGTTGTCACTGGCCTCGATGGAGGTCGGCCCCAGCCAGAACTCGGCGGGGTGCACCCCGGAGTCTGGAGGCTCACCCCGGAGAGCCTCGGTTCGGCCGCACGCGAGCAGCATCGCCGCCAGCACTGGCCCGGGGGTGAGCGCCCTCTGGTTCCACATCGGCCACAGGTTGTCCGAGGTGGACCCACACAGCGCGTAGTCGTAACCCCCGGCGACCGACCGAGGCAACTGGGGATCCAGGGCGACGAACTCGATCATCATCGCTTCAGCTCGGTCTGGGCGCCGGTCGGGCAACAGCCTCGAGGTCTTTCAGACCGACGCCGCCCCTTTGGCCGCTTGCCAGACGCGCAAGTGTCATACACACTGTCTGACAGGAGCCTTCGATGCGCGTGAACGCGAGACTCGACAAAGACCTGGCCGCAGCCATGGAGCAGGTGCTGCGCAAAACGGGCAAGACCATCAGCCAGGTGATGAAGGAGGCGCTGGGGCTCTACCTCGAGGCCCAGAAGCAGAAGCCGCAGCGAACCATCGACGTTCTCCGAGCGGCCGGGGTGGTGGGCACCGCGAAAGGTGGCCCGAAGGACCTGTCGATCAACGCCAAGCGCTACCTGACTGAAGACCTGGGGCGCAAACATGGTCATCGCTGACACGGGCTTCTGGTTGGCGCTCATCAGCCCGACCGACCGGTTTCACAGCGCAGCCGTCGACGCGAGCGAGGCCCTCAAGGGCGAGCGCCTGGTCACGACGTGGCCAGTCATGGCAGAGACCACCCACCTCATGCTTCACCGGCTTGGGTCGAGCTCGATGCTCTCGTTCGTCAGCGCCGCTGGAGCGGGCGCCTTCGACATCTTCGACGTTCCCCGCAACCGCCTCGCGGCCATGCACGAGCTCATGCAGCGGTACGTCGACCTGCCGATGGACCTGGCCGACGCGTCCCTCGTGGTGCTCGCAGAAGCGCTCGGCACTGGGCGCATTCTCTCGACCGACCGGCGCGATTTCAGGACGTATCGCTGGAAGAACCACAAGCCCTTCAAGAACCTCCTCGACACAGGTGACTGAGCTCTGGGTCTTTGAACCCCATCTCGAGCGTCACGTGTTGTACGCGATTCGCGTATGCGAAGGCGTCCTCCACGCGCTGCTGAAGCATCGCCATGACCTGCGGCAGAGCGTTTGGCGGAAGGATGGGAACGATGTCCATGTGCCGGGTGGCGATCAACTGGCCGATGAGGGGCGTGTCTTCCGCCTGGCCGCCAGACATCCGAATGTTCGCGAAGCACTCGGCCAGCCCGGCGGCACCCATGCCAAAGCCGCGAACACGGCCGAGTGCCTGGACCCGCTCTGGCGGGCCGACCATCTCGTCGATGACGGCCTGTTCTGCCGCGCTGTAACTCGCCGGGCGATCGCGGACCCACTGAAGCAGACCGGCGGAGTGAGGCGGGAGGTCGCCTGCGATGCGGAACGCTGGTGGAAGCGCCTCCACGTCGAACCTCGCCTGGGCTACTGGCCCTGGCCAAGCGAGAAGCCGGGTTTGCCGTCGAAGAGGAAGAGGTGCTCGGTCTTCACCGGATCGTACCCGGCGTTGCCAACGCGCAGGATCAGGCTCAGCACCTGCATCACGGTGACCGGCTTGCCAGGCGTCATCGTCTCGAACCTGCACCGCCAGTGATCGGTGCAGCGGGTCTCGGGAATGCCGTCTGGCCAGACCTTCACTCCACGATTGCTGACCATCGTCAGCTTGAGCCCATCGCCGTCGAGCGACTTCAACGCGTCGCCGAGCGTCGCCGGAGCCCCTCGCCAATCGAGGAACACGTCTACCCCCACCCGCTCCTTTTTGGCGGGGACGGTCTCGGTGACGGTGCTCGTCAAGCAGAGCGGCGCGCTGCCGACGTAGCTGACCGCGCCGAGCTTCGACGGTTTCTGCCCGAGGCGCTCGATGACGGCCTTGGTGAACTCGTCGGTGCCCACGCGACGGACCGAGACCTTTTCACTGAAGATGTCGCCGGTGTGGATGCCCTCTTCGATGGTCTTGAGCCACGCGTTGTGAAGCGCCGTGGCGACGTCGGCCTGGCCGATGTGGACCAACATGGCCACGGCGCCCAGCAGCATGCCGCTGGGGTTGGCGACGCCCTTCCCTGCGATGTCCGGCGCCGAGCCGTGCACGGCTTCGAACATGGCGCAGGTGTCCCCCACGTTGGCGCTCCCGCCGAGCCCGACGCTGCCAGTCACCTCGGCTGCGATGTCCGAGAGAATGTCGCCGTACAGGTTCAAGGTGACGACGACGTCGAAGTCCGCGGGGCGGGTGGCGATGCGCGCCGCGCCGATGTCGATGATCATGTGGTTCGCGGCGATCGACGGGTACTCCCTGGCGACCTGATCGAAGACCTGATGGAACAGCCCGTCGGTGATCTTCATGATGTTGTCCTTCGTCATGCAGGTCACCTTCTTGCGCCCGTTCACGCGCGCGTACTCGAAGGCGTAGCGGACGATGCGCTCGGTGCCGGGCCGGGAGATGAGCTTGAGGCACTGGTACACCTCGTCGCTCTGGCGATGCTCGATGCCTGCGTAGAGGTCCTCTTCGTTCTCCCGCACGATGACGAGGTCGACCTTCTTCTGCAGCGAATCGACGTAGGGCGCGTAGCTCACGCAGGGCCGAACGTTCGCGTAGAGCCCCAACATCTTGCGCACGGTGACGTTGAGCGACTTGTAGCCGCCGCCCTGGGGCGTGGTGATGGGGCCCTTGAGGAACACCCTGGTGCGGCGCAGCTTCTCCCAGGACGACGACTCGATGCCGGCTGAGTGGCCGCGCAGGTACACCTGCTCGCCGATGTCGATGGACTCCGGGGCGATGCGAGCGCCGGCGGCCTCGAGCATGCGCAGGGTCGCGCGAGTGATTTCAGGACCGATGCCGTCACCTTCGGCGACGACGACTGGAATGGGCGGGTTCGTGCTCATGGCGGCCGCGCGTAACGATTCCCGCGAAATTGGCAAGGCGATCTCCCCCGCCGAAGACGACGCGCGGCCGAAGGGCAGGGGGCGCCTTACTTGACGCCCGCGCACGCCGGCACCCGGTCGACGCCGCCGAAGAACTGGTCGATCAGCTTCTTCCACGCGCGCGCGTTCTCGGCGGGCCCGCACTTGAAGGGCTGCTTGACGACGCGGCCTTCCATCACCTCGCGCTGTTCCTTGAAGTACCGCAGGGCCAGGTCCGCCGCGTATTCGGTCACGCCGTTGCCGGGCATGAAGCAATAGTACGTGCCGCCCTTCACGATGAGCGGCTCGGGCACGTACGGCGTCAGGCAGTCGATGCGGGTGCCGCAGCGCTCGACGATGACGTCGTAGTCGAGGCTCAGCGCGCGCGGTGACCAGCCCGGGTCGTTCAAGTGGAAGATCTCGTGGAAGAGGAGGTTTCGCACCACCGGCAGCGAGCCGTTCAGGGTGCCGTTCACGTTGTACGAGACGGTCCACGCGACGGCGAAGGCTGCGGGCGTACGCTTCTTGATGGACCTGAAGAAGCGCAGCTCGAGGCCCCGCCAGCGATAGGCAATCGGTTTCCCCGCCAGGCGCTCGAGCTCGGCGAAGAAGGTCTCGTACGCCGTGAGCGCGCCCACCACGTACTCGAGGTGTCGACGCTCGGCGCCCGTCGGCAGGGTCGGCACGAGGTGAATGGTGCCGCGGTAGCCGCCCTCGAAGTCCTGCTCGGGCAGCACTCCAACCACGTCGCCGGTCTTCTCGTAGAGGCTGACGGCCATCGACGCGGCAGTGGGGTCCGCTGCCAGCGCGTGCTGCAACAGACAGGTGATCTTCGAGGCGTCGGTGCCTTCGGCGCAGCTCGCTGGCGGCTCCCCTTCGGGGAACAGCAGGGCCGTGGCGCGCTCGAGCGACACGCCGGGGTCGATCGCGAGCACCAGCACCGAGACGACCCATGGAGCCATGAGCCGAAGTTGATGGGTCCGCCGAGCGCAGGTCAACCGCGAGCCGCGCGGAGGCTCATGGACGGCACCGGCGCCGCATTGTACGCGCGGCGTGCAGCTCACCTCGGGGCCCTTCATGAACCCGAGCCGAACGACGTTGGTGTCGATGACAAGGTGCTCGACGCGCAGGGTCGACCGGTGAGCGGGGTCAAGATCAAACCGAACGTCACCGAGTTCGAGCGCCGGTTCTTCTACCCGGGCGCAGACTTGAGCAGCCTCGGCACGGTGACCTCGGCGAACGGGCTCTTCCTCTACGTGCACGCCGGGACGCCGTTGGTGCAGCAGTTCAACTTCGTGGTCGAGGGGCGCCCTGAGTACAAGAAGCGCAACGCCGGAGCAGTGAACGACGCCTGCCTGGTGGTGATGGTGACGCCGGGCAGCTGAGACACGACGCCGCAGGCCCAACGTCGAACGTTGGAAGAATCTGGTCAACGCCACGGACCTCGACCGCGGTTCCAGCTGAAAGGCCTCTGGCCGCAGCCCATTGACCGCGACGAACCAGGCGCGCTCTGCTTGTCAATCGTGGCTCAAGCCCTGCCTGCCGCGGCGTTGATTCCCCCGCGGAGGCGGGCTGACTGGGTCGTCGCGGCGCCTGACCCCAGCTCGTTTCTGCTCGCGGTGGGTCCCGTCGACCGCGATCTGCTCACGGCCCTCAAGGCCCGACTGCCCAGCGTGCTCCACGCGCGCGACTTCGTCGACGGCGAGCGGCTCGCGAAGGGCCTTCGGGTCGAGACGGTGCTGGTGACGCCAGAGGCCGACGGCGCCGGTATCGAGGTCGTCAGACGCTTGAAGTCAGGCGTCGCACCGCAGCTGAGGCTGGTTCCGATCTTCGTGACCTCGCCGTACAGGTCAAACGAACGCAGCTACGCCGTGGTGGTCGACCCGCCCGACTTCACCTTCTTCGAAGATGGCATGCGCCGGCCCCTGTTCGAGACGATGCTGTCACTCGACGTCGTCCGGCTGCTCGCCAGCCGCCTCACCTGACTTCGGTCGCGTCACCCTCCGGGGCCGATACAGTACCCGGTCCAGGTGGTGCCGTTGGTGGGCGTCGGCCCGCGGTTCGCGTCACCGATGGGCACGCAGCGTTTCCCGAGCGGCGAGTCGGGGCAGGTACAGGACCTGTTGGCGGGACAGCGCCCGTACCCGTCGCCGCAGGGGTATTGGCACGATTGAGTGTTGTCGTTGGTGTCGAGCATGCAGACCATCGGCTGTTTGCAATTGGCAGAGGTCACGCACCAGTCGTCGACGCGGGTTCCACAGGCCGACGTGAGCAGGGCTCCGACGAGGAGAAGGGTTCGCATTCCGCCGCCTCGACGCAATCGGCGTACCACCGGCTGTTCGGCCAGAACCGATTGAGACTGCTGGACTGAGGCGCTGCCAGAGCTGACACACGCGGCGCCCGTGTCAGGACCAATCACGTCACGAGGCAACAGGTCCCCATCGGGCCGCGAGCCAGCTACGGTGTGCCTCGTGCGTATCGACGTCGCGACGCCCCTCGAGGCTCCCGCCCTTCCCCCGCCCGTTTCACCCAGGCCGCTCGCCGCTGGCCGCCTGGTGACGCGCGAGGGGTGGGAAGTGCCGACCCTGAAGGACCCCCGGCTGCCCTTCGCGGCGCTGCTCTTCGCCTACGCCGTCGGTGGCTTCACCTTCATGGGGTTCAACCGCCAGTGGTGGCAGATGGCCATCATCATGGCGAGCTGCATGGGCCTCGAGGTGGCCCTGAGCTGGCTGTTGCACCGCCGCAAGCTCGTGCCCCTCTCGGCCTTCATCACCAGCTGCTCACTGGCCATTCTGCTCAATTACTCACATCACTCGTGGGTGTTGTTCTTCCCCGTCTTCCTCGCCATCGGCTCGAAGTATGTCTTCACGGTCAATGGCAAACACGTCTTCAACCCGGCCATGTTCGGCGTGGCGGTGTCGCTGCTCGTCTCTCGAGAGCTGATCACCGCGGCCCCCGCGTACCAGTGGGCCGGCGGCGACGTGACCATCTCGGTCTTCATCGCCACCGCCGCGCTGATGCTCTTCGTGTTCCGGGTCGGCAAGGGCCCGCTGGTGGTGAGCTTCATCGTCTTCTACGCGCTGCAGACGGCGGTGCGGGCGTACGTGATGCGGCACCACCTGCCGTGGCAGACCCTCTTCTTCGGCACCTTGAGCTCGCCCCCATTCTACCTGTTCACCTTCTACATGATCACCGACCCGGGCACGTCGCCGAAGACCACCCGCGGCCAGGTGCTGCTCGCGCTCGCGCTGGTGCTGCTCGACGGCGTGCTGCACTTCAAAGAGAGCGTCTACACGTTCTTCTACGCGGCCCTCACCGTGGGTGTGGTCCGCTTCGGGTGGGCCCACGCCGAGCTGCTGTGGAAGCAGGGCTGGCCGAGGCTGCAGCAGCTGTTCGACCGGGACTCCCTGGTGCGCGCGGGCACCGTCGGAGGCCTCGGCCTGACGCTGCTCGGCGGGTGGACGACGGTGCTGGCGCCGCTCGACGCGCCTGCTGACGTGGGCTTTCGCTTCGAGAAGGTCGACACGCGCACGGCCGGCCTGCACAGCGAGATGGGCACCACCTTGACCGAGGTCGACCCCCGGCTGCTGCACGTCGCCAAGTGGGTGCTGTCGGTGGGTGATTCCATCGCCGCTGCTGACGTCGACGGCGACGGCCTGCTCGACGTGCTGCTCACCCACCCGCTGGCCACGCCTCAGGACCGCGTGGGCCTGTTCCACAACCGCGGCGACTTCACCTTCGAGCGCCTGCCCCTGCCCGCCCTCGACGAGCTGATGAAGGACCCCACCACCCACGGCCTGGCGAGCGCGGCGGTGTTCGTCGACGACGACGGCGACGGCGACCAGGACCTGCTGCTGAGCGTGGCGTTCGGCAAGACGCGCCTGCTACGCAACCGCCTGAAAGAGACGGGAGCGCTGCGCTTCGAAGACGTCTCGGCGCAGGCGGGGCTCGACGCACACACCGTGTCGCTGGCGGCCACCTTCCTCGACTTCGACCGTGACGGCGTGCTCGACCTTTTGGTGGCCAACGCCCTCACCACCCACCTGCCCGACTACGCCCAGCCCACCCCGCTCAACGTCTTCAAGCTGCCGGCGCCCGAGTACGACGGTGACCGCCGCATGTTCCGCTTCATGCACAACGGCTGGCACGACGCCGACAACGGCGGTGAGAACCACCTGTACCGGGGCCGCGGCGACGGCACCTACCAGCGCCTGGACGTGAAGGCCTTTGGCCTGCCCGAGACCCACTGGTCGCTCTCGGTGGGCACCCAAGACCTCAACCACGACGGCTTTACAGATTTATACATGGCCAGCGACTTCGGCCCCGATGATGTGTATTTGAACGAAGGCGGCAAACACTTTCGCCGCATCGCCGGGCCCCGCTTCGGAGACCTCGGCAAAGACACCTACAAGGGCATGAACGTGTCCATCGCCGACTTCGACCATGACGGCTTCGGCGACGTGTATGTCTCGAACGTGCACCACGCCCTGCAGTCCGAGGGCAGCCTGCTGTGGCGGGTGCGCCCCTCGAAGGACGACCCCTTCGTGCCCGAGTTCACCGACGAGGCCACCCAGCGCGGCGTGCTCAACGAGCGCAGGTTCGGCTGGGGCGCCGCCGCGGGAGACCTCAACCTCGACGGGTGGGACGACCTCGTGCAGGCCAACGGCATGGTCGACGCCCGCCTCGACCCGGGGCTGGTCACCAAGAGCCGTGAGGGCTTCGAGTGGCCCTGGAACGCCGGCCGCACCGACTACTGGTACGTGAACCAGAAGCTGATGCAGTCGGGGCCAGAGTTCCACACGTATGCAGACCGCTGGGGCGACATTCGCGGGCGACACATCTATGCCAATGAAGCGCGCCGGGCGTACCTGAACCTGGGGCCTGCCTCGCCGGGTCAGTTCGTCGACGCGGCGAAGGCGCTGGGCCTCGACGACCCTGACAATTCCCGCGGGGTGCTGCTCGCCGACCTGGACAACGACGGCGACCTCGACGCGCTCATCAGCAACCAACACGGCCCGGTGTCTGTCTATCGAAACACCCTGCGTTCGAAAGCGAAGGGACCGCACTTCATCGCCCTCGAGCTGGCGGGGAAGAACGGCACCACGGCCGCAGCGGTGGGGTCGACCGTCACGGTCACCTCGACCTCGGCAGGCGCCCCGCTGGTGCAGCGCCGTGAGGTGCAGCTGCTGGGCGGGTTCGCGGCGCAGGCCGACCGCCGCCTGCACTTCGGGCTGGCCGAGACGACCGAGCGCGAGGTCGAGGTGACGGTCGAGTGGTACGGGGGCCCGACGAAGACCCATCGACTGGGGATCGACCGCCTGCACCGCCTCGAAGGCCCGTGACGGCCGCCGGGGCCCGGGTTTTTCCAGGGCGCTGGTCAGGGGGCATGACCCCGACCGTCTCGAGCCACAGGGGCGCTTCGAGACGCTGACACCATGAGAGCGGTCGACTCACTCCGGACGGACTGGCGCACAGCCATCGTCATCCGGTCGACCAACCCGTCCTTTCACGTCGGGTGCCATCGCGTCTCCGCCCCGTCTTTTTCCGGTCCGGCCTGCCGGGCCGCCGTTGAACCAGGAAGTGCATCATGAAGCTGACCATCACCATCAAGCAGGGCTTCACCGGCGTGCTGTTCGAGAACGGCGTGCTCACCCGTGAGCTGCCGCCCGGCCGCCACCGGGTTGGCTCGTTCTTCGGGCCGAAGCCGACCGTCGAGCTGGTCGACCTGCGCGAGCGCTCGACCACCATCAAGAACCAGGAAATCCTCACCGGGGACAAGGTCTCGGTGCGGCTGTCACTGCTGGTGTCTTTCCGGGTGACCGACCCGAAGGCCGCCCTGGTCAACGTCACCGACTTCGAGGACCGCCTGTACGAAGACGTGCAGCTGTCGGCGCGGCGCTTCCTGGCCACGCGCTCGCTGGACCAGATTCTGAAGGACCGCAACGAGCTGTCCGAGGCGATTCAGACCGACATCTCGGGCCCGGCGATGAAGTTCGGCGTCACCGTGCTGCGGGCCAACGTGAAGGACATCATCTTCCCGGGCCAGCTGCGCGAGCTGATGAACCGGGTCATCGAGACGGAACGGCAGGCCGAGGCGAACCTCATCGCGGCGAAGTCACGCGCCGAGATCGCAACCCTCGACGCCCGGTCCCGCGCCGAGGTCTCGGCTGTCGAGGCCAGCACCGCGCTCGAGCACCGGCAGAAGCAGCTCGAGCTCGACCAGGCCTTCGCCACGCTGCTCGAGAAGAACCCGTCGCTGTTGCGGGTGAAGGAGCTCGAGGCCTTCAAGGACATGGGCAAGGCCGCCCAGACTCACTTCTATGTGGGCGTCGACCGCCTCAAGCGGGATGCGTCAGTCACGCCGTGACGACCCACGAAGAAGGCGTCGAAGCACCCGCCAGGCGCCGCCCGCACAGGGGCGCCTCGCGGGTGTTTCCATTTCCATGACTCAGAACCAGCCCATTCCCTGTCCCCGGGCCATCATCGACGAGAAGAACGGCATGGCGACGGTCAGGCCGACCTCGAGGTCGTTGATCACCTTCAAGCGCGGCACCACCGAGAGCTCGATGGGCTGCTGCTTCGCCTGCTTGATGCGCCACCTGATGAAGGTGATCATCGGCCACAGCTCGAGCACCAGGATGAGCACGAACAGGCCCATCTTCACCAGGAAGGGCCCCGAGCTGAGGTAGTAGTCGCTGCCCTTCTCGAACGGCCCGAACGCCCGCGCCAGGCCGGTGCCGAGCCACAGAATCGCGGCCACGCCCCAGGCGTTGTCGGCGCTGAGCAGCCGCTCGACCGCGCCGGCCTGGCCCTTGATGATTCCGCGCATCGCCAGGCCGCGCAGGAACACCCCGGGCAGCCCGATGCCGAGGGCGAGCAGGTGGAAGGTCGACAGCAGCGCCGAAGACATCAGTTCCCCACCGAAGGAGCGCCGGTGGCCTGGTGACAGCCCATGCAGCCGAACGCCGAGTTGATCATCGTGGTGGCCTCGGGCTCGGTCGGGGCGGCGCTGGCGAACCGGTCCTTGAGGCCATCGAGGGACGCGAGGCGGCGGTCGAGCACCGCCCGGTAGGGCCACGCGTCGTACGTCTTCGACAGCTTCGCAGCCTGGTAGATGCCGCGGGCGTTCTGCAGGTCTCCTGCGCGGACCAGCATGTCGCCGAAGTTGAGGAAGAAGCCCTCGAGGTTGTGCGGCGCGATCCACGAGTTCCAACAGGCGCGCTGGTGGCCTTCTTTCGTCTCGCGCTTCAAGTCGAAGGTCGCAGCGGTCGGCACTCCGCGCAGACCAAAGCACAACTCGACGGTCTGCCACTGTTGCTCGAGGCCTTCCTTGAAGGGCGCTTCGTCGACGGGGCCGGCGCTCATCACGTAGCCGCTGGTGAAGAGGGGTTGAACTCGGGCCACGCGGCCACCGCGTCCTTCATCTGGAAGTAGCCGGTGCGGGTGACCTTCTCGTTCTTCAGAATGCTGCCCTCGGCCAGGGTGAAGCTGGCGAGGAAGCCCAGGTAGCGCGCCTCGGTCGGGTCGAGGCTGACAGCCTCTTCGAAGTACCGGCGGGCCAGCGAGGCGTGAGAGATGGTGGACGCAGCGGCAGGTTTGCGCGCCCGCTCGGACAGCGCCCACGCGTGCAGCCAGCCGACGTGTGAGACGGTGATGGGGTCGGTCGGCTCGTCGACCACCACCTGCAGGTGCTGCCGAGCAAGGCGTCGATGTCGTCGTACCGACCGCCATGGAACGCCGCCCAGAACGCGTCGGCGGCAGCCTGGCCCCGGGCCGACTGGGGGGTCGCCTTCTTGGGCGGGGCCGTGGCGATGGCGATGGACGAACAGCTGAACAGGCCAAGAGACGAGAGCAAGACCAGGACGACACGCACGAGGGACCTCGCGACGGGTTATCTAGACGGCGACTACCTAACGAACCCGGCCATCTTGTCAACGTCAAGACGAGTGACGTGAAGGCAGCGCAGGGGCGGTTCGACGGGTACAGTTCGCCCATGCAGAAGCGCGCGAAGAAGAAGCCTGCGGCGAAGTATCACCACGGAGATCTGCGGGCGGCGCTGCTCGCCGCGGCGTGGTCGGCGGTGGCGAAGAAGGGCGTCGAGGCGTTGTCCCTGCGTTCGCTGGCCGACGCGCTGGGGGTCTCGCACGGCGCTCCGGCGCACCACTTCCCCGACAAAGAGGCGCTGCTCGACGCGCTGAAGGCCGAGGCGTTCAGCCGGTTCGCCGATGCGCTGGTGGCGGGCGCGCAGGCTCCGGCCGGGCTGGACGCCATGGGCCTGGCGTACGTGCGGTTCGCGGTCGAACACCCCCACCACCTGACGCTGCTGTTCCGCGAGGGGCCCCGGCCGCCGAGCGGCGCGGTGCTCGAGCAATCGCTGCGGGCGTGGGCGGTGCTGGTGGACTCGGTCGCGCGGCAGGTGGGCCCTGAGCGCGCGGCCAATGAAGACGAGCTGAACGCCCTGGCGATGAGCGCATGGGCCATGGTTCACGGCCTCAGCGCCCTGTGGACCCAGGTGACGCTCCCGCCCGGCATTCCAGCGAGCGGGCCCGGGGCCGAAGCGCTGCAGCGGAGAGCCATCGAGGTGCTGGTGGCCGGAATGGCCCGCAGCGGGTGAGGTGCTTCCAGGGAAGGACGTGCTGCTCTCCTGCTTGTATTCTGGAACACGGCTGCTGCGGTCGTAGCGGGCCGCGGCGGTGGTCAGAGGCCTGGCCGGCGGCTTCGGTCTGCTCGAGGCCAGCATCGCTCAGCAGTGAAGCGTCGCAGCCTCGACCTGCAGACCGGGCCCGAACCATGCGCCGACTGTTTTTGGTACAGCACCCGACATGAGCGCTCCACCACCGAAGCCGACGTCAGGCGATGAGCGCACCCGGCTCGAACGGCGCCTGCTGGCGCGCATGACGAAGACCGTGCACCAGCACCGGCTGTTGAGCGACGGGGACCTGGTGATGGTCTGCCTGTCGGGCGGCAAGGACAGCTACACGATGTTGCACCTGCTGCACCTGCTGGTGGGTACGTTGCCGTTCAAGGTGTCGCTCATCGCGGTGCACCTCGACCAGCAGCAGCCCGGCTACGACGGCGCGCCCCTGACGCGGTGGCTCGAAGAACGGGGGCACGGCTACGAGGTGCTGTCCGAAGACACCTACTCGATGGTGAAGGCGCGCATGGCTGAAGGCCAGACGCCGTGCGCGAGCTGCAGCCGGCTGCGGCGGGGCGTGCTCTACACCGCGGCCGAGCGACTGGGAGCCACCCGCATCGCGCTGGGTCACCACCGGGAAGACACCCTCGAGACGCTGCTGCTCAACCTCGTCTACAGCGGCAAGCTGCAGGCGATGCCAGCGCGCTACCGCACCGACGATGGCCGCTTCGACGTCATTCGTCCCCTCATCGAGTGCGCCGAGGCCGACATCGCCGCGTTCGCCGCGCTCGAGCAGTTCCCCATTCTGCCGTGCACGCTCTGTGGCTCGCAGCCCGACCTGAAGCGCGACGCGATGAACCGGGTGCTCGAGCAGCTCGAGCAACTGAACCCACGGGTGCGCGAGTCGATGTTGGGCGCCCTGTCGAACGTGCGGCCGACCCATCTGCTGGACGGCGAGGTGGCCGAGGCGTGGCGCGTACGGCCGGACACCATCGCTCCAAAGTCGACCTCGAAGCCCACCGTGCAGCGGTTCGCGGCCCTACCGGTGCGGTGTGGTGACGGGGACGCGTGAGGCAACAGCCCCGCGTTGCCGTGTTCGACCTGCTGTGAAAGCATCGCGTCGTGAAACGAAAGCACCGTAGCCCACGCACGCATCAGCTGTCAGTTCGACGGGTGAGCCCTGAGCTGTCGAGCCGCCTCAATGGCTTGAGGGTGAAGCGGCGCCAGAGCCTCAATCAACTGGTGCTCGACCTGCTTGCAGAAGCCGTCGGCCTGAAGCCAACCCCCTGGACGGATCGGTACACTGGCGGGTCGACTGCCGAGGCACGCGAGCTGGAGCAAACCGTCACCCGTCAGAGGAAGGTCGACCGGAGGGACTGGGTCTGAAGCTGGCGCTCGACACCTCGGCATGGAGCTGGCTGAGGAAGAATGAGCCGCAGGTCGTCGCGCTGATGCAGCAGGCCTCGGTGGTCTTCGTGCCGTCGACCACCATCGGGGAGCTGGAGGCTGCGTTCGCGCGAGGAACGCGACGGAGAGAAAACCAGCACCTGCTGGACGCCTTCCTCGAAGAGCCAGTGGTTCGAGAGGTCTGCATCGACCGGAAGGTCGCGCGCCGATACGGCGCTCTCTTCTCGAAGCTGCGAGCCGCTGGCACGCCGATTCCCATCAACGACGTGTGGATCGCGGCCGCAACCCTCGAGGTGGGCGCTCGGCTGGTCACCTTCGATCACGACTTCTTGCGCGTACCGGGGCTCGACCTGGCGTTGTTGAAGACGCCGTGAACACGTGTCTCCAGTGCGGCGCCGAGGTCTCACGCCCACCTCGCCCGCTCGAGACGAAAGTCCTCCACGGCGAAGGGCTCTTTTCAGCGGTCGTGTACGGGCCAGAGAAACCGAGGAGATCGCGCGGTCGCCGCCAGCACCCGTCGCGGCCTGCCCGACACGACGCCGAGACCAGGCTTCCACACGTTTACCTCCGCGAGGGTCTCGAGGCCGCTCGCGAGCCGCCAGTCCCACAGAGAAGCCGCACGAGGCGGCGCGTTTTCACCGAGCAGGTCAGGAACTTCGCCGCGCTTCGACAGGGGTGGTGCACGCGCCCGGCCGACGAGGCCGCAAACGCTCCTTCTGGTTCGACTCCAGAACCCTCCACTTGACCATCACTGGCTTCTTCACTCGGGCGCGTGCACTCCCCTGCCCTGCTTCGCGAGGCCTCAGTCGACGGCCAACACCAGCTTGCCGAAGGCGGCTCCGGCCTCGAGCAGCGCGTGGGCTCGGGCGATGTCTCGAAGCGGCAGGACGTCGGCGATGATCGGGTGCAGGCGCCCGCTCGCGATGCCGTTCAGCATCGTCCCGATGTCTTCCGTGAGGCGGCCTGGGTGGGCGCGGGCGTAGCGCATGATGGCGTAGAACGTGGTGCGACGCCGAGGCGCCAAAGCCAGCAGCCCGGTTCGCGCCAGGGTGCCGTTGGCGCCACCGCCGACGCGAGCGCCGCTCTGGAAACCGAACACCACGAGGGTGCCCCCGCGTCGCACCAGCCGATGCGAGGCGCACACGCCTGCGCCCCCGATTCCATCGAGCACCACGCGGTAGCCCGCTGGCCCGAGGTCGCGGGCGCGACGCGCGACATCCTCCGCGCGGTAATCAATCGGCAGGCCACCGAGCGCCGCGACCTTCGCGTGCTTCGACGCCGAGGCCGTTCCCACCACCGACAGTCCGTGCGCGCGGGCGAGATCGAGCACCGCCGTGCCGACGCCTCCTCCCAGCGCGTGCGCGAAGACCGTGTCGTTGTGGCGCGCTCGCCCGATTCGAAACAGCATCTGGTGCGCGGTGACGTAGTTGAGCAGCCCCGCCACCGCGTCTTCGTCACGAACGCCGTCCGGCACCGGCACCAACGACGCCGCGGGGACGCAGACGAAGCGCGCGCTGCCGCCACGTTCGATGATCGCCGCGTGGCGAGCACCGATGGTGAACCCCACGACCCCCTCTCCGACCGCGTCGATGGTGCCGACCACGTCGAAGCCGGGCGTGAACGGCGGGCGGGGAGCTCCGGGGTAGATGCCCAGCCGCGAGTACACATCGGCGAACGCCACGCCGACGACTCGAACCCGAAGGCGAACCTCCCCTGGCCGAGGCTCGGGCAGCGCCTCTTCGACGAAGGAGAGCACCTCTGGCCCGCCGGCGCGGGTGATGACGGCGCGCAGGTTCTTCATGACCGCGCGACCTCTGCGCCATGAGGGACCTTGGCGCGCCAGGCGGTCACCGTCTCGTCGATGAAGGCCGCGACGTCGTTCGGTGCCTCGAGCTGGGGGTAATGCCCGATACCCTTCAGGCGACGCACCGCAGCCCCGGTCAAGAGCGGGGCCAAAGCCTCGAGCACGTGCGCTCCCGAGACCGGGTCGTCCGTTCCCCAGGCGAAGGCCAGGGGCACTCGTGGACTGCGGAGCGCCTCGACCAGCTCGTCGCGACGCGCTCTTCGCTCGGCGAGGTAGTGCAGCAAGCGCGGCATGACCGCGAGCCCACCCGCGGCGGTGATCGACGCCCACACCTCGTCGTCGTCGAGCGCTTCGGGCCGAGCCATCACCGCGCGCAGGGCGCTCAGCACCGCGCGCCGGCCGAGCACCATCGGCCCGACGAGTCCGCCCAGCCGCGTCGCCAGAAACCGCTGAATGGGTCGAGCCCGATGCTCGGCGGGGTCCAGGCCGCCGTTGAGGAAGATGACGCCCTCGAGGTCGAGCGGCAGCGTTCGCGCGCCCGACGCCAGGTCCTGGCCCAGCGTCACCGCGTAGTCGTGGGCGACCAGGACCGCGCGCGAGACGCCTGCTGCGGCGACGACCCTCTCGAGCACCTCGTGCTGTCGCGCGTAGGAGTAGGCGCGCCGGGGCTTGTCGCTCGCGCCGAACCCCAGGAAGTCGAAGCTGACGCAGCGATGCCGGTGCGAGAGCTGGCCGATGACCTTCGCCCAGTCGTGGCTGCTGGTGGGAAAGCCGTGGG
>VYLD01000271.1_pt1 | contig 17140 bp, 20 predicted proteins | sample 5114401 | NCBI WGS metagenome assembly VYLD01 (sample SAMN12291783, study PRJNA351875) | freshwater metagenome | isolation source: freshwater lake | place: USA: Michigan, Gull Lake | collected 2013-08-08 | reverse complement strand
AACGCGGTGAAGGCCCAACTCGTCCGTCGCCTTGAACAACTCGGCTACCAGGTCACCCTCGAGCCGCTGCAACCGCCCGCGATCCCGACATCGGCGTAGTAATTTTCGTGGCAGTAATTTTCGTGGCAGCCCGCAGGAATACGTGTCGGTGTTTCAAGGGCCTCTGACGATACCCGGCGAAGGAGATCCGCGTTCAGGCGACCGGAGCGCTTTCTTCAACGGGCTGTGAAGGGCCTTTTGTTCGACGCCGAAAACTCGACAAGCCTGGAGAACGTCACCGCCGCGCCGACGCGAACGCGATTTTTTGGCAGAGAATCGTACGCTCGACGGCGCGGGACGTCTTCGGGCAGAAAAAGTCGCCCTTTCGCCGAAGAGAACTCGTTGAAACCTGAAACCTCCGAGCTTCGGCCACCCGAAGGCGTTCTTGTTCCTGAACGTCTCGACCTGAGCCTCCTCAACCCGCCAGGAATCACGTCCGGGCCGTTCAGGAGGCCTTGAGCCACTGAGAATCCGGTCCTGGTCGACCCAGACCCCTCGAGCCTCTGGGGATCTCTGCGAGCCTTCAAGACCGAACTCGGGCCCCGCAGAAACCTCGTCTGCGTCGTCCGAGAACGCCTTCAGCAGCAGCCGGCAACCATGGCCGAGGCCGCACAGAAGGGGTTCGACCGCCAGGAATCCAGTCATGGTTGACCCGGGACCTTTTCGGGCGCCGAGAAGCGGCCCCAGGGTGCAGGGCCCGCTGGGCGGCGCCGCCGAGGCGACCGACTGAGGAATGGACCAGGTCGAGCAGACAGCCGTCGATGCTGGGATTCGCCAGCCTTGAGCCGGACCAGTCGACGAAACGTTCAGCACCACCTACGGGCCTTCACGCCCAGATCAGCCTTGTCCTCCGACGCTTTCTCAAAAAGGCAATGGCGCTGCCGGGCCGGGAAGTCTCATCGATGAGAAGCGCAGCGCCTGACGCCTGGTCACGCCAGCGGCGTGGGATGAAGGGACCGCCCATCAACGGTGGACGACGCGGGCACGCACCATGAGGTCCGGGCCGACGCGCTCGAGGTCGAGCCACTCCAGCGCGCTGGCCTCGGCGGGCTGAGCCACGCCGAGCGCGCCCGTCCAGGTCAGGCCGTCGTGACCGAAGAGCTTCGGCGCGATGAAGAGCCGCACCTCGTCGACCAGGCCCTCGCTCAAGAAGCGGCGGGTGGTGTCTGCGCCCCCTTCGACCAGCACGTGCAGCAGCCCTTCCTTCGCGAGCCGCCCGAGCACCGCGCGCAGCGTGAACGACGGGCCCATCGGCCACACCTCGACGCCCCGCGCCGCCAACGCCGCTGCGCGGGGGCCTGCTCGCTCGCTCACCACGATCACCCGCGCGCCGTTGCGCTCGTAGACCTTCGCGCCGGGGCTGGTGCGCAGCGACGGGTCGATCACCACGCGCGCCGCGTTCCGGCCCGAAGCCACGCCGCGGGTGGTGAGCGCGGGGTCGTCAGCCTCGACCGTGCCAGCGCCGACCACGATGGCGTCCACCTGGTCTCTCAGCGCATGCACGCGCTCACGCGAGGCAGCCGAGGTGATCCACTTCGACGCCCCTTTCGCCGTCGCGATCTTCCCGTCCAGGGTGACGCCGGCCTTCACGGTGACGAAGGGCAGGCCCGCTCGCATCGCCTTGAAGAACGGGGCGTTGAGCGCATCGCACGCGTCCTTCAAGACGTGCGCGACGACCTCGACACCGGCACGCCGCAGGCGGCGCACGCCTTTGCCGTTCACCAGCGGGTTGGGGTCGCTGGACCCGTAGGCGACCTTCGCCACGCCCGCCGCGATGATCGCCTCGGTGCACGGCGGCGTTCGGCCGAAGTGGTTGCAGGGCTCGAGGGTCGAGTACACCGTCGCGCCCTTCGCCTTCGCCCCGGCCTTCTTCAGCGCCACCGCCTCGGCATGGGGCGCGCCAGCCCTGGCGTGAAACCCACGGGCGATGATCACCCCGTCGCGCACGATCACCGCGCCGACCGCCGGGTTGGGGTGGGTTCGGCCCAGCCCCCGTCGGGCCTGCGCCAGGGCCGCCTTCATGAAGCGCTCGTCGACGCTCGCCACCGTACGAAGCCCCGTTCAGCCCTTCCCACGCGGGCGAGGCGCACCCGAGCCGCGGCTCTCGAGGATGTCCTTGAGCTCGGACATGAACTCCGAGATGTCGCGGAAGCTGCGGTACACCGACGCGAACCGCACGTAGGCCACCTCGTCCAGGCCGGGCAGGCGCTCCATCACCAGCTGGCCGAGGGCGGTCGAGGTCACCTCTTTTTCGCCCAGCTCCTGCAGGCGCCGCTCGAGCTCGGTGACAAACCGCTCGAGCTGGTCGACCGACACCGGGCGCTTCTCACAGGCCTTCTTGAGGCCGGCGATCAGCTTGTCGCGATCGAAGGCCTCGCGACGGCCGTCCTTTTTGACCACCAGGGGGTTGAGCTCTTCGACGCGCTCGTAGGTGGTGAAGCGGCGCTTGCACGCCTCGCACTCGCGGCGCCGCCGAATCACCGTGCCCTCGCTCGAGTCGCGAGAGTCCATCACCCGGCTATCTTCTTCAGCGCAGAACGGACACCGCACGGCAGGCCATCAGCCCTTCTTCAGACGCGAGGCGTACAACGGGAAGCCTTTGGTGAACTCGGCGACCTCACCGCGCACGCGCTTCAGGGCGGCCTCGTCGGCGGCGTGATCGAGCGCGCGACCGATGAAGGCCGCGACGTGGGCCATGTCGGCCTCGACCATGCCCCGGGTGGTGATCGCCGGAGTGCCGATGCGCACGCCCGAGCTGATGAACGGCTTCTCGGGGTCGAAGGGGATCTGGTTCTTGTTGACGGTGATGCCCGCTTTGCCGAGCACCTCTTCGGCGACCTTCCCGGTGAGCTTCTTGCTGCGCAGGTCCACCAGCATCAGGTGGTTGTCGGTGCCGCCCGAGGTGAGCCTCAGGCCCTGACCCTTCAAACCCTCGGCGAGCGCCTGGGCGTTCTTGACGATCTGCTGCGCGTACACCTTGAACGACGGCTGCAGCGCCTCGTGAAAGGCGACCGCCTTGGCAGCCACCACGTGCATCAGCGGACCGCCCTGAATGCCGGGGAAGATCTGGCTGTTGATGCTCTTCGCGTGCACCTCACGCATCAGGATCAGGCCCGACCGGGGCCCTCGCAGCGTCTTGTGGGTGGTGGTGGTGACCACGTCCGCGAAAGGAATCGGCGAGGGGTGCACGCCGCCAGCGACCAGGCCCGCGATGTGCGCCATGTCGACCATCAAGCCGGCGCCGACCGAATCGGCGATCTCCTTGAAGCGGGCGAAGTCGATGATGCGCGGGTACGCCGAGGCGCCCACCACGATGAGCTTCGGCTTGAGCTCGGTGGCCAGCCGCGCCGCCTGGTCGTAGTCGAGCGTCTCGGTCTCCTTCAGCAGCCCGTAGTGCGCCACCGTGTAGTTCTTGCCCGAGAAATTGAACGACGAGCCGTGGGTCAGGTGGCCGCCCGAGTTGAGGTCGAGCGTCAACATCAGATCGCCCAACTTCATCAGGTGCATGAAGGCGCCCATGTTGGCCTGGCTGCCCGAGTGCGGTTGCACGTTGGCGGCCTCGGCGCCAAACAGCTGCTTTGCGCGATCGATGGCCAGCACCTCGGCCCGGTCGACCTCTTCGCAGCCGCCGTAGTACCGCTTGCCGGGGTAGCCCTCGGCATACTTGTTGGTCAGCACGCTGCCCACGGCCTCGAGCACGGCGGGGCTGACGAAGTTCTCGGAGGCGATCAGCTCGAGCCCCTCTTCCTGGCGGCGCGTCTCGGCCTCGATGATCTCGGCAATCAAGGGGTCGACTGCGGGCAGCTGCGCGGTGTTCTCCATGCGGCAGCAGGTACCGCACCGGGCCGTGCGCAGCAACTGAACCTCGCGGTAGAAGTGTCAGCACTCTTTCCACCTGCGGTGAGGGTCGACGCTGCTCACTGCTCGAGAATACCTGCAACCTGTCGTTCCCCCCGGAGCCTTGATGCCCACCACCACTGATCGACTCACTGCCTCCCGCCTCAACCGCCAACAGGCCCTGCAGGTGCAGCGCGCCGACCAGGCCCCCACGCGCGTTCGGCCCCGTCGCCAGGTGCGCGACGGCTTCGAGCAGAATCGCCCTGCGCAGGTGGGCCAGGAGCAGCCCCGGCAAGCAACAACCTTCGCCGCCTCGGCTTCGGTGGCCTGCCCGGCTCGACCGGCAACGACGGCAACAACCCCCGCGGCATGCTCTCGCAGATGCTGCAGAGCGGGTAGTGGCGGTCGGCCGCGGTGCCAGGCTCGGAAGCGCGCACCATCAACAGCCCCTACGGCGCGGTGCAGGCCAACGTGATGACGGGCGAGCAGTACCGCGCGGCGGTGGCCAACGGCACCATCCCCAATGGCTCGGTGGTCTTCCAGGCCCGCCACGGGTGGGACTACTCCAAAGGCTCGCGGGGCAACGACGTGGGCATTCTGCAGAATGGCCGCATCTTCAACTACGCCCAGATGCCCAACCCCACCGTCTATGCCAACACCCGCGAGGTGGTGGTGCTGCAGCCGCGGGAATGACCGTCGTCGCGACCCCCACCCTCCAGGCAGCCGCCGGGCGGTCACCGGGTCGTTTGGCCGAAGAACTGCGACGAGAAGGTCTCTGGCGTGCCCGACGCTGCGCCGAACTGCTGCCGCGCGCAGAAGAACTCCCACCCTCGACGGACGCGACCAGAGCGGCGTTCGAACACCTCGTCTCACCACAGGCGGGGTGTTGAGCTCCCTGGGACTGGCCACAAACGACGAGGTGCGAGCGATTCTGGGAAGAAGTCAGCGCTCTGTGACGGCCCAGGCGTTGGCCTCGAGGGCCACGGGAGCATCCGCCACGCTGGCGCCGGCCTCCCGAATCCACCTGGCCTGCGAGAAGGCGTTGCCGCCCTTCTGACAGACTGCTTCCCGAAGCGCAGCGAAGGTGACCTCGTCGGTCTCGGCCCGGTCCACCCTCAGCCAGCCAAGGTTCTTCGCGCCCGAGGGCACGTCGGCGCTGGTCTGGTAGTCCTGCGCTTCGCACCCCACGTCGACCCCTCGCGCGCGGGGCACCTCGACCGTCTTCACCACTGGTGAGATCTCGGTTCGGCACCCACCCAGCGCCACCAGGAGCAGCGCGACGCCCACCCTCATCGCAGCCTCTCGAGGGCGTTGACCTTCTCGAGCCGCTGTTGGTGACGGCCCCCCTCGAAGCTGGCCGCCAGGAACGCCCTGGCGATCTCGAACGCCAGCCCGCCACCGGTGACCCTCGCTCCGAGGCACAGCACGTTGGCGTCGTTGTGTTGCCGGGTGACCCGGCTCTCGAACTCCGAGCGACACACGGCCGCGCGAATGCCGTGCACCTTGTTGGCCGCGATGCTCATGCCAATGCCGGTGCCACAGATGAGAATGCCCAGGGGCGGCCTGCCGTTCACCACCTGCTCGCACAGGCGCTTCGCGTAGTCCGGGTAGTCGACCGACTCGGTCGTCTCGGGGCCCAGATCCGTCACCTCGTGCCCCAGCCCCCGCAAGCTGACGATCAGCTCCGCTTTGAGGGCGACTCCGGCGTGATCAGCAGCAATGGCGAGGGCGATCATTCACCACCTTGTAGTGCCTCACCGAACTGGAAAGAAGCGCTGGCAACTCGTCCAGGGCCCCCTGAGACCCGAGTCCACCACTGTCCTTTCTCGGCGCGCTCTTCGAGGGAACTTAGCGAAGCGGCCCTGGCAGTCGCTGCTGGAACGGCATCACCAGCTCCCATTTGCTCTTGACCAACTGGTACCGCTCTTCGCGACCACAGCCCTTCACGGTGACATCCGACGGCTGCAGCGTTCGAGGCACCTCGATGAATTGCACCTTGTCGGCGGCGCACTTCAAGTCAGCGACCGCCCGGGGCAGCAGTTCCTGTCGGGCAGTCACCAGATCGAAAGCGCACCCAGAGCCACCCACCACCGCCGCAGCCAACGCCAGCAGCGCCGCCCGCACGCGCGGCGAGGCCCCCGCCTCCAGCCCGTCAGCCGCGCGAGGGTCAACCGCCATCGGTTACTCGCGGAACCGGCGCAAGATCAACACCGCGTTGGTGCCGCCGAAGCCGAAGGAGTTCGACATCGCCGCCTCGACCCGCACCTCACGGGCCTTGTTGGGCACGTAGTCGAGGTCGCACTCGGGGTCGTTCTGGAACTGGTTGATGGTGGGCGGAATCACGCCTCGGGCGATAGCCAGCGAGCAGAACACCGCCTCGGCCCCTCCGGCAGCGCCCAGCATGTGGCCGGTCATCGACTTGGTCGAGCTCACCATCAGCTTCTTCGCGTGGTCGCCGAAGACGCGCTTGATGGCCTTGGTCTCGTGCAAATCGTTGAAGGGTGTCGAGGTGCCGTGCGCGTTGACGTACCCGATGTCTTCGGGCGCGAGGCCCGCAGACTTGAGCGCGAGCCGCATGCAGCGTTGCGCCCCCTCGTGCTCCGGCGCCGGCGCTGTCTCGTGATGGGCATCGCTGTTGGCCGCGTACCCGACGAGCTCGGCGATGATCTTTGCGCCACGCCGCCGGGCATGCTCGAGCTCTTCGAGCACCACGATGCCCGCGCCTTCACCCATCACGAAGCCGTCGCGGCCCACGTCGAAGGGGCGGCTGGCCGTCGCCGGGTCGTCGGCCCGGGTCGAGAGGGCGTGCATGGCCTCGAAGCCACCGATGCCGACCCGGGTGATGGCCGCCTCCGCGCCACCCGCGATGGCCGCGTCCATCTCGTCGTACCGAATCGACTTCCACGCCTCGCCGATGGCGTGGGCGCTGGTCGAGCAGGCCGACACGGGGCCCCAGTTGGCCGCTCTGGCGTTGAAGCGCATCGAGATGCGCCCCGGCGCCATGTTGGCGATCATTCGCAAGATGAAGAAGGGCGACATGCGGTCGAAGCCCTTTTGCAGCGCCGCCTCATGCCCATCTTCGAACGAGGCGAGGCCACCGATGCCGCTGCCGACGATCACCCCGACTCGATCAGGGTCGTACCCGTTCGGCTTCTCGAGGCCGATCGGCGCGCCCGAGTCCCGCATCGCCAGCTCGCTGGCCGCCAGCGCGAAGTGGCAGAAGCGGTCCATGCGCCGCGACTCTTTGCGGTCCATGAAGTCTTCGACCACGAAGTCCTTCACCTCGCTGGCGAAGTTCACCTTCAGCTTCGCGTCCTGGAAGAGCGTGATGCGCGAGGTGCCAGACTTGCCAGCGAGCGCGGCCTGCCAGGTCTTCTCGGTGCCGGTGCCCAGCGAGGTGATGAGTCCGGTGCCGGTGATGACGACTCGACGGGGGGCGCTCACGGTGCTCAGTCCGCCTTACTTCTTGTGGGTGTTGATGTAGTTGGTGGCGTCTCCGACGGTCTTGATGTTCTCGGCTTCCTCGTCGGGGATCTCGATCTCGAACTCCTCTTCCATCGCCATCACCAGCTCGACGATGTCGAGGCTGTCGGCGCCGAGATCTTCGATGAAGGAGGACTCGGGCTTGATCTCGTCCTCACTGACGCCGAGCTGATCGGCGATGATCGACTTGACCTTGCCTTCGATGTTCTGGGCCGTCATTGCTGTGTTCCTCGAGTCCTGTTGACCTTGTGAGGGCCAAGTGGGGCGCTGGTGATGCGTTGAGAGAGAACTTCCTACCGCGATGAAAAGAGAATCGGCGCGCGCCTACCACACGGCCCGGCCGCCAACCAACGTCGAACTACATGTACATGCCGCCATTCACCTTCAGCACTTCGCCGGTGATGTAGGACGCCTGGTCTGACGCCAGGAACGCCACGGCCTTAGCCACCTCTTCGGGGTTCCCGATGCGAGCCAATGGAATGGCCTCGGCCATCTTCGCCTTGAGCTCATCGGTCAGCGCGTTGGTCATGTCCGTGGTGATGAAGCCCGGAGTCACCGCGTTGACCCGAATGCCTCGCGAGGCGAGCTCCTTCGCGATGGACTTGGTGAGCCCGATGAGCCCGGCCTTCGACGCGGCGTAGGCAGCCTGACCGCCGTTGCCCATCTCGCCGACGATGCTCGAGACGTTCACGATGGCGCCCCCGCGCTGCTTCATCATCGGTCGACTCACGGCCCGCATGAGCGAGAAGGCGCCCTTGAGGTTGGTGTCGAGGGTGGTGTCCCAGTCTTCGTCCTTGAAGCGCATGATCAGGCCATCGATGGCTACTCCGGCGTTGTTGACCAGCACGTCGAGGCGACCCAGCGTCTTGATCACCTCGTCGACCGCCGCCGAACATGCGGCCGAATCGCTCACGTCGAACTTCGTCGCCCGCGCCTGCCCGCCGGCATCGGTGATGAGCCGCACCGTCTCGGTCGCCGCGGCCTCGTTCCCCGCGTAGGTGATGACCACGTGGGCGCCCCGGCCAGCCAGCTCCTGGGCGACCGCCCGGCCGATGCCGCGGGAACCTCCGGTGACCAGCGCGACCTTGTTCTCGAAGTCTTTCATGGCTTCCTTGGTACGGCGGTGAGCGGGCGGCCCCGGCTGCAAAGCATGAGCCCGTGAAGGCTTTGGCCCGGGTCACGCGCTGGCGAGGGCCTTCTCGAGGCTGGCGGGGTCTTCGACGTTGACGCACGACAGAGCCTTGCTGATGCGTTTGACGAGGCCGCTGAGCACTTTCCCCGGACCCAGTTCGACGATCTTCGTCACCCCAGCCTGCTCAAGGGCTTGAATGCACTCGACCCAGCGCACCGAGCCGGTCACCTGCTGCAGCAACAAGGGGCCGATGCGCGAAGGGTCTGCGTTGGGCGCGGCCTCGACGTTGGTGACGACTGGAACGCGTGGTGACGCGAACGCCACCTGGTCGAGCACGGCCTTGAGCCGGGGCACGACTGGCGACATCAGTTCGCAGTGAAAGGGCGCGCTGACGGGCAGCTGCAAAACCCGCTTCGCACCTGCGGCCTTGAGCCGTTCACTGGCGCGGGCGACGGCCTCGGCGTGCCCGGCGATGACCGTCTGCGCGGTCTCGTTGAAGTTCGCGCACGAGACGATTTGACCCTCGGCGACCTCCTGACAGACCCGGGCGATCTGCGCCGCGTCGAGCCCCAGGACCGCCGCCATGGCGCCGACCCCCGGAGCGACCGCTTCCTGCATGAAGGTGCCTCGCGCCCGCACGCTGCGCACGGCGTCCGCGAGCGAGAGCGCTTTGGCCGCTACCAGCGCCGAGTACTCCCCCAGCGAGTGCCCCGCGACGAAGGCTGGCTGCCCCTCGAAGCGCTTGCTGAAGACCGCGTGCGCCGCGACGGACACGGTGAGGATCGCCGGCTGCGTGTTCGCCGTCAGCGTGAGCGCCGCCTCGGGCCCCTCGAAGCACAGCGTCGACAGCTTCTCGCTCAGGGCGTCGTCGGCCGCGTCGAACACCTCGCGCGCTTCGGGGAACGCGGCGGCGAGCGCCTGCCCCATGCCGACGTACTGGCTGCCCTGCCCTGGAAAGACGAACGCGGTGGTTCCCATGTGGCGGCGCCTTCTACCAACGAACGATGGCGCTGCCCCACGACATGCCAGCGCCGATGGCCATCATGAGCAGCGTGTCATTGGGCTTGAGGCGCCCGGCGCGGTTCGCCTCATCGAGCGTCATGGGCAACGACGCCGACGAGGTGTTGCCGTACTTGTCGATGTTGATCCACGCGCGCTCGCGGGGCACGTTGACCCGCTCGAGCACCGCGTCGAGGATGCGCAGGTTCGCCTGATGCGCGATGACGTGGGTGACGTGGTCGGCGGTCAGGTGGTTCGCCTCGAACGCCTCGCGCACCACGTCGGTGAGGGCCCGCACCGCGAACTTGTAGACCTCGCGGCCATTCATCGACACGAACTGCAGCTTGGCGGCGACCATCTCGGCCGTGGCGGGGGTCTTCGAACCTCCGCCGGGAATACAGAGAATGCCGGTCTGCGAGCCATCGGTGTGCAGGTGCGTCGAGATCACCCCGCGCCCGTCCTCGCTCGACGGCCCGAGCACCATCGCGCCGGCCGCGTCACCGAAGAGCACACAGGTGTTGCGGTCCTTCCAGTCCACGATGCGGGTGAGCAGCTCGACGCCGACCACCAGCGCACGCTTCACCTTGCCGGTCTCGATGAACTGGGTCGCCACCGAGAGGCCGAACAACGAGCCAGCGCAGGCCGCCGACAGATCGAACGCGAACGCGCGCGTCGCCCCGAGCTTGTGCGCGAGAAACGCCGCGCAGGCGGGCATCGGCATGTCAGGCGAGATGGTGCCGACGATGATGAGGTCGAGGTCTTCGGGCCGCGTCGACGCCAGCTCGAGGGCTCGCACGGCCGCCTTCAGGGCCATGTCCGAGGTGACCTCGCCGTCCGCCGCCATGCGCCGCTCTCGAATCCCCGTGCGCTCGACGATCCACTCGTCGGTGGTGTCGACGATCTTCTCGAGGTCGCGGTTCGTCAGCACCTTCTCGGGAACGTAGCTCCCGGTCCCGATGATTTGAGCGCGCATGGTCGAAGCTCATACGCACAAAACCATACCCATGTCACCGCGGAGGTTTTTCGCACCAACGGCAAAAGACACGTCAGCGCACCACGAACCCAACCACCCGAAGACCAACGAAGGGTCACCGGGTGTGCCAAAGGTCAGGCTTGGTTCAGACTCAGGTCGCGTGACGGGTTCGAGGACGACCAGCAGTTGACGCGCTTAGTCCGCCGAGCCCTTCGCGACCTTCTTGCCGTCGTAGAACCCGCAGGCAGGGCAGATGCGGTGCGGCACTGTCGGCGCGCCGCAGTTGGCGCACTTGACCACCTGCACGGCGGTCTTCAGGCTGTTGTTGGCTGCGCGGCGGCGATCTCGCCTCATCTTCGACGTGCGCTTCTTGGGGACACCCATGGCTTTTCCATCTTCCTTTCGAACTTCAGTTCTTCAACGTGATGTCCTTCAGCTTCGCCAACCGGACATCGATCTCTTTGTGGCCGGAGTGACCGCAGTCTTTTTCGTTCAGGTCCTGCCCGCAGCGGGGGCACAACCCCTTGCAGTCCTCCCGACACAGCACAGTCACCGGGAGCGCCAGCAATACCTGCTCTCGTACGATCGGGTCCAGATCGATCGTCTTCCCGTCGAACGGTTCTGCGTCGATCTCATCCAACTCGAAGGTGGCCGCTGATTCACCCTGCCCGTCGTCGTCCCGGGCCTGCTTGCGCCGACGCGAGGGCTTCGGGGCCACCTCGACCTCGTCTTCGTCGTCGGCTTTGGGCACCTCGCGCACCATGCGCAGCGAGAACGGCACCTTCAGCTCGAGGCTCACCGCGGTGGTACACCGGCGGCAGTCGCACGCGACGGTGGCCTCGAACTCACCCTTCACATGCACCTGCCCGCTCACCTTGCGGAAAGACACCGACAGCGGCGACGCCTTCACCAACGAGAAGCCTTTTGACTCGGCCAGCGCCTCGACCAACACCTTGCGCTCGATGGCCGAGGTGAGCTCGAGGGGCTGGAGTTCTTGAATTTCTTCAATCTTTACAAGCATTTGCGGGTCGCACTCAAAAGGGCCGCGGAACCTACATGCCATGCTGGCGAGAGTCAAACCGCGGCCCGCCGTGTCGTTGAGGTTTCTGCTAAAGGCTTGGCGGCGATGCGTCTGATGAGGTCTCTCTGGTGCGGGCTGATGATCTCGGCGGCGCCGGGGCTGGCTCAGGTCGCCCCCCGCAATGACGCGCTCGAGAAGGGCCAGGCCCAGGTCGATCAAGGAGACTTCGAAGACGCCGTGAAGACCCTCGAGCAGGGCATCGCGGCGCCGGATCTCACCGACGACCAGCTGGCCGAGCTGTACCGCCTGCTGGGCCTCGCGCACCTGTACCTGGGCAACGAAGACAAGGCCAGGAGCGCCTTCGAGCAGCTGCTGCAGGCGCGGCCAGACTACGAGCTGCCCAGGGCCACGCCGCCGAAGATTCGCACCATCTATTCCCGCATCAAGGACGACATTCGCAAGCGCCGCGTTCGACCGGTGACCTTGACCGTCGCCGGGGTGCCTGACTCGCGCGGAGGACAGCCGGTCACGGTCGAGGCCCGCGTCGATGATCTGGCGCTGGGAGCGCGCGCCAAGCTCTTCTACCGGCGGGCGGGAGCCCAGAACTACAGCTCGACGGACTTCGTGCGCGATCGCGCCGATCGAAGCCTGTACCGGGCGGTGGTGCCTGCCTTCGAAGTGCCCGTGGAGACCATCGACTCGACCCTCGAGTACTACGTCGAGGTGGCAGACGCGGCGCAGCGGCGGCTGGCGGGTCGCGGTGACGCCTTCTCACCGTTGACCTTCAAGGTGCTCGCGAAGGTCGTCGTCCAGGAAGAGAAGCCGAGGCCCTGGTACGAGAACCCGTGGGTCTGGGTCGGGGTCGGCGCCGGCGTCGTCGCCGTCTCGACGGGAGCGGTGATCCTCGCCACGCAGCGACCCACCGCGTCCCTGCCGATCACCATCGAAGTCCAGGGGCAGCCATGAGCCCTTTGCGCGCCACCGCGTGGGTCGTCGTGGTCCTGCTGGGAGGGAGCGGCTGCGGGCCCGTCGAGGGGAATTCGCCCGGCTTCAACCTCGAGCTCGCGGTGCAGCGCGGGCTGCTCGACACCATCTCGGCCTTTCAGGTCGCGCTCGTCACCAGCGGCAGCACCATCGGCGGCGACGGAGACTGCACCACCATTCGCAAGACCTGCATCAAGGGTCAGGTGCCTGACAGCCGCTTCGTGCCGCTGCGCGACCCGGCCACCAACCGGACCCAGAACGCGCTGGTCTTCCCGGTGATGCTGGTGGCCGGTACGCCCACCACGCAGTCGTTGACCCTGAGCGAGGTCGCTCCGGGCCGCGACTACGCGCTGATCGTCGAGGCCATCGCCAAAGACGGCGTGCGCCTCGCGGGCGCCGACTGCCAGTTCATTCCCCAGCTCAGCGCCGGCCCCAACAACCGCGTGACGCTGAAGCTGCAGGCCTACGACCCTCCGAAGAGCTGCGACCCGCGCCTGGTGCCGTGACCTGCATCAGCCCCTGAGGCGCGCAAGCCCGCGCCCCTCACGTCGTCGGCGTCTTGAGCGGCGGCTGGGTGCGGCCCTCGAGCGCGCTCAACGACGCCTGAACACGCTTGCGGTCGGCGGCCGAGAGCCCGACGAAGCTCACGCCCATGCCGAAGTCCTTCGCGGTCACGATGTCGCCCTCACATCGCACCGGCGAAGCGTCGAACGGCAGTTCGAAGGACAACGCAACCCGCGTCCCCAGCGGCAGCGGAATGGTCTGGGTGAAGAAGACGCCACCCACCGAGAGATTCGAGGCGCGCTGGAAGTAGAGCTCGCCGTCGAGGGTCACCTCGATCCACAGCTCGACGGGGACACGCGCTTGTTTCCGTTTGTCGGGGCCGGTCGCCATGCGAGGCGTGCTTATGCCATGAGCCCGCTGCTAGGAAGTCGCCATGGCGCGCATCCTCATCGTCGAAGACGAGCAGGACCTCGCCTCGCTGCTCGAATACAACCTCAAGACCGAGGGCTTCGAGACCGAGGTGGCCCGAACCGGAGCCGCCGGCGTCACCCGCGCCCGCGTCTTCAAGCCCGATCTGGTGCTGCTCGACCTCATGCTCCCCGACATCGGGGGCAGCGAGGTGGCGAGGCTGTTGCGCGCCGACGAAACCAAGCGCGTGCCGATCATCATGGTGACCGCTCGCGGGGAAGAGAGCGACCGCGTCAAGGGCCTCGAGCTGGGCGCCGACGACTACGTCGTGAAGCCTTTCTCGGTGAAGGAATTGCTGCTGCGCATTCGCAACGTGCTGCGCCGCGATACCGGCGAGGTGCGCGCGGTCGTCGGCGGGCCGCAGCTGTCGGCGGGTGAGATCGTGCTCGACGCCGATCGCCACGAGGTGAAGGTGCAGGGCCGCGCGGTGGTGCTCACCGCCCTCGAGTTCAGGCTGCTCAAGACCTTCCTCGAGCGGCCGGGCCGCGTGCAGACCCGCGAGACGTTGCTGTCCGACGTCTGGGGCATCGACGCAGAGATCACCACCCGCACCGTCGACACGCACATCAAGCGGCTGCGCGAGAAGCTCGGCCCCGCGGGCGACATCATCGAGACCATTCGGGGAGTCGGTTACAAGCTCGTCACCTCGGCACAGTAGAACGTCGGCATGTCGACCCGAATGCTCTTCGTCTGGCCCGCCCTCGCCGCGCTCGGAGTCGGTCTGAGCGTCGCGGTCTTCGCAAGCCCAGGTGCAGCCGCGACCACCGCCGCGCTCTCGACGCTCTTCTTCACCGGCTTGGCGGTGGTGCAGATCTCACGGCACTGGCAACGCCGCGCCGACGCCTTCGCCGCGGCCGCGCGGGGCCTGCACGTCGAGCCCCTGCCGGACGTGCTGGGGGTCAACGCGCCCAGCGAGCTCGCGCGCGAGGTGCAGACCACCGCGCAGAACGCCCGGGAAATGGCACGGGACCTGGCCGTGCTGCACGCGGTGATCGACGGCATGGCCGAGGGCGTCTGGGTCACCAGCGACGACGGCACGGTCGTCGAGCACAACACCGCGCTCAAGGAGCTGCTGTACTCGGGCACCGAGATCGTCGGTCACCGGCCGGTGGAGATCGTCCGCAGCGCCGAGCTGCAGCAGGCCGTCGAGCGCGCGTGCCGGGACTCGGTGTCCAGCCGCCTCGAGCTGCCCCTGGAAGGGGTGCTGCCCCGGGTCCTCTCGATCCACGTCTCGCCGCTGGGCAAGGAGCTGGGTGGCAGCGCCGCGGTCTTCTTCGACGTCAGCGAGCTGCGGCGCCTCGAAAAGGTGCGCAAGGACTTCGTGGCCAACGTCAGCCATGAGCTGCGCACGCCGATCACCGCCATTCGCGGGTACTCGGAGACCCTGCTGAGCGGCGCCCTGGCCGACCCGGTGACCGCCACCAGAATGCTCGACATCATTCACCGCCAGTCCGAGCGGCTCAGCGAGCTGGTGGAAGATCTGCTCGAGCTGTCGCGGCTCGAGTCGAAGCAGCTGCAGCTGGCCGAACAACCGGTCAACCTCACCGAGGCGGCCCAGCGCGCCATCGACGCCATTCGCCCCAAGGCGCGCGCACGCAACACCCAGATCGAGCTGGCGCTGCCGCCGTCGTTGACGGCCCTGGGAGACCCTCGCGGCATCGAGCAGGTCATGCTCAACCTGCTGGACAACGCCGTGAAGTACACTCCGCCCAACGGGCACGTCTGGCTCAGCGGCAGCGACGCGGGCGCCGAGGTCGAGCTGGTGGTGAAAGACGACGGACCCGGCATCGAGGCCCGCCACCTGCCCCGCCTCTTCGAGCGCTTCTACCGCGTCGACAAGGGCCGCAGCCGCGACATGGGCGGCACCGGGCTCGGCCTGTCCATCGTCAAGCACATCGTCAACACCATGAAGGGCGAGGTGCGCGTCGAGAGCGCTCCGGGTCAGGGCAGCGCGTTCTTCGTCACCTTGCCGGGCGCACCCGCCGCCAGCGCTCGGCCCGAGCGCGGGGAGGGTGGCGCTGGGAATCCAGCCCTGACCGGGTAGGATGAAGCGCCTCGATGCGCGTCGCGGTGCTGGCAGACATTCACGGAAACCTGCCGGCCTGTGAAGCCGTCCTCGAGGACATCAAGCGCCAGAGCCCTGATGCCATCGTCGCTGCCGGAGACCTCGCGCTGCGAGGCGCCTGGCCTCGAGAGACCCTCGAGCTGCTGGGCGACCGCTGTGACGCCCTGTTGATGGGCAACACCGACTGCTACCTCGCGGGCACCTACCTCGGGGGCGCCTACCGCGAGAAGGACCACTGGAAGACCGAGCTGCTGGCGTGGACCCGCGATCAGCTGGGCCCCGTGCGCACCACCCAGCTCGGCCAGCTGGCCTTCTCGGCCCGCTACTCGCCGCGCAAGGGTCAGGACCTGTTCGTCTGCCACGCCAACCCGAAGAACCTCGAAGATTCCCTCGAGCCGACGCTCGATGACGCCACCCTGCGACGCCTGCTCGGGCACCTCGACGCCACCGCCCTGGCCTTCGGGCACCTGCACTTTCCGTATCGGCGGCGCCTGGGTCGCCTGGTGCTCGCCGACGTGGCCTCGGCGGGCATCCCACGGGACGGCGACCTTCGACCGGCCTGGGGCCTCTTCACCTGGACGCCCCGCGGCTGGCGCGTCCAGATTCGCCGGGTGCGGTACGCCGTGCGGCGCGCCACCTCGGGCCTGCAGGAACGCAAGGTGCCAGGCGCGTCGTTGCTCATTCACAAGATGCTCGAGTGCCGCTACCGCCACCACGAGCTGATGGCCCAGGCGGCGCGACGGCACTCGGGCCTGCCACCGTATCTCCGGCCGCCGCCGGGCGCTCCAGCGGGCCTGAAGGCCCTGGGCCTCGCGCCGCCTCTGCCCCCGCCCCCGGGCCTCGAATCACCGGCTCCCGGGCAGTCGACCCAGGCTGACGAAGCCGCTGACGAGGCGCTCTCGGCCCGCCCGCCGATCGTTCCACTCGAAGCGCCGCATGAGACCGAGCCCTCCAGCGCCGAGCACCATCACGACCCCGACCCGCTCGATCTCCCTTCGCAAGACACCGACTTCGAGGCCGAACCGTGAGCGCGCGCACCGCCCCCCACAGTCGTCACGGTGTTGTCACTGGGCGGCCACCCGCTCGTCGAGGGGCGCCGGTACACGCCCCGCCCATGCCCAACATTCTCATCGTCGATGACGAAGCCGATCTCGCCAGCCTGGTCGAGTTCAACCTGCGCCAGGCGGGCCTCGAGACCGCCGTGGCCCTCACCGGAGAGCAGGCGCTGCAGCACGCTGCCCGCAAGGTGCCCGACCTCGTGTTGCTCGACCTCATGCTGCCCGACATCTCGGGCCGCGACGTCTGTCGCCGCCTGCGGGCCAACCCACAGACCCGCGACGTGCCCATCGTGATGCTCACCGCCCGTGGTGAAGAGGCCGACCGGGTGCAGGGCTTCGAGGTGGGCGCCGACGACTACGTGACCAAGCCCTTCAGCCCCCGTGAGCTGGTGCTGCGCGTGAAGGCCATTCTGCGCCGCGCCGGTGGAGCGGAAGTCACCGAGAAGGTCGCCCTGGGGCCCCTCGAGCTCGACATGGGCTCTCACCGTGCCTACGTGCAGGGTGGCGAGATCGAGCTGACCGCGCTCGAGTTCAAGCTGCTGCACCACCTGATGTCGCGCCCCGGCCGCGTGCAGAC
>VYLD01000307.1_pt1 | contig 17150 bp, 11 predicted proteins | sample 5114401 | NCBI WGS metagenome assembly VYLD01 (sample SAMN12291783, study PRJNA351875) | freshwater metagenome | isolation source: freshwater lake | place: USA: Michigan, Gull Lake | collected 2013-08-08 | reverse complement strand
TGCCGCCGCCTCCCGCGCCAGCCAGGTCGACTGACTTTCCCGGGTCGCCCCCGCGGTCGCCGGCGCCCAGCTTTGCGGCCCCTGACGCCAGTTCGTTTGCGCCGCTGGGCGGCCCCTTCGTGCCTGCGGCTGGGCCGTTCGCGCCAGCCGGTGGACCGTTCGCACCTGCCCCTGCGCATGGGCCGTTTGCGGCTCCGCCTGCATCGGAGCCCCCAGGGTTCGAGTTCGGCTCACCTGCTCCGGGGGCACCAACCAACGAGGCCTTCACCAACGAGGCCTTCACCAACGAGGCCTTCACCAACGAGGCCTTCGATGCCTTGACGGGCAGCGGCGCTGGCGGCTTCGGGGCTGCGCCGCTCTCGACCGCAACGTGCAAGAGCTGCGGCAAGGCCATCTCGGACCCCTTCGATGTTGCCCTGGGCACGTGCGACGAATGCCGCTCGAAGCAACAGGAGCAGGTCGATGGCCCGACTCCCGACACCAACGCCGGGAAGTCAGAGCGGGTCGACGTCGCCGCCATCGCGTCGAGCCGTTCAGGCCAGGGGCGCGCTGGCGAGCTGCCCCCCACCGCGTCGGGCCAGGCGCCCCTGTCAGTGGCCCAGACCAACGCAGTCCGCAGCGCCGTTCGTGCGCAGGAGTCCTCATCGCGGGTTCGCACCGTCGCGGGGCTGCTGGTGGTGGTGCTGGTCCTCGGCGGCGTGGGTGGCGTCCTGTACGTGAAGAAGCCCTGGGTGCGGCGGCCGCCCCGGCTGACCACCACCACCACGGTGGCGCCGGTGACCGCGAAGCCCATCGACGGCCTGGTCCAGAAGTGGAAATTGAACTTCCCTGATCTGGGGGACGAAGACGCAAGTCAGGCGAAGGTGCACGTCGAAGCTGGCGAAGCGTTCCTCGCGAAGGACACCACCCGCGGCTATCGCGACGCTGAAGAAGAGTTTCAGAAGGCCCTGGTGCTCGACAGCTCGAGCGATCAGGCGATCGCAGGCTGGGTGTTGTCGGTCGCGTTCGGGCGCAACGGCGAGGTCGACGACGCGACCTCGAAGGCCGCCGAGGCGATGCTGCAGGCCGCTGAACAGCGCAGCGGCGCCCCGCTGCTCTACGTCGCCCACGCCCACCTCGACATCGCCCGCGGCGTCAACGTCAATGACATTCAGCATCACGCCGAGATCGGGAAGAACGGCTTCGAGCCCCGAGAGAAGGCCCTCGCCGCGCTGGCCATCGGGCAGGCCCAGCTCGGGAAGAACGCCCAGACCGCCGAGCAGAGCTTCAAAGAAGCGCTCACCCTCGACCCCCGGTTGAGACGGGCGTACCTGTTTCAGGCCCGGCTGGCGATCTCGCTCGGCAAGTACCGCGAAGCAGCCGATGCGTTCGAGAAGCGGCTGTCGCTCGACGCCGATCAGTGGGAAGCGGCCGAGTCGCTCGCCAGGCTGTACGTCGAGGTCGGTGAGCTCGCGCGCGCCCGGAAGGTGCTCGAGGGTGCCCGGGTCGCGAGCCCCAAGAACCCCCGCGTGCGGCTGGCCCAGGGGGTGCTCGCGTACCAGCACGCGGGCGACCTGCCGGGCGCCGTCGAGCTGTTCAACGGCCTCATCTCGGACCGTGACGTCTCGAAGAAGGATCAGGCTGATGCGTTGGCGCACCTCGCAGCGATTCAACGCGTGCAGGGTGACCTGGACAAGGCGATGGCGTCGACCGAGCGTGCCCTCGACCTGCAGCCCGACCACCTCGCGGCCAAACTTCAGCAATTGCTCGTGTTGACTGACAAGGGAATCACCTCGCAGGCCCGCCTCACGGTCGATTCGCTGAAGGGGAAGCTGCCCGCGGCCCTCGAGTCGTCGGTGGAAGGGCGAGTGCTGGTCGCTGAGAATCGTCTGGACGACGCGGTGACGGTGCTCACGGCCCTCGCCGACCGCGACCCTTCCCAGACCGGGGCGCTGCTGCTCGCGAGCGCAGCCGCCGCCAGGTCACGCAAGGACGGGAAGGCCTGGGAGCTGTGCCTCAAGCGCGGGCTCAAGGTCGAGCCCCTCTCGAACCCGCTGCCGGCGATGACGACGCTCTACGTCCGGCAGGCGGACCTGCTGAAGCCGGCGCTGGGCGCATGGCTCGCGTTGACCTCAGGCAGCGACGAAGACCCGAACCCGTTCCTCTGTGAAGGCCTCGCCTCCTGGTACTCCGAGGATCTGGTTTCGGCAGAGAAGCAGTTTGCCCGGGTCACCAACATCGACCCCGGAAACCCCGAAGGCTATGCGTTCCGCGCGTTGGTCGCCTTGAAGAAGAAGGACGTGGGCACCGCGGTGACTCATGCAGGCAAGGCGGTCAACGGCGACAAGCAGAACGCGCTCGCCAACTACACCTCCGCACTGGCCATGGTGGCCGCCAACAAGCTGGAAGCGGCCAAGATCGCGGCGGTCACCGCCAACAAGCTGGGGCCTTCCCTGGTCGGGCCGCGGGTGATCATGGGCGACCTCGACGCCCGTCAAGGCAACAAGGACGAGGGGCGCCGGCTGCTGACCGGCGTCTTGCTGGCAGACCCTCAGTTCCGTGAGGCCAAGCGAGCCTTGTTCAAACAAGCGCTGTAGCTCGGGCGGTGACGAAGGCCCTGCACAACCGGTCCGCGAAGGTGCATCGAATCGGCCCCCTTTCCTCTGGAGCGTCGCGATGAGAGTGCTGGTGCTTGGCAGCGGTGGTCGCGAGCACGCCCTGGTCTGGAAGCTGGCGTCGAGCCCGTCGATCGAGGCGCTGCTGGTGGCTCCGGGGAACCCGGGGGCGGCGTCACTCGCGACGGCCGTGGCGATCGACCCCAGTGACCCCCAGGCAGTGCTGGCGCTGGCTCGACGGGAGCGCATCGGGCTGGTGGTGGTCGGCCCCGAGGCGCCGCTGGTGGCGGGCGTGGCCGACGCGTTGCGGGCTGACGGGGTGCTGGTCTTCGGGCCCGACGCCGGCGCCGCGAAGATCGAAGGCTCGAAGGCCTTCGCCAAAGAGATCATGCTGGCCGCGGGCGTGCCCACGCCACGGGCCGAGGTGTTCGACGACCTCGCCGCCGCCACCGCGCGCGCGTTGACCTCTGGCCCGGTGGTCGTCAAGGCCGATGGGCTGGCCGCAGGCAAGGGCGTGATCGTCGCGGACTCGGGGGAAGAGGCGGCGGCTGCCGTTCAGGCCCTGGGCCGGCTGCCCGCCGGTCGAATGGTGCTGCTCGAGGAACGCATCGAGGGGCCCGAGCTCTCGGTGATGGCGCTCTGCGACGGCGAGCGCAGCGTGCTGTTACCCGCTTCGCAGGATCACAAACGGCTGCTCGACGGTGATCGCGGGCCCAACACCGGGGGCATGGGGGCCTACGCACCGGCGGCGCTGCTCGACGAGGCCGCGCTCGAGCGCGTGCGGCTGACGGTCATTCAACCGACGCTGGCCGCGCTCGCCGCGAGGGGCACGCCGTTTCGCGGCGCGCTGTACGCGGGGCTGATGCTCACGGCCCAGGGCGTTCGGGTGCTCGAGTTCAACGCCCGCCTGGGAGACCCGGAGACCCAGGTGTTGATGCTGCAGACGGCCAGCGATCTGCTGCCCGTCTTCGTGCAGTGCGCGCGCGGCGAGCTCACCACCCAGCGGCTCGACGTTCATCCCGGCGCCTCGGTCGGCATCGTGCTGGCGGCGCCCGGGTATCCCGAGGCTCCCGTGACCGGCGGGGTCATCTCGGGCCTCGACGGCCCGATGGATGACGGCGTCACCGTCTTTCACGCAGGCACCCGCCGCGTTGGGACGCAGGTGGTCACCTCGGGTGGCAGGGTGCTGACGGTCTGCGCGCACGCCTCGACCATCGAGCAGGCCCGCTCGCTCGCCCTGGCGCAGGCCGGGAAGCTTCACTTCGACGGGCGCCAGTACCGGCACGACATCGCGGCGCAGGCTGGGCCGCCACGCTGAATGGGGCCAGCCGCGGGGCGTGTTTTGGCGGTTTCCTGGCCGACCTCGACGAGCCCAAAGCAGAGTAGACGACGGGTGACGCATGCTGCGCCGGTACCTGTTTCGAGAGGTGGTCGCGCCGTTCTCGGCGTGGACGGCGTTCTTGTGCGTGCTGTTCTTCGTGATGGCGTTCCTGCGGGGCACCGACTTCCTGCTGGGCAGCGCGGTGACCCTCTGGGACGTGGTGCGCTTCACCGCGTCGCTGGTGCCCCAGTTCCTGGTGCAGGCCATGCCCATCGCGCTGCTCCTGGCGACGCTGCTGGGCTTGGGCCGGCTGGCCGACGATCGTGAGCTGGTGGCCATGCAGGCGCTCGGCGTGTCGCCGCGGGTCTTCTTCCGCGGGCCGCTGGTGCTGGGCGCCGGGGTGACGGTGGTGCTGGCGGCGCTGTCCCTCACCCTGCAGCCGTGGGGCATGCGCGCGCTGCGGCGCATCGCGCACGAGATGATCCGCCGCAACCTGGTGGCAGACGTTCGCAGCGGGGTCTTCCACGAAGAGGTGTCTGACTTCACGCTCTACGCCGAGCGGGTCGAGCCCGGGAACCGCTGGACGAACGTGCTGCTCTTCGACGGGCGCGATCGGCAGACGCCGCTGCTGGCCCTGGGGGCGCGGGGTGCGGTGGTGCCAGACGACACCTTGCAGAACATCGTCTTCGTGCTCGAGGACGGCAGCGTTCACCGGACTCAGGGCGAAGGCGACGACTACTCGACGGTGGACTTCGCGCGGGCCGAGTTCCGGGCCGACGTGGGCGACGCCTTCTTTCAGAAGAACAACTTCCGCTCGGTGCGCGAAGAGTCGACGCCCTTCGAGCTGCTGGAAGCGCGGGAAGGGGCGTTCTCGCGTGGCGAGCCGACCCTGCCCTTCGACGTGACCCTGCACTGGCGCCTGGGCCAGGTGCTGATGCCGCTGGCGTTCGCGTTCCTCGGCACCCCCCTGGCGTTGTTCAGGCGCGGGGGAGGGCGGGCCTTCGGGGTGGTGTTCTCGCTGGCGAGCTACGTGGGCTTCTACCTGGTGGCGCGCACGGCGGTGCAGTTCGCCGAAGCCGGCTCGCTGTCGCCGTGGGTCGCCGGCCAGTTCCCCAACGCGCTCTTCATCGCGCTGGGCGTGGTGCTGATGTGGCGCGTCGAGCGGCGGGGCACGGCGTGAGCCCGACCTTGTTCCGCCTGGTGGCGAAGCTGTACCTGGGCCTGTTCGTGCTGGCGCTGGTGGGGGTGGTGCTGATTGCCCTGGTGGCCGACTTCGGCGATCGGCTGAACACCTTCTTGAACAAGCCCCTGAGCGACATCGCGGCGCTGTACGGCAACAAGCTGCTGGTCACCGTGTACCAGCTGTCACCGGCGGCGATGCTGCTGGCGGCGGGGGCCTCGATCTCGGTGCTGCGCCAGCGCTCGGAATGGACGGCGATGCAGGCCCTGGGCGCGTCCCGGTGGACGCTGGTGGGCCCCGTGGTCACCTGCGCTGGGCTGTTGGCGCTGGGCCTGATCGGGTTCGACGAGGTGGTGGTGACCCACGCTGGCGAGCAGGTCGACATCATCACCGTGCAGCGCTTTCAACGGTGGGGCGACTTCGGCTTCTATTACTTCCCCAAGCAGTGGTTCCGGGTGGGCAGCTCGATCATTCAGGTGCGAGGCGCGAGCGAGCCCTCGGGGCGGCTGCTCGACGTGACGCTGTACCGCCTCGATGAGCACTTCCGCCTGGCGGCGCGCGTCGACGGCCGGGCGATGACTTCCCGCGGAGGGACCCGCTGGCTGGTGGAGGACGCCGTGGAGCGGACCTTCGACGCGGCTGGCCAGTCTGCGCTGTCGCCGCAGGGGCCGCGCGAGGTGGAGCTGCCAGGCACCGACCCGCAGACCTTCCGGGTGCGGCAGGGTCGGCCCGAGCAGATGCCGTTCGCCGATCTGCTCGAGCAACGGCAGATTCGCGCGAAGGTGGGCCTGCCGATCGAGCGGTATTCCCTGGCGATGCACAACCGCTTCGCGTACCCGCTCACCGGAGTCGCCGCGGCCTTCCTGGCGCTCACGCTGGCGCTCAGGCCGTCACGTCGGGGTCACCTCACCCTGGCGCTCATCGAAGGGCTGTTCGTGTCGGTGGCGTTGTTCGCCTTCATGTTGATCGGCAAGGCCCTGGTGCTCGGTGAACACCTCGCGCCGGGGGTGGCCGCGTGGGCGCCGACGGTCGGGCTGGTGGTGCTGGCGGCGGGGCTGTGGCTTGCGGCCGAAGGTCAGCTGTGGCCCAGGGCGCGGCGATAGACCTGCAGCGTCTTCTGCGCGCAGTCGTCCCACGAGAAGCGGGCAGCGCGCGCGACCCCGGCGCTCGAGAGGGCGCGGCGCAGCTCGTCGTCGCGAAACAGCCTCTGGCAGGCCTCTTTCCAGGCGGCGCCGTCGAGCGCAGGCACCAGAAGCCCGGCCTGGCCCACCACCTCGGGGTGCGCGCCCGCGTCAGCGGCGATCACCGGAGCCCCGCACGCCATCGCCTCGAGGGCCGGCAACCCGAAGCCCTCGTAGAGGGACGGCACCAGCACCGCGAGCGCGCCGCCGTAGAAGCGGGCCAGATCGGCGTCGGGCAGCGGCGAGAGCTCGATCACCGAGTCGTCGAAGCCGAGCGCGCGCTTCGCTCCACGGCCGGCCAGCAGCACCAGCGGCGCGGGCAGCGAGGCCGCGATGGGTTTCAGGCGAATGAGGTTCTTGTGCGCCTTGAGGCTGCCGATGGCGGCGAAGTAGCGGGGCGGCAGCCCTCGGCGGGCGCGGAAGTCTTCCAGCTCGGACGGCACCGGCGCGCGGAACGAGGTGTCGACGCCGTTGGCGATCACCTGCAGGCGCTCGGGCGAGAGGCCAAGGTGGTGGGACAGCTCACCGCGCGAGAACTCGGACACGGTGATGAGCGCCTCAGCGCGCCGGGCCCGCGGGGCGACGACCATTCGATAGTACGCGGTGCGCAGCGCCGACGCGCTCTCGGCGAGGGCCAGGTGGTTGGCGTCGTGCAGGGTGGCCACCAGCGGGCCGCGCCAGAGGGCTGGAAGCGAGAACGAGGTGGCGTGGAAGAGATCGGGCCGCTGCCCCACCAGGGTCGCTGCCAGCGCCGGCTGCTCGAGCGCCGACAAGAAGGGCGCGCTGCTGGTGATTAGCGGGACCCGTGGCGAAAGCTCGCCCAGGTCGTCGGGCAGGCCTTCAGGGTCGGTCAGGCCGACGAACTGCCACCCGGGCTCGAGCGGCGGAAGCCGTCGGACCAGCTCGAGAGCGTACCGGGCGATGCCATGCAGGGGACCCCGCACCATGCGCAGGTCGATGACGACTTTCACCACGCGGCCAGATTAGCCCCGGGGCCTGCCGATGCCCGTCCTTTCTCGGGGGGGCCGCCGCGGGCGACGCGTTCGTCGGCGCGAATCCGGCCACCGCGTGGCCGACGGGGCTCCAGGGAGCGGGAGGCCTCACGTTTGGCTCCGGGCTTCACGTCGAGGCGCGTCGGCGGGTCCGACAGTCGTCGGCTGAGGGCCTTGCCAGTGGCGATGCGGGCCTCGGTCAAAGGCGACTGCAGGCCTGGACCGAGGCGATGCGGGCCTCGGTCAAAGGCGACTGCAGGCCTGGACCGAGGCGACTCGGGGCCTCGACAAGGCGACTGCAGGGCTCCGGGCCTCGACCATGGCGACTCCAGACCTCGACAGCCCGAATGCAGACCTCGGCAGCCCGGATGCAGACCTCGGCAGTGCGAATGCAGACCTCGGCAGCCCGGATGCAGACCTCGGCAGTTCGAATGCAGACCCCGGCAGTGCGAATGCAGACCTCGGCAGTCCGAATGCAGACCCCGGCAGTGCGAATGCAGACCTCGGCAGTCCGAATGCAGCCCTCGGCAGTCTGAATGCAGCCCTCGGCAGTCTGAATGCAGCCTTCGGCAGTCTGACTGCAGACCTCGGCAGTGTGAATGCAGCCTTCGGCAGTGTGCAACCGGGACCACCAGACCTGGCTGGCCCCCAGCCGTTCGACGGCGAGCCGAGGCGCGGAACAGTGGTAACCCGCGGCGCGTGCGGGTGGCCCTGGTCCACGACTGGCTGATCACGTGGCGCGGTGGCGAGAAGGTGCTGGCCGCGCTCGCCGACCAGTTCCCCTCGGCGCCCATCTACACCCTGTTTCACGAGCCCGGCGCGATGCCGCAGACCCTCGAGCAGCACCGGGTGGTGACCTCGTTCCTCGACGCGTTGCCCGGGGCGCGCGCGCGGCACCGCCAGTTCCTGCCGCTGATGCCAGCGGCGATTCGCGGGCTGTCGCTGCCTGACGTCGACCTGGTGATCTCGTCGAGCCACTGCGTCGCGAAGGGGGTGCGCGTTCCCAAAGGGGCCCGGCACCTGAGCTACGTGCACGCGCCGCTGCGCTACATGTGGGACCGCTTCGACGACTACTTCGGACCCGGGCGCGCGTCGGCGCCTGTCCGAGCAGCCGCGGCGTTGATGCGCCCGGCCTTTCAAGCGTGGGACGTGGCCACCGCCGGCGGGGTCGACCGCTTCGTCGCCAACAGCCGCCACGTGGCCGCGCAGATCGCCGAGCGCTATCGACGCTTCGCCCGGGTGGTCCACCCTCCAGTCGAGCTCGAGCGCTTCGCGGGCCCACCTGGCCGGGGCGCGAGCGGCGCGTTCCTCTGTCTGGGAGCGCTGGCCCCCTACAAACGCGTCGACCTGGCCATCGAGGCGTTTCGGCGCCTGGGGTGGCCGTTGCTGATCGGAGGCTCGGGGCAATCGCGGGCGTGGCTGCGCAACCTGCCACCCAACGTGAAGGTGCTGGGGCAGGTGAGCGACGCCGAGTTGCCCGCGCTGTACCGCGACGCGAGGGCGCTGGTATTCCCGGGGCTCGAAGACTTCGGCATCACCCCGCTCGAGGCGCAGGCCTGCGGGCGGCCGGTGATCGCGTTCGCTGGAGGCGGCGCGCTGGAGACCGTGACCGGCCGGACCGGCCAGCTCTTCCAGCAACAGACCGTCGAAGGGCTGGTGGCGGCGCTCGAGCAGTTCGACGCGTTCGAACGAACGTTCGACCCCCTCGCCGCCCAGGCGCAGGCGGCGCGGTTCACCAGGGCGGCCTTTCAACAGGGCATCGCGCAGGAGATCTCGGCGCTCACCCCGCAGCAGGGACCCGCTCGCTCGAGACGCCAAGCCAGGTGACCGCCGGCCCAAGGCGCGCGCTCCAACGGGCTCGGCGTCCCGGGCAGGTCCCCAGAGAGGCGAGCGCGTACCCTTGTGCCAGCAGTTGTCGGTATTTCAAGGGCCTCTGACGATGCCCGGCGAAGGAGATCGGCGTTCAGGCGACCGGAGCGCTTTCTTCAACGGGCTGCTAAGCGTTCCTGAGCGTGTTCACCCGGTTCCAGCGCTTCTACAACTCCATCAAGCTGCTCGCTGACGTGGTGACGCTCGCGGCGGCCTTCGGGCTCGCGTACTTCACGCGGTTCTCGGGCCTCCTGGCCTTCGAGGTGCGGCCGCCGCTGGAAGACACCTGGGTCATCTTGACGGTGGCGTTGGTGGTGTTCCCGCTGACGTTCCGACAGGCGAACCTCTACACGACCAACCGCGCCCGCAGCCACGTCAGCGAGGTCTTCGAGGTCTTCAAGGCGACCATTCTGGCGACGACCCTGCTGATCGCCCTGACCTTCTTCTTCTACGAGCGCTACTCGCGCGCGACCATCGCCTTCTTCGTGGTGTACGCGTTCGTCTCGGTGAGCGGGGTGCGCCTGCTCTTCCGGGCGATCTTCAACGCGCTGAGGCGACGTGGGTTCAACGAGAAGCGCATTCTGATCGTCGGCGCCGGCGAGCTGGGTCAGCGGGTGGTCGACACCATCGAGTCCCACAAGGAGCTGGGCTTCACCATCAGCGGCCTGTTGACCCGACGGCCCGAGAAGGTCGGCGCCACCGTGAAGGGGCGCCCGGTGCTGGGGCTCTTCGCCGACCTCGGCGAGGTGCTCGAGCAGCAGCGCATCGACCAGGTGATCCTGGCGCTGCCGCTCGAAGATCAGCCGCTGCTCAAGCCGTTGATGGAGCAGCTGGCCCTGCACACCGTCGACGTGAAGATGGTGCCTGACCTCTTCAACTACGTGACCCTGCGCGGCGGCCTCGAGGAGTTCGGGGGGCTGCCGATCATCAGCCTGCAGGGGGCTCCGCTCGATGGGTGGAACCGCATCGCCAAGCGCGCGTTCGACATCTCGTTCTCGGTGCTCGCGCTGGTGCTGGCGGCGCCGGTGATGCTGGTGGTGGCGGTGCTGGTGAAGCTGACCAGCCGCGGGCCCATCTTCTACGGCCAGGAGCGCATGGGCATGGACGGGCGGCTCTTCCACATGCACAAGTTCCGCACCATGCGGGTCGACGCCGAGGCCTCGGGCGCCCAGTTCGCGCAGGCCGATGACCCGCGCCGCACGCCCATCGGCGCCTTCCTGCGGCGGTTCTCGCTCGATGAGCTGCCGCAGCTGATCAACGTGCTGGTGGGCGACATGAGCCTGGTCGGCCCCCGCCCCGAGCGGCCCGTGTTCATCGCCGAGTTCAAGAAGCAGATCCCGAAGTACCACCTGCGCCACATGGTGAAGTCGGGCATCACCGGCTGGGCCCAGATCAACGGGCTGCGCGGGAACACCTCGATTCAAGAGCGCATCGACTACGACCTCTACTACATCGAGAACTGGTCGCTGCTCTTCGACCTGAAGATCCTGGCGCGCACCGCGATGGGCGGCTTCCTCTCGAAGAACGCGTACTGACCATGACCCTCGCGCTGCTGGTGACGTGGTGTCTTTCTCAGGTGCCCCCGGTCCCGCCTGGTGGCGACGGGAAGGGGCTGGCGCCAGCCTCGGCGACCGCGCGCCTCTATTTCATCGCCGGCGACATTCCGACGGCGATCGACTGGGCGAACCGGGGGCTGAAGAAGGAGCCGAAGGTCTGCAAGGCGATGGCGAAGGATCTCGCAGAGTACGGCTACCTGGTCGGCAAGTATGACGAGCTGACGCTCGATGAAGCCCGCCAGGTGCTGGCCCTCGACCGGCGCATCTCTGCGAAGGAACCCGGGCGCCTGAGCAAGCCGGTGCTCGCGCGCTTCGTGCGAGGGCCCATGATGCGCGCGCGGGACTGGGCGAGGCAGGGGGCCGCGGTGCAGGCAGTGGCCTTCGTCGACGACGTGCTGAAGGTCGACCCGTCGAACGCCGAGGCCAGGGCCCTGCGCGCGCAGCTGCTGGCCGTCGCCGATGGTGGGGTCTGGGTCGATTCGCCTGACGCGGGCCCGTAGCGCTCCGGGACGGGCGCAGGCGTCAGGCCAGAAGATGCTTCGCACCTCCACGAGGCCGCGACGGCACCTGACCCGCTCCGCGATCCTCGCTGCACCGAATCTGCACGAAGTCTTCGTGGAAGGTGCCGACGGGCTTCAGGGGATCTGAGCCAGGCGAGCTGTTGATGGGGGCATGACCCACGACCCACCGATCGACGATGCCCCCAGACCGAAGCCCACCCGCAGCTGGTCACGTCTGCTGCCGCCACTCGGCGCGTTCGGGCTGGTGCTCTTCTCGAGCCTGTTCATCGCCGATCAGGTCGAGTCCCGAGATGACTTCGCGAACTCCGAGGTGGCCGCCGGCGTCGAGGAACGCTGGGGCGCTCCGGTCGATCAGCCAGCGCCGTCGGTGCGGGCGGTCGAGAGCGGCACCATCTTCACGTCGCTGGAACCGCTGCCGCTCGATCGGCAACACGTCACCGTCGACGCGACGATGAACTACCGGAAGCGGGGCCTGCGGTACTTCTCGGGCTTCGACTTCGACTTCACCGGCCAGTACGCGGTGAACAACCCGCGCGCGCACGACATCGACGTGGCCTTCGTGTTCCCCATCGAGGTGAACAAGGCGCAGGTGCTGATGAGCGACCTGCAGTTCCTGGTCGATGGCGAAGCCGCGCCGCTCGAGCTGGGCGACGATCGCAACCGCCTGGTGTGGACGGGGCGCATCGCCACCGGGCAGACGCGGCAGTTCACCATTCGGTATCGCGCGCGGGGCCTCGACGCCTTCTCCTACCGCCTCGACCCCGCGCTGCCCGCCCGAGACGTGAAGCTGCACGTGGCCGTCGCCGGTGGAGAGAACTTCGACTACCCCGCTGGCGTGCTGTCGGCGTCGCAGGTGCGGCAGTCGAAGGGCGCGCTCGCGCTCGACTGGAGCTTCTCGACGCTCGAGTCCGGGGTGTCGCTGGGCGTGACCTTGCCCTCGCTGCGCACCTGGGACGCGATCATCGCCACCATGGCGCGAAGGGCCTGGTTCCCCTTCGTGGGGTTGATGGTGCTGCTCTTCGCGCTGGGCGCCAAACACCGACGGGGCCTGAAGTCCTACGAGACCTTTCTGGTGGCCGCGCTGTTCGGCTTCACCTTCGTGGTGATCTCGTACCTGTCGGCCTTCTTGACCTTCGAGGTGGCCTGGCCGGCGTCCATGTTGGGGCTCGGCGCGGCCTTCACCCTGTGGTTGTCGCGGGTCATGCCCGACGAGCCGAGGCGGACCTTCGTGGGCGTGTGGGTGGCCACCATGGTGGTGCCAACCATCGCGGTGGCGGCGCAGGGCTAGACGGGGCTCATCTACACCGTCGAGCTGCTCGCGGGCCTGCTGGGGGCGTTGGCGCTGTCGACGCGCCAGTCGGTGCGCGGGTGGCTCGACGACTCGGCGACTCGCGCGAAAGGAGCGACGTCATGAGCGCTTTGGTGCTGCTGCTCCTGACTGCCGCGCCCTCGGGCACGGCCACGCTGCCCCTCGAGGAGCTGGTCGAGCTGCTGAAGGCGCCCGCCGCGCTCGAGCCAGCGAACGCCGGCGTGGGGGTGGTGACCAGCGCTCAGGTGGTCGGGCGGCCGGGCGAGGCAGGCCTGTGGCTCGACGTGGAGCTCACGGTGCGCGTGGCGTCCGGGGACTCCGCCATGGTGCCGGTGATGACGCTGGGGCCCGAGGTGCTGGTGGAGTCCATCTCGGACAGCACCGACGCCAGCGTGGTGCTTCGGGACGGCGCGGTCACCGTCAGCGTGAGGGGCGCCGGCGTGAGCCGGGTCTCGCTGAAGCTGCTGGTGCGCTCGATCGCCCAGGGTGGACGGATGACGGCGAAGGTGAAGCTGTCGCCAGCGGTGCCCCCGACGCCGCTCAAGCTCGACGTCGACGACGGGCTGTTCGAGCTACCCGGCGCGACGGTCGTTCAGGAGTGGGGAGGGTACGTGGTGTTCCCGAGCGCGGGCGCGTATCAGGTGACCTGGGCGTCGAAGGCGCCGGTGAAGGCCACCACGTCGAAGCTGGCGCAGCGGGTGCCGGTCGACGCGCTGGTGAAGCAGGCGACCAGTCGGTGGGTCACCACCCTCGAGGGTCGCGCGACGCATGAGATCAAGCTCCTGCTGCAGCTCGACCGCGCCGGGACCGTGACCGTCGAGGTGCCCGAGGGGCAGCGGCTGTTGCGGGCAAGGGTCAACGGTCAGCCCATCGAGGTCAAGCCGGGGGCCACGAGCCTGCAGCTCGAGGTGGCGCCGGCGACGCTGGGCGGGCTCGAGGCGACCGTCGAGCTGGTGCTGGTGCGCGAGCTGGGCGTGTTTCACCTCTCGGGGCGGGTCGAGCTGGCGGCGCCCAGGGTGTCGTGGCCGGTCTCGAAGTGGACGAGCGAGACCGTGTTGCCCCGGGTGTTCACCTACGCGCGTGAAGGCGGCTCGATGGAGCAGGTGGGCGCCGAGGCGCCGACCAGCGGCGAGGTGCCCGGCAAGTCACTCACCTTCAGCCAGCACCTGATCACCGCCTCGGCGCCGCTGATCGTGCTGCGGTACTTCGTCGATCTGTCGGGACTCTATTTCCGGTGAACGGAAGAAGCGCTCGTCGGCCACGCTCAACGCCCCTTTCCTGCCGGCGTTGACCGAGACCGGCTGCGGCAGCGGCGACCGCCCGAGAATGCGCTCGCCGAGGCGAACTTCGACGCCCGCGACCGGCACCTCGATGAACAGCCGGCTGATGCGCCCGCGGTCGGTGGCCAGCAGGGCTTCCAGCGCCGGCACCCGCGCACGCACGCCGTCTTCGGCTTCGAGCGAGAACCGCTCGAGCAGGGTCAGCGCCTCTGGAAACTGCTCGAGCCGCTCGTGACACCGGGCCCGGTTGAAGCGCAGCACCGACGAGGGCTCGAGCTCGAACGCCTCTTCGGAGGCCGCCAGGGCCTCGGCGGGCCGGCCCGCGTCGAGGGCTGCATCACCTCGCAGCCTGGCCTGTTGGGCTGGGCCGCGTTGGCTCGTCGATCGGGCGCGAGCGCGGCGCTCCCGTCTCTGGAAAAAAAGGGGTGACCACGGGGAAGGGCCAGAGGCGGGTGAGCCGGCTCGCAGGGTGTTGGTCATCGCGGGCCATCGCCCGGGTCACCGAGGATCGCCGCATCATCACCGCGATGCTGTACGTGGACCTGTGGCCCGGCACCCGATGTGGCAGCGAGCGGCCCACAGCCCGCCGTGCACCGTCGCGGCTGGCGACGCCCTCGCCATCATGCGGACATGGCGACGCCGTCGCGACCGTTTCAAGGAGCCTCCAGGTGGCGCGGCGTTCGGCGACGCTTCGGTCCTCGGGCGCGGGCGGACCAGGTGCGCTGTCTTCCCGGCCGCCAGAGCGTTTCCCGGTCAGTGATTCGAGCGCAGAGCGCAGCGCTCTCGAGGAAGCGGTCGCGACGATTCGCTTCGTTGCCGACGACCCGGCATCTGGGTTGATCTGTGCCGAACTGCGCCAGTGCAGGCAGCCCGAGCCCCTACCCCGGAGGCCAACAGCGAATGGCCGCGAAGAAGCGCAAGACGTTGGAAGACGAGCTCAACGCCCTCGTCGCTGCTGACCTTCGATCGCCCGAAGGCCGCGAGCAGCTGAAGGTCGCGCTGACCAGCCAACGGCATCGCGTGGTGGCCCGGGCGGCGACCTTCGTGCGCGAGCGCCACCTCGACGGTGTGGAACCCCTGCTGCAAGAAGCCTTCGAGCGCTTCCTCGTCGACGGCGCGAAGACGGACATGGGGTGTCTGGCGAAGACCGCGCTCATCGAGGCGCTCGACGCGCTCGAGTGGTCCGACTCGGACTTCTTCGTGAAGGCGACCCGGGTGGTTCAGCCGGAGCCCGAATGGAAGGAGTCCGCAGACACCGCCGGGGGCGTTCGCGCGCGCGGGCTGTACGCCCTGGCCCGCCTCGGGTACCCGGATCTGATCCTGCTGGCGGGAGAGGCCTTCACCGACCCTCAGGCCTCGGTTCGCCTGGCGGCCGCCGAGGCGCTGGCGCACTTCGGCGTTCGTCACGGCGCGGGCGTGCTGCTGCTCGCGCTCGATGAGCTCGACGACGACCCGCTGGTCACCCTGGCGACGATGAGCGCGCTGGTCTCGCTGGCGCCCGAGGTGGGGTTGGCGCGCCTCACGCCGTTGCTCCAGGGGGACGAGGTCGAGCTGCACGAGCTCGCCGCCCTGGCGCTGGGTCAGTCGAACCGCGCCGACGCCGCCGACGGGAGCCGCTGCTCAAGGCCCTCGGCGTGCACCGCAGCGATCGCGCGGTCAATGCCCTGCTCGAGGCCCTCGGTGCCAGCGGGCGGGCCGACGCCGAGGCGGCGCTCGAGGCCCTCGCGACCCGCAGGTTCGAGCCCGGGCTGCGAGCCAGGGTCGAAGCGCAGCTCGCCTCCACCGGTGGCGGGCTCAACCGGCTCTTCGCCGATCTCTTCCCACTCGAAGAGGCCTCGCGGAGCCCGCGCCGATGAGGGCTCGGCACCAGGCGTGGCGAACCGCGGCGGTCGGCCCTCTGCCGCGCGCGAACGAGCCTGACGACGAGTCGCGTTCCCGAATCGGCTGCCTCCCTCACGCTGCCGGCACGGTGATGCGAAACGTGGCGCCGCGCGGAGCCGCGCACCCGAGCCCCATGAGCGAAGCGAAGCGGTCACGCGCGCGCGAACGAGCCTGACGACGAGCCGCGTTCCCGAAACGGCTGCCTCCCTCACGCTGCCGGCACGGTGATGCGAAACGTGGCGCCGCGCACAGCCGCGGGCAGCAGCTCGAGCGAGCCATCGAAGGCGGTCAAGAGCGCCCGCGCGATCGACAGGCCCAGCCCGGTGCCCCCGGTGGCGCGCGCGGTGGTGAAGAACGGCTCGAAGACGCGCTCGGCGTTCGCCGGCGAGATGCCCGGCCCATCGTCGGCCACCTCGATGATCACCGCCTGGTGCTCGCGGCGCGCGGTGACGCTCAGCTGTGCGTTGGCCCCGGCGTGTTTGAGGCCGTTCTCGATCAAGTGCCCCACCGCGGCCTGCAGCGCGTCCCTCGGGATTCGCGCAGCGGCGGCAGCGGGGGCGACCACCTGCACCCGCGGCTGCTCCAGCTGTTTGAGCAGCGCTGAGACGTCGGTCCGCTCGGCGCTGGTGGTGGCGACGTCTGCGCGCGCGAGCAGCATCAAGCGCTCGACGAGCCGAGACAGCCGTTCGGCGTCAGCCCCGATGTTGGCGAGGAACCGGGCGCGCTGGGCTGGCTCGAGCTCGGCGGACGCGTCCTGGAGCAGCTCGATGGCCCCGTGAATCGACGAGAGCGGGGTCTTGAACTCGTGCGACACGCTGGAGGTGAAGTGGCGAATGTACTGGGCCCGCTTCTCGAGCAGCGCCGCCATCGCCTCGAGGCTCACCGACAGCTCGGCCAGCTCGGCCACCATGGGGCGCGCGATCGCCCTCGAGCCGCTGGCGTCCTGGGCGCCGATGGCCCGCGTCTGACGAACCAGCGCGCGCACGGGCCTGACGATGAACGTCGACAGCCCCAGCACCACCAGGGCGATCACCGCCACCAGCACCGCGGTGGTCGCGCCCAGCGTCTGGCGATCTCCGTAGACGGCCTTGGCGAGCGTCATGGGCGTCCGCAGCAGCATCACCACGCCCCACACCCGACCATCACGAACGACTGGCAGGGCGACCACCACTCGCACGGCGTTGTCACGCGACAGGCTCTCGAGCGCGGTGTCCGTCGGGTCACTCTGGCGCTCGCGCAGCAGACTGACGGCCTCACCGGTCAGCGCCCGCTGAAACTCGACCCGACTGTCGACCGAGTGACCGACCACCCCCGCCTGGCTCGACGCCAGCACCACGCCGTTGGTGTCGACCAGCCTCAGCCCGGCCAGCGTCGTCCGCGCGACCGCGTCGATCATCGGTGCGAGCGCCTGGGCCGCCGCGAGGGCGACGGGCTCGGCCGCCTGGCTGGCGGTGGGGGCAGCCAGG
>VYLD01000270.1_pt1 | contig 17169 bp, 15 predicted proteins | sample 5114401 | NCBI WGS metagenome assembly VYLD01 (sample SAMN12291783, study PRJNA351875) | freshwater metagenome | isolation source: freshwater lake | place: USA: Michigan, Gull Lake | collected 2013-08-08 | reverse complement strand
TCTTGAAAACTTGTTCATACTTGTTAAAACTTAATTTAAACATTATACTTCTTCTCATTCTAAATTCTATATTCTATATTCTAACTTCTATATTCTTCTTCTCTTACTCCGCTATCACCTGCCCCTCATATTCCAAATTCACGCGTTCATACCTCGTCCAGCCACGCGTAGGTAAAATTTCTTTGTAGAAAACCATGAGCTTCTTGAATTTGACTTCGATATTCTCGGGCTTACCAAATTCAACCAACTGTCCCGTCACTTGTGGGTAAATTGAAATCTTCCCGTTCTTTGCGATATCTAACTGCGCCACCTGCGCTTTCCAGAATTTATCTTTGTTGATATATTCGATCATTTCAAGAAGTTGTTTTCCCTCTTCAGATTTATTTAAGTCTTCGCTTTCCAGCAATTGTTTAACGGCTCCACTTATCAATACCACCCGAGAAGTATATTTTTCCGAAACGGGCATGACGACACCATCCTCTGCTATGTAGGCGTCAGGCGCATCATTTTGCACAATGCGAGCAATCGGCCTTCTCAATTCAACATTGACGATTAAGTTTCCTTTGAGATCACCAAAAAGCTCAGCGTCTAAAATATGTTTGTCGTACTTCAGTTTCTTTTCTATCTCCTTCAGCTTAATTCGACTAATGCCAACACCTTTAATAGGCTCGCCACTTCCCTCCACCAGTTGCAATACATCAGCCTCGTCTAAAAAATGATTTTCATTCAAGTTGTCCAATTCAATCACAATATCTTTGCACACTGACCCCCCGCGTTTTCGTTCGCTAAAGGCGATCAAAAAAGAAAGCCCCAGAAGAACCATCGCTATTTTGATCTCTTTCCGTATGCTAAAATTTGCTTTCATCTAAACTCAGTTCAATTTGTAAATTTTCAAATCGATTAATTTTCAAATTTCTTCTTCAACATATCCTTGATCGGTTTCACAAACGTATCGATGTCACCCGCTCCTACTGTTGCTAATACTTCTACCTCCAAATCTTCCAGCTTTTGTAACACATCCCCCTTGTTACAGCGAATCTTCACCGAGCTGGAGATATTTTTGAACAGCATATCAGAAGTGACACCCGGTATAGGTTCCTCGCGAGCCGGATAGATGTCCATCAGCAAAACTTCATCGGCAATACTCAGACTCTTTGAAAATCCTTCTGCAAAATCTCGTGTGCGAGTAAAAAGATGTGGCTGAAAAATTACTGTCAATTTTTTTCCTGCGTACATCGACTTAAGTGAAGTGAGAAATGCTTCAATCTCCGTTGGGTGATGTGCATAATCATCAATGTAAACCAGATCATCGCGTTTGATGATAAACTCAAATCTCCGCTTCACACCTTTAAAAGACTGAAGCGCTTGGCGAATGTGTGTTTCGCTAATTCCCAATTTTAATGCAACGAGCGTAGCAGCGATTGCATTTTCCATGTTATGAAAACCAGGGACACCGAGCTGAATTTTCTCAACCTTCTTTCCAAAGCCGTGAAGATCAAATTCAAAAAATCCGCCCCGACCAGTCGGGGTAATATTGCCGGCAAAAAAATGTCCCCGGTTCATGCCATATGTTTCTTTCGAAACTGAAATTCCTTCTGTTAGTGACTCGATGGATTCATGTATAATCAGACTTCCGTTTGCATTGATCTGTTTGATGAAATCCCGAAATGACTTTAACATGCTTGAATGATCTCCGTAAATATCCAAGTGATCGGCATCCGCAGATGTAACCACGGCTATCTCTGGAAATAAGCGCAGAAAAGAACGGTCGAATTCATCCGCTTCAACTACTACGATGGTCTTATCATTCACCTCGCCCTCCATGACCAAATTTGAATCGTAGTTGGTGGTAATGCCTCCCAGAAATCCAACCATATTTACGCCAGCCGATTTTAGAATATGCGCGATCAACGAAGAGGTAGTCGTTTTTCCATGTGTTCCTGCAACAGCAATGGTTTTATAACTCTTAGTTAACAGACCCAACACTTCTGAGCGTTTTAGAATCGTGAATCCCAGATCTTTTAAATAAGCATGTTCTACATGGTTCTTTGGGATAGCAGGTGTAAAAACCACCAACGTTTTTTCCTTACTAATATATCCTGGAATAAATTCAATCTTATCTTCAAAATGAATTTCCATTCCTTCTTCCAATAGTTCGTGCGTAAGTGGAGTAGGTGTACGATCATAGCCAGCCACTCGCAAGCCTTTATGCTTGAACCAACGAGCAATGGCACTCATGCCAATGCCCCCTATGCCCAGGAAGTAAACGCTATCGTATTGCTCTAACTTCATGCTTTACTCCAATCAGTTTTTCAATTTCATTTACAATCTCTTCAGTAGCATGTGGCTTTGCCCACTTGCCAATATTGACGCTCAGCTTCTCACTCAACTGTTCATCATAAATCAATTTTAACACCTCGCTAACGAGAGACTCTTTTGCTTCTGAATCTTTTACCATCAATGCAGCGCCTTCATTGGCCAACGCCATAGCATTTTTTGTCTGATGATCTTCCGCAACATTGGGTGAAGGAACTAGTAGGCAGGGCTTTTTGGCAATACACAATTCAGATATCGCTAATGCACCTGCACGCGAAATGACAACGTCAGAAGCTGCATAAGCCAAATCCATTTGTTTTAAGAAATCAACCACACGAATCCTTCTAAGATCTTTGTTCTCAATTTGTCCCTTAATGCCCTCGTAATACAATTTGCCGGTTTGCCAAATGACTTGAATCTGAGAATCAATCAATTTGTCTATTCCAGCCAAAATACTTTCATTAATGGTTCGTGCACCAAGGCTTCCACCTAAAATGAGAAGCGTACGATCGGAGCTAGTAAAGGCAAAATGACTCAACGCCCTTTCACGTTTTGAATTCAAATCGATAATGTCTTTTCTTACTGGATTTCCAGTGAATACTATTTTTGAAGCCGGAAAATATTTCTCCATGCCTTCATACGCTACACAAATCTTAGCTGCTTTGTGTGCCAATTGTTTATTGGTTAAACCCGCATAAGAGTTTTGTTCTTGGATCACAGAAGTTACTCTTGCTTTCGAAGCCGCCAGCATAATAGGGCCGCTCGCGTAGCCGCCAGTCCCGATCACTACATTCGGCTTAAAACTTTTTATAATATTTCCGGCTTTCAAATAGCTCGCAATTAATTTGAATGGAAATGAAAGGTTTGAAAGTGTAAGGTTCCGCTGCAGCCCACTTATCCACAAGCCGATTATTTTGTATCCAGCTTCTGGTACTTTGGTCATCTCCATTTTTCCTTCGGCACCCACAAAGAGAATTTCAGCGTCAGCATATCGTCTTTTAAACTCATTAGCAATGGCCAACGCAGGGAAAATATGACCACCTGTGCCTCCTCCACTAATAATGATGCGATATGGTTGTTTTGAATTCAAGAAGTTAGAAGTCAGAATTTAGAATATAGAATTTAGTTGGTTAATCGTTTTGTCTTCAGTCGGTTTACTAGTAACATATTATTTTAAAGAAATCAGTTAACAGAGCCTATTTTCAAATTGTCTCATCTTCAAATTACTATGCTGCTTTTGCTTCTAAATCTTTGTCTTCACCTACAACTTCTTTCGAAGCACTAGTTTGTCCCCAGTTTTCTTCCTGTTCCCCACGGCTCACGCTCAAAATGATTCCAACAGATAAACCGGTGAAAACCATGGCTGTGCCGCCCATACTGATTAAAGGAAGTGGTTGCCCAGTAATTGGGCCCAATCCTACCACTACTCCCATATTTACCATAGCCTGACACACCAAATCAAAACTTAGACCTGCCGACAACAGACCACCGAACGCACGCTCGCTATTATAAGCAGCTTTCATTCCTCGATGGAGTAAAACCAAATACAATACAAGAACAATCACTCCTCCAATCATTCCATACTCTTCAATCACAATGGCGTATACAAAGTCAGAATAGGGATGTGGTAAAATATTCCTTTGATCACTATTACCAGGGCCTTTCCCGAATACACCACCTGTGGCTACTGCGATGCGTCCGTGTTTTGCTTGAAATGGAAGTTCCGCTCCACTAACAAATGCCGTGATACGATTGAGTGCAGTAACCCTGCGTGTTCCAAACATCAATGCTGCGGACCCAGCCAACAATCCAACTAAAACCAGCATCGCCAAATACTTCACAGGCACCCGGCCGATAAACATCACCAGCATACAAGTTGCGAATAGCAACATGGCGGTTGACAAATTGGTAAGAGCAATCAACCCGCATATCACACCACACCATATTAGCATTGGGATGAGGGCTTCTTTTACATCATCAATGTTTTGTTGCTTTTTGGAAAGCATACTGGCGAGGTTGATAATCAATGCCAAACTCGCAAAATCTGATGGCTGAAATGAAGTGTTAATGATTGGCAATGTAATCCACCTAGCTGCTTCGTTGATGGTGGTTCCATTTGTGAACGTATAGATTAATAAGGGAACACTTACCCACAACGCCAATCGGGATATTTTAGAATAATAGCGATAGTCTATTTTATGAGCAACCCACATAGCGCCTAAACCTAGGAAGACCATGAACGTGTGCTTCAGTAAATACGACTCGGTACTGGCCGTTCTTTTGTATGCTAACGTTCCAATAGAACTGTACACAACCAAAATGCTAATAAGTGAAAGAGCAAAAACAACAGCCCAAATAACCCTGTCGCCTTGCAGGTTTTTATCAGCCCATTCTTTTATTTTACTCAATTTCATAAGTAAAAAGAATTTAGAATATAGAATTTAGAAGTCAGAATCATTTTTGAATTGCTTTAATATAAGACTCTAGAAGCCTACCCACTTCGCTGGCCCGCTCCGTCAACGCTGTCGTTTCATAGTACTCTAAATCCTTTGCTAAAATCAAATAATACTCTGTCTCTGATAATGACCCTTGTGCTATGTTAAAGAATCTGAGTTTATCTTTTTTTCCCTTTTTCTTGAATCCTTCGGCAATATTGGCCGCCACGGAAACAGATGATCTCTTCACCTGAGAAGTAGAGCCGTATAACTCCTCTTTAGGAAAAGAATTCGTCATTTTGTAGATGCCTAGCACTAGTTGATGTGCCCTTTGCCACACCACTAAGTCTCTGAATGATTGAGCTGGTTTCTTATTCTCCATATTCTACATTCCGACTTCTAACTTCTGACTTCTATTATTCTCAACTTCATCCTTCAATTCCAAAACTGCATTCCTAAATTGTGCGCCACGATCTTCATAATTCTTAAAAAGGTCAAAACTTGCACAAGCCGGTGATAACAAAACAACGTCTCCTTTTTCTGAAACGCGTAGTGCTAGTTGTGCCAATTCCTTTACGCTTTGCGTTTCGTAAATTTCTTTCACTTTTCCACTAAAAGCCTTTTTTAGTTTCTCATTGTCCTTACCCAAACAAATCAACACACGCACTTTTTCTTTTACCTGATCCTCAATTAACGTGTAATCATTTCCCTTGTCAATGCCTCCGGCAATCCAAACGAGAGGACCCTCGTAACTTCCTAGACCATAAACCACTGAATCAACATTGGTAGCTTTGGAATCATTCACAAACTCAACACCATTGATCGTTGCCACTGATTCGAGTCGATGTGGCGCATTAACAAATGTCTTTAAAGCCATTCCAATATTCTCTATCGAAACCCCAGCTAACACAGCGGCAGAAACGGCAGACATCGTATTGATCAAATTATGCGGCCCCTTCAACGTGGTTTGTGTCTGTGTAAATGAGAAAGATTTGCCATTCAAAGAAAATGTCATTTCATTTCCATTAAAATAAACCGGTACACTCGGATCTGATTTTAATGATACTCTCACTTTAACGGGTGAAATTGATTTGTTAGTAATCTCTTTCTCTATTACCAAATCGTCTGAGTAATAAATAAAAGATCCAGAAGAGCTCATGGATTGAACTAACCGAAACTTTGAATTGATGTAATTCTGCATTTGGTACTCATAGCGATCTAAATGATCAGGAGTAATATTTAACAGAATTCCAATATCTGGTCGAAATGTTTTCGTTCCGTCCAGTTGAAAACTACTAATCTCAATCACGTACCAATCATAATGAGCCGTTGCTACTTTCCGAGCAAGACTCTCTCCCACATTACCTGCCAACGCAACGTTGACTCCAGCCGACTTCAATAGGTGATACGTTAATAAGGTGGTTGTAGTCTTTCCATTCGTGCCGGTAATAGCAATTACTTTTCCCTTCAAATAGCGAAATGCAAATTCAATCTCATCAATAATTTCAATCCCTGCAGCTTTCACCTTCTTAATAACCTCTGCTTTATCGGGAATCCCCGGGCTTTTTATTATTAATGATGCGTTGGTAATTTTTTCCAATGTATGTTGTCCCTCTTCAAATGAAACACCGTTTTTGGTCAACTCATTCTTATATTGATCTTTGATGGTTCCCTGATCAGAAACAAAAACCTCATAGCCCTTCGCTTTCGCTAAAACAGCTGCGCCTGTTCCGCTTTCGCCTGATCCTAATATGACGACTCTCTCGCTCATCGTAACTTCAGTGTTGCCAGACTAACAATTGCTAATAATATCCCCACAATCCAAAATCGCGTTACAATCTTAGATTCATGAATTTGCTTTTTCTGATAATGATGGTGGAGGGGAGACATCAGTAATATTCTTCTGCCTTCACCATATTTCTTTTTGGTGTATTTAAAGTAGGTCACCTGCATCATTACCGAAACCAACTCCACCAAGAAGATTCCACATAAAAGCGGGATCATCAATTCCTTTCTTACAGCTAGAGCTAACACAGCAATGATTCCTCCCATCGATAAACTTCCCGTGTCTCCCATAAATACTTGTGCAGGGAATGAGTTGTACCATAAAAATCCAAGGCACGCACCCACAAAAGCAGTACAGAAAATTACCAGCTCTCCCAAGTTAGGGATGTACATAATATTCAGGTACGTACTAAAGTCAACACGACCTGACAGGTAAGCAAATATGGCGAGCGTGAGTCCGATAATCGCAGAAGTTCCAGCTGCAAGTCCATCAATGCCATCTGTAATATTCGCTCCATTTGAAACTGCCGTGATGATGAATATGACAAAGAGTGTGTATACTATCCATGTATAATCAGCGTTCCACCATGATATCAAGCTGCTATAGTCAAACTCATTGTCTTTCAAAAAGGGTACAGTTGTCTTTGTGGATTTTACATCATACTCTGATTTTACGTCAGCGGGAATTGCAGCTATTTCAACGCTAGCGACTGATGGAGCGGACTTCTCACGGATAACGACATTGTCATTGAAAAAGAGTGTAAGTCCCACAATCAAACCAATGGAAACCTGACCGACAATTTTAAATCGACCAGCCAATCCTTCTTTATTCTTTTTAAATACTTTTATGTAGTCATCTAAGAATCCGATTAGCCCGAGCCAAATGGTGGTGGCTACCAATAAAATGATATACACGTTGTCGAGCTTTGCCATCAGCAACGTGGGAATCAAAATAGCAGCGATGATAATAATACCGCCCATCGTAGGTGTACCCTTCTTCTGCAATTGACCTTCGAGTCCTAAATCACGAATATCTTCGCCCACTTGCTTTTTACGCAAGAAGTTGATCAATTTTTTTCCAAATGTGATCGTAATCAATAAAGAAAGAACAGCAGCCACCCCAGCACGAAAGGAAATGTATTGGAACAATCCCGCTCCTGGAACGTCAAAGTTTTGTCTGATATATTCAAATAAATAGTATAGCATTAATTCGCAAACATTTTTAACATTCGTGTTAATACCTCTTTATCATCAAATGGATGCTTGACCCCTTTTATTTCTTGATAATTTTCATGCCCTTTACCGGCCACGATAATAATGTCCTTCTCCTTCGCCAGCATGCAGGCCGTCTTGATCGCTTCCTCGCGATCTACCATCACTAGTGTTTTCTTGGCATCCGTTGGCCCTACACCAGTTTGCATCTCCCTAATGATTTCTAAAGGATCTTCGCTTCGGGGATTGTCAGAAGTAAAAATTATTTTATTCGAGTACTTACAAGCCACTGCAGCCATGAGCGGTCTCTTCGTTTTGTCACGATCGCCACCACAACCAACAACTGCGATTACTTGCTCTTGACCGGTTCTAAAATGTTCGATTGTCTCCAACACATTCTTCAACGCATCTGGGGTATGTGCGTAGTCAACGATAGCGGTGAATTTGGAACCCGGTAATACCAACTCAAATCTTCCGGGAGCGGTAGTCAATGCGGAAAGTCTGAGAAGGATTGTATCTGAGTCTTCACCCATCAAGCACGCAGCACCGTACACCGTAAGAAGATTGTACGCATTAAAGTCACCAATTAACTTAAACCAAACATTGCGTTCTCCGATCTCCAATTCAAGGCCTTCAATGGAATTGGTAATGATTTTAGCTTTGTAGTCGGCCATTTTTTTCAACGCAAAGGTTTTCTTTTGCGCTTTGGTATTTTGAAGCATCACCATACCTCGCTTGTCGTCAATATTGACTAGCGCAAAAGCATTAGATGACAGACCATCAAAAAATCCTTTCTTAGCTCGGATGTAACTCTCGAACGTACGGTGGTAATCCAGGTGATCATGTGTAATGTTGGTAAAGAGTGCGCCTATAAAATGAAGCCCCGCAATACGACCTTGTGCAACTGCGTGAGAACTAACTTCCATAAAACAATGTGTACAGCCCGCTTCGAGCATACTTACCAGAAGTTCGTTTATTTGAATGGGATCTGGAGTTGTATGCGTAGAAACAAAATCTTCGTCCACAATCTTGTTCACAACTGTGGACAACATTCCACAGCGATATCCTAAAGAGGAAAATAATTTATAAAGCAACGTGGCAACAGTCGTCTTCCCATTGGTTCCTGTTACTCCTACTAATTTTAATTTTCCGGAAGGGTTTCCGTAAAAATTGGCTGCAATAATTCCCAGCGCCTGAGCACTATCTTTGACTGTTACATAGGTCGCTTTGTCGGAAATTACTTCTGGAAGTTTTTCCGCGACAATGGCAACTGCACCCAATGAAATGGCCTTGTCAATAAAGCCGTGCCCATCCGATTGCGTACCCTTAATCGCAATAAACAACGAACTTTCTTTGACTTTTCTAGAATCAAAACAGATCGCATTGATATCCACATCCGTGCTTCCTGAAGCAGAGGTGATCGGCACTTTGTACAATATGTCTTTTAGAATAGCCATTAACTTAGTCTCAGGTAAATTCTAGCGCCCTTGCTTATTTTTGTTCCCGGTGATATAGACTGACCCGATACTCTGCCTTTTCCTTCAAAGGATACTCGAAGTCCGGTTTTCTCTAGCAAGAAAATAGCATCTCTAAACGTCATCCCGGTCACGTCAGGAACGTGATCTTTAACAATAGCATTCTTCTTCCACACAATAGCATTTCCATTTTTAGAAGTCTTGATCCATTCTTCTTCGGTGGCTGTGTGGTTGGAGACACCCAATTCATTGGCGAGCATCGTTAGCTCATCTTGTTTACCTGCACGGATAGTGGGAAACACACCTGGCTCTGGCATTTTTGCTTTCTCCATAGCCGTGTGAAGATTTATATCTCTCGCGTAAATATTATCAGCGATATCTTTAAAAACAGGACCTGCCACACTATTACCATATTGATAGATGCCTCTCGGATTTTTTACCAATACAATCGCTGAATACTTGGGTGCATGAGCCGGGAAATAACCTACAAAGGATGTCGCATATCTCTTCTCGTATTTACCGTCTCTAAGAATTTGTGCTGTTCCAGTTTTCCCAGCAATCCGGTAGTAACTATTTTTTAAGTTCTTGGCGGTTCCATTATCTACAACGCCTTCTAACAAAAGCTTTAGTTGATTCAGGGTCTTTGACGAACAAACTTTAGAATCTATTTTTTCCGTTTCATACTCTTGCTTGATACGATCTGCCTCACTGACCGAAGTGACAAAAACAGGTTTAATCATTTTGCCATCATTGGCAATTGCATTGTACAATGTCAAAGTGTGTAATGGGGAAATTTCAAATCCATAACCGTAGGCCATCCAGGGCAGTGTTATACCACTCCAGTTTTTATCTTTGGGGCGCGTGATTTTCGGGTGCGACTCTCCGGTGATCTGCAATCCAAGTGGTGTAGACAATTTCAATTTGTCGACATACTCTAAGAACTTTGAAGGCTTCGTGCCAAAATGTTTGTCCATTAATTTGGCCATGGCAATATTTGAAGAAAGCTCAAACGCACGTTGAATGGTAATCTTTCCGTAGCCTCCCTCGTCATGGTCGCGTACTATTCGATTGTAAAATTTAAATTCACCTTTACCTGTGTTGATGGTATCACCAAGTTCAATGTTCGTTTCTTCCAACAAAGCCATCATCGTCACTAACTTGAAAGTAGAACCGGGCTCTATGGAACCACCTACCGCATGATTAAACTCTTCTTGAAAACCACCCTTTCCATTGGCTGTTAAATTTGATATGGCTTTAATGTGTCCCGTTTTCACTTCCATCACTACCACCGTACCTTCGTCTGCATTGTGTGCTTGCATCGCATTGTGAAGAGAAGTCTCCGCAACATCTTGAAGATTTATATCAATCGTTGTTTGAATATCCATGCCATCAATCGCCTTACTATTATTGGCATCAAATACCGGCTTCCACGTACCGCCTGCGATTTTTTGAAATAGCGCCTCCCCATCTTGTCCCCCCAACGCATTATCAAAACTATATTCTAAACCGGCACCCTTTCCATCTTTATTAACATGCCCAATAGTCCGTCTACTCAAATTCGAAAACGGACGATAACGCACATCCATTTTTTCAAAGATCACCCCACCTTTGTAGCGGCCATCGCGGAAGATGGGCCAACTCATCATTTCTTTTTTTGTTTGGTAATTGATCCGCTTGCGATTAATGGTAACATATTGTTTACCCGAGGCCCGCGCATCCTTCAGCATTTCTTTGTATTCCTTTGCAGATCGGTCTTTAAAATAACTAGACAGAAACCAAGAAAGCGAATCAACTCCATTCTTGAAAATTTCTTCGTTTGCTAGTGTCGGATCAATAACTACTTGATAAAAAGGAAGACTAGTTGCTAGCAAGCTTCCATTGTCGGAATAAATGTTACCGCGGGTAGCCTTAACCTTTCTAAAAGCAAAGTTGGTTTCTTCACTCATCTTGGCCCACTTCTCGCCCTCAACAATTTGAATGTGCCCTATCTTAGCGCCCACACAAATAGCAAAAATGAGAACGCATAAAAATGCGACTCTTACTCTCACTAATATAGATTGCTTTATATTCATTTGTCTTTCACAACTATTTTAAAAGGTGGATTCAAGCTCTCCTTTAATCCCAATGGCTTCACTCGCCTGGCTACTTCACTTTGTTTACTTGCAAACATGACGTCCGATTTGAGAGTGGTATAATCGGCCCGCAGATCTTGAACTTCCGTTTGGGCACGATCAATTTGCCGAGTTGTTTTTTCGGCATAGTGCGTATTACTGATGTATATCAAACTCAATAACACCACAAATAATATTTTTGGCAGGTATTGCAATGGAAATCCATCTTCAAAATAGCTCTCTAACTTCAGCCGCTTCTCTAGCCCCGAAAAAACACTTTTCCCATTACCGTTAGCCTTGGCTGCAGGCTTCACGCGTGGCTCATTTGCTTTTTGTGGTGGCTCTATTCTGAATTTATTCTCCATTCGTTTTTCGTTGTTGGTTGTTCGTTATTCGTTGTTCGCGACTAACGAACAACGAATAACGAACAACTATACTCTTTCTGCTACTCTCAACTTTGCGCTCCTTGCTCTGTTATTTTCATTTACTTCTTCTTCTGATGCTTCAATCGGTTTTCGATTGATCGTCTCAAAAGGCCTTACTTTATTTCCGTAAAAATCCTTTTCCACCTCGCCATACATTTTGCCACTATTCATGTAGTTCTTCACCAACCTGTCTTCCAGCGAGTGATAACTCATCACCACCAGCCTTCCGCCCTTTTCCATCACCTCGCCACATTGGTGCAAAAAATCTTCAAGCGCCTGCATCTCTTCATTCACTACGATGCGCAAGGCTTGAAACACCTGGGCGAAATACTTAAACTCCTTTCCTCGTGGAGCAACTGTTTTTAATAAGCCGATCAAATCGTTTATCCGATCAAACTTCTTTATAGCTCTTTGCTTGACAATCAAACCTGCCAAGGTTTTTGCATTTTTCACCTCACCATAAATGCCCAACATCTTATGCAAGTCTACCTCTGAGTACTCATTCAATATTTTAGCAGCACTCACCGATCCTTTTTTATCCATCCGCATATCCAAGGGGCCATCAAATCGGGTAGAGAAACCTCGCTCGGCCGAATCAATCTGGTGTGACGAAATTCCTAAATCGGCAAGAATACCATTGACCTTGGTTACTCCATTCAATTTCAAGTACTGTTTCATGTACCTGAAGTTCGCCTGACAAAATGTAAAAGAACGACTCTGAATATTATCCGCCTGCCTCTTGGCATCTTCATCCTGATCAAAAGCAATCAACCTACCTTCTGTTAATTGCTCTAGTATCTTTAAACTGTGCCCTCCTCCACCAAAAGTTACATCTACATAGATGCCATTTGGCTTAATGTTTAGTGCATCAATACATTCGCTGAGCATGACGGGCCTGTGATACGTAGAGCCCATGGTCATCTACTCATTGAGGTATTTCTCTGCCAGTTTCGACAACTCACTTGGGTCTTGGATTAATTGCTTCTCATAGACTGATGGATTCCAAATCTCAACTTTGCTTCCTGTGCCTACCAACATCGCATCTTTTTCAATCTGCGCGTAGGTGAGCATGTTCTTGGGGATGAGGAAGCGGCCGTTGCCGTCTAACTCGACTGTTACTACCCCCGACAAAAAGTTCCGCTGGAGTTTGCGGTACTCTTCGTTGAACTCGCTGAGACCTGAAATTTTTGAGAAGACTTTCTTGAACTCCACCATCGGATACACAATTAAGCATGGCTCAAAGCCTCTCCGGATGACAAGCTCCTGGCTGTCCTCGCCTGTGGCGGGTAGCTGGGCTTTGATCCGCGCAGGCAGTACAAGCCTGCCCTTGGCATCAAGTTTACTTTCGTATTCGCTAGTGAAGAAAGTCATAGACTGTAGTGGTTGCCTTGCTTGTCACGCCTTTCAGCGTGATTCTCCTAAACAAACGTAAGTAATTTTCCACCACTTTCAACCACTTTACCCCACTTTTTTACATTTATTTTAAAAAAATGACTGAATAGCACCTTTCGATATAGAAAAGTCATCAAAAACGGGTTTTTGGGCGGCTGCCCGGCCTGCCATTTAGAGCTATGAGGCAACTATGATTTAGAAAAAAAGTGGGTTAAAATGGGAGCACATGCTCCGGAAAGGCAGGCCGAGCACCGGGCTTTCGCTACTCGCCAGCCTTCGGCCCGCCAGCCACAGCGCAGCGAAGGCTGGGCTCAAACAGACCGCTCAATCAAATGCAGTTAAGACGAGAGTTTCAATTGATTGTTTTAATGAGCTTAAGAGATGTTTATCTTTGAAAATGTCTGCTTGTCTAGACCTCGGCATAAGTTGCACTAACATGCCGAATACGAGATAACGCTTTGTCGATGCCCCAAATATATTTACTTTGCAAATGGCCAATCATTACAACAAAAAGTTAATACATGAAAATTATTTTTTGGGAAATACTCTTCTTTTTCACAATTTCAATTAGTTCAGGACAAGACAGAATATGGGGTGTTTCGTCTGGAGGAATGGGTGCTGGATTAATCTATAGTGTTAACACAGATGGAACAAATTTTAGAATAGCAAAAAATTTTGAAATACAAGCCGCACGTCCAGTCAATTTTATTGATGGTGGTGACGAATTCTTATACGGTATTGCAAAAATAGGTGGTGGTACAAGTAATGGTAGAATTATTAGAGTAAAAAAGGATAGATCTGGATATACCATTTTACATGATTTTCTCAACGGAGAAACAGGTATAAAAAGACTAACTAAATTTGGCAATCTTTTAATTGGCACAGTTTCGAACGGAGGGCTGAACAATTTAGGTTACATCTTTACCATTTCAACGGATGGCTCTAACTTTAACATTATCTTCAATTTTACTGATGATGGATCTTTAGTTAGGTACCCATATTTCCTACTGAAAGCTAGTGATGGCTTTTTTTATGGACTTGCTGGAGGTGGCAGCGCAAATAATGGCACTATTTTTCGATTTGATATAACAAACAACAGCATTTTGAAAATTTATGATGTCAATACTTGGGGGGGTGTTGGATTCAATGATATTATTGAAGGGTCTGATGGTTATTTGTATGGAACAACATCAAGAGGTTATGCGGAGGTAAGTGGAGGATCTATTTATAAAATTAGTAAAACTGGCTCAAATTTTAAAGTGCTTAGAGCATTCTCATCAGATTTGGGAGGTAAAACTTTGTTAAGTGCTTTGATTCAATCACCATCTGGCGAGTTAATTGGTACATACAATTATGGTGGGCCACTTGGGCGAGGGGGAATTTTTTCAATTGAGCAATCTGGAATGAATTTTAAAATTTTGTGCAGCTTTTCTAAAGAAGGTGGTCAAAGCCCTACTGGAAATTTACTACAAGACAATAAATACATATATGGAGTCACAGCCCAAGATGGTTTTAATCTTTTTGGGTCAAGTACGATTTTTAGAATGAAGCATGATGGAACAGAATACCAAACGATTGCAAATACCAAATCAGGAGGCCAAATGATTTCTTCTAGTGATAAGTTGTATTACTCAATAGAATATGGTGGAGGTGGAAGCTATGGTGAAATAGATGCAATCACGCTTTCCACAAATTCAAGTTTAGTAATTACCGATTTCAATCCGTTATCAGGAGCCGATCCAAATGGAAAACTATTCCAACATAGTAATGGGTTTCTCTATGGTTCAACTTTATCGGGAGGGCAATTTGGAGAAGGGATTATCTATAAAATAAATCCCAGTAATGATAACTTTGAAACTTTATTCCATTTTTCAAAGCAGCAGACAATTTATTCTATTATAGAGCGAGATAATGGGAAACTGGTTGGCATCAGTTATAATTCCAATGAATCAAAATCAGACATATTGGAGTTTGACACAAAATCAAATAACCTAGTAGTTCGATATTCATTACCAAACAAAATTTTAAGAGATATTAATCAAGTAAATACAGGTGAATTTATTGGCACGGCAAGTTTACCCAACCAAGATAATGTTCAAATTATAAGAATTGACTCTTCTTTTAAAGAAGCTAAAATAAAAAGCACTGATTTAGTTATACGTCAACCGCTGGCATTAATACAAGACGATACAATTAGCAGATTATACGGTACAACCTACCAGACATCATCTTTTGATTTAGGTAAGATATTTATTTACGATTATTACCAAAATAAAATTGATGCCGTATATAGATTTAATAATTCTGATATTCGCTACCTTTTTGAAGGAACTAATGGCAAGTTAGTTTCAGCATCTAATAAGAATGTGATTGGATTAACTGGAAGTTGTATTTTTTCGATTAAAACAGACGGATCTAATTATAACAGGGTATATAACTTCCCCTCTTATATTCCTCCAATCGATGGCCTAGTAAAAGTTTCGGAAAAATTATTTTTTGGAGTACTATTTAATTACAATGGCAACAATTCAAAAGGATCAATATTCAGTTATCATGAGGATTTCGGATACTCGACCGTAAAAGATTTTGACACATCGATAATAACTTATATCCAATATGGTTTATCATTGTCGAAAGTGAAATATGCATCGTTAATGATTTATGGAAATCTCTATTTTGAAAATACTGAAGTCAATAAAACAACAAGCAAAAAAATTAAACTGAAGAATTTCGGAAACGATGAACTTTCTATTAGTGAAATCATATTGCCGGAAGGATTCTCTACTACAATGCCCCAATTTAAATTGGCTCCAGGGGAAATTAAAGATATAACGGTATCATTTTCTCCTCTTTTTCAAAAAAAATATGAAGGAACAATGTCGATAGTTTCAAATTCTTTAAGTGAATTCAATAAACTACAAATTTTGGGTAATGGGATAGTTATCACCGGGGTAGAGAGATCATCAACTTTTAGTGTTTTCCCTAACCCAGCGCACACAGTAGTTACAATTGATAGCAAGGAAATCATTGAGTCAATGGAACTCTATAACATGATGGGTGAACCAACTTCATTCACCGTTACTTTAAATCAGGAAACTAGTAAATCAATCAACATTAGTTCACTTTCTGCCGGAATATACTATTTAATAGTTCGGACTGAATCCAATATTGAAAGTAAAAAAATAATTAAGCTCTAAAGTATAAGAATAACATTTAGGTGATTTTTTTAATTGATGAAAATAATGGTTTATGATTCTAAGCTATCTCAGGATGAAAAAAAATATTAGATTTTTTGGTTAGGCTTTAACGCAGCCTCTAAAACAACCCTCATCAGATGATTTAAGAAGCCGATTGCATTAGTGGGATCCGCTAAAAATTGTTCTCAGAATTATCAAGTTGTTGAAGGGGATTGTTGGAGGGAGACCAACAATAATAAAGGCAAAATTTGTGTTAAAAGAAATCTCGTACAATTCGTTTTATCAATAATGAACCTTTGTAGCTCTTAGAATTTGGTCTACTTCTCCGGCATAATCAATGCCATTACTATGTAGGCAAGCAGTCCCACTCCAAAGCCCAGAAACGCCACCACAAAAAGAAGTCTCATAATGGTTGGGTCAATATCAAAGTAATTAGCCAACCCGCTGCATACGCCAAATATTTTTTTCTCTCCTTTAATCAGTTTCCTTACCATAGTCGTAGAATTTTTTTGTAATCGAAATTTAGCAAAAAGTAATGTCATTCCTTCTTTCCAAAAACCCGCTGAAAAGGTCTCGCCATTTGCCCGAGAAAATCGGTTGGGAAATTCTCACCTGCGGGAAGACCAACGGGCAGATTTTCATCGTCACTCGGCCAGCAATTGGTCCCGAAGATAAAGTCCCAGATGCTAAGCGTAATTCCATAGTTAAACCCAAATTACGCAATAGGATTTTCTAATGCGTAGCAATAGCTATTTTAGTGTTATGGAGTTTGAAATTGGCTATACAGACAAGGAAATCACCCCGTGGGGAGGGATGGTTTT